>Ga0307438_1000608_pt1 | contig 26407 bp, 23 predicted proteins | sample SalMarWE160110MG_FD_202144 | JGI IMG/M metagenome (GOLD analysis project Ga0307438, IMG submission 202144) | Salt marsh sediment microbial communities from the Plum Island Ecosystem LTER, Massachusetts, United States - WE1603-110 | ecosystem: Environmental > Aquatic > Marine > Intertidal zone >... | reverse complement strand
CGTCTTTCGTAAGTCACCAGAGACCGATTGCCCTAATTATGGCACAAGCTCGTCTCATTGAAGTGAGAAAATTGTCAGAAATTCCTTTGTATCCAGCACTGCCCCGAAATATTGAGAAGATACGTACGCTCTATCTGCGCGAGCTGGATAGCGGCGACGAGAGGCACGTCTCCGATGGCAACGGCGACTGGGTGGCCGGTGCCCGCTTCAGCCCCGACGGCAGCCACCTGGCCTACGTCGAGGTGGAGGGCCACGACCAGCCGCGTTTCACCGGCGGGCGGACGGTGATGGTGGACGTGACGTTCGCTGGTCAGGCCGTGGTGCTGGCAGAAGGCGCCAGCGCCGTGGGTTGGCCCGTCGGCTGGCTGGACGGCGAGACGCCGATCCTGGAGCGCCTCGACGCGGAGGGTCACCTTGGCCTCTGGGTTGCCGGTGAGTCATCTGAGCCCAGCGACCTGCTGCTCGGCACGCTGGCCGGCGTGCTGTCCCCAACGACAACGAGCGTCACCACCATCCTAAACCCGACAGAAACGCCCACGGCGACGCCCGTGCTTACGGATATGGACGTTCGTGAGTGGTCGTCCACCTCGCTAGATGGGGCCTGGACCGCAGACGGCCTGGCCGCGTTTCCCAAAGAAGGCGAAGAACACTACTACACACAATTGAAGATCGCTCGGGCAGATGGGACCCTCACGTGGGTGGTGGTGGACGTTTGGTCACCCTTGGCTCTGGGCTACACCACCCCACAGCCCTTGTACTGGTCACAGGATGGACGATACCTGTACTTCACGAATCGCCCGGTCCCCGACGGCTGCGCTTTGTTCGTGAACGGGTCGGATCTGCAGAGGGTTGACCTGACCGATGGAAGCGTGACAGAGATCGTGCCGCACGTCGGGTTCTGGTTATCCTTGTCCCCCGATGAGACAACCCTGGCCTATATCGGTTATGGTGACAGAGGACTGGTACTGCGTGATCTGGCGACAGGCCAAGAGCGGGCAACGCAGGTAAACGCAGAAGCTGAGGACTCACAGATGGGGCACATCGTCTGGTCGCCCGATGGAACGGCATTGATGCTCACCGTGGCGATCAACCCTTGTAGCCCGGCAGAGCAACGGGCCAACTCCATTGTCCGGGTAGAAGTGGAGACCTCGTCGCAAACGAGACTCATCTGCCAGGATAGCCGATTGTTCACCACAGCCGCGTGGCCCACACCAGAGCGGGCCCTGTTGAAAGACAAAGACGGCAATGACTGGTGGATGAACACAGCGACGGATGACGTAACACCATCAGGTTGAATCTCAACCCTGCCCATTTCCGAAAATGAAGGAGGCACTATGAGGATTCGGAGTTTGCACTGGTCATCCTTGTTGATGCTGGTCCTGCTGGCCCTCACCGCCTGCGGCGGCCCGGCGACGCCGCCACCGCCCACAGCCGGGCCGACGGAGACGCGAGTGGCAGAGACCCCATCCCCAACGGAAACGGTCACCGCCACCCCGGCCCCGACAGAGACACCCACGCCGCCCCTGCTGGACCTGTCCGATGCGGAGATCGCTTACTTGGATATGGAGGATCACCTCTGGTTGATGAACGCCGACGGCACCGCTCACCGGCAACTAACCCACACCGGCGAAGCCGGCTCTCCTGCCTGGTCGCCCGATGGGCAAACGCTGGCCTATATCTACTATGACGAGTACATTTCATAATCAGCATTACATAAAGTGATACTGCCCGATTGCGGGCTTGCACCTTGACAATTGCAGAGAAACAGGCTACTTGTGGATGAGAACCACCCCATCTGCAAGGAGCCGTTGCATGAATAGTACACCAGGACTTGAGAATCGGGAAGCGCAAGCAATTCACCCAGGCGTCTATGCGAACCCGCACGGCGGGTATATCGTCCACGTGAGAGCGAATGATCGGGTATCGCCTGTGCTGAGTAGCGCAGCGAGCACGGATGATCTGGCACCGGCCGACACTCCCACGTTGGCCGGGATGACTGTCCTCGAGGACTGCGTGGCAGTGGCGTTGCAGGACGGTCACACGATCCTGCTTCACGCCGGTGCCCCCCAGATGAAGGGCAGTGTCCTGCGTTTCTACCACGCAGACGGCACCCTCTGGCGCGTCGTAGCGTTGGAGCAGTTGAATCCCGGGTGGGTGTCGGGTCGCTACGTGTTTCGGAGTGACCTGAGGAAGTTCGAGCAGCGGCTGGCTCGCATCCGCAGTCACCCGGCGCGCCCTGCCCACAATAACCATCCCACCTTGTGGGTTACCGGCGGATGGACAGGGGCAGTGGTCTACACGGCCACGCCGCTGGTGTGGCGGATAGAGGAGTGGCAACACAGTCCCTTGACCACACCCACGGTGACGGTGCCCGACGAGGGCCAGATTCAAGCTCTGGAGGAGTACCCACCTGACGTGCAGATGCTGTTGACGTTGCAGGAAGGGGGCGTGCAAAAGACGACTTACCAACTGGGTGGGCTGACATTGGCGCTGACGTACGTCGAACGGATTGGGCTGGCGGCAGCGGTGAACCGCTATTGTCCGAGGGGCGGCGGCAGCTCGGAGGGCACTGTGATGACCGTGTTGGTCATCAACCGACTGCTGGCCCCGTGCCCGCTCGACCAGGTAGCGAAGTGGGTGGAGGACACAGGTTTGCACCTGCTGCTGGGCATTCCAGACCCGGGACTGCTGAACTACCATCGGCTGGCTGACACTCTGCAGGCAGTCTTCCATCACTGGCAGGTGATCGCTGCCGAAGTGACGCTGAATGCCGTGCAGCAGTTCGGGCTGAAAGTCGAGACGATCCACTACGATCTGACCTCCGTCTGTTTCTGCGGCGAATACGCCGGCAGCAGTTGGGTCGAGTTCGGCTACTCCCGCGACCATCGGCCAGACCTGAAGCAGGTCAATCTAGGGCTGAGCACTACGGCGGACGGCGAGGTGGCCTTGCCAGGCGGCAGTGGCATTCACTCAGGCAGCACTAATGATGCCACGACCACGGTGCCCAACTATCAGAAGCTCCAGGCATTGTGTGAACGCAGCGATATCCTGGTGACTGGCGACCGCATCATGCAGAGCACAGGCAACATGCTGGCCATTGCCCGCGCCCACGGCCGCTTCCTGGGGCCGGTGGACTGGACTCCCAAGTTGCGCCGCCTGGTCGCCGCTTGCTCAGATGACGAGTTTCAGGAGTTGCCTGCCACCAGCACCAGGCGCGGATATGCAGTCAAGGCAGTCTTCCGCCGCGTGTGGTTCAAACACAAGGAACCCCTGTCTGAGACCGCCCGCAGACGGCTCAAGCAATGGCGAAAGCGGCATCACATGCGAGGTCGTATCCCGCAGTCTTGGGAGGTGCATTTCTGGATGCGGGCGGCGATCATCCTGGACACGGCACGTCAGGCTGCCGATGCGCGGCGCCGGGAACGCTTGTTGCAGGCATACGAAGCGCAGTTGGCCTATACCCAAGAGCACCTGGGAAAGGGGCGCTTCTACGGCGATCCTGAGTGGCTCGCCCATCACCTGGCCGACCTGGAGTGCCGCTACGAGGAGGTGCGCGACCTGGTGCGGGTGACCTTCACGCACAAGAGCGGTCAGATGAAGCTCTCCTACCATCGCTTGCCAGAACGTGTCGCCGCCGCAGCTCGCCTGGACGGCAAGTGGGTCCTGGTCACCAACCAACCCCTGGGACGTGGACAGTCGCCGGTAGCGTACATGGACTGGATGGTCGGCGTCTATCACAACCATCGCCATGTCGAGCGTCGGATGCGCAACCTCAAGACCAACTTGTCCATCCGCCCCTTATACGTGCACCGGGACGATGAGATTGTAGCGCTGTGCTTCGTCAGCCTGCTCTCGCTGACCATCTACACCCTCATTGAGCGCGATGTGCAAGCTGATCCCGCCTTGGCAGCCGAGGGGCTGCGCACCACCGATGCTTTGCTGGCCACTATGTCTGGTTGAGGGTTGAGTGCTTTCTACACCCCCTCCGGCTACCAGGTCTTCTGGTTCGACGCACTCCCGCCCGTGCAACAGTCGATCATGCAACGGTTACACCTGATTGACCCAGGCACCCGTGTGCCTCGCGTTCGCCTGAGCGCACACAGTGACGATTTGGCCGTGCTGGGAGGAGGGTCGTCATCATTTTCGCCCCCTCTGCTGGCTCCTTCGGTGTCCATCTCCCGCCTTCAGCCACCGTGTGCAGGCAGCTCTCACACCGCCCAGGCTGCAGATTGAGCTCTCTCTGCAATTGTTAACGTGCTGTTTCACGCTTGTTCGTTATGTTATGCTGAAAATCAACTTATAGTCTAGTCCCGAAAGCCTCGTATGGTGTCTGCAGCTTGATGGGGGTATCATTTCTAACGGCAAGGCTAAGAGAGCTTGACTTCCTCCGGATCCTTGTAGGTCTTCCCGTTGAATGCCGCATTATCGAGGCGCTCAACCTCAGCGTCTGTAAGCGTCAAGTCGAGGGCGCCCAGGTTATCCTCGAGTTGGCTAATCTTGCTAACGCCCAGAATAGGGACGATGCTTACTTTGCGTGATAGCATCCAAGCAAACATCACACGGAAAGGCGTGACACCCCGGGCTTTTGCGATCTCCTTGATGACTAACAGCCGCCTCTCGTTATCCTCTACTAGACCGTTCAACGCTTCAAGCGTTTCCTCAAGCGGTTCCCAACGCCAGTCCACGTGAATATAGTACAGATCGACACAATCGACGCCCAGGCGCTTCAGGCTGCCTTCGATGGCGTTCTCCACAGTCTTTTTCGAAAGACCCTCAAAACGCAAAGCTCCCATCGGGATTCTTTCCCGTCGGCCTTACGCCGTACTTGGTAGCCAAGAAGATTTCATCGCGGTTGTTCCGCTCCCTTATCCACTTGCCCACCGCCCCGCATGAGCCGCGCAAGTCTTCGAGCGTCGGCTCCATGCGGTTGGTGGGCGATTTATTGTGTTGCTATGATTTGCTTTGCCCAATTCGCAGCTCGTTCAAGTTCGCCTTCTTTCAGTGGACCTTCCGACCCCTCTACAAAGAACCCTTCAGGAGGAATTATCAGTTCTCCTCCTTTTCTCTTGAGTCTATCTGAGATAGGCTTGGCGGCATAGCCAAATATGTTTACCAGGATGGGTAATATGAATACGGATGATTCTATTTCATCCATTGTAAACCTGGTATCAAATGCGGCCACCTTGACACCTTTTAGACCATTTTTAGGAATACTCTTCAGAAGGTTACTGATTGCTGGGGTTGGTCTAAATCCCCGGGTAGGAGAGCCGACGATTAACAACTTTAATCCCGTCAATTGTTCTGGCTTCACATTGCCTACTCGGAGTATCTCGACATCCTCTTGGGAACCAAGAGCATTACCAATCGCCTGGGCTATCTGCTCTGTATTGCCAAAAACCGAATCGTAAACTATCAATACTTTCATTGAGATATACCTCCAATCCGATTTACATCTTCTTTTTTTGAAGTGCCCTGCCCCAACTGGAAGAGCCTTCGGGCAATCAGGATATACCATATCACCCGAAACGGGGCAGAGATGGAGGGGGAAGGGAATATATCGCTGGCGCGAAGGCCAATGCGAAAAAATAGCCCAATCCGAATACATTTGCCAGAACTCCCACATAAGCGGTTGCTTTGCCAAAGACACTGCTCCGCAGCATGACAATGGAGATGATCAGGCCGGCAAGGGTCACGAGCAGCAAACTCAAATAGATACCGGTGCCCTGGTAGATAGCGCCGGGATTATTGATGGCAAGCAGCGCCTGCCCTGCTGCCAGGAACATGGATCTCTGTGCATCCGTTGTCGCAGCCGCGTATTGGTCGCTGAGGGAAAGCATGGCAAAAGCCTGATTCGATGCAAAGTAGACCGCTATCCCTACGAAGCCAAAGGTCGTAGCGATCACCATGGCACTTTTATTGGCTCGTCGGAGGGCACCGTAGAGGGCGAGGAAGATCAGGCCCACAAGAGCATAGTTGACAATGTCAAAGAGATTGAGCAAGGAGAGTCCAAGGAACCTATTGTTCTGAAGCAGCGTAAACCAGTCGATTGCGCTGCTGGGTGGCGTCGCGGGCCTGAAACTGATGATCCCAATACTTCTGAGGAGCAAGAGTTCTGACCCGAGGTTTCTTCTGAAGAACACGACAGCAATCAGGGCAGCCGCTCCGCCGATTTTGTAGAGTCCCTTCCAGTTGGAATCTGCAGTTTCTGCATCCGTAACCTGATTTAGTTTTAATTGTGACATTTTATTCTCCCGAAATCAATGGTTTATCTTTCACAGTGGACAGACAAGAGTACGAGCCCCCGTCCATGCAGGTGCCGCAGCAGCCCGATGAGGCCCGACTGATCGGTGCAGACGGTAAACAGCATTGAAGCTGTATCCACCCGTACCACCGTCATTTGGATGGGGCCCATTGCGTTGAGGTCGTTCTCATCTACCTGGCCACGAAGTTGAATGAGATAGGTGCAAATGTCGTTCATGTTCAGTCCGTTCTGGCACTCTCACTGTTGAAACTTCACGGCCAGGTTGCTCGCCCAGGCGCGGATCGCCGTCCAGTCCCGTATGTCGCTTGCCGGCTCCTTACCGGCAAATAAATTGACAGGGAAGCGTAGCTTTGCCGGGTCGTACTTGCCGCCAAACATTTCAAGGGCGACCGGTGTAAGCCAGGGAAACTTTGCCAGCTCTTTATCGAGTTGCTCGCGCGAATCCTGCCGCTCCTTCTCATCATCATGAGTTGGGCCGAGCGCGAAAATTGCCACTGGCCGCTCCGTGAGGGCCTCACGGTGCTGCGACAGGAAACGGCGCGCGTCCTTGTGCCAACGAAGCATGTAGAGTGGCGCCCCCAGCACGACCGCGCTGTACCCTGCGAGTGTCCGCACTTGCCGCATGGGCTGAATATCTACCTCAAGCCCACGTTCGCGCAGCGTCGCCGCGACTGCCTCGGCAACTTGTTGCGTTGAGCCGTAACGTGTGGCATATCCTACCAAAACCAAATCTGACATAGTTATCTCCTTTTACGATTGTTGGGGAAGCGTCTTTTTTTCGAGACACCCTAGCTGGTAGAGCCTGCGGCCAACCAGGATGTGCCATATCATCAAGAGCAGTCCGGCGGCGGGTATGGTGCAGACAGCTACCAGGTCGATGTCTACCGCTGGCAGGAAGGCAAAAGCAATGCAAAAAGCCAAATCGAATGCACTTGCCAGAATCCCCACATAAGCGGTTGCCCGGTTGAACACAGCGCTCCGCAGCATGACAACTGAGGTAATCATGCCGGCAACGGCAATGAGGAGCAAGCTCATATAAAGCCCGGTGCCAGGATGAGTGCCAGGATTGCTAGAATCACTGATAGCCAGCATCGCCTGCCCGGCTGCCAGCAACATGCTTCTCTGCGCGTCGGTTGTCGCGGCTGCATATTGGTCGCTGAGGGAAAGCATGGAGAAGGCCGTGTTCGATGCGAAGTAGGCCGCTATCCCTACGAGGCCAAGGGTCGTAGCGATTGCCATGTAACTCTCATTGGCTCGTCTGAGGGCAACGTAGAGGGCGAGAAACATCAGGCCCACGAGAGCATAGTCAACAATGTCAAAGAGGTTGAGGTAAGCGAGTCCGAGGAGTCGATTGCCCTGAAGGAGCGTAAACCAGTCGCTTACAGTGACAGGGGGTGTGTGCTGACTGAAAAGCGAAATTTCCACCCCGAGGTTTCTTCTAAAGATTACACCTGCAATCAGGGCAGCCACTCCGCCGACTTTGTAGAGGCTCTTCCAGTCGGCGTCTGTGATTTCGGCATTTGTAACTTGGTTCGTCATTTTCATTCACCCTTTCCATTTTGTCTAAATAGCTGCTGCCGCCGCCCAACGGTGTGGCTCAGCGGCAGCGGCGGGACCGGTGAGACTTCTCTATTATCGTGCCGCTTCTAGCAAGGCGCTGCGGTTTCGAGCGGCGCAGCCGCTGTCCGATGCAGCCGTTGGTGGGCCGCTTATCCTGTCAAACTTCAGCGCGCCCGTGCTGCTGGATATCGTGCCCATATCCAGCCAGAATAGAAACCACCAGCAGCCCTAGGATCAAGACGGGAATGAGCACCGCGTTCTCCATCAGGAATTCGTTGAAGAAATAACCGATCACGAATTGTCCAAATAACCACACGAAGAAAACAACTATCGTCCACGGCCACACCTTTGCCAGCATCCTCCAAACAGGGCCGGGCTGCTTTTTCAACGGCGTATTGATCCTGGTTCCTACCACACCGCCGATGATGCCGATCACTGGCGGGAAGATGCCGCCTCCAAAAAGCAGCAGTCCAAACGACAGCAGGGCGAGGATCGTGCCGCCCTGCTGTCGCTGCACAAAGGCCACTGCCCACACCATCGTCACCAGTCCAAGCACCATCGCCAGGATACCAGTGACCAAGAAGTTAGGAATGATCGTCATGGCCGGTTCGCAGGCATTCCAGATTTCTTCCGGCACACATGGTGCACCCATAGACGCGATCATGATGCTCTCTGGCCGCACATTCCCCTGAAGTATTTCAAAATACCCATGCTCCAGGCCGCCAAATCCGGCAAAGATGCCGAACGATGCCGCAATGATTCTTGTCGCGTTTCTCATATCTACTCTTCCTTATTGTGGCAAAGCAGGCTAAAGCTTCGCAGCCAGGTTGCTCGCCCAGGCGCGGATCGCCGTCCAATCCCGCACGTCGCTGGCCGGCACCTGGTGGAGGGGGCTGGCCGGCAAAGTGGCTAGCAACTTGTCTGGGAAGCGCAGCTTTGCCGGGTCGTACTTGCCGCCAAACAGTTCTAGCGCGACCGGGGTAAGCCAGGGATACTTTGCCAGCTCTTGATCGAGTTGGGCGTGCACACCCTCCCACTCCTTCTCATCCGGTTGAGTTGGGCCCAGCGTGAAAATTGCCACCGGCTGCTGCGTGAGGGTTTTCTGGTGCAGGGATAGAAAGCGCTGCGCGTCTTTGTGCCAGCGCCCCATGTAGAGCGGCGCCCCCAGCACGACCGCGCGGTACCCTTCGAGGGTACGCACTTTCCGCATGGGCTGAAGATCTACCTCAAGCCCACTTTCGCGCAGCGTCGCCGCGACTGCCTCGGCAACTGCCTGCGTTGAGCCGTAACGTGTGGCATAGGTTACAAGAATCGAATCTGACGTGGTTATCTCCTTATCTCTTTGATTTTGTCTTACACACATTATACGACTTTGAGCACGAAATGTCACTGTACCAAGGTGGTGTCTTTTTGACCGGGACAAAATAGGGAGGAGGTGTACCAAAGTATACCTCCCCTCCGAACGAACCCCCTGCACAAGTCCGGGGGCATTCCAGTCAGATTGGAAAATGGGGAATTATCCATCCGCGGAGAGCAGTCCTAGCTGACGCGCGCGGGCAATCGCCTGTGTCCGGCTGTTGACGTTCAGCTTGCCGAAGATATTGCTGTTGTGCTTCTTCACCGCGCTCACCGTGATGACGAGCTTGTCCGCAATCGTTCGATTCGAATCACCGGCGGCGATGAGTTGCAAGACCTGCAATTCTCGTGAGGTCAACGGCTCAACCAGGCCGGCCGCTTTAACTGGACGCTTTGCGCGGGGAGCCACGGGTTTACCGTACCCAGGAAAAGCATCCAGGATCTTGCGAGCATATCTCTTTAACCGGTCAGGTGCAGGCGGATGATTTAAGACGGCCTTCAACAGCGGGATCACCGCATGGCCCTCTTCCAAAAACAGCAAGATGTAACCCTCCGGCTCGGCCAGATCCAGAGCGTGCTCGAAACATTCGAGAGCCGCAGGAGTTATGTTCCCCCGATTCTGCTTCTGTAATGCCAGCGCCCTGAGCAGATAGACTTCGATCAAGCGCCCGAACCGCCTGCCCGGTTCGGCCGTGGCCTGAACCTCATCCAATAATTGCATGGCTCTCTCTATCTCCCCTTGGGCGAGAAAGACCCGGATGAGGATGGTCTTGACAATTTCTAAAACCAGCAAGGGAAGCCGAGTCGTGCCAGGCTCACCGCTGAGCATGTTCATCAAAGGCATTGCTAAACGGGAAGCCTCATCCAGATCACCCATAGCCAGTCTGAGCAGAATTTGCCGGGCTGCCCCGGCAGGGTCAATGCCTTGAAAAGTCTGCCCCAGCAAGTGGATCTCTTCCAAGGCCCCCGCGAGATCTCCTTTGGCCTGGCGCAAACGCGACTTTAGCATATGTCCGGTAAAAATGCCGGGCTGTCCTCCCTGGCTGCAAAGCTCCATCCCCTGCCTCAGGTAGTCTTTAGCAATCTCCAGGTCGTTCCATTCCAGATAGATGCCTGCCAGGCCGATATAGCCTTGACCCGCCGGGAAGAATACCTTCTGACCCGCTTGAACGCCCATATCGATGATTGATTGGTAAGACCTGGCGGCCTCGCGCAACTGCCCGTAATCGCACTGCCCCATCGCCATCACCACCGTTGCGTGGGCGGCCAGGCTATAATTGCCGGCAGCCTGCGCCAGGTGAAGGCATTCGTCATAAGCCCGCCTGGCTTTTTCAGCATGACCATCCACCCAATAAGCGATGGCCAATGTAGAATGGGCGCGGGCGCGCGGGGCCAGATCTCCTGCGGGAAGACAAGCCAGGGCTTGTTTGGCCAGCCGGATAGCTCTGGAAGTGTTCCCCGAGAAGGCCACGAAGCGGCACAAGATCATCATCAATTCCACCCGCAACTGATCGTTTTCAGGCGACGGAGGTAAGGCCCTCAGCATATTTTCCTTTTCTTGCAAGGCCTGTTCGGACAGATCGGATTTTCCTTGCAGAAGATCAATCCATACCCGGTGAATATTCAGGCGTGGATGGGTTTGAAAAGACGCCTCCGGAAAGGCTTCCAGCCAGTTTTTCAAGGTACTCACCCTGCCGCTAAACATCATGGTGCGAACCTCCTGCCCCACCAGAGAAGCGGCTCTCTCGTAATCCTTTCCTTCCAACGCGTGTTTAATGGCCTCATTGAGTAAATCATTTCGTGCCAGCCACTCACTGGCACGGCAGTGCAATCCTTGGACAGCATTGGCAGGCAGAATCTGCTGCAGCCGATTGGCCAGCAAGTCGGCAAACAGGTGATGATAGCGATACCACCGCTGTTCGTCGTCCAGGGGAATCAGGAACAGGTTGGCGTTGAGCAACTGTTCCAGCAGGAAACGACCGTCAGTACGTCCGGTGACCGCATTGCACAAATCACCGCTCAGCCTGTCCAGGATAGACGTTTGCAGCAGAAAACTTTGGATCTCCTCAGGCTGCCGGCTGAGGACTTCCTCGGTGAGGTAGCTCAAAATGAATCGGTGGCTGCCGCTCAGGGCGGCGATGAAACTGGATGGGTCGGCGCGATCTCGGACGGACAGACCGGCGAGTTGCAATCCGACGATCCAGCCTTCGGTCTTGTCTTCCAACACGGCGATATCCGCCTGGGAAAGGGACAGGCCCATCACCTCGTTCAGGAAACGATCGGCTTCGGGGCTGGTAAAGCGCAAATCCCCCGCCCGAATCTCGGTCAGTTGGTTGTTGGCCCGCAGCCGGGCCAACGGCAGAGGGGGATCCTCGCGCGTGAGCAGGACCAGGTGAAGCGGTTGGGGCAGGTTGGCTACCAGCTTCTGCAAAACTTGAAGGATGAAGCGATCCTGGATCACCTGAAAATCGTCCAGGACCAGCAAGAACCGGCCTTCCAATTCCAGGATGTCGTTGCTGAGGGTCGTGCTGATGGCCTCGCTGGGGGGAAGCTGTCCAGAGCGCAATACGCCCTCGATATCCCGGCCCAGGCTATCATCCACCTTTTGCAGCGCAGCGACGAGATAGGTAAAGAAGCGCCCAGGGTCATCATCCGCAGGATCCAGGGATAGCCAGGTAACCGGACAGTCCAGCGCGTGCACCCATTCGCTGATGCAGGTCGTTTTTCCGAATCCAGCCGGCGCCGATACGAGCGTAATCTGCCGGCCGAACTCCAACCCTTCATTCAATCGCTGGCTGAGATGCGGACGGTGGACTCGTCTGAGAGGGATGGAAGGACGGTGTAATTTTGTGGCCAGTAAGCTAGATATCACTACATCTCCCGTTTCAAATACAGCTCTCATTTGAATTAGAAGGAAACCGCAATGTTGGATTATCAGGCTTTGCTAATAATACCACAAATCCCTCACTAAACCCAACTTTATCAGGAAACTGCCAGGCGACCAGCAACACATCCGTGATTTCCTGGCTCAGTAGCCCGGCGCAATGAGTCCCAGGATCTCCAACCGGACGGCCGTGCCAAAGCCGGCCGGCGCGGAGACGAGGGTGAGTTTGCGGTGCAGCCCCGCGTTCAGCTGTCCGGTCAGGTGTGGGCGCGAGCCCAACTCTGGCCGGACGGGGGGGATTTAGAGTTTGGTCGTCAGTAGTGGCGCGGTCATTTCGTCCTCCCTGGCAGCATTTCGCGGCCAACTCCACTTTGGCGAGCAAGCCCAACGTATTCTAGCACAACTCGCCCGCGGCGTCCGATGCTTCAACAGCAATCACGTTGAAAAGCAACCCCGCAGGCCCGACGAGCCTGCGGGGGACAGTTTTTGGGCCTTTGCGGCGGGCTATGGTGTCGTAGTCTCTTGCTCTGCCACCTCCGAAGGTTGCACCGACACGAGCGGCAGGCCCAGATCGCGCAGTTTCGCCAGCAGCCCGTACAGCGTGGCCTGGTCAACGACGGTTCCCGACAGGATCGTCTCGTCCTGATCGATGTGCGTGATCGTCAAGCCCTCGAACCAATCTGACCAGTGCTCGTCAATTCGTCCCTTCACCCGGATCTCAACTTTTTGCATAGGTCACCCCAAAGTGCCCCTACTCAAACCTGAAGCGCCACACCGCGATCAGGAAGAAGACGACCCCAAACGCCAGCACGATGCCCATCTGTGGCAAGCTCGCGACAAAGGTCGCGTTCTCCGCCATCAGGCTGTAGTACGCCTCGACGGCGTGGGCGTGCGGCGTCAGCTTCGCCAGCGTGCCCATGAATCCTTCCGCACGGAAGACAGGCTGCCCTCCGGAGGGGATACAGCCGCCAATGGCCGCCAGGATGAGGCCCAGGATCACGCCAATGCTGCTTGCCTGGTTGGCCGACCTGGCCAGGGCCGCGACCATCATCCCCATAGCAGCCGCAGTCAGGGCCACGACGAGGCTGAGCACCACCAGCCCTAGCGGCGACTGTCCCAACGGCATGTCGAAAAAGATGCGCGCCACGGCGAACAGCACCAGCACCTGCATGCAAGATAGCAGCATGAAGGCCAGCATCTTCCCGGCGATGACGGCCCCGCGCGGGAGGGGCGCGGCCAGCAACCGGCGGAGCGTGCCCGATTCACGCTCGGTCAGGAGGGAGCTCGCCGACCAACTGACGCTGAGAAAGATGAACATCACGGTGAAACCGGGGAACATCAGGGCGAAGAAGATCTCGACCCAGTTTTGAGCCTCGACCTCCTCCACCAGGTTCTCGCTGACGACGGTGATGGTGGGCATCCGGCACATCTCGTTCAGCGCGGTCATGATGGCGCCCAGCGTCTGTGCGCCGACGGCGCGCTGCTGTTCAACGCTGGCCCCGGCGAGCAGGCCCGATTCGTCCAAGACGGTGCGGATGCCGTACTGCACCTCGCCCCATATGGTCACCTCGACGACCACCTGGTTCATGATCCCGGTGACGATGCTGGCGCTCTCCGGCTGGCCCGGATCCACGATGACTTCGATGGACGTGGGCGTGTGGGCATCAATGTCCGCGGTGCAGTTGGCGGGGATGACGATGGCGGCCGCCGCCTCGCCCTTCGCCACCTGTGCCTCGGCTTCGGCAGCCGCGTCATAGACCTCGACGGCCAGTTCGTCAATGGACTCGATGGCCTTGGCGACTTCCGTCCCAAAAGCGCCGCTGTCCTCGTTGACCAGGCAGACGTGCAGCAGAATGGTTGCCTCCTCGCCGTCGCCAGCCATTATCACATTCACGCTCCCCATCATGGCGCCGAGGAGGAGTGGCAGCAGAAAGAATATCGCCAGTGAGCCGCGATCCTTGAGGATCAACTGGATTTCCTTCCAGGTTACCGATAACGTGTAGCTAATCGTGTTCATGACTGTTCCCCTCCGCTAGTCAAACTCAAACCGCCACAGCCCGATGGCGAAAAAGAGCACAGTGAAACCCAGCAGCGCAGCCATCTCTACCGCCACGTCGGCCATGCCGAGCCCCCGCAGCATCAGGTCAACCAGAGCACGGTTGGCCCAGTAGTGGGGCACGACCATGGGCACCGGACCAAGCATCCGCTCCAGGATGAACAGGGGGATGACAGAACCACCCAGCAGGCCCATCCCCCACAGGAGCAGGGTGCTCAACCCGCCGATCTGGCCCTCAGTGCGGGCAAGGGCAGCGATGAGAATCCCAAAGGCGCTGGAGCAAAGCGCCAGCAGCACCACGACGAGCACCGTAGCCAGTGGCTCGTTCCCCAGCGTCGCCGGGGTCAGGCCCAGCAACCGCAGCCCGACGATGCCGAAAGCAAAGATGACACCGGTCTGGATCAGCCCCGTGATCAAGTTGGGCAGCATCTTGCCCCCCAGCAGAGCCACCTTGCTCATCGGCGCGGCCAGCAGGCGGCGGAACGAGCCGACCTTTTTCTCGTCGTAGATGGAGTGCGCCGTCGCCTGCGCCGTCAGGAAGACGAACAGGACGGTGATACCGGGCACGGCGATATCTCCCAGGCCCAGCGGCTCCTCCTGCTCTACCTCCTGCCCTGGTTCCCTCTGCGTCACCGCCACCAGCGGCTGCGTCTGCGCGCGTTCGAACTGGCTGCGTGCCTGCGCCTGCATCCGCTCCACGGTAAAGGCTCGAGATGACTCGGGCACACCAGCCTGCATCTCGCCCATTTGCTGCAGGGCAGCGAGGATCTGAATCTCCAGCGCCATATCGTTCGCCACCCCTTCGACCACGAGCCGCACCGCCTCGGTCTGCTTGACATCGGCGTCGGCATGGCTGACGAGGCGCAGCGTCACCGGTTGGCCGTCGGCAATGCCGGCGGTGAAATCTGCCGGGATGGTCAGCACGCGGTCTATCTCGTTCTCGTCCAACAGGGCCATGGCCTCTGCCTGTGCGTAAGGCTCGACACGCACTCCCCCGGCAGCGTTGATGTTATCGAGCAGTGTCTGTGCCGACTGGCCGCCATCCAGATTAACCACCGGCAGCGGGACACGGGCATCCTCCTCGCCCTTGCCGATGGCACCCAGCGCGCCGGTGAACACGACGACGAACACCAGGGGCAGCAGGAAGAGTTGGAGCACCGCGCCGCGGTCTTTGAAAAAGATCTGCAAGTCCTTGAACGTTATGCTTAGTGCTTTCATGGCCTCTCACTCCCTCAATTTCTTCCCCGTCAGGTGCAGGAAGACGCTCTCCAGGTTGGGCTCCAGGATCTCCAGCGAGGTGAGGCTGATGTCCTGCTCGTTGAGGAAGTCGATCACGTTGACGATGGCCTGCTGGCTGTGCTCGGCCACGATCTTGACGACCTCCCCGGCGGCCACCGGCTCGCGCTCCTGGGTTTCGGGTTCCACCCCCTCGGCAGGGGGCGGGGCGGCGGGCCGCGGCACGAGCGTCGCCTCCTTGACCGCCGGGAGCGCCGAGAGTTGGGCCAGAAGCGCGTCGTCCACCTGCGGCAAGCCCACGTGAATCACGCCGCCGCCCAGCATGGCGATCAGATTCTTGATCGTGTCCAGGGCGATGATGCGTCCCTCGTCTATGATGGCCACGCGGTTGCACAGCAACTCGACCTCTTCCATATAGTGGCTGGTGTAGACGATGCTCATCCCCCGCTCGCGGTTGAGGCGTAGGACGCTTTCAAAGATGTGGTTGCGGCTCTGGGGGTCCACGCCGACGGTGGGCTCGTCGAGGAACAGGAGCCGGGGCTGGTGGAGCAGGCCGGCGGCGATGTTGACGCGGCGCTTCATCCCGCCGGAGAACTTTTCGACGGTGCCATCGGCGCGCTCGGTCAGGGCGACGATGCGCAGCACGTCATCCACCCGCCCCTTGAGCTCCCTGCCCCGCAGGCCGTAGATGCGCCCGAAAAAGTTCAGGTTGGCGCGGGCGCTGAGCGTGGGGTAGAGGGCCAGGTCCTGGGGCACCAGCCCGTTGATCTTTTTGACCTCCTCCAGGTTCTCGCCGATGTCGTACCCGCCGATGCGCGCCGTGCCCGACATGGGCGGAAGGACGCCCGTCAGCATCGAGATGGCCGTCGTCTTGCCGGCGCCGTTGGGCCCCAGCAGGCCAAAGACCTCCCCCTCTTCGACCGAGAAACTGATTCCTTTGACGGCTTCAAAGTCACCGTACTTTTTGACGAGATTGTTGACTTCCAGAATAGTAGCCATTGATTTGCTCCTTTCTATAGATTAGTTCTTGTTGCGAAACTAGCAGGCCAGGCTCCCACGCCTGGCAATTCGGCGGCATGGGAGCCGCCTCTGCTGAGTTTTGCACCAGAAACTAGATTAGCCTTCCTCCGCCTTCCCAAAGAGCTGCCGCTTGTCAAACCACGGCTTGACGATCAGGTACGCGCCGAGGACGATGAGCAGGATTGCGCCTTCGAGGGTGTGCAGCCCGAACAACTGGAGCACTCCGCTGACCAGGGAAATGACACCCAGGAAAGTCGTGAAGCCGCTCATCTTGATCTTGTAAAAGTAGCGCGCCACGTTCAGCCCCAGCATGATGACGCCGACGCCGATTGACCAGACGCCCTTGGCTACCACCGTATGTGGCACAAACATGAACCCGCCCAGCATGATCAGGAAGCAGCCCCAGCCCATCGTCTCCAACCGTTTGTTCAGAGCCGCTTTCTCTTCATCAACGATTTTCGGCTGTGCCGCTTGAGCAGTTGCTTGCTCGCCCCTGCCGGCGGTGGCCAGCAGCACGATACCCACGATCCCCAGGACAATCGGCGGAACCCAGGGCATATTGGTATCGCCCACCGTGAACATTAACTTGTCAGGTGACAATCTCAAGTTCAGCACAGTGAGCAGTCCTGCCAGGGCCAGACAGATGATCCCCCAGATCAGTCGTGACTCGTTCATTTTTGCCTCCTTATCATTTTTGGATGGGGCCTCCGCGATTCGTCTGCATCATCGCGGAGGCCTCTTGTTGCCGATTAACTCTTGGCAGCCTTCTTTGCCCGCCTTTCCGTCATGATCTGGAAGACCACGAAGAAGATGTAGCACGCTAGAGCGATCCAGCCCAGCCAGTCACCCAGGTAGAGGAACGGCGTATTGCCAGAGCCGAGGGACACGTCGCCGACGAGGACTACTTGCTCACCTGGGTTGAGATTGAGCGCCACCTGGCGACCGTAGGGATCAATGATCGCCGAGCCAGTTTGTCTGGTGGTGACCACCATGGCGGCTCGATTCTCAACCGCCCGGAAGGTCACATTGGTCCAGTATTGCTCGCCAAAGCCGCCAAACTCGTTCAGAGACGCGGAGATCAACTGGGCGCCGTTCCGAGTCAGCTTACGGGCTACATCGGTGTAATTGGCATCGTGGCAGATCATGGCAGCCAAGCGGCCCAACGGTGTGTCATAGACCGGATAAGCGCCCGCGGTAGGCGAAAGAGGCTCACCAGGGGGCGCATGGTTCTTGGCGTACACGTCTGAAAACTCACCAGAAGGAGATAGCAGAACGGCCTCGTTGCGCCAGGGTTCACCCTCTACCCCATAGCTATAGTTGATGAAGATGTAAGTCCCGGTCTCCAGGGCCAGAGCACGGAACTCATCCGTGAAATCCACCTGTGGGTCAAAGTTAAAGTGCATTTCAGGGGTGTAGACAATCTGTGCGCCTTGCCCCGCGGCCTGGCGTGTCCAGTCGGCGAAAGCATCGAAGCGTTCCTGGGAAGTCCGAGCGTCATCCCGGAAAGCAGCTTTCTCGTAGCCCGGCTGAAGCGCCGCTACCCGCACCGTCGGCGGGTCTACCGGGGCGATGCTCAGGATGACCAAGCTGATAACGATCCACACCGCCGTAGCGCTACCCGCAACTGCCAGCCAGCGCCACGTGGCGCGGCCATCCACCGGAACGACATCCGCAGCTTCCCACTTGCGATCGAACCAGGCCATCGCGCCCTGCGCCAGGGCAAAGTTGAACAGCATGATGACCAGGTTCAGCCCATAGACGCTGAAGATCGAGACCGGCTGGATCACCCACGGTTGCGTGGCCTGGGTATAGCCGATGAACGCGCTCGTAGCGATCAGCGGGATGACGGTAGCGCGGATCATCTCAAAGCCCACCCAGTTGATCACGCCATGCAGGATGAACCAGCGGTAACCGGTCAACTGGTGGAACTTGACCTCCTTTTGCACAAAGAAGACCAGGATGCCGATCAACACGCCGAGATACTGGAAGAAAGGGCCATTTTCGGGGCCGAAGAGTCTTGCCAGAAATGGCCCCAAATAGATCGTCATATAGATGGCAGGCGACAGGCTTGCCCATTTGCGCGGCAGCAGCCGGTGTTGAGCAAAGACGCCGGGGACAAATGCGATCCAGGCCAGCGGCCAGATGCCGTAGGGCGGGAACGCCAGCAGCAGCATCAGGCCGCTGAGCGCGGACAGGACCACCCCAAGCCCCATCCGCAGGGCCACGCTTCTATCGAAGACCGTTGGCCGTGTTCGTGTTTCTGTAGTCGTAGTCATTTCTCTGCCTCCTTTTCTGGATAGATAGAACGGATTTTGTCACTTCTTAACTGCCCCGCCGAGCACTCGCCACTGCCTATCATTTGTCAATGCGCTTGGCCCTGCGCCCGCGAACCACCACCCAGATGGTGATGGTCAAGAAACCGGCGATCGCCAGCCAGGCGAACAGATCGCCAATGTAGGGATAAATAGTGAACGTGCTCAGGATGGGTACCTGGGCCACCATCACCCGTTCGGTGCTATTGAAGTGATCCATTGTCGCCGATACGCGCCCGTAGGGGTCTACCGCAATCGAAAGGCCATTATCCGCCTGGCGAATGTGGGTGACACCATTTTCAATCGCACGGAACATCGCCATGTGTGCCTGGATCGGGTCGGTCTGGCGATATCCAAGGGTGGGCGAGAACAGGATGTCAGTGCCATTTCGTCCTGCTTGAGCAACCTTCTCTTCATGATAGGTATCGTTACAGATGATGCCCGACAATGTGCCGAAGGGGGTCTCAACCGTACGCAGGATGCCATCGCCACCCTTGGTTCCCTCCAACGCTGCCATGGCGTACTTGTGGTGCTCCAGCACGATTTCGCCCGCTGGATCAAGGATGACGAGTTTGTTTTCTCCGGGGCTGCCATCCTGAAAACCTGCAGCGTAGGCCATCACCAGATAGATGCCTTCATCCAAAGCGATTTGTTGGGCACGGGCAATGAAATTGGCTTCGTCTTCTTTCGGCAGATTCACAGCCATCTCGGGCCAGTGGACGATTTGCGCGTCAGCCCGGGCCTCTCGGATTGTCCCTTCAAGGTAAAGCTCCTGGATTTCCATCGACATTTGGCGATAGGTTTGCCAGTCCTGTTTCTTGGCTTCAAGCAGCTTTGGGTGCTCCATCCGCATGTCCACAGCCGTAAAGCCATGCACTCTCACTGTGCTGGATGCATCCGGGGCATACGCCAGCCGCGCACCGCCATACAGCAGCACCGCCAGCATGATCACGGCATAGATCAGGATATTTCGGCGGATTTCTTTCCATGCAAAACCATGCTCCCAGGCATAGTTGACGACCGGCCCGAACCAGTTGACCAGGAAAACGATTCCCCACATCCCTGTGATGGAGAGCAGTTGCAACAGCGCCAGGTTGCTGTACTGGAAGTACGCTGCCCCCCCAATACTGCCCATCAGATTGGCCTTTGCACTGACATAACTCACGGCCGTCACGATAAGGGGAAAGACTAGCGTGGCAGCAAAGCCCTTCAAGCGAGGTGTCAACAGCCGGTCAACTAGATAAGGGATACCACTATTCATCAGCGCAAAGACCGCTGTAATGATAAGAAACACGGGTAGCGGACTGGGCATCAGGGCATTCAAGATGTTGTACAGGGGGGGGATGCTCGCCAGGAAACTTGACAACCAGAACAAGAAAAAGCCGCGCCTGACCTTTTGTGTGCGCATAAAGCGCAGCAGAAAAACAGGCGACAGCCACCAGACCAGCGGCATGCGCCACAAGAATAACACCAGTGTGCCGATCACCAACCAGAGATACGACCAGCGGTCCGTTTGTATCGTGGTACTTGCTCGTTCTTTTGACATGATCATCCTCTTTCTTTGTGGATTTGCATACTGCTCAACGACATTTCTTCAACTGTCAATTGCCACCTCCTTGCTGACTGGATTCTGCTTCCAGTATAGCAGCAGAGTAAGGTCGTGTCATCACCCGCTGCGGGTGATTGGCGGGTGATTTGTGCGGGTGACCAGGAAGAATCCGTGTTGTACCAAACGGCCGCTGTGCGGCCTTCTCTTGCGGCGTGCAAGCCCGGGCGGGAGCCACTTGACAGTGCGCGTGAATTGTGGTATGATATGTCGCGTAATGACATATTATTAAATAATGCATTATGAGACGAGGTATGGCTATTCAAGCTAATGTCCAGGGGAACTTACCACTCACTGAAGCCACCCTTCTTATCATGCTCAGCCTGGCGCCGGAGCCCAGGCACGGCTACGCGATTATGAAGGACGTACAGGTCCTCAGCGAGGGCCGGGTTGTCCTGAGCACAGGGACGTTGTACGGCGCACTCAAACGGCTGCTGGAGCAGGGCTGGATTGAGCGTGTAGACGAAGCGGAGCAGGGTCCGGCAGAGTCGAACGAGACAGGTCGTCCACGCAAGGCTTACACCCTCACGCACCTGGGCAAGCGCGTGCTGGATGCAGAAGTTGCCCGGCTACAGACGTTGGTCGCCGTCGCACGCCTGCGCACAGCGAGGGGGCAAGCATGAACGTCGCCGTTCTGCTCATCACCTACGTCTACGCCTTCCTCGTGCGCCTGTATCCGCGTAACTTCCGCGCCGACTTTGAAGAAGAAATGCGCACCGTTTTTGCCGATGCGGTTGCAGAAGCGGCCGGGCGTGGCGGCGCATCGCTGGCGAGTGTGTGTTGGCGGGAAGTGCGGGATTGGCCGCGGGTGCTGTTATCGGAGTATTGGCTCAACGTAAGGATGTGGCATAGAGGGATGGCTGTGCACAAGACCAACGAAGGCTTTGGCACGCCAAGTTGTAGCGCAAGTAGGAGGAACAATATGTTTGAGGATATGTTTAAGAACGAGCGGATAGGGAAATGGCGCATAGATAACCCACGTCAGGCGCTCGCTGCCGCGCTGCCCCCGTTGCTCTTCAGCCTGGGCATCGCGCTGAGTTGGCAGGTGATCGGTGCGCCTTGGTACACCGCGCCGCCCTGGCGACTCATTGCCGGCGTGGTTGTGGGGCTGGCCCCCGCCGCTGTGATCGCCATCGGTGGTCTGATCGCACTCGTGCGGCGCTTGCCCGACTGGGGTTACGTGTGGGTGGGGGCTGCTATGATGGGACTGGCGCTTCTGTTGCAGACGCTGGCCGAAGAGCGGGCTGAGGTTGGAGCGTTCCTCATCTCCCCCGTTGTAGACATCGTTGTGATGCTGGTCATCCTGCTGGCAGGCCTGGTTGTACTGAGTGTGGCGGCGTTGCGGGGGTGGCCGCAGGCAGGGCTGATGAGCATTGGGCTTGCCGCGACGTTGGGGCTTTCCCTGTTCCATACGGTCGCCATCCCCCCCTTCTACCGCCGCGACGTGGCCCTGCTGGCCGTGCCGCTGGGTTTGCTCGTGGCCGCGCTCACTTACGTCTACGCCCGTGGCTCGGATCTGGCTCGAATTGCTGTCCTCGTCGGTATAGAGCTCGTGAACGTAGGAACCGCCTGGGCAGCCGACCGAGTATGGCAGGACTGGCTTCTCGCCCGTGGACAGCCTTCTCCCCTCTTGCCATTGTTGGTATTGCTAACGGGGGCATTGTTGGCAGGCCCGCTCCTGGGCCTGTTGGGGCGGCCTCTGCGTGGTGTACTCGGACGGGCGTGGGGATAGTGTCCCTGCACAGTATGAACTACAGAGACCGAACGTTAATCCTTCGTATCACCGGTGCTCTACTGCTGCTCATCGGTGGGGCAGCGGCTTTCTTGGGGCCAGCCGAGATGTATTGCTTCTACCTTTTCTCTGAGGGAGGGCACTTTCACTATGAGGGATTTGGATTCGGCTCTTTTATGTTCGGCAACCTCGCCTCTCAGATCCTGGGGTACTACTTTGTTGCTGTGACGCTCATTCCTCTCGGCTATGGACACCTGAGAGTCCGTCGCTGGGCCAGGCCTCTGGCCCTGGCCTTGCTGTGGTTCTGGATTGTTGCCGGTGTGCCCTTGATTGTTGCATTCCTGTTTGTGTTGCTTTCGGCAAAAGACTTGTCTCTCCCTGCCGCTCTGATTGTGTTAGCCGTGCTCGGGGTGTCCTATCCTGCACTGCCAGGACTACTGATCCGGTTCTACCGGAGCAAAAACGTAAGACTGACCTTTGAGAACAGGGACCAAAAGACCTGCTGGATTGAGAGACTGCCCGTCCCAATCTTGACGTTGAGTGCGCTGTTCTCGTTCTACGTGGTCGTTTTGCACGTTCTCATTTTCTTCAACGGTGTGTTCCCGCTCTTTGGGGTCTGGGTAAGTGAGTTACAGGGGATTGTTCTTCTTGACATCTCGATCCTGTGTTTGGTGGGTCTGACCTGGGGTACACTGGGGCTAAGGAAATGGGCGTGGTGGGGTGCTTTACTCTACTTCGGTTTGATGACCGTTTCTTGGATGGTCACGCTAGTAAGCTCCAGTTGGTCAGACATTCTAACAACGATGGACTTCCCGCCATTCGAGATGGAGCTACTGCAGGGATTGCCACTTCAAGGGGTTCATTTTGCTGTGCTGGTTGGAATTCCCCTTGTCCTCACTTTGGGGGCGATCATCCGAGCCAAGCACTGTTTCGAGGCAGGATTGGAAGAATGATTCCTGACCTGATAGGTTCTGAAATGCCTGGCGTGAAATAGGTCTGCCAGAAATCCGCAATCCTAAGCCAGGTCCTCAATCACTCCTCCACGAGGCCCAGTTTTTTCGCCTTGACAGCGGCTTCGCGGCGGCTGCTCACGCCCAGTTTGCCGTAGATGTTCTTGAGGTGGGTCTTGACGGTGTTGACGGAGACGCACAGCGCCTGGGCGATCTCCCGGTTGGTCTGGCCGTCGGCGAGCAGGCGCAGGACGTCGAGTTCGCGGTCGCTGAGTGGCTCTATGAGTGTGGGGATGTGGAGGCGTGGGGAGATATGCGGGAACGCCGCAAGCAGCTTTCGCACGTATTCCGTCGCCATATCCCGCGACGCCGCCTCCCGCAGCAACGCCGCCATCGACTCGCCTTTGTCCACGAAGGTGCGGACGTAGTCTTCCGGCTGGGCCAGTGCCAGCCCGTCGGCCAGGAAAGCGAGGGCCTCGTCGGGCGTGGGCGCAGCCAGAGCTTGCAACGCGCGCACCTCGACCACACCGAATTGCCAGCCAGCCTGAACTGCTTTTTCGTACAAGGCTTCTAACTGTTCGGCCGCGGCCGCCTGTTCGTCCTGGGCCAGGAGCAGACGCGCTTGGGTGAGGCCGAGAAGCGGATAGAAGGGGGAGGAGTCGGCATCCTGTGTAACCTGCTCCGCCCAGCGCGTGGCCGTAGCCAGGTCATCTTGTGCCAGGGCGACCTGGACGTGGCAGGCCGCGTTGCGAGCGCGCTCAAGCGGGTGAACGTCAACCTCACGAGCCAACTGGTGGGCTTTTTGGAGCGCGTCCAACGCAGCGGGGGCGTCGCTCTGGGCTTGCTTGACCCGTGCCAGCGTGCGATAGCCACCGATTTGAATCTCCACGTTGCCGCCGCGCTGGCCCAGTTCGATCCCTTGCTCCAGGTGGTCGGCGGCGGCTTCCAGATCGTTCCATTCGTAGAGCAGAGCGCTCAGGTCATTGTGGGCAAGAGCGGTGGCGGGTGACTTTTCCCCCGACCGTATCGCCTGCCAGCACGACTCCGCCGCCTGGTGCAGCCTGCCCCGCGCCGCCTGTATCACGCCCAGGAAACTGAGGGCTGTCAGCCTGGCATAAGTATTCCCTGACTTGTCAGCGGCGTGCTCGGCCTCCTTCAGCGTCCGCTCTGCTTCCATCAGGTGACCGCTACTCCAGTGAGCAATCCCCAGGTTCAGAGCCACAATACTGCGCGCATTGGGATCAGTCTGCGGCAACAGCGACAACGCCCGCTGGGATAGTTCTATCGTGCGGCGGACGTCACCTCGGATTCGCGCGATGTACGCCTGGGCGGCGGCAATATTGCCGAGAAGGGCCATCTCATCCTGGGTGGTTCGGCAGGGCTCACCACGGGCAGACCCTTCGGCCTGTCCCAGGTAGGATTTGGCAGCGTCGAGTTGGCTCGTCAGGATCAGCGCCCAACTGTAACTGAGGCACAGCTCCGGACGGGTACGCATCTCCTCGTCCGGCAGCGCCTGGAACCAGCCGAGCAGGGTGACCACTTCGCCACGCTTCAGCATGCTTTCGCCGACGTCGAGGATGAGCGTTGCCGCCCGCTCCCAGTCGGAACCCGCCAGAGCGTGATACACCGCGTCGGCGGGGAGGCCTGCGGCCTCATACCACCGGCTGGCCCGTTTGTGCAGGAAGGGCACAAGGTCTTGCATCTCAACCGTGCGTAACTGCTGGCGAAGCAGCTCGCCGAAGAGACGATGATAGCGGTACCACTGCCGCGACTCGTCGAGGGGGACGATGAACAGGTTTGCCTGCTCCAGACCCCGCAGCACCTCGCGGCTGTCGTCCCGTTCGGCGACGGCGTCGCACAACGGAGCGGTGAAGCGGCCGAGGATGGACGTTTTCAGCAAAAAGTCCTGTGCGTCGGTGGATTGCTGCTGGAACACCTCCTCGATCAGGTAGTCCAGGATGTAACGATGGCTGCCGGTGAAGGATTGCACAAACTGCCGCGCATCGTCGCGGCCCCGCAAGGATAGGGCCGCCAGTTGCAGGCCGGCGATCCATCCTTCCGTCCGTTGCTGGAGGGCGGCGATGTCGGTGGAGGATAATCCAAGCCGCATCACCCGCCGCAGGAAGTCAGCCGTCTCTTGCTCGGTAAACCTCAAGTCATCCTGTCGGATCTCTACCGTGTGCCCGCGTGCCCGCAAACGCGAGAGCGGCAGTGGCGGATCCTCGCGGCTGACTAGACCCAAGTGCATCTGGGGTGGCTGGTGTTCCAAGAGAAAGGCAAGTTGCTGGTGGATGGGCAGCGTGTGGATCAGGTGGTAGTCGTCGAGCACAAGGACAAATGGTTGGGGTGTCGCGGCGATGTCGTTGATCAGGCTTGTGAGGAAGGCCTCTGGCGGGGGCGGCTGGGGGGTCTGCAACATCGCCTGGGCGGCCTGACCGATGTTGGGATCGACCCTTTGCAGGGCTGCCAGGAAGTAGGTGAGGAAGCGAGCCGGGTCGTTGTCGTTTTCGTCGAGGGAGAGCCAGGCAAAGGGGCGTTCCGCGCGGCTCAGCCATTCGGTGACGAGCGTGGTCTTGCCAAAGCCGGCTGGGGCGGAGATGAGCGTCAGTTTGCGTCTGGAAAGGAGCCCTGCGTTCAACCGCTCGATCAAGCGCGGGCGCGAGACCAACTCAGGCCGGACGGGGGGGATGTAGAGCTTGGTGGTCAGGAGTGGCGTAGCCATTTCTTCTTCCTGGGCTGTGGTTGGTGCCGGTTCGCTCGTGAACCAGGGGACTCAGACGGTACAATCTTATCACGTCTCATCCAAACACGCAATGCCGGCAACGCATCCGGCTGTTCAACCCAAGTGCAAGACCGATTTGCGTTTCTACCCCTCACCATCCAGCACTACGCTCCGCCCGCCGGTAACTCGATGGTGAACGTTGTCCCCCGGCCCGGTTCACTCTCGACGCCGACGCAGCCGCCCGTGAGTACTACGACGACGAGGAGGAGGAGGAGGCCCCCCGAATACTTTGGCGGTGAGAGCTGCGATTTCCCAAATTTCCCAACATTGACACCGCCTGGAAAGTATGGTATAGTATTAGCACATCTGTTCTATAACAAGCACATCCAAGACCTTTGCCCTCCACTCCTTCCGGGCCCCTTCCGTGGGTAGGCCGAAAGCCAAGGGCTGGATTGGTGCACTGCGTATCCCCTTTTCGCGGTGTCTCCTTACTCTTCCTAAACCGATCCTCCCTCCCCCACACGTTGTATGCCCAATCTTCGAGTGGAGGAGGCAGAGATGCGCACCATCGCTCTCCCTGACGATAAGGACCTGTTCAAAAACAACTTCGTACTTTTACAACCCAATCACGGTAATGCCAAACGTGGCTTGATGACATAATTCCATCTGGGACACACTCTTCGTCGGTGCAAGTTCAACGCTTCCATCTCC
>Ga0307438_1000597_pt1 | contig 26725 bp, 23 predicted proteins | sample SalMarWE160110MG_FD_202144 | JGI IMG/M metagenome (GOLD analysis project Ga0307438, IMG submission 202144) | Salt marsh sediment microbial communities from the Plum Island Ecosystem LTER, Massachusetts, United States - WE1603-110 | ecosystem: Environmental > Aquatic > Marine > Intertidal zone >... | reverse complement strand
GTACTTGAAATCCTCTTTTAGATACATCATGGGTACTTTGACCTTGTCTTTGGCAGAGACAGCAAAATCTGCTTTTCTGGTCTTCCACCAACTGAATTTGGTCTTCCATTCGCCTTTGAAGTATATTGCATTGGTAAGGACCAGTGCTGTTTGTTTATCAACACCACCTGGCGGGATAAGGTCTTTAATTTTATTGTTTGTTTTTTCTTCAACCCAGCTATTGATTGTTAGCCTGGATTGCTCAGTTTCATTAACAAAATCAAGCTGGCTGAGACCTGCTTCGTAGTAACATTCAGTCAAATCCAGAAATTCTTTTAAGAAAGGTTCACCCTTTTGTCCCCAAAGGGCATTAGCAAGTAATAGCTGGTAGCCACATGATTTGTCTTTTTGAACAAGCTGCTTTTGGAGGGAGCCAAGTGCAGGATAAAGATTTTGCTCTGGTAATGTAAAATGCAGAGTTGTTGCCATTTGTTTTTGTGTTTCACCGCGAGCACCGCCATAAGTCATCGCAAGGGCAGTTGAAATGCTGTATGGCGAGAAAAATAAATTGCCTTTGGGTGCCGTTACATTTGGATCATCCTTTAATCTGCTATACAGGGCAAAGGCAAAATCGGTGTTTCCAGCTACTGCTGTTTTTATATTGTTGAAATCAGAGACAAATACGTTACTGGCGATATGGTTCGGGGCAGTTACCCCAAAACAGGTATTACTCATTACACCCCAAACCAACAATAAAAATGTAGTCTTTCTCATAGTTATTGTCCTTAATAGTTACTCAACTGGATATCGAAGAGAGATCCTTGCCCTTTTAACCTGTAATTGTTTACAGGCGCATCAGGGCCAAACTCCGTTTGTTCGCCAATGACATGCATTAACGCCCAATAGAGATATTCTCCATCACCCAACTCTTCCCACTCAAGCCGAGTCCATTTTTGATATTCTGTTTCAAGCAGCGGTAACTGCAATCTTGTAGGAACTTCGCCATACCATCCCTGATAAGCACGGCTTACACTGGTTTCGCCCATACCTAAAGCAAGGCTCATATCGGAATGAGGCCCATCGAAAATACCAATTTGTCCCGATTGTCCTTCCACCAACTGATTATTAGCGTTTATTTTCAAATGGCCTGAATAGCAGCAGTCAAAATACGCGAATTCGAGACCGGTAAAACCCATAGAGAAAAAGCTTTTTGTCGTTGTTTCTAAGCTGCCCTCCAGTTTCTGGCACCAAGAAGGTGCCTGACCCGGAGTAAAATCAGATTGTTTTACAGAAACTGCAATAGTATCATGTAATTTTAGTCCAGGGCTTTTTCAAAATCCTTTACTTTAGGTGGTTTTTTGCCTTTGCCGGGTGCAATTTTATGCCCCTCCTGTCTCAAACGTTTGGCCTGGGCTTCAGTGCCGCCTGCAAATTTAGGATTTAAGCAGCCGTCATCTTTAACCACCCGCCAGTAAGGCGTTATCCGCTTTTTACCCTTTTTCAAATCCTCTTCAGCCGCCTCAGAGCAGATGCGAAGAAAAATGCCTGTGGTAAGTGGACAGGTCACCTCTGCCTTAAAATCTTTTGCAAGCTTGTCTCTTATTTGCTTTACTGTGATAAGTTTTCCTTTTCTTACTTTTCGTATCTGCTTATCAACTAAAAGCGGCGTTGGTACAAGGACTCGCCTGCCTCCAAAACTTTTTTCCCACTTTGCAGGACCCTCGACAACTTTGGGTAAACCGGCCGGCGGATTCTCCAGCTTTTCCCGCCAGCTTTTTTTCGATTTCCACTTAATGCTCATCTCTATCTCGCAATACAATCACACTTTCCAAAATGTTCTCAAGTACCGGATGCTTCTGGAAGCAATTGTTTCGGGGTCCGGGTCATATTTGAATACCTCTACGCTGAGCCACTCATCCCAGCCGATGTCACTAATGGCCCCTGCTATCGGGCCATAATCCACATCACCCATTCCCGGGCCGTAAAGATTGGGGTCGTTGACGTGAAAATGGCCGATGTCGTCTGCTCGAACCGAACGGATAACATCCGGCACAGGTCTTGATTCCGAGCACATTGCCTTGACATCCAGATGAATCTTAAAGCTCGGATGATTAACCTGCCGCACCATTTGCATACCTTCTGAAACAGTGTTGATAAAATCGGTCTCCACAGGTGACAGCGGCTCCAAACAGATAGTCAAATCCAGATCACCGGCCTTATCGAGAACGGAGCTGAGCAGCTCCACAGCCCTGTTCCAGGCACCTTCTTTTGTCTGCCCCTTTACGATGCTCCGCTGTTTAGGAGAGCCGAGCACCAGCACTCTACCACCCAAATCACTGCACAAATCCAGCAGGCAGGACAGATAATCTCTTGTTCTGCCCCATATCTTATTATCCGTGGTCGTCATATGAAGGTCGGCAGGCCCGGCAAAAAGCCAGTGCAGACCGACAGTTTCGAGTCCCTCACCCTCAATGATTTGTCGAACTTCTTTTCTTTGCTTTTCGGTGATATCCTCTGCTGAGCGTGACAGAGTAAAAGGCGCTATTTCAATCCCCTCGTAGCCCAGCCGCTTGGCAGTAGCGCAGATTTCGGCCGTCGGCCGACCTTCGAACATTTCATTGCACAGGGCAAACTTCATCAGACCTTATCCGGCACAACAAACGGCTCACGATAGTTTCGCTTCAAATACATATTCGCCGAATCGCTATGCTCCCCGACAAACACCTCTTTTTTCGTATCCATCGTCAGCATCGGTCCAACAGCCAGAGGCGTCTTCGTCAGGTCAATTTCGTTCGCCTCCAGATGAGCCAGCAATCGCTCATAAGCATCCGTCATTTCTTTATTATCTTTGATGGTTTCCTTTATTTCATCAGCCGATTTTTTCAGACCGAGCCGATAGGAAATATTAGCCATATGACTAAGAGTAGCGGATATATGTCCCTCTTCGATATCTGCGTGAAGGTCCTTTACCTTGCGGCTTCGCATTGCATTGATAAAGTTGGCCTGATGTCCACCGCCGCCATCACCTTTGAACTGTTTGATTTTGTTGCCGTCATTGTCATACGCCCATCCGCCGCCCCGGCCGCCGGCGAAGTAGCCATCCTCGCATTGAATACAGTTACCAACGCGCGTTCCCCGATAATCATCCATCGACTTGCCGTCTTTTTGACTTGGCAGACCACGAAGCTCAAAAATCAGCGGAGCCGGCTTATAGTCGAAGAACACTATTTGCGTATTGGCTGTCTCAGCGTCATCATCATATCCCAGCCGGCCGCCGAGGCTTATCACGCTTGGTGCCAGCCCTTTCTGGTCGAGTGCCCAGCGGGATACGTCCATTTCGTGGGCCCCCTGGTTGCCGATGTCACCATTGCCGCTGTTCCAGACCCAGTGCCAGTCATAATGCAAACTTCTGCGCATTAACGGCTTCATATCAGCCGGTCCGCACCAGAGATTGTAATCGACGCTTTCCGGAATCGGCTGAGGGCCATCGACCTTTCCAATACTATCACGTCGATTATAGCAAAGTCCACGAACCCATAAAACTTTGCCGAGGTTGCCCTGCTGAATGTATGGGATTGCCTCCCGCAGCCCCACATCAGAACGATTCTGCGTGCCGGCCTGCACGATTCGCTTGTATTTTCGGGCCGCCTCGACTATTTTTCGGCCTTCCCAGATCTCGTGCGAGACCGGTTTTTCGACATAAACGTCCTTGCCCGCCTGACACGCCCAGACTGCAATCAGTGTATGCCAGTGATTGGGAGTTGCGGTAACGACTGCATCGATACTCTTGTCGTCGAGCAGCTTGCGGTAATCGACGTAGGCATCGACTTTCTCATCCCGCCTCATGAATTTATTGACCTCACGATCCAAAATGTTCCGGTCCGCATCACAAAGAGCTACCACCCGCACACCCGGAACCGCAAGAAAATCTCCAATATGTGCACGGCCCTTGCTGCGAATGCCCACGATAGCTACGCGGATATCGTCGTTCGCGCCGCGCACGCGTGAATGAGGAGGCAATAATGCCATTGTAACACCGGCAGCCATCGAGCCCCTGATGAAATCACGACGCGATATCTTACTCATAATAATTCTCCTTTTTATTATAACATCAAATTTCTTTGCTATTTTGTCGCCGCATATTCACGGTAATGCTCAGCTACTCTGCCCTGCTTTTCATCTCCTTTATGAAAATACAATCTATACCGGAAGGTAATGCTTTCGCCGGCTTTAACAGTTAAATCGCCGGTTCCTTCCGGCTTTTTTTCAAAGTAATGCACTCCGAATGGATTGGCTGCAAACAGTCCATAAGTGCGAACATGCCACCACGTGGGATGCCTCGGGTTCTCCGGATTGTCAAAAATCGCCACGCCCACAACCTCACCATTCACCGGGCCATAGTAATCACACCAGGCAGCACGTTTACCCCACGTCCTCTTGTCACGAAGGCCTTCGCTGTTAATAATATGCCCCTGCCCAACTTCTCCCTCAACCCGCATAGTCGGTGCGAGCCGTAAGGCCATCGAACCTTCTTTTGTATCGCCAAGAACCACGTCGCCATTCGAAGCATTGATTGTAATCACGAAATCCATCATTTGCCCTTCCGGCCGATTATAGATTTTATGCGTCCGCGTATCGGTACAGACGACCTGGCCATCCTTGCCCAGCCATTTGTTCCGCGACTGAATAATACCGACCTCCGGACCGCTGCTGATTTGCGTAAACTCATCGTGGACAATCTTTTCAGAAGCCCCCTGCCAAAAGTCGTTGCCGTTCACCTCGCCATGTGTGAACCATAGTGAGCGATGGTGAGGATGGTCGTGCTCTTCATTTTCGCCTTCTTTCATTGGCCAGTGGCGCGTGATGTTGACGCCCGTTGGCCCAATCACCGGATAGAAATAAGGAAAGGCCGCTTTTTCGTCGCGGAAGTTATACTCCGTAAAAAGTTTTTTGTTGACTTCGACTCTCAATTTATCGGGCAGCTTGATGACCTCAACCCCGGCATTCTCCTGCCCGGTAGTTTTCCTGGAAGACAGCGCCTTCGAAACCATTTTATTCCATATTTTGCGCTGCTCTTTGAGCGCTTTGATACGGTCTTGCGGATGCGTGCGGGCCTCAAGAAGCACCCAGCCGGTATAGTCTGTCCCGACCAGCAGGTTCATCAGCTCCTGGTATGGATAATCGCCGATATTCAGCTCACGAATATGGACCGTATCGCCGAGGCGGTCTTTGACTAGGTTAAAGTTGTATTCCAGCCCTTCTCCCAGCAGGTCCTCATCATTGCAGTTCCAGCAGACGGCGACATTGGGGTGGTCGGCTATATCCATAATTTCCCTGATGGTCGGCAGCAGAGAGCACTCGCCGTGGACCTCAAGACGTATCTGCTGGCCGTAATCGGCGCCGAACGCACCTAAAATGTTCAGGGATTTGCCAATCTGCTCGATAGTCTTTTCTCTCGGAACACGCCCCGGCAGGTCGTTTGGTTTGACCTTCACGCCCGAACCGCCGACATCGCCGCTGAGCTTGATAAACGCCTTGGCTGTCTCTATGGCTTTATTCAGCTTGTCCGCATCGGGGCTGTCAAAACGCTCATCACTGCCCAGACCCACCAGGGTCACAGGACTATCATCGAAGCGTTTTTTTACTTGCCTGCGCTGTTCGGCGGTGAGGTTCGGCTCAACCCCGTGTTTATGCGTGGTTCGCAATTCAACACCCAGAATCCTGGTTTTTTCGCAGTTGGCAATAAGAGTCGGCAGGTCCCAGTCCCTGCCCCACAGATAAGTAACCAGCCCGAATTTCATTTGACGGCTGCGCCTCGCCGATGCAATGCCCAGAACTTTATCTACAGGCCCTGCTGTAATCAGGCCGGCGCCAAAATATACTGATTCTTTGAGAAAATCACGGCGTGTTTTACCAAGTGGTTTCATCCGTCATGCCTTTCTGAAAAAGGGCATACCATAAAATCAAATTCCCCCTTTGACTTTCAGGTGTATTGCCAGGGAATATTTCCTGTAACACCTTAACCCATCCTCACTTATATTAACCGGCGGCATTATCCCTCTAAGCAGCCGTTTTGTCAAGAAAATACCATAAAGAATCTTCAAAGCTCGACTGATACAAGAACCTTTCTGCAAGTGCAGTGATTTCCCAGGTGGCATAAAGCGAGTTTTGAAACGGCGAATTTTATTGGAAATCCCTGCTCTTCTGCTTCGCCGTATCCGATTGTTATATGCGGAAAAAATTTTGCAAAGCCTGCCTTTTCTCGATAGCTCTCAATCCATTCCAATGTAGTCTCAGCAACTTCTTCTTCGCCGTATATCATATCGCTGGTTACGAAATTACTGAAATACGGCTGAACTTTTTCCATCACCTTTTCGTGAAGCACTTGAAGCTCTTTTTTCTTTTCCACTTCGAAAACCGATACTGTCTCACCCCTGTCATTTGTAGAAGTATGAACACCGACAATTTTCAGCTCACCAACTGCGCACCGTTCTGCAACTTTTGTTAATACTTTCTCAATTGCAGCAAAATCTCTTTCGTCGATACTACCCATAGCCAGCGAAATATGAGGCAGGCAATTTTCTTTATGCAGAACTATCTCACTGCCGAACCTTTTCACTAATTCAGCGTTCGCTTCAACCGCTTTATCTGCCATCGTCTCATCCGGCAGCAATACAACATCAACCGCTATCCTGCCCATATCTATTTAATTTTCTAACAGTTTTTCTGCTATTTTGCTGGCTGCATCTTTTCTCGCTATCGCTCGGCAGTTTTCCTTCATCTCCTGTCGCTTCGCATCGTCTTTCATCAATTCCTGCAGCTCTTGCCACAGCCATTCGGCCCGTTCATTTTCATTCGGCAGGTCGTCCACTATAACCGCCGCTCCCGCTTCAACCAGCTTGCCGGCGTTTAGATACTGGTGCCTGTCTTTATGATATGGATAAGGCATACAAATGCTCGGTACCTGTGCGGTTGCATATTCAGCCACGCTGACCGCTCCGCTTCTGCCGACCACCAAATCCGCGGCGGCCAGCAGGTCCGGCATATCATCGAAATATCCTGTAACCTTATGCCCGATTTTGGCCCGGCTGTATCTACTATCGACCTTTTCGTAGTTTTTTTGCCCTGACAGGTGAACTATCTGCCAATCCTCTGCAAAGCTATCGAGCTTTCCCAGCAGTGAGCATACTGCCTGGTTGATATTTTCCGAACCGCTCGATGCACCGGTTATCAGCAGCGTCTTTTTGTTTCTATCGAGACCTAATTTCTCAATCGCCTTGTTTGGCTGGGGATTTTCAAAGCCGCTTCGCAGAGGACAGCCGACAACATTGATTTTTGTTTTTTTTCTGGCAAAATATTGTGCCGTTTCCTCGAACTGCACAAAAATCTCATCCGCCCATCGTCCCGTCAACCTGTTTGCCCGGCCAGCCAAAATATCGACGTTCAGAAGCGCCACAGGCACTTTTACTTTGTGTGCAGCATAGCAGACCGGCCCTGCAACATACCCGCCGACGCTGATAATCTTCGCATCAGAGCTTTGTGTGATTACTTCTTTTGCGATTTTGTAACTTTTAAAAAACGAAGTGCAAAAACTGATTAGCTGCCCCAATCCTGCAGAAAGACCTTTGGCGGGTAATATGGTGTATCCGAAGCCGGCCTGTTTAAGGATTCTCGTATCGTTCTCGCGACTGCTGCAGAAAAAATGTATCTTTGCTGCCTGCTCGAGTTCGATTATCTTTTCTGCCACAGCGATGCCGGGATAAATATGGCCCCCCGTCCCGCCTCCTGCAAAGAAAAAACGCTTACTTGTAGCGAGCTTGCCCGCCATACGTTGAGCGGGCTTGTCGAACCTATCGCCCATCATTGCGACTCCTTATCTGCCTGATAAAAGAGTCTGCCCAAACTCAGCAATAAATGCAAGTGTTTTCTGCCTATATTAAATTAGCAGCAAAGTGCTATCTTATCATAATAGTTATTTCCACGGCTGTAGAGGTTGCTGTTTCTCCATCGTCGTCGGTCGCTTCTGCAGTAAGGACATAATCACCACCATGAGGAACCTGCCATTCAATGTTGTCCAGGATGTAATAGAAATAGGCCTTATCTGTTAGGTTTCGATAATCTATGCAGAATTTCAGGTGGACTCTTTCCCGGTCAAGGGGCATATTTGCCTCTTCGACTGGTGAACCGTCACCGGCATTCACTATAACGATTGACCTGGTATTTCCGGATTTCTCACTCAGGGTGTAAGCGAATATATAGCTGATTTAACAAACCAGACCCTGCATACGATTATATGATCAACAAAATAAGTGTTTAATAAATCAATTGCGTCTTCTTCATTCTGTTATGGCACTCTTTAGTTTCAATTAAAATATTTTCACATTCGGCGTTACCCGAAACCAGTCAAAATCAACATACCCGCCAGGTTCCTTCGTAGCGTAGTTAAACAGGCAAAATTTATTCCCTGTAAAAACAGTAAGTTTGAATTGCATTCGCATTTCATTGCCAATCTTTGTAAATAACTTATTATCCAAGCTATATGAAAAGGTAGCAATACCAGTGCCGGTAACCGCCTTTCCGCCGTAAGCTCTGGCGGCACCGGAACCATAAAACGGGTCAGCCCGAAGATAGATTGTCGAAGCGTTTACCGCTACTGAATCAATGGTTTCGCCATTATTAACCATAATTACATAATTCTGCCCGTTTATTTTCTTTATCCCAATGTATGCATAGGGGTCCTGAAAAATAGCCAAACCGGCAATATCGCCTTCCTTCATATTGCTGAAATCCATTTTAGTTGTACCGACGGTAGCGATTGTATCCGAATAATAGGCAAACATTCTTTGGGTGAGCGTATTGCGGGCTTCTTTTAAATTTTCTACTACTTTGACTGTTTCTAATCTCAGGCTGCCGGGATTTTGTGTCAGTGACCATTTCGCAGGGTCGGGATTATGGTTCCATCCCCATTGCATCCCTAATTTTGCGTTTTCGAATTCATCGGAAGTCGGTAAAATTTTTATCGGGTATTCTTTTCCTACATCTGGTTTTTTGTATGTTACAACCGCCTTTCCATCCACTCCAACCATTGGCCAGCCATCCTGCCAGGTAACGGGTTGTAATGAAGGGAATCGTCCAAACGGGCCGCTGTCAACAAAAAGCATGGTCCACCATTCTCCGGTTTGCGTTTGTATAAGAGCTCCCTGATGTATTCCATAATTCGGACCTTTTGTGGTGTCCCTGATTACCACCTTTTGTTCATAAGGACCGTATATATTTTTTGAACGAAGTGCTGCCTGAAATCCGTCCAAACCTCCATACGTGCAATACAGATAATAATAACCATTGATTTTATATACATGAGTTCCTTCGAGCCCGTTACGAATATCACCCGTATATACCGGAACATCTTTTTCTTTTGCGACGAAGTTCGAATCAATTTCGGTGATATGAATTTTATTATAGCCATGAGCTACATAAATTTTACCATCATCATCAAAGAACAGGCCCGGATCATAGAATCCTCTGGGCAGATGTTTGATTTCCCAGGGACCTTCGGCTTTGTCTGCCGTACAGACAAAGCCACCTTCATTTAATGTGATGAACAGCAAATAAAATTTGCCGTTATGATACTTTAAACTGGTTGCCCATTGACCATGGCCGTATCGGCTGCAGCCATCCAGGTCGTAGCAGGGGCTAAAATCAAAACGTGGCACAGCATTAGAGCAAAACTCCCAGTTTACAAGGTCATTGGATTTGAGAATGGTCACACCGGGAAAAACAAACATAGTCGTTGACACGAAGTAATAGACATCGTCCACCAGGATGACATCCGGATCGGGAAAATCCGCGGCAATCACGGGATTCGTATAGGTTCCATCACCGTTGTCACTTTGCATCTTTGCGACACTCTGCTGTTGACTTATACAGGGGAAAAGTAAAAACACAATCAAGGCATAAACTACTGTTTGTATTGTCTTCATAATATATCCATCCTATTTATAGTGATTATATTCCTGCTTACTTCTTTATTTTCACCTTTATTTGCACAAATGAATGCGGCGGAAAAGAGTAGGTTATCTTTTTCCCTTCAACCGGTAATTCATTTGTTATCGGAATGTATTCTTCCTTTTTATCAAAAGTAAAATCTTCATAAATATCCTGCCTATTAACTATACTTGCCACGGCCTTACCGGAAAATGCTCCGGAAGTGCTGAGAATTTCAGTCTCGATTGGTTCATCTTTATGTCTATTTACGACATTAACGAATAGTGTATCAGTTGCATCATTAAAAACGGATGTTACATCAAGGTAGGAAATATCCATACATTTATCTGTATCATAGTTATCGCAGACGACGAAAACGTCAACTGAATTACCGAGACAGTTATTTGAAAATAATTTGAATGTGTGGAATAACGGAGTTTTAAACACACCTTTATCTTTGTCAACACTCAATAACGAGGTAAAAAGCGTATAGTTTGCCATTTTAACAACATCGGCATGACGGATGAATGCATTAAAGTACTGGGCGGTTGCGAGTATTGGCAATATACCTTTTCCAAAGGCGCCATATTCATCTACTGACAAATAAATCGGCTTATCCAGCCCGTATCGGATCCTGACGGCTTCGATTTGCGAGGCAGTCAGAGAAATTTTTTCTTCGAGGTCTATTGCCCGTTGACCGACATAAACATAATAATCGTCGGAACGGTCCCAATAGCGATGGATGGAGATGTAATCGGCAATGTCTCTTAATTCATTTATAATTGTCCAATTCCAGTCAACCCATTTCCCAGAGTCTTCATAATAGGATGAGCCGTTGGCGACCAGCTTGATACTCTTATCCGTATTTCGCATCACTCTGGCCGCAGCTTTCGCAATTTTGCAATAGTCTTCCGCGTTCTTGTATCCCATAATCCAGGGCTCGCCGTCCACCTCATTGCCCAGGCACCAGTACTTCACATTGAAGGGTTTTTCGCGGCCGTATTTTTTCCTCAGGTCTGCATAGTAAGTGCCGGGCTCACAATTACAGTATTCAACCCAGTAGCGGGCGTCATCTATGGTTCCTGTTCCAAGATTGATGCAAACGACATTTTCAGAGCCAATGGACTTGTTCAGCTGAATCCATTCATCGGTTCCAACATGGTTGTTTTCGATACCGTTCCATGCCAGCTCTTTGCGCACCGGACGTTTTTCTTTGGGGCCGATGCCGTCCTGCCAGTTGTATCCTGCTGTGTAATTTCCGCCCGGCCAGCGCATATTGGTTATCCCAAGTTCCTTCGCCGCTTCGATGTATGCCTTATTGAATCCATTTTCATCCGCCAGGGGAGATTCGGGATTGTATAACGGGCCATAAAGTGTATTGCCGGAAACTATTTCTTCCTGACCAGGCAGGGGACGGGAAAAATGAATGGGCTCCATAAAGACCCCGTAGATTTTGGGGTCAATCTTTCCGATTGTTCTGTCAACATCAATTTTGATTTTTGCTGCCTGAGCAAATGAGGAAAAAGGAGAAACAAGCAATAAAATAAAGAATACAGTTTTCATAATTACCTCCGATTCGATATTCAGTTCCCGATAGTAATTTGCAAAATTTTCATGCCCTGAAAACAAAAGGCTAATATTTCCGGCAGTTTGATAAGGCATACCTTGCGAATTCCGGCTGATAAATTTCTGATTTACCAGATCCTGTGCTTCCTTATACTTACCTGCTAAAAGAGTCTGCCAAAACTCAGCAATAAATGCAAGTGTTTTCTGTCTTTATTATTGCTCTTTGAATTTTTAATGGAACCTTGTTGTACAAGTTAAGCACAGATGTCATTCCCGCGAAAGCGGGAATCCAGCCGTTTTACCCATAATTTCTGGACTCCTGCTTGCGCAGGAGTGACAAGATGTCTGTTCCATTATTTATTTAAACATCAATAAATTAACAGCAAAGTGCTATCTTATGTTAATAGTTATTTCCACTGCTGGAGAGGTTGCTGTCTCGCCATCGTCGTCGGTTGCTTCCGCCGTAAGGCGATAATCACCACCATGAGGCACCTGCCATTCGGTCGTCCAGCCATCGGCGCCATTATTATCCTCACCTATTACATCTCCATCGGCCAGGAATTCCACCCACTCAACCGAACCATCGGGGTCCCATGCATCTGCTTCGATTTCGATTATGCCGCTATTCCACTCCCAAGATGAAATACTCACCTCGGGCGGCAGGTTCGATGTGCCCGGCTTGTATTTTAGCCAATCCAGAGCAATCATTGCAAAATCTATCATATTTACCCAGCCATCCTTGTTGGCATCGCTATGGAGCCAACGCATCTCCTTCTTACTCGCATAAGCAGTCCCGCCGAAAGCTCCCATATTGATGCGTCCACCATTGGGCATCCGCTCATTGGAATAATCATCATTCGGGTCGCCGCCATCGATACAGGGACTGAAAACTTCGTCAAGAACCCATATATCATACACCGGCCAATACCGGCCATGCTTACTCTGTAAGTGATAGTCGCCATTTTCAGGGTCTGCAAACCGCGGGTCAATGTCGAGATTTCCCGGGCCTGCACAGCCATTCTGGACGCAACTATATGTTGCCTGGCATCCGAACAAATCTCCGAAGACATTGTTCCAGAAAATACTGTTGCTGATATATGGCACAGAGCCGGTGTATGCAGCAATGCCGAACCCGTTATCTGCGATAGTGACATTGCTGATGGCAGGCGAGCCGTTTTCGATATAGATTGCCATAAAGCTATTTTCTATAACAAAATTCCTCAGGATGCTGTCAGGCCCTTCGCCGCTGCAGAATAAAACTGCGAAATACCCCTGCGCCTGCAGGATTGGGGCATCTTCGGTGCTTTTAACCGTTATTGCCTTACCTAAAAAATCGATTGTCTCGTTGTATATACCGGGATAGACTGTAACCATTTCTCCATCCTCCGCTGAATCGATTCCCTTCTGAATCGTTGCAAAAGCCGTCTCCGGGCTCAGGCCGTTATTATTATCATCACCATTAATACAATCAACATACCAATCTGGCCCGAATTCATAAGCCCCCATATCCACAATTTCATTTTTAATACGCGGCTTGCCGTTAATATCCGTTTCCGGCAAACCTCCCGGGGGATTATTTGTGCCTGCATCAATACAGAGTGAGCCATAGCTTAAACGGTAATTGCCACTACTGGCATTAACAAATAAAGGGTCGGCATTAATATTACCCTCACCCCCCCCAGTCCATCCTTGAATACAACTAAATGCAATAACATTACGATAAAAATCCCGGGGGCCTGTATCAATCTGCGCAAATTCATCCATACCGTCTTCGTCTCTATTTGCACGAAAAATGCAATTTATAACAGCCTTTTTCGAGTCTAAAGCTCCCGTGATATTTTGAGTGTGGAGATTTTCGAGTGCTGAATAGGCAGAGACAGCAAGTATCAAATAAACTCCTCCGCCGTAGTATTCAGATGAGTTTCCTACAACTGTACAGTTAGAAATAGTAATGCCGCTACCATAATCGCTCCATACTGCTCCACCATATCCCCCTACGCAGTTATGGTTGAATATACAGTTAACAACTGTCCCTACTCGCATAACCATGGCGCCGCCGATAGAAGAAGCAGAATTGTTAGTGAACCTACAATTAATAATAACGGGGCTGCCACTTATGTTGAGCAGACCCCCGCCCCATCGATGCTTATTTCGTCCATAATTTGCATTTCCTCCAGTTACGATAAATCCATCCAGCACAACAATCCCTTCGGTTTCATTACTCAACACGTGACAACTGTTTTCTGACCGGCTAGGGTGCCTAAGCAGATCGCAAGGATCAGCAACCTCGACATCATCTCCTTTCAGGTCACCGCTTAGAATAGTCTTATATAATTCAATATCTCGCGCATCGGGATCTATTTCACCAAAACCAGCGAAGCCACCCACGAGAGATACGCCATTTATAAGCTGGAAAGTAGCAAGTCTGTTGCCGGGCGTCTGATTTGCTCCCTGGTCGGGTTTATAGACACCCTGTGCAATCCGAATCTCGTCTCCACTTGAGGAAACACTTAAAGCATTCTGCAAGTAATTATAAGCGTCCTCCCACGAGGAGCCGTTATTTGAGCCGGGGGCATCCGCATCAACATATATGATTTGCCCCATAGCTGCAGATACCGTCCCTGCAACAAATACCAACAACACCATCCAGCCCCTTAAAAATGTTCGCTTTTTCATTTTCCTGTCCTTTCGAAATTTATGATAAAAATATTATGACGGCACAGGCAACGCACCTGCAGCCGATTTATTTTAAGCCGGCTCTCATTTGAGACCTTGCGCCCATATTGCTTTTGATAAGCTAAACAGCGAGCACAATTCGCTAAAAATACAAAAAGCTATTAACTTTCTGTGAAGGCAGTAGAGGTATGAATTTAAGACAAAAAAATTATGATGGCAAATACAATATTATGATAATTTTTTCTCTGCCTTCATATCTTCACTTTAGATTCCATTGTAACACAAAAATCACAATCTGACAAGGATTTTTTAACAATTTTTTACAAAAAATGGGCAAAAGTGCCGTTAATCCGTGCAAAATCGGGCTTGTGCAGGCCGGTGACGCCTTTTTAGATGAAATATATGGTCAGGCCACTGATTCATCCACAAACTGGTTTGACTTCACGGCTGATTGCTTGGCGATATTCAGCAGCACACCAACCGCAGCAGCCGATAGCAGCATACTCGTTCCGCCGGCGCTTACAAATGGAAGCGGTATCCCTTTTGTCGGCAGCACAACCGTCACTACGCCGATATTTATGGCCGCCTGGATGGCGATGGCTAATACGATTCCGCCGGCCAGAATCTGGCCAAAGCTGTCTTTGCACCGCACAACTACCAAAATACCGAGCCAGACAAAAATGATAAATAACACGATGACCGCCGCCGTCCCGACAAAGCCAAGCTCTTCGCCGATAATTGCGAATATAAAATCAGTCGTATCTTCCGGCAGATGCCCATATTTGCAGATACCCCTGCCGAGCCCTTTGCCCCACAACCCGCCGGAGCCGAGGGCAATCAGCGACTGATTCGCCTGATACGCGACAGAATCAGCCCATTTTTCAGGATTCAAAAAGGCCCAAATCCGTCTCATTCGGCCGGGCGAGCGAATCAGCATTATGAGAAAGGCAACAGCGCCAAACGGCAGAGGGATTAAAATATGCCGCCATTTTGCACCGGCGATTACCAGCATCAAAAAACTCAAAAACGCTATAAACGCCGCCGTCCCGAAATCCTCGATGATTACAAGTGCAACCACCAGGGCGACGACAGCACATACAGGAACAAACCTCTTCCAGAATAACCTAATATCAGCACCAAATTTACTACAGACGGCTGCAAGAAAGAATACAACCGCCCATTTAGCCAGCTCTGACGGCTGAAAGCTTACCTTGAATGGGCCTGCCGAGATTCTAAGCCATCTTCGGGCCTGGTTTATCTCCGTGCCCAGCTGCGGAATCAAAACGAGAACGAGTAGTATTACGCTAAAGACCAGCAGATAAGTACTTAAAGACTTTAACCAGCCGTCAGACAAACCGAGCCGGCGATAATCAAAACAGGATACGAGGTATAAAACCGCACACGCCAGAGGCAAAAACAAAATCTGCCGAAGAGCCGGAAAATCGTAGAATCTCTGCAAGTCAAGTTTTTGACTAACGTTCGCGCTCGCCGAAAAGACAAAGACCGTTCCAACAGCCATCAAAATAACAATGACAATTACGATTTGATTGGCTACCGGATTGTCCTTCGTATCAGCAAGCATTGAGTTTAACATTACATACAAGTAGGAGAAATTTTAAACTGCCCTTCTTAAATATTTTCGGCTTTTATGGGTAAAAAGCAGCAGAAATAATTACACGGCAGGCGGAGAGCTTTGAAAAGAACATACGAAGGATTTTGAAGAGGTAGCCGATGGTTCTATATATTTTGCTGCCGAATTTTCAGCCCGTGATGAGCTTTGAACGAGATAAGCAGGATAATCCTGTAAATCCTGTCAAAAATTTTCGGATGAAATGAAATATCCCGACCCGCTTCGACAGCGAAGCGAGGCGAGGTTTTAGCTGCTCTGCATTTGGACATTCTGCCTTAAAACGTCCAGCTTACCACGGATTTCTTCTGCCATTTTGCTGTTGGGAAAATCACTGGTAATCTTTTGTCCAACATCGAGGGCATGTTCCCACTGCTTTTCGGTGACGGCGATGGAGAACTGAACGCCAAGGTTATGCAGCTTGGTTCTGAACACATCCCTTGCCGCTTCCTGCAACGCCAGGCCCTCGTTAGGCGTCAGATAAAGGTCAAGCTCTTTCAGAATCTCCAGACTTTGGTCGGTCTCTTTGCGTTGTATGGCTTCATCCCAGGCGGCGAGCAGCTCTCTTTTTCGATGTTGTTTTTTATCAAGCAGTTCCTGTCGCATTGCCTTTGCCTCTTCGCTGTCGGGATACGCCCTGATTAATCCTTCAATCTGGACACTCGCCTGCACCCAATGGCAGTTTTCCATCAATCCATTAATGTTCGCTATTAATTGATTTATACGTTCCTGGACAGAGGCAGCGCGGTATTTCTCCGCCTGGTCACTTAATTCTTCTGCGAGGTCTTTATATTCGGGGCGTTTTGCAATTTCACCTATTATTTCTTTAGCTGTGTCAAAATCCTGCTGCTGAAGTTTCTCAAAAACGACCTGTCGCAGAGATTGCCTGTCCGCTTCGCGGAAAGCTATCATTTTTGCTGTCTCACTGACGCGCGTGCTTTGGTCGATTTGCTGCAGCCCCGACCGGATCTTATCCAAAGCGCCGGCAACCTCTTCGAGCTTGGAACTATTGTCTCGAAGGGCCTCAAGTATTTTAAATACCCGCGACAACATCGCCAGTAGTGCACTCAGGAATATTAATGCACCAAGCAGCCATACAAGGTTTTGCAGCAAATTGGTTTGGGATTCCTGGAAGATGCCGGTAAATAATGACAGCAGTATCACCAATAATACCGCAGCACAAATAACGACTATGTGCCATTTAAATTGCCGACAGAAGTTACCAATTTCCATAAATCCACCTCTCCTTACTAAACGGACTTTTTGCAGCCATTCTTTAAGATATTATAATATGAAATGCCTCGCTTTGTCAATAACCGAAATGACAAAGACACGAGATGTAACCGGCCAAGTGTGCAATGATTATTTGCTTTTCACCCGATATTTAGCTCTGATCGTCATTTTTTACAACTTTTTTACAACTAAACATTAAACCAATTAGCTATAATTAGCGTAGTAATTTATCGTTAGGTGAGGACAGAAAATGATATCGAGAGCCGATAAGGGGTAATTGTTATGAAAGCGATAAAATACATTCTGATACTCCTGCTTCTGACGGGATATGAAACCGTTTGCGGGGCGACAGAAAAAACAGCAGAAAGCAAAAAGACGGACGAACAAATCATTGCGCAGGCAAATAATGAATTCGCCCTGTCGCTTTTCACAGAGCTGCGAGCAAAGGAAGGAAATCTGTTCTTCTCACCATACAGTATATCAACAGCTCTGGCAATGACCTATGTCGGCGCAAGGGGCCAGACAGAAACCCAGATGGCCAATGCGCTACACTTTACTATTTTTACAAAGCCGGACAGAGAACCGTCATCATCGCCTGTGTCGGACAGGCAGCGATTTGCCTCATCATTTGGAAAAGTCATAAAGGACCTGAACGACAGAGGCGAAAAAGGCAGCTATGAGCTTACTGTCGCCAACGCCTTATGGGGCCAGCAGGGCTATGGATTTCTTTCTGAATTTCCGGAGATTATCGAAACAAACTTTGACGGTCGTCTCAACGAGGTTGATTTTATAAGGGCGACTGAAACGGCACGAGAAACCATAAATGCCTGGGTAGAGAAAAAAACCAAAGACAAAATCAAAGACCTTATTGCACCGGGAGTGCTCAACAGTATGACCCGATTAGTTTTGACAAACGCCATTTACTTTAAAGGCAACTGGGCAAGCCAATTCGAAAAGGAAAGCACTGAAAATGCTCCATTTACTCTCGCTGGCGATGAGAAGGTCAATGTTGCAATGATGAATCAGAAGGGGCAGTTCGGCTATATGGAAGCCGAAGATTTCCAGGTGCTTGAACTGCCATATGTAGATAATGAGCTGTCGATGATTATATTCCTGCCTGAGCAAATTGACGGGCTGACTGATTTTGAGAAAACACTTACGACCGAAAACCTCTCACAATGGCTGACCAGACTCCACAAACGCGAAGTTATCGTTTCTATCCCGAAGTTCAGGATGACAAGCCAGTTTGGCCTCGCTTCAATACTCAAATCAATGGGGATGGCAGACGCTTTTACACCGGGTGAAGCTGATTTTTCAGGGATGAATGGGAAAAAGGACCTTTTTATCTCGGCGGTTATTCATAAGGCCTATATCGATGTAAACGAAGAGGGAACTGAAGCAGCAGCGGCAACAGGAGTGGTTATGAAAGTAACCTCGGTAAGGTCAGGACATATACCGGTCTTTCGTGCCGACCATCCATTCCTATTTCTGATTCGCGATAACATCTCAGGCAGCATCCTGTTTATCGGTCGCGCTATGAATGTTAACTATACATTAAAATGGGAATAAATAAGGGTGGGCGGGAAAAGCCGGAGATAGGTGGGAAAAAGCGGTTTTAAATAGGCAAGAATGGGGATTTTCGGGGGTGGACTCAGTGACTTGTTAGGCGATTTTGGAAATGGGAAATAATAGGGTTTTGGGGTTGAAGGGGTCAGAAAAACGGAATTTTTAGAAAATATTTAAAAACGCTTATAACCCATTTAAAAAACAACGAAACCCACAAAACGATTAAAAACAACTGCTTATATTGTGCCCCATCTGGGACGAAAAAGGGTCAAGTAAACTGACCCCCTTGTTAGGCATTTTTTTGTTAATTATAATAAAATAGGTAATATAGGGGGTTCTAATAGGGCTATTATAGATAAAAACAATCCTTAATAAGAGGAAAATTTTTGAAATATTTTAGCGGTTTTTCATAAGTGCTTCTTATTTCTATAGATATAGACAAAAAAATTATTCATTACTACGTTGTGTCTTGCTTTTTTTAGACCGTTCTACGAAATCTCTAAATCGCTCGGCTTCCATTTTCATCAGAGTCCCGTTAAGACAATCAATAGAGGCATTTTCGGCTATTAAACCCATAAGCGTTTCTCTTTGCTCCGGCTTGAGTCGATTGATTAAAACAGCCCCCAAAGAACAGGCGTTTTTGACCCCATAAACATTTGCAATTTTCCTAAAAATTGGTGCTATTTGATTCGAGAAATTCACCATTGTCCTGTTTGACATTTTACTCTCCTTAATACCCCAAAAAATGGGATATAATTTATATACAGAATAATTTAAAAAATTCAAGAAAAAACACCGAATTCGGCGATATTCTTATTGAACACTATAGCATATACTGTTATTATATATAATTAAAATTATGGACAAACGAAGGCGACAATCTGATTTTGCGGACAAAACGAGGCGAAGGCAAACGATAGATTTTACGAAGGGGCTGCACAAGCAAATTACAATTCACGGCAAAAAGAGGGGCTGCCGCTGCTTCGGTGAATCGGTTAGGGACATTATTCGCCTTTGGTTTGATTCACAAAAAAAACAAGAAAAAAACACCGAAGAAAGTAAGGCCGAAAATGACAATCTCTAAAATAGACTGTCTCCAAAAAGAAGACGTTGGTTTTGGCGAATATCTAAAGCGTTTTCGTAAGAGATTAGGACTGACACGAAAAGAGCTGGCAACGAAGGTTCATTGCAGCGTTTCAACGATAAAACGATATGAGAGCCACCCTCATAAATCAACGGATACCGGTTTTCTATTTGAGCTGACTGCCTTAATTAATGAGGAATTCGAGAAGATAGAAAACATCCCTGGACTTAAAAAAATCCCCTGCGATATGTTTACAAAAGAGGGATTGGCGGAATTTCAACGACTAATCAAAGCCGTTGAGCCGTTGAAAAGGGCATTGAGAATGCCATTTAACGAGAGCGACCTTGCAGCAAGAAATCATTATTGTGCGTTAGTGCAAGAGCAGCTTCAAAATTCGTTTCAGAGATTAGTTATTTTACAAAACGTGCGGAAGCTTATGGGCCTTTAGAGGCAATATAAAAGGAAGTCAAAAAGTGAGAGTTAAAATACTCAAAACAACGGTAAATAATTTCGGGATTTTTGAGGCAGGCAGAGAATTAGACCTGCCGCCGAATATGCTGGCACGATTCGCAAAAGAGACTTACGAGGAAGTAGAAACCAAAGCAGAGGACGAGGGGACTATTGAGGTCATAAGTGAGAAAATACCGGTAGAAACTCAGACGGAAAGTGAGGCCGAAAATGGCAGCGATACAACCAATAGAAGCAGCGATGCGTCTGCGAAGATACCTGACTTGTCACTTGGCAGAGCAGGGCGGAGAACTAAACGACCTAAAAGATGAAATAATGGAGAACATCGAACACCCTGACCGCAATCCAAAGCCGGATGAGAGGGCAGAATTTCTATTGAAGCTGGCCCGTGAAAAACTGGATTATATCGCCCAGGGCGTTATGGACCTGTGGGAATTAGAAAAGGGGGGTAGTTAGATACCGGCAGAGCAGAGTTCAGCCAGCAGGAGCGAAGCTGGGCGTTAGTTTATAGCTGAAACAAGTCGTTTTAATCGAAAGGACGAAAAATGATTGAGATACAAAATATGAAGGTCGGAATCCTGACGCCGCCGCAATTAGCAGATGATGGCGATTTTGCAGGCAATGCCTATATCGACACAAGGGGCTGGGGCCACCTGCGAGTCCTGCTTATCACCGGCACTACGGACGTTGCAACAGGTAACGCCATCGGCTCGACAGCCGAGGGCACAGCTCCGTTTATCGAGGAGTGCGATACGGTCGGCGGTGCATATACCGCCGTTACCGATGCAGCTTTAGCGGATTCGATTCAGCACGATGAAGATGATTCGCTGTTCGCCATTGACATCGACCTGACAAAGACGCATAAGCGTTATATGCAGGTCAATGCCCCGCACAGTGCAGTCGGAGCGGTCAACGGCTCTAACCTGGCTATTATCGGGATTCTGTCAAGGCCCGAAATCGGCCCCAAAGATGCAGCAGGGCAAGGGCTGACGGAGCATATAACTGCCTAAAAATGGTTAAGCGAACAATAATAATTTTTTCAGTAATTTTTTGCTTGACAAGACCGGTAGCATCGGACTATAGTAATAGTGTGAAAGCCATAAGAAACAATTCGTTAAGAACAAGCATACCGGATAAAACTGGAGAGCTGCGAGGCGGTGACGTCCGCACGGTTCCTTATGGCACCGCACACCTCTCCAGTTCTATTCGGTTTTTTTGTGCGCATCGCACAGAAAGCGGGTGTATTGTGAAAGCCATAAAGGAGAGAAAAAATGCAAAGACAGAGACAGAAAAGGTTATCGATGAGATGGGGTTAATGGCCAGGGATGTTCGGGAGAGCATAGCAAGGTCAAGGGCGATAATGCTGGCCAGTATAGATATTTTGCTGGCTGGCGAGGACTTATTGTGTGCTGATTTATTGAAGGAATTACAAGAAGACAGGCATCAATTTGTAGCTGAGCTGGAATCGCCGGAAGATGAAGAACAAAAAAACCTTCTCGATGAAATTACAACATTGCTTTCAAGCCAACCGGCACATTTGCTCAAAGCGATAATTGAAAGTTTACAAGGAAAAAAGAGCAACATCATTAGATTGGGTGCATAAATTGCGAGGTTAAAATGAGCGGCAAGGTAGTCGATTTGACAGATATATTTTTGAAAGAGAAAGCTCAGTCGGCGGGGCTGGAGACAAAGCAGTTTTCGGCCCTGCTTTCTATCAAGAGTATAGACAAAGAGAATCGGAGAATCAGGGCGATTGCCTCTACCGGAAACCTCGACAGAGACAACGAGATTATTCTGCCGGAAGCGTTCAATGAGAGCTTGCCGATTTATGTTGCCAAAAATAATGTAGTGCTTGCAGCTCACCAGCATCGATTAAGCGATGGTCGAAGTCCTGTTGTGGCAAATGTTATATCGGCCAGCGTGACATCGGCTGGCCTTGAGGTCATTTTGGAATTTCACACTGTAACCGCACTTGCCGAGGAATACTGGCAGCTCTACAGCCAGAAAATACAAAAGGCACTATCCGTAGGATTTATTTCGATTGAGGGTAACTACGAGCAGCGAAACGGCAAGAGCGTATTTGTCCACAAAAAAGTAGAGCTGTTGGAAATAAGCTGCGTGCCCGTGCCCTCTAATCGAGAAGCACTTACCAAGGCGAAACAAAAGAAGCTGGATTTTGTCAGCGACAAGAAACAGCAGCGAGAAGACGAGAAGCTCCTCGATGAACTCAGGGCATTAGACCCTGACTTCGATACAGAGTGCGAGGAGTTTGCAAAAGATATTTTGGGGCTGGACGATATTAAAGCTGACGAATCCGGCAGCGATTTTTTTGATATTGATAACGACAAGGATATTGACGATTACTCCGAGCTGATTTGCGGCAAGAAGGAAATCAGCTTGAGAGATTTTTCGTTTTAGTATGGGAATCTATGCGAACAACACGTTTGCCGGTGTCCCTCGTGCTGCGAAGGTGCTGCGTATAGATTCGGCGAGGGCCGAAGATTTTGTAACTCCTTTTTTAATTACCTCACCTTGTGAGCAGGGAATTCTGTCTGTGAATCGGGATTCCCTGCTCTTTGTTATGTAAAGTATGATTAACTATTGTTTACGAGGGCTTTAAAATGGCATTAACAGCAGAAGAAAAAACCAAAATCGCCGCCGGTTTTAAGACCGCAGGCGATGAGATACAAGAAAGCAAAATGGCGATACAGGAGATAGGAGAATCCTTCAACGAGCTTGCCAAGCAGTTCCGCACCGTGACAAGAGGATTTATGACCGGCAAAACCGAGGACGGTGAGAAGTATAACCGCTTCTGGCGGACAGAGGAAGAGGCCAAGGGATTCGGCGAGCTGATACTCAAGGCACTTAACCGCAAGGCCCTGGGCGAAAGCGTAATGAGCGAAGGCGGGATTTTAGTCCCTACGGAATATTCGAGCCGTATTATCGACAAGCTCGGTGTTTACGGAAAATTCCGCAAAAACGCTATGGTTGTCCCTCTCGGCTCTGACCGGCAGGTTGTGCCTAAAGTCGAAGCTGACCTGGTCGTCTATTCGCCTGGCGAAGGCAAACAAATTACTGAGAGCGATATGGATTTCAGCCAGGTCGGCTTGACAACGCACAAGCTTGCCTGTTTATGCAAGGCATCGAGCGAATTGGAGGAAGATTCGCTTATTGCCCTGGGTGAAATAATCGGTATCAGTATGGCACGCAGCATCGCCAAAAAAGAAGATGAAATCGGCTTTGTCGGTGACGGCACAGAGACGTATTTCGGTATGACCGGAATTGTCGGGGCATTGCGAGGCGTTGACGCTACAATCGCTAATATTAAAGGCCTGTTCGTGGCAAGTGGTAATGCGTATAATGAGATAACTCTCGCTGATTTTCGCAAGGTGATTGGAATATTGCCGGAAGATTGCGATGACACTGCTAAGTGGTATATGAGTAAAAAGTTTTATTACAACGTAGTATATCCACTGGCAGAAACTGCCGGAGTTGCAAACATCTTCGAGATACTGTCAGACCGTAAAGACAGGTTTTTGCTTGGCTATGAAGTTGTATTTGTCTCTGCTATGCCAAGCGTGGAAGCCAACGACCAGATATGTGCGGTCCTCGGCGACCTGCAATTAGGTGCTTTTCTCGGCGAGAGACGGCAGCTTCAATTAGCAAGAAGCCAGGATGTATATTTTACCAACGACCAAATTGGCTTTAGAGGTGTTGAGCGAATCGACATCAATGCTTACGGAGTCGGTGACACGAGCGAAGCAGGCCCGATTGTCGGCCTGATAACTGCTGCAAGTTAAAGACGGAGCTGCAACTTGTGTGTTAGCGGCGGGCCGTTCTTAGCCGAGCATGGCCCGCCAGCTTTGGAATAATAAAATACTATGAGCAAAGACATAAACATACATCTAAAGACAAGAGGAACACAGCAGGCCAAACAGGAGCTGGACGAGGCAGGCAAGTCCGTAGAAAAAATCGGCGAAAAGACAGAGCAGACCGGACGCAAAACAGGAAGGGCCTCGGCCTGGATTGTCGGCAGCTTAAAGAAAATTGGGACTCTCGGCTTTTTGGCGATAGGAACTGCTATTGCAGCAGCAGCAGGCAAGGTTGCGAAATTCTTTGATACAGTTAAGACACGCAGCGATGAAGCGGTCAGGGAAGTCCAGGAGATACGAGCTGCTTATGAAAGCTTGTTTGAGGCACTTGACGCCTTCGATGAAAAGTCTCGGCAGGCCACTACAAAAGCCACAAATTTATTATTGCAAAAAACGGGCGTCACCCAAGAAATGGGCCTGCCGGTTGTCAATGCCTATACTCGGCAATTCAAGTCCCTGGTAGGGACCGGCCAGATTACTCAACAGCAGTATGACCAGGGCCTGCAGGGGATGCTGGGCTATGCTGCAAGGCACGGTGGAGAAGCTACGACAGAGCTTATTTCGATAATGCGTGGCTGGGATATGGTAACGCCGCAGAAGCAGGGCGAATTTCGCCGGATGATTTCAAAAGGTGCACAGATTACCGGCTTAACAGACGAGGAGGTTATAGGTGCGTTAGGCCGAGGTATGCCGACCATAAAAGCTATGGGATGGACACCCGAACAGGCGGTTGCGAACATAGCTCTTCTGGCCTCCGGCGAGACCGGCAGAAAAAAAATGTCTCTGCCGTCAACGACATTAGATGCGCTTATGGCCCCACAGCTTTCGGATATTGAAAAGCTCGGCATACCGGAAGATGTCACTAAAGACCCGCAAAAGCTCCTGGCTTTTTTGTCGGCCAAGCAGCCGACAATGGATAGGCAGAAATATCTGCAATTATTGACGCAGGTTTACGGCAGAGAAGCCGCCACAGGAGTTTATAAACTTATGACTGTGCCTCAGCGTGGAATCCAGGAATCGTTAAGACAAGCTGCTGCCGCTGAGGGTATCGCCGCTGAAAAGTCCGAGGAAGAAGCCAGAAAAACAACACTGGAAACCAGGGACGCCGTTACAAAGGCACGGGCAAGGCAAATAAGATTAGACCTCACAGAAGAACAAATGTATGCGGAAGATGTTAGGGAAATCGGTTTTGATGAACAAAAGCGGAGGGAAAGACACAGTGAAAAAAGGCAAAAGATAAGAGAATGGTTGACTTTCGGAACTGAGGCGGAAAAGGAACAAGCGGCTTATTTGTTGTGGAAGGAGAACTTGACGCCAGAGGAGAGAGAGGCCATATCTCAGGAATATCAACAATCACTTGAAAAGGACAAATTCCGCATTTCAGTAAGTCCATCAGCAGATATTTTTACAGATTTTGAGATGGAGTGGAAATGGCGTCAGATGTCACAAAAGCAAAGGTGGGGAAACTTAACCAGGATTCAACGAGAGAGACGACCATTTTCCGGTGCAGGATACACTGGGACATTTGATGTAAGCTCTGTTAAAGAATCCGGCCCCGTATCTATGAACTATGATTATCGACAATACAATTACAGAATTTTTAATCCCGTTGTCGGCGTCAATAAAGAAGACCTCGGCATCGGCCCTGTAACTCCGAGGAATTTAGCGTAAAAAGGATTTAAACGCCGTTTGAGAGCTTTATAAATGGCAGATACAAAACGATGTAGCCGATGCAAAAAAGAAAAGCCGCTAAGCGAGTTCGGCAAAGACACGCACGCCAAAGACGGCTTATTTTGTTATTGCAAACCGTGCCTGAGGGCTTATAACGAAGAATATAAAAAAACGGTAAGTCTCTCAAAAATAAACTCTAAAAGTAAGCGATGTTCTCGATGTGGTTTAGTAAAACCGGCAGAACAATTTATAAAAAACATGAGCAGTCCTGATGGATTAGCAAGTAAATGCAAGGAGTGTAATCGGGAATGGCATAGATTATATAAAAAAGTCTCAAAAGAGCGAGCAGAAGGAAAATCTGTCGAAAACATTACTGCCAAAGGCATAGATTCTATCGAGCAGGTTGACAGCGTCTTAAGAGAGATGTCGGAGCTGCAATTCAAAATAAACACCGAGAGAAAGCTGCTCAGCGACCGGATTAAAATGCTTACAGAATACACAGAGAACATTATCGAATCGGACTTGTGGCACCAGTATAATTTACATAATATGCTCAAGGAATTTCTAAAACGAATTTCTAAAAATGGCTCTATGAAAAAAGAAAATTTCCGCTTTGGCTTGATTAAATTTTCAAAAGGCAAATTAGAATATGAACTGAGACCTGTTTTGGCGGGCGAATTGATGGGGAAACCGTGAAAAACTATATCAAGACAATCTGTCAACTGCCGGTCGTCTCTATGCTGTTTGTTATAGTGTTGATAGAGCAGGGCTTGACCTGGTGCTTAATTAAGCTCGGAAACCCGTTATGCCCTTTTGCTTTGTCGGCACTTAAGCGAATCGTCAGAGAGCCAGAGCCGGAAAAAAACGATTGCTCTGCCGTCCCCGATGTTCGTTCCAACGTTTCGGTTTTTCGGGACTGGCTCAAAGACAAGGACGATAATTTTATTGAGACATATCGTATCTCTATTGAAAACGAATTTGGAGTCCCTGCCTGGGGCA
>Ga0307438_1000595_pt1 | contig 26799 bp, 22 predicted proteins | sample SalMarWE160110MG_FD_202144 | JGI IMG/M metagenome (GOLD analysis project Ga0307438, IMG submission 202144) | Salt marsh sediment microbial communities from the Plum Island Ecosystem LTER, Massachusetts, United States - WE1603-110 | ecosystem: Environmental > Aquatic > Marine > Intertidal zone >... | reverse complement strand
GAAGAAAAGAAAGAAAAGAATGATAAAGTGCTTACTATAAAAGTAACAATGCCAGCAGAAATTGATATGGCTAATACTATGAATTATGAGGGTAGGACAGCAGAATGGGAGTTAAGAACCAATGATTTTATGAGAGATATCACCTTGAAGACTTTCACTAAAGTCCCATCACAAGAAGAGATCGAGAAAGAGATGAGGGAAGAAACTTCTTTTGAAAGAGAAGGCAATATCTATATTAAAAATGCAGAGGGAAAAGTACAGGCTCTTACAAATACGGGCAAAGACTTTCAGCCCTGTCTGTCTCCGGATGGCGAAATTGTCGTTTTTGTTAGGTCAATAGATGAAAATATTTCTACGGAACTAGATATAATCTGCAATGAAATCTGGTCTATTAATGTAGAAACCAAGCAAGAAAGACTCTTGATTTGTGGAAAGAAGGATGATGATCTGACAAATAATTTATCTAATCTGAGGTCCCCCCAATCCTCCCCAGATGGAAAAAGAATCTATTTTATGAGCAGCGCCTGGGTAACCTCGGCAGCAATCCACGTTATGAATTCGGATGGAACAGAGGAACGATTCCTAACAGGTGGGAATAGCCTCGAAGTGCTACAAGAAACTGATGATGGAGAATATAACGGGTATCTTATAGTTGAAAAACACAAATATTTTCTAGGTGGAGGTAGTTACGACTGGCATTGGCTCGTGACACCGGATGGCGAGGAAGTCGGCCCTATAAGCAACATTGGATTATTTAAAGAATTGATAGGACACAGAGAGACTGTAAAGTCTATTTCTAAAGAAGAAATCCAGAAGAAGACTGAAGAGAAAACTTTGCTTTTTTCAACTCCAGAAAATACCATAAAAACTTTAGTAGAAACGATAGCGTTTGGAGATAAAAATTTCGCTAGTCAATACTTTTCCAATAGACAATATAATTCTGAAATAGTAACGAGAAACTTCTATGAAGTATTGAAAGAACAGAATTTAATATCACAAGTCAAAAAATTGACATATTCTACTACGGAATTAGATGGGGAAACGTGTTTGGTTTGGATTTTTCCGCCAGGAAATGATAAAAAAAGCTTGTCGTGGAAAGTAATACAAGAAGAAGGGAGGTGGTACGCTCTATCATATTGCTATTATCGTTTGAGCTCTGGTATCAATTGGAATTTGGAAGATTTGGAAGAATGGAAGAATAAGGGATACAAACTGCAGAATTTAAAGTTAACTGATGAATTAGATTTAAAGGAAACCTGTTTAATTTCTATTTTTACTCCGTTTAGTGATAATCCTAGCTGGCCTGGACCTGAATCAGGAACATTTGGGCCATTTGATAAGTATTCACAGAGTCTAAATAATGCCTTAGTAATATATAGGCTAAAAGGGAAAGATGCAGAGAAACTCTCTCAACGTAAGTTACCATCTGGACCTTGTAAAGTTGACTTAAAACTAATGGATATTAATAACAATGGCTCAAAGGAAATCGTAGTAAAGAGCACATGGTGTGGAGCGAGTGCATGTTCGTATGAAATTAAAATTTTCGATTTTAGAAATAATCATCTAATCCAAGTTAAGACTCCTAATACAAGTTATGAATTAAGCTATGAATTAGTGGATATTAACAAGGATGGAGTTTATGAACTGTTATCCGCAGGATTCTCTTATTTGTGGGATTGTCATGCTAATACGGTTTATTCTTCATTAGTATGGAGCTTAGAAAAAGACCAATATAAAAGAGACCCTCAATCTTTTTCTACGTTCTATCAGGAAAAAATTAAAGAGATAAAAACTCACATAACGGAGGAATTAACTAAATCCGAAGAAGAATTCCACCCAGGGGACTATTTTAAAGATGTAATTTCCCTATATGTGAACTATGCTTATATAGACCAGAATGAGAAAGGTTATCAAGAAATAAAAAAATGGATATCAGAATCAAAATTTGTTTCTACCTGGGATAAATATTATAAAAAGAGGCTTGGTCTCTGTGAGGATATAATTGAAGAGGTTAAGTTAGAGATGAATGAGTGGAAAATTGAGGAGATGGAGGATGTCAGCTCTGAAATTCCTAAATCAACTTTGTTGCCAGCAGAAGAACGACCAGAAGAGGAGAGTTAGTGGAAGCTCTCTTGTATATAGAAAATCAAGTGAAGTTAAAATTTTACGCTGATTCACAAGAAAAAAGACGTTCATAGAGGCTCGTACAGGCGTTTTCTCAGTGCTAGATGACCTATATAACCTGAGTAAAATGAGGATTTTTATATAAAGGGAATTTAATCAAGCCAGTTAAAGCTTAGAGAGAAAGGAGACGGTGCCAGCATATAAAAAAAGAGCGATTTTTATACAGGGAGCAATTTTGTTTTTTGACTGGAGAGGATTGAAGGAGGTGTTATAATGTCCAAGTCATTAGAAAAGGAGTTTGAATATTACCTAGAGAATCAAGATGAGTTTGTTCGCAGGTATAAAGGTAAAATCCTGGTAATAAAAAACCGGAAGGTCATAGGAAGCTATAATACTGAACTTGAAGCTGTTGAAAAGACTTCTGAAAAAGAGGAATTAGGTACTTTCTTGGTCCAAAAATGTGAACCTGGAAAAGATAGTTATACTCAGACTTTCCACTCAAGAGTGGGTTTTGTGTAACGAGGGCACTGTGACTACCAAACCAACCAGCTTTACTATGTCAAGTAACGGCATAGCTAATCAATTACTAAGTCGGGTAACCATTGGTCGGGCCTTTGGTTCTGCAAAACCTCCCAAAGATGTAATCCCGATAACCTTCAATGCTATCTGGGATACGGGGGCAACAAATACAGTTATAACCAAGAAAGTAGTAAAACAGTGCAGTTTGAGGCCTACTGGTAGGGTGAACGTGCAGGATGTCCGTGGCTCTAGTGAAACCGATACCTATATAGTAAGTATAATGCTTCCGAACCATGTGGGATTTAGAGGCATGGTGGTAACTAAAGGAAAGGTGTTTGGTGCAGACGTGCTAATTGGGATGGATATAATGAATGGGGGGGATTTTGCCGTCACCAATAAAAATGGTAAAACGGTTTTTTCATATAGATTTCCATCAATGGAGCGTATAGACTTTGTAAGACAGCTATTCAAAAATTAGCGGAAAAGTTAAATAAAGATTAAATGAGTTAAATAAGCCCCCAGGCAACCCATAAGACCTGGGTAAAACTGGAGTATGTGTATCAAGAGATTTTTTTCAAGCCAGTTGTGTGGTAGAATAATGCTAGAAGTAAAAGGAGGCAATAGAAATGCAGTTAAAGAAAAAAAAGTGGGCCTTATTCGTTCTTATTGCCACGTTTCTATTATTAAGCGGGTGTTTTGGCGGCAACGTAGCTCCCGAACCAGTTCCTAGTACTCCCTCTAACCTGACCGCCACTGCAAATTCTTCTACCCAGGTAGAACTCTCTTGGCAGGACAATTCTAATAATGAAAAGCGCTTCTATATTTATAGAAAAAGTTCAACTAGCTCTACTGTGTCAGGTAGTCTTGCTAATTCTGACTATTCGCAAATAGGATATGTAGGAGCTAATTCTAATGGTGCTTATGACACTGGAGCGAATCCAGGAACAACTTATTGGTATAAGGTGACTGCTTGGAACGACAGTGGAGAATCTGGCTTTTCTAATGAGACTAGCGCTACCACTCCTACTGAACAGACTATACCAATTGCGCCAAGTAATTTAACAACTGCTGTAGTTTACTGTAACCAAGTAGATTTAGATTGGCAGGATAATTCAGACAATGAAGATGGTTTTAAAATCTTTCGCACCTTCGGGGGAACTACTTATTATAAAGTCGCAGATTTGGCAGCAAATATAACATCTTATAGTGATACAGGATTAGGTGCAAATTCAGCCTATTGGTTTTATGTCCAAGTTTATAACTCAGCAGGTACAGCGAATTCTAACTCAGTATCTATTACTACACCCCCCATGGTAGAGATTCTTAACCATCAAATAGGAGAGAACTATGGGGATGCATGCGTTAACGGTCAGGGGAAAAACAATTGGAGTGAGATGATAGATTGGATAGAGATAACTGTTTGGTGGTATGATTCTACGGGAGTACTTTTAGGCACAGATTGGGATTTGGTTAGTGATGTGCCTTCACAGACTACTTTTAATTTTGAGGTGTGGGGATTTAATATCCCAAGAAACCAAGTTACGCGGTATGATATAGAAGTAACGGATATTACGAATTATTAGGGGGAGAATGAAAAAAGTTATTTTATTTTCAGTGATAAACTCATTGTTTATTGTTGTATTGGCAAGCATAACTTTATTGTCAGTGAGAATAAATAGAACGAGATTTAGGAGATAAAAAGGAGCGATTTTTGTACAGGATCTTGCTGCAGAGCAACCTAAAGAGGCGTATAAAAAAAAGGGGGTGACGATTATGGAACTAGCAACTTGGGTTATAGCTACTTTCACCATTATTTTGGCTGTTGCGACAATTTTGAATGCTTGGGTAACGCGAAACCTGTTAAGGCAATCAGTAGAGGCTTTTAAGCAGTCTAGCACAGCCTTCGACCATGAGAGGAAAGCATTCCAAAGCAACATAATCAGCCAGGTCATGTTCTCCGCTGCACAACTAGCCGGCAATACGTATACCAAGCCATACGCTTGGAATTTTGTTAGAGGAATGATGGATGCTCTTAATGAAACAGACAAGCATACACATGAAAAGATAAGAAAAGCACTAGAAGTTTGGAAAAAAGGAAAAGGGGGGCGGGCGTTTGAAGGCATATTTCATCAAGTCTTCGAGGAGAAAAAGCCTAAATAACTGGAACAAAAGGATGCATGAACAAGCATAAATGAGAAAAATAGCTATTCTGAATTTCAAAGGGGGGACAGGTAAAACTACTACAGCAGTTAACCTCTCTGCCGCTTTAGCGTTAAAGCGTCAAAACGTTTTAGTGGTAGATTGTGACCCCCAGGGAAGTGTAGCCGATTGGCTGGGGATAAATCCGAAGAATACGTTTTTTGACTTGCTCTCGGATACAGTTAAACTAGAAGAATGTATAGATCAGGCCCGGGAAAGATTAAGTATTATACCAAGTGATAAAAAATTAGCCTTGATTGAAGTCAGATTGGCGAAAGATAAGGATATGGACAAGGCATTTCAAGAAAAATTAGGATCTCCAAAAGGTTATGATTTTATCCTCTTAGATTGTCCGCCTAGTATGAGCATTTTAAACCTTAACGCTATAGAATATGCAGATGAAATCTTCCTGCCGGTAAGTATGGATTATCTATCACTCAGAGGAGTTAAACAGGTAGTAGAATCATTGCCAGAAGGGATTGAAATAACAAAGGTAATTCCTACCTTCTATGACCAAAGGACTAAGAAAAGCAAAGAAATATTAGATGACCTGAAATCATTCTTTAAAGGAAAAGTCACTATGTATGAAACAGGATACGAATGCGGATGGAATTAATTCTAAAGGGAAGCTATAAGATATGAAATAAGAAAAATAAACACAGGAAGTGCTCTGAAAAAGGCATTTTTCGATGTCTAATGGAGGTGTGTTGTGATAGATTTAAAGAAGGATTTCTTAAATCCTGGAAAAGATTGCCGAAGCGCTCCTTTCTGGTCATGGAATGATAAGCTGTCTTCAGGTGAGCTGGTAAGACAGGTAAAGGACATGAAAGAACACGGCATGGGGGGATTTTTCATGCATTCAAGAGAAGGACTGGAAACAGAATACCTGGGCAAGGAATGGATGAAATGTATAAAGGCTGTTGTTGAGGTTTCCAGGAAGATAGGGATGAATGCATGGCTTTACGATGAGGACAGATGGCCATCCGGGTTCGCTGGCGGCCGTGTTCCTTCAAAGGGAGATAAATACCGAGCCAAAGCTCTGGGAATGGAAAAAGTCACCAAAGAAAGGAAGCTTACCGGAGAGGAACTGGCATCTTTTTGTGTCAAACTGGAAAATGGAAATATCGCTAATCTCCGTAAGATCGAGAAAAAAGATAAACTCTTACTCAGAGAGAATGAGATAGGTTTAGTCTTTACAAGAGAAGTGGCAGAACCTAGTGACATCCTCCCCACCCCTTGCGGGTGGGGAGGATGTCACAGATGTGCTTAAAAATGGCGAGAACGTCATTGGAATAGAGGTTACCGCAAGTCCCAGAAATATGCTCGGGCCTCTACACAGAAAGGCAGGGTATGAGCCATGGACTGATTCAAGGTCTTTCAGAACAGAGGCTCATGAGTGGACCGATGAATATGTTTTATGGCCATGGGGTCTTTATGAACAGGTAAGAATTTGCAAATTTCCTGAATTATTATGAATTACTTTTCCTTTTCCCGCCTTTTCCTACTAAAAGCTTGCCATCTTAGTCCATTTTTTTGAACTTGCAAAATAAGCTATATGAAACGTCTTATATATTTTCGCTTATCTGTAGAGGTTTGATTCATCAAACCCGCTAATTTTCTGGCTTCATAAATGAAGTCGCTACAAGGGATACGCAATTATTTATGTCGTTTCATATAATATAATTACCTTGCATTGACAAGAATTGATTTTTTTGGTTGACACAGCAAAGCTAAGTTAATATAATGTAACCTGGACTTTCTGCCGAGGGGAGCAAAGTATACTTTGCAGCTTGGGAATTTAAATAATTTATGAGTGGTAAAGTAGAAGGAGAAAAGTTCCCTCTTGCTCGAGTGGTGAGTAGTTAATTGGTGAGTTAAGTTAGCTGATAGTTCATAGCTCATAGCTGATAGGAAATTCAAACCAAAATTCAAAAGAGCTCATAGTTCATGGCTTAAATTAACCAATTAACCATTTAACTAATTAACCAACAAGATATGCCGAGCGTAGTGAGGTCTATCTTGAAGGATAAACAAATGAAGAAGCTATTTGTAGCGGCTACTCGTCAGGATGATGGTAAATCTACCCTTTGCCTGGGATTACTCCAGGCTCTAAGGAGGAAAATGCCTCAGGTTGGTTTTATGAAACCGGTGGGTCAGCATTATGTAAAAAGAGATGGCTGTGAAATAGACGAAGATGTGGTATTAATGAAGGATGTTTGTCAAATGGAGGATAATCTGGTGGATATGAACCCTATTGTAGTCAAGAGGGGATTCACTGAAGAGTATATCGAAAGAGGAGATAGAAATCAGCTTGCCCAGAAAATTCAGACATCTTTTGACAGAATTTCTCGCGGGAAAGAATTGATAATTATCGAAGGAACAGGGCATGCAGGAGTAGGGGCAGTAATTGATCTCTGTAATGCGTCGGTGGCAAAACTATTGGAGGCAAAAGTTCTTCTTTTGTCCGTGGGCGGAATAGGTAGACCTATTGATGAAATTACCATAAACAAAGCTCTCTTTGACCAGAAGGGAGTAGAGGTGTTGGGAGTGGTAATAAACAAAGTTCTTCCCGAGAAATACGATAAAATAAGAAGATTAACCCAAAAAAGCCTTACAAATAAAGGGATTAATCTATTAGGTGTGATGCCATTTGAAAAACGTCTTACCTATCCTACTATGTGGCAAATCAAGGAAGCTTGCGGAGCCAGTATTTTTTGTGGGGAGAAGTATTTAGAAAAGAAGGTATTCAATATATTGGTAGGGGCAATGGAGCCATATCATGCCCTGGAATATATTCTTCCCCATAGCCTGGTGATTGTTCCAGGGGACAGGGAGGATATTATCCTTGCTACTATTGCCGGTAGTAAGCTAGAAATAGAGGACGATTTCGAAATTGCTGGGATGATTCTTACCGGTGGGCTAAAACCACATCGAAGAATTCTTAGATTAGTGGAGAATTGTGATTTTTCTGTTTTGCTTTCCAGAGACGATACTTACAATACTGCCAGAAAGGTACATGAACGAAGAGTTAAGATTCGTTCTAGTGATGAAGACAAAATAGAAGAAGCTGAACGATTAGTAACTCGATACGTGGACCTGGATAAGTTAATACAACACATTAGTGAATAGTTGTTAGTGAATGGTGAATCGTTAAAAAAGCAAAACCCACATACAATTCACGATTCACGAAATACGATTCACTAGTTAAAGTGACAGAGAGGAATCGTCCTGAGGTATATCTTGAAAAAAATTCATCTGCCATTCTGGCTTCCCCAGACCAAAAGAGCTCTTGTCTGGTATGTTTTATTTATCCTTATATTTATCCTTTATCATGATTTCTGGTCCTGGGGAACCTACCAGCCCCTGATAGGAGGCTGGCTTCCCGCCTGGTTTCTTTACGATATTGTGCTGATAATAGCTTACGCAGTAATAGCTTTCTTTTTTACCAGAAAATATTGGCCAAAGCCACCGCAAGACATAGAAGAAAAAAATAGGGGTCAAAAATCAAGACCTGACCCCAAATAATAGGGACAAAAGTGTCACAAGTAGCTATTTCTACTATTATCCTGGTAATATTCCTGGGATTTTTTAGTTTTATTGGGCTATATGGTTATAAGATTGGAAGAAAAACAGTAGAGGATTATTTCGCTGCCGATAGAAAGCTGGGTACCTTTGTTACTCTCTTTACCTATTTTGCTACTCTTTGTAGTGCTTTTACCTTTCTTGGATGTGCTGGATGGGGTTACAGTAAGGGGCTAGCCTGGTATGGGCCAATTGGGGTCGCTACGGCTCTCATTTCTATAAACTTCTATATACTTGGATATCGGATTTGGCTTTTGGGTAAGCGGTTTGGGTATGTCTCTCCTCCAGAATTAATTAGAGACAGATTCGGCAAGGAGCTACAGATAATCTATGCGCTGGTGATGATAACCTTTGTTTTACCTTATTTAGCCGTACAGGCGATGGGAGCGGGATACGCTCTAGAAGAACTATCGGGGGGAGCAGTTCCCTATGTTTTCGGCGCAGCAATTATTACTATCTTTATGATGTTTTTGGTTCTGGGAGGAATGCGCTCAATTGCCTGGACTGACACCGTGATGGGAGTAATGATGCTGGGTTGCCTGGCTACAGCTTTTGTTCTTGTGGTAATGAAAGGAGGTGGATTGAGCAATATAGTGGCTAAAATAGCTTCTGAAAGTCCAGCTCATCTGTCCAGACCCGGAGTAGGAGGATTCTTTACCCCAGGGATATGGTTTGGTTTTATGCTATTGTGGGTTTTAGCTGATCCCCTTATGCCACATCTCTGGATGCGAATGTATGTCCCGAAGAACGTGAACGTTATTAAGCGAATGATGGTTTTCTTTCCTCTCATTTGTCTGGTTGTATTCTTTTTCCCTACCTGGATTGGGGCTATGGGTTATACGGTAATCCCTGGCCTTGAGGGAGCGAATGTGGATAGGATACTTCCTCTTTTGATGGTAAAATTTGCTCCCTATTGGCTGATGGCGATCATCCTGGCTGGTTCATTGGCAGCTTTAATCTCCACAGCAGATTCTCAAATATTAGCCCTGGGTTCTATATTTACCAGAGATATATATGCTTCCTTCATTAATAAAAAAGCAACTACGGAAAAGCAGGTTAAGATGGGGAGGATATTTATTATAATCTTATGTCTATTTGGCTTTCTTATTGCCTTGAGGCCTGTCTCTACCCTTGTAGCTATCACCACTGCTGCTTTTACGGGAATAGGGGTGCTATATCCGACTACCATTGCTGCTCTTTACTGGAAGAGAGCTACTAAATGGGGAGCCATTAGTTCTGTAATTGCGGGAGAGACGGTAGCTGTACTGCTTATTTACAAGATTCTTCCTGGCTGGCTATTAATTGGCTCTCTGCCTATTTTGCCCAGTTTAGTTATAGCTACTCTTACTCTGGTGGTGGTAAGTTATCTAACAACCCCTCCTTCTCCCAAAAGAATAGCTAAATTTTTTGATTTATTTGATTCTGTTTTCCAGCCCAGCGATGAGACTAATTAATTTTTGGATGCAGATAAACACAGATTAAAAAAGTAATTAGAAAATAAGTTCATAGTATAGGAATTTTCTTTTTCCCCTCACCTCAATCCTCTCCCCAAGGGGAGAGGGAAGGGAGAGGGGGGTAAGTTAAATGTTCAATGTTTTTTATTTATTTTGTTTATCTGCCGAAATCTGTGTCCTAATTAACGTGCCAAGTTAAGAAAATGAAAAAGATGCAAATTCCAGAAGATAGTGTTAAACGCCTTTGCCGGTACCTACGTAATTTAAGGTATTTAATAAAGGAGGGAGTAGAGACGATTTCCTCTGAGGAATTAGCTCAGGATATTTATGTCTCCGCTGCTCAAGTGAGAAAAGACCTCTCTTATTTCGGAGATTTCGGAACAAGAGGAGTTGGTTATAGCGTAAGAAATCTTATTGCTGAGATTGAAGAAATATTGGGGTTAAACAGGAAATGGTCTTTGGCTCTAATTGGAACGGGAAGACTTGGTTCAGCTCTCTTGAATTATCGGGGGTTTGAGCAGTTGGGTTTTCAATTCTTAGTTGCTTTTGATAACAATCCCAATAAGATAGGTAAGAAGGTAGGAGGAGTAAAGGTAGAAGGTTATTCTGAGCTCGAGACAATAATAGAGAAAGAGAGAATCAAGATAGCTGTTATTACTGTTCCTGGGGCAGCGGCACAAGAAGTAACGGATAGATTAGTAAAGGCAGGCATTAAGGCAATTCTTAATTTCTCTCCCCGCTACTTGAATGTCCCTGCCGATGTGAGTGTCAAAGCAGTTGATATAGCTATGGAAGTGGGTAATCTAACTTATTATTTAGTGCATAAATAGACTAGTTCGTAGTTCATTGTTCATAGTTCATCGACAAGAAAGAAAAAGAAAAAGGGGACAGGCTACTTTTTATGAGGAATTTCAACGATGCCAGAATTACAAGAGGTTTAATCATAGTTCATCGAGAAAAAACAATAAGATGGTAAGTGGTTGATTGGTGAGTAGTGCTCTCTCTCCTCTGGGGTGAGGAAAATTAACCATTCAACTAAATTAACCAGTTAACTATATGAAACGACATAAATAATTGCGCATCCCTTGTAGCGACTTCATTTATGAAGCCAGGAAATTGGCGGGTTTGATGAATCAAACCTCTACAGATAAGCGAAAATATATAAGACGTTTCATATAACAGAACAGGGAACTGCGAAAGAGGAAAGCGGGATGAAATTTAGTTCGTGTGAAGAGAAAGAGAAAAGGTACGAAAGATTAAAGCAGGTTATCAAAGAATACAGGAATTCTCCCGGGCCTTTAATTCAGATACTTCATCGGGCTCAGAATATATTTGGTTATTTACCGAAGGAGGTTCAACGTTTTATAGCTAAAGAAATTAACATTTCTTTTAGCAGAGTGTACGGGGTGGTTACTTTCTATGATTTTTTCAGATTAGACCCGGTGGGAAAATATACTGTGACTATATGTTTAGGGACTGCCTGTTATGTAAAAGGAGGATCAGAAATATTAAAAACTGTTAAGAAGGAATTGAAAGTAGAAGAAGGAAGAACTACTAAAGACAGATTGTTTACTCTTGATACAGCCCGTTGTTTTGGAGCCTGTGGGCTTGCTCCAGCAATGATGGTGGATAAAGAGGTATATGGAAGAATGAGTCCCAAAAAAGCTTTGCAGGTGATAGAGGAATACAAAATAAAGAAGGAATAAGAGTATGACCAGAGGTTTAGACGTTTTAATTTGCGAAGGAGGAGCTTGCATTTCCTCACACAGCTTAGATATCGAAGATGAACTGAAAAAACAAATTGAGAAATATAGCATTAAAGATAAGATAAGAATAGTAAAAACGGGCTGTATGGGCCCCTGTCAGTATGGACCGCTGATGTTGGTTTATCCAGAAGGTGTTCTTTATAAAGAATTGACGACGGCCGATATTAAGGAGATAGTAGAGGAGCATTTTTTAAAGGGGAGAGTAGTAGAGAAATTTCTTTTTAAATCAGAAATAACAGGAAAAGTTATTAGAGAAAAAGAAAACCTACCCTTCTTTCAAAAACAACTGAAGATAGTATTAAAAAATTGTGGCACTATTGATCCAGAAAATATTGAAGAATATATCAATAATGGTGGGTATGAGGCTCTGAGGAAAGTACTTACCGAATTATCTCCCTCACAGGCAATTCAGGAGATAAAAGATTCTGAACTTAGAGGTAGAGGGGGAGCAGGCTTTCCCACTGGTGTAAAATGGGAATTTGTATTTAAAACGAAATCTTCAGAGAAATTTGTCATCTGCAATGCCGATGAGGGTGATCCAGGTGCCTTTATGGACCGGGCAGTCTTAGAGGGCGATCCCCATACTGTTATAGAAGGGATGAGTATAGCCGCTTATGTTGTTGGCGCTCAAAAGGGTTATGTTTATGTGAGAGCGGAATATCCTCTGGCTATTAAAAGATTAGAAATTGCTTTGCAGCAGGCAAGAGAGTATAACTTTTTGGGCAAAGATATTTTAGAAAGCGGTTTTAATTTTAACATAGAACTAAGAATAGGAGCAGGAGCTTTTGTTTGTGGCGAGGAAACAGCTTTAATTGCCTCTATAGAGGGAAAAAGAGGTATGCCCCATTCTCGCCCTCCTTTTCCAGCTACTTGTGGACTTTGGGGTAAGCCAACTCTAATCAATAATGTAGAGACTCTGGCTAATATTCGACACATAGTTTTGAAGGGAGCAAAATGGTTTAGTAGTATTGGCATAAATAAAAACAAGGGCACAAAAGTATTCGCTCTATCAGGGAAAATAAAAAATACAGGATTAGTTGAAGTTCCTCTGGGGATTACCATAGGTGAGTTAATCTTTGATATAGGAGGGGGAATTCCTGATGGAAAAAAGTTTAAAGCTGTTCAGACAGGTGGACCGTCAGGGGGATGCATACCTCGAGAGTATCTTAATACACCAATAACTTATGAGTCGTTAAAAGATTTAGGTTCTATTATGGGTTCCGGCGGTGTTATTGTTTTAGATGAAGATACTTGCGTGGTGGATTTGACCAGGTTTTTCATTGAATTTACTGCTTCTGAGTCCTGTGGGAAATGTGTTCCTTGCCGGATAGGACTCAAACAGATGTTAGGAATTTTAGATAAGATTACCGAAGGTAAAGCAGTAATTGAGGATCTAGATCTTTTAGAGTACTTAGCTAAAAGTATTGCTAAAACAGCACTCTGCGGTTTAGGGCAAACAGCGCCTAACCCTGTTTTGAGCACTTTAAAGTACTTCCGTGATGAATATGAAGCGCATATATTAGAGAAAAGATGTCCAGCCGCAGTTTGTGCTGCTCTATTTATCAGTCCCTGTCAAACTTCCTGTCCGGTGGAGGTAGATGTATCGTCTTATGTAACCCACATTGCTAATGGTGATTTTGAGAAGGCGTTTTATGTCCATATGCAGAAGAATCCTCTTCCTGGAGTTTGCGGAAGAGTATGTTATGCTTTTTGTGAGAATAAATGCCGAAGAGCACAGACAGATAAGTCTATTGCTATTGCTGATTTGAAAAGATTTATAGCTGACTATGCTGTAAAAAAAGGAATTAACATTCCTCCTCCTGAAAATCCTAAGAAAGAAAAGATAGCCATTATTGGTTCAGGGCCAGCAGGTCTTTCCTGCGCTTTTCATCTTACCCGATTAGGATATCTTCCTGTAGTTTATGAGGCTCTCTCCATAGCTGGTGGGATGATGGCTACAGCCATTCCTGAATATCGGCTGCCCAGACAGGTTTTGCGCGATGACATTGAAAGGATAGAAAAAGCTGGAGTTCAAATAAAACTTTCTCAGCCGATAGAAGATTTAAACGTTCTTCTTGAGGCAGGTTATAAGGCAATTTTTATTGCTGCAGGAACTCCTCGCGGGCAAAAACTAGAATTAGAGGGCAGGGATCTTGAGAGGGTTACAACTGGAGTAGAGTTTCTTAAAAGTATTTCTCTCAGTGGCTTTAAGAAAATAGAGGGAGATGTAGTAGTTATTGGAGGTGGAAACTCTGCCGTTGATTCTGCCAGAAGTAGTCTTCGCTTAGGAGCAAAGAGTGTGTCTATAGTCTATAGAAGAACTAAGGCTGATATGCCTGCTATTGCCGAGGAAATTGAAGCTGCTCGGGAAGAAGGGGTCAATATACTTGAGATGAGTATGCCCGTTAAAATAATAGGGAATAAATGTGTAGAAGAAATAGAATGTGTAAAGATGAGGTCAACAGAGTTTGATTCTTCAGGAAGAAGGCGTTTTGTTCCCCTGGAAAACTCAGAATTTCTATTAAAGGCAAATACAGTTATTATCTCCATTGGCCAGAGACCAAAGTTAGAATTTTTAAAAAAGAGTAAAGTAAAGCTAAATAAAAGGGGTTTTGTTGAAATTGATCCTTTGACTATGGCTACCAGTCGAGAAGGTGTATTTGCCGGGGGAGACGTAATAGGGGGATCAGCCAATGTTGTCCAGGCTATTGCTGGGGGAAGAAAAGCAGCTATAGCTATTGATAAATATCTGGGTGGTAGAGGAGTTATCGTTGATGAGAAAAGAAAGGTAGTAGAGACAAATTATGATGAAAAAGAGTATCTAGAGGAAAAACCCAGGCAAGTTCCGTCTGTTTTATCCTCAGAGGAAAGAAAAATGAGTTTTAGAGAAGTGAAATCGGGATTTACTCCAGAGCAAGCGATAGAAGAGGCAAGAAGATGCTTACATTGTGATCGAGAGGAGATAGAATAAAGGTGATTAATTTAACTATCGATGGAAAGTTAATTAAGGCAAAAGAAGGTTCCTTTATTTTAGAGGTAGCTCTGGATAATGAAATCGAAATCCCGCATCTTTGCTATCAATCCGGATTAAGTAGTGCGGGAGCCTGTCGAGTTTGTTTGGTAAAGGTCAAAGATAGACCAGAATTGATAACTTCTTGCACAACAGAAGTAAGCGAGGGAATGAAGGTTATCACTGAGGATGAGGAGATAATAAAGGCGCGTAGATTAATGGTAGAACTAATCTTATCCGAGCGTGAACATAATTGTCTTATTTGCGAGAAAAATGGTGATTGTGAATTGCAGGATTTGGTTTATGAGTTAGGTATTGATAATATACGTTTTCCAGTCAATAAAAGAGTAGAAAAGACAGAAGATTCCAGCCAGGTAATATTAAGAGACCCTAACAAATGTATTCTTTGCGGAAGATGTGTGCGTGCTTGTGCTGAAGTTACTGTGCAGGAGGTACTAGATTTTGCTGAACGAGGAGGCAAAACCTTTATTGCGGCAGGGTTAGATGAAAAACTGGCTGATACTGACTGCGTGTCCTGTGGTGCTTGTGTTCAAGCTTGTCCTACCGGTGCTTTGACTGAAAAACTGGCTCGTTTCCAGGGAAGAAGTTGGGAGTTCAGAAAGGTCGAAACTACCTGTCCTTATTGTGGAGTGGGCTGCCAGATAGAACTAAATATTAAGAATGACCGTATTGTAAAGGTGTATGGTGTTGATAATGGGTCACCCAACAGGGGACATCTTTGTGTTAAAGGACGTTTCGGACTTGACTATGTTCATCATAAAGAGCGTCTTACTACTCCTATGATAAAGAAGAAGGGAAAGTTTATAGAAGCAAGCTGGGAGGAAGCACTGGAACTGGTTGCTCATAGGTTCAAAGAATTAAAAGACGAATATGGCAGTGATTCTTTAGCCGGACTATCTTCAGCCAAGTGCACTAATGAGGAGAATTATCTATTTCAAAAGTTTATTCGGGTCTGTTTTGGCAATAATAATGTTGACCACTGTGCTCGTCTTTGCCATGCTTCTACTGTAGCTGGTTTGGGTCGGGCCTTCGGCAGCGGAGCGATGACCAATTCGATTAAAGAATGGGAAAAATCAGATGTTGTTTTGGTGACTGGTTCCAATACTACTGAGGCCCATCCGGTAATCGGCTATTATCTCAAATATCTGGCAACTTACCAGGGGCTCAAGCTGATTGTTATAGACCCACGCGCCATTGAGCTCACTAAATATGCTAAAATCTGGCTAAGGCAAAAAAACGGGACAGATGTTGCCTGGATTAATGGTCTGATGAATATTATTATCCAGGAGGGCCTTTACGATGAAGGATTTGTGGAAAATCGTACCGAGAATTTTGCTCAGTTTAAGAAAATAGTCTCTAGATATACTCCCAAAAAAGTAGAAGAAATTACCGGTATTCCTGAAAAGGAGTTAATTACTGCAGCAAGAATGTATGCCAGCGGAAAAAGAAGTTCCATTGTTTTTTCTATGGGTATAACCCAGCATACTACAGGGACCGATAACGTTTTATCTTTAGCTAATCTGGCTATGCTCTGTGGCAGTATTGGGCGAGAGGGGACAGGGGTCAATCCACTGCGGGGACAGAATAATGTTCAGGGCGCCTGTGACCTGGGAGCTTTACCCAATGTATATCCAGGTTATCAAAAAGTTACTGATGAACAAATCAGGGAGAAATTCGAGAAGGCCTGGAATGCGAGGCTTTCCCCAAAAGAGGGCTTGACTGCAGTAGAAATAGTAGAGGCGGCAAAAGACGGTGTAATTAAAGGCCTTTATATAATGGGTGAGAATCCTATGCTCAGTGACCCTAATCTTAATAATGTCCGAAAAGGACTGGAGAGTCTTGATTTTTTAGTGGTGCAGGACATTTTCTTGACCGAGACGGCCAGAATGGCAGATGTAGTTTTGCCAGGGGTTTCTTTTGCTGAAAAAGACGGAACTTTTACCAATACCGAGCGTAGAGTGCAAAGGGTGCATAAAGCTCTTCCTGAAATAGGAGGTAGTAGGCAAGATTGGCAAATTATTCTAGAGTTAAGTAAAAGGATGGGCTATTTAATGGACTATAATTCTCCAGCGGAAGTAATGGAGGAGATCGCTTCTTTGACTCCTATTTATGGTGGTATCTCTTTTGCTCGACTGGCTAGAGAGGCTTTGCAGTGGCCTTGTCCTGATTCTGAGCATCCGGGAACTCCTTATCTTCATAAGGATAAATTCACGCGAGGTAAAGGTCTTTTTACTCCTATTGACTATATTCCACCGGCTGAACTACCAGATGAAGAGTATCCTTTTTTACTCTCCACCGGTAGGGTTCTTTATCATTTTCATACAGGGTCTTTATCACGACGTTCAAAACCATTAGATAGTATTGTTCCAGAAGGTTTCTTGGAAATGAACCCGGTGGATGCAGAGAGGTCGAGAATCAAAGATGGCGATTGGATAAATGTAAGCTCACGGCGTGGTAAAGTTAAGATAAAAGCAGAAGTTACTGAGCGAGTAGATGAAAAGGCAGTTTTTATGAGTTTTCATTTTGCTGAATCAGCAGCAAACTTTTTAACTAATGATGCCCTGGATCCGGTAGCTAAGATTCCCGAATATAAAGTATCGGCAGTAAAAATAGAAAAGATAGAATGAAAAGCGAGGTTAGCAAATGGCAGAAGCGAGCTTGATAGATTATACTAAGTTCAAGTTGAAATCCACAGAGGAAATTAGGGGGATTTTTAAAGAAACAAAGAAAATATTTGTTTTCTGGTGCCGTAAATGCTATAAGAAGTTTGAGGAAGATACAGAAGAGGAATATAATGAACTTTTAGAGATTTTAGGAGATGATGCTGAGAAAGTTATTGGGCAGGCGGGAGTTGACTTTTTGTGTAATGATTTCTTATCCCAAAAGATGATTTTGGATTTAAACCTTTCTCCCTGCGACAGTGTGGGGGTAATTTCTTGTGGCTTAGGGGTTCAGTTCGTGGCTCAACTTTTAGAGGGGAAGACGGTTTATGCTTTAGCTGATTCTATACCTCAAAGCGGAAATGCTACCAGTGAAGTTGGCTATCATGGTATTTCTTTAGAAAAAGAGAAGTGCGCTGGTTGCGGAGAATGTTATTTAAGTTTAACTGGAGGAATTTGCCCAGTAGTTGACTGTGCCAAAGGGCTTTTAAATGGTCCTTGTGGAGGAGCGAAAGAAGGAAAATGTGAGGTAAACCCAGATGTTGATTGTGCCTGGGAAAAAATTTATCAACGTTTAAAGAAACAAAAAGGAAAATTCACTTTAGAATCTGTCCAGATAAGAGATTACTCCAAGCCGTCTTTGAAGCTTAAAGGAGACTTATCTGTGCAGAATCAAGCTCTTAGGAAGCAAAGCTTCTATGGTGGTTTATATCCCCTAGAAAGGAAAAAAGAAACCGAAAGCAAGAGAATAGTAAGTTTTCCTGAGCCAGAGACAGTAGCTGTTTTTCTTGCCCAACACGCAGGAAGAAGGGCTGAGCCTTTAGTTAAATCGGGTGATAAGGTAAGAGTGGGGCAAAAAATTGGCGAAGCTACTGCCTTTATTTCTGCTCCTGTCCATTCTAGTGTGAGTGGAAAGGTAATATCCTTGGAAGAGCGAGTTCACCCGGCTTCTCAAGAAAAGGATTTAGCTATAATAATAGAAAATAACGGTGAAAATCAGCTTGATCCTTCGATTCAGCCTCTTGGGAATTTTGAGGAACTAACTGCCGAGACTCTGTTGAAAATAATAAGAGAGAAAGGACTTGTGGGACTTGGCGGAGCGATGTTTCCTACTTATGTAAAGCTTTCTTCTCCTAAACCTATAGATACTTTAATCATAAATGGATGTGAATGCGAACCTTATCTAAATAGTGACAACAGGGTTATGATTGAATATCCGCAGGAAATATTTACTGGAATAAGGATAGTGGAAAAGATTTTGGGAATTAATAAGATTTTTGTAGGAGTTGAAGAGAACAAACCGGAAGCTATAAAAAATTTGACTGATTTCTCAAATAAACCCTCTAACGTAGAAATAATTAGCTTAAAGACTAAATATCCTCAAGGTGCAGAGAAGATGTTAATTAAGAGGATTCTGGGTAGAGAGGTTCCAGAAAAAGGATTGCCTTTGGATGTGGGGGTGGTGGTTCTGAATGTAAGTACAGTTCTTGCTATTTATCAGGCGGTGATAAAAGGTATCCCTTCAACACAAAGAATCATAACTGTTTGCGGAGAAGGTTTGAATAGACCAGGAAATTATCTGATAAAAATAGGAACTTTGTTTAAGGATATCGTTGATTATTGTTTTGTGGGGGAAGAAAGAGAATTCTTGGAAAAACATCAATTAAAAATGGGCGGTCCTGTAATGGGAATTTCTCAGTTGAGCTTAGATACAAGTGTAATTAAAGGGACAACAGGGCTTACAGTTTTGAGAAAATATCCGCTGGAAGTTTCACCCGAGAGAGATTGCATAAAATGTGGTCGCTGCGTGGAAGTATGTCCCATGGAATTATATCCTCTTTATTATGCTTTTTATGGCAAGAGAGGTGAATGGGCCAAAGCAGTAGAATACAAAGTGGAAGACTGTATAGAGTGTGGATGTTGTGAATATATATGCTCCTCGAAAATCTCTCTTTTAAGCTTTATTAAAAAGGAGAAGCAATATGCTCGTAACTCAAATAAAGCCTGAGCAAGAAATATTAGAAAGAATTTCTGGAAAAAATGTTTTTGTCTTTGTATGTCCTGGTTGTCGGGAGGTTTATTTCCCGCAAGAGAAGGTAGAAGAATTTATTCAGAGTCTGCCTGCTGACAGAGTGAAAAGCGTGAATCTTGATTATTTATGTAATAGAGAATTCGTTAAAGAATATGTTCAGGGATATTCTTTAGAGATAGAAAGAGCAGATGCAGTTCTGGTATTTTCTTGTGGTGTAGGGACGCAAGTTGTTTCTTCCTTATTGGAAAATAAGATTGTCTATACAGGCTGCGATACCCTTTACCTGGATGGTTTTCAAGGCCTCACTGTACAGAATTTCAACTGCGACCAATGTGGAGAATGTTATCTAAACCATACGGGAGGAATCTGCCCGGTTACTCATTGTGCCAAAGGGCTCATAAATGGTCCTTGCGGAGGAGCAAAAGATGGAAAGTGTGAGGTAAATCCAGATGCTGATTGTGCCTGGATTCTGATTTATAAAAGGTTGAAAAAGTTGGGCAAGTTACACTTATTAAAAGAAATTTTACCGGCGAGAGATTACCACAAAATAATCACCGAATCTCTTGCTCGGAAAAAACTTTGAATAAGTACATTCTTTAGCCGTATATAGGATATAGTATATAGCATATCGAAAACGAAGAGTGCATGAATAGTATTGCCTTGTGGATTTTAAGGTTTTTTCTTACGATATACCATATACGACATACGAGAATGGTGATGGAAGAAATTGTCCTGAGGCATATCTTTTACCACATCGCTGCCGAAGGACTTTTTCTGAAGAAGCCTTATAGGAGCAATTTTAACGAAGCTTCGAGCTGAGGAAAAAGAAAAATATACTGTTTGAGGAACGAAGTGACGAGTTTATATTTTTCCCGAAATGAGAATCTGAGCAGAAATAATAAGAAGCTACTATACAGCGACGGAAGAAATTGTCCTGAGGCATATCTTGAAGGAGATAGAGAAAAAATGAATCTGGCAGAAAAGTTAAAAAGCGGAAAATTTCTGATCACCTCGGAAATAGGGCCGGGAAAAGGGACAGAGGTAGATAAGTATCTGGAGGAAGTGGAGGTATTGAGGGGGAAAGTAGATGCGTTTAATGTTACTGATTTACAAAGTTCAGTGATGAGGCTTGGTTCACTGGTAGTTTGTCATCTTCTGGCAGAAAGAAATCTGGAGCCAGTTTTTCAAATAACCTGTCGGGATAGAAACAGACTAGCTCTTCAATCAGATTTATTAAGCGCCTATGTTTTAGGCATAAGAAATGTTTTGGTATTAACCGGGGACCATCCAGTTTTGGGAGATCATCCAGAGGCAAAGCCAGTCTTCGATCTAGATTCGGTAAGTCTCCTAAAGGTTGCCTCTACTCTGGCTGAGGGAAAGGATATGAAAGGAAATGACCTGAAGGGAAAGCCAGAGTTTTGCCTGGGGGCGGTAGTGAGTCCTGGAGCGGACCCCCTGGAACCTCAGTTAATTAAGATGGAGAAAAAGATTGAAGTAGGAGCAAAGTTTTTTCAGACCCAGGCGGTGTATGATATGGAAAATTTTGAAAAATTTATCAGAAAAGCAGAGAAGTTTGGAGTTCCCATTTTAGGAGGGATAGTTCTATTGAAGTCGGCGGGAATGGCTCGATTTATGAATGCTAATGTAGCGGGAGTTTCCGTTCCCGACAAATTCATAAAGATTATGGCGGAAGCTTCCAAGGAAGACAGGCCCCGAAAAAGCATTGAAATTGCTGCTTCCCTTATCAAAGAGATGAAGGGGATGTGCCAAGGAGTTCATATTATGCCCTTAGGCTGGGATAAATATGTCCCTTCGGTTCTGGAAGCGGCTGGACTCATTTGATGAGAAGGGGTACCAGGGGCTGTTGCCCTCATTTATGTTTCATGTAGAGAGTAAAGTATTTCATATAGATAATCTTCCCAAGTCCTGCCTGATGTCTTATTCGTACCTATAATAACTTTCTTTTTTTGGCTGATAATATTAAGAATTTCTGGACAAATCTTTTTGGATGGAGTATTATTTTGTAGTCCTCCTGGCTGTTCGCATCTTGAATCCCAGAGAAAAGAAAGACCGAGAGAAGATATAGTTTCACAAGGGAATATTCGGATGCAAGGTTACACAGATTAACCCGATAATATAGGAATTTCCTTTTTCCCCTCACCTCAATCCTCTCCCCACGGGGGAGAGGGAAGGGAGAGGGGAGGTAACTTGGATGACTAAAGAATGATTATATCAGGAGAGGCGATATGGGGAAAACTTTAGCTGAGAAGATTTTCAGTGAACATGTAGGAAGAGGAGTAAGAGCAGGAGAGTTTGTGGTAAGTAAAGTGGATATTCAACTGGCTCAAGATGGTACAGGGCCTTTAGCTGTACGTCAGATAGAGAAGTTGAAAGTGAAAGATATAGTCAATGCTAAAAGAACCTACTTTTTTTTAGACCATGCTGCTCCCAGTTACAAAAAGGAGCTATCTAATGACCATATTCTATTGAGGGAGTTTTGTCAAAAAACAGGGGCAAATTTATCTGAAATAGGGGAGGGAATCTGTCATCAAAGAATTGTAGAATCCTATGCAAATCCAGGGGAAATTCTTATTGGTGCAGACTCCCATACCTGCACAGCAGGAGCCCTGGGAGCTTTTGCTACTGGAATGGGTTCTACTGATGTAGCTATAGGAATAGCTTTAGGCAAGAACTGGTTCAGGATTCCAGAAACTTTCAAGATAAATATAGAGGGAGATTTTTCTTTTGCTGTCTATCCCAAAGACTTAATTCTGTATATTATTGGTCTTATAGGAGCAGATGGAGCTACCTATAAGGCCCTGGAATTTTCCGGGGAAACTATTCAGAATATGGATATATCAGGAAGGCTTACTCTCTGTAATATGGCAGTAGAAGCCGGAGCAAAAACAGGTTTGATAGCCTCGGACAAAGTAACCAGGGATTTTTTGAAGAGGCAGGGAAGAGAAGATAAATTCAGAGAGCTGGCCTCCGATAAAGATGCGAGCTATGAACGGGTGATAAACATTGATGTCTCTAAGCTAGAACCAATGCTTTCTCTCCCCCATAGTGTGGACAATACTATTACTCTAAAAAAGGCAGAAAAGATACGAATAGACCAGGTGTTCATCGGGACTTGTACTAACGGGAGGATAGAGGATTTACGTATAGCTGCTAACATTCTTAAAGGAAAATCTTCTCATCCTGAAACGCGTTTAATTATTGGGCCAGCCTCCCGGGATATTTATTTAAAAGCTGTAAAAGAGGGAATTATCCAGACATTTATTGAAGCAGGAGGGACAATTCTACCTCCTGGATGTGGTCCTTGCGTGGGGGCGCATGGAGGAATTTTAGGGGATGGAGAAAAATGTCTTTCTACCCAAAACAGGAATTTCTTAGGTAGAATGGGAAATCCCAAAGGATTTATCTATCTTGCTTCTCCTGCAACAGCCGCTACCACAGCAATAAAGGGTGAGATTACTGACCCCAGAGAGGTGACATGATGGTTTTGCAAGGAAAAGTTTGGAAGTTTGGTGATGATATCAGTACTGACCATATTGCTCCAGGAAGATATTTTCATCTTCGCTCCAATCTGCCAGAGCTGGCAAGACATGTTCTAGAGGATGCTAAGCCTGATTTTGCCAGGGGAATGAACAAAGGAGATTTTGTAGTTGCCGGGAAAAACTTTGGCCTGGGTTCTTCTAGAGAGCACGCTCCTACCATTATGAAAATAGCAGGAATAAATGCTGTTTTGGCTAAATCTTTTGCCCGTATCTTCTATCGGAATGCTATTAATGTTGGTCTTCTGGCAGTAATATGCGATACAGACAAAATAGAGCAGGGAGATGAGCTAGAGGTGAATGTGGAAAAAGGAGAAATAAGAAACAAGAGCAAGGGTATCAAGTTTTTCTTTTCTTCCCTTCCTCCTATAATGCGAAATATTCTAAATGATGGAGGATTAGTAGCTCATGTCAATAAATATGGAGATTTTAAGCTATAAATCAATGAGGACGCAGATTTTCGCAGATCCATCGCCAAAAAGAAATTCCTATTATATGAAACGTCTTATATATTTTCGCTTATCTGTAGAGGTTTGATTCATCAAACCCGCTAATTTTCTGGCTTCATAAATGAAGTCGCTACAAGGGATGCGCAATTATTTATGTCGTTTCATATAGATCAAGAGAGGTGGTGAGGAGGGAAGATGAATAAAATTAGTCCTTCCCAAGAAGGGGAAAGAATCCGTATAGATGACAACAAAATCTTCGTACCAGAAAATCCTGTTATTCCTTATATAGAAGGGGATGGAATTGGTCCTGAGGTAATGAGTGTAGCCAGGAAAGTGCTGGATGCAGCGGTCAAGAAAGCCTTTATGGGAAAATGGAAAATCGTTTGGCTTGAAATTTATGCAGGAGAAAAAGCAAATGAGAAATACGGTGAGTACCTTCCTCAGGATACTATTCAGAGTATAAGAGATTATATTATAGCTATAAAGGGACCTCTCACCACGCCGGTGGGAGGAGGATATCGCAGCTTGAATGTCACCCTGAGGCAGGTTTTAGAGCTTTATGCCTGTGTGAGACCTATAGAATATTTTCCTGGAGTTCCCAGCCCTATGCTACATCCAGAAAAGATGAATATGGTTATTTTCAGGGAGAACACGGAAGATGTCTATGCTGGCATTGAATGGCCCCAGGGCAGCAAGGAGGTAAAGAACCTTCTTAATTATCTGAAAGAAGAACTGGGAGTAGAAATAAGGGAAGATTCAGGAATAGGGATCAAGCCTATCTCTATTACAGGGACAAAGAGATTGGTGAAAAAAGCTATTCGATATGCCCTGGAAAAAGAAAGAAAAAGCGTAACTTTAGTGCATAAGGGAAATATTATGAAATATACTGAAGGGGCCTTCAGGGATTGGGGATACCAGGTAGCTAAGGAGGAGTTTTCTCAAGAAACTGTTACTGAAAAGGAGCTATGGGATAAATATCAAGGGGAGCTTCCCTGCGGGAAAATCCTAATAAAAGACCGTATTGCAGATAATATGTTCCAGCAGGCCCTCACCAGAACCGATGAGTATGATGTAGTAGCTCTACCCAATCTTAATGGTGATTACTTTTCCGATGCTTGTGCTGCTCAGGTAGGTGGCTTAGGAATGGCGCCTGGAGCTAATATAGGAGATTTTATTGCCTTATTTGAAGCCACTCACGGCACAGTCCCCAAATACGCTGGTCAGGATAAAGTGAATCCTAGCTCTATGGTTCTTTCTGGAGTGATGCTCTTAGAGTATATAGGGTGGAAGGAAGCAGGAGACTTAGTTCGTCAGGCAATTGCCAAAACTATAAAACAAAAGAAGGTAACTTATGATTTAGCCAGGCAAATGGGAATTGAACCAATAAAATGCTCTGAATTTGGAAAGGCTATTATAGATAATTTGTAGAAAAAGAGGTAAAAGTTGAGAGAGATTAAGGCAGGTGAGATTGCCAGGGCAGTTAAGAAATTGTGTATGGATGCTAACTATTGTCTACCTTCAGATGTTATAGACGCTCTAAAAGAAGGATATAGAAAGGAAGAGTCACCAGTAGGCAAAGATGTTCTATCACAGATATTAAAAAATGTTGAAATTGCTGCCCAGCAAAAGATCCCTTTGTGTCAGGATACTGGTGTAGCCGTTTTTTTCATAGACTTAGGCCAGGAGGTTAGGATTACAGGAGGCAACTTAGAGGATGCGATAAACAAAGGAGTAAAGGAAGGCTATCTCAAGGGATATCTAAGGAAGTCTATGGTTAGTGACCCTCTTTTCAAACGTACTAATACTAAGGATAATACCCCTTCTGTAATACACATCCGGATTGTGCCCGGCGATAAGATAAAGATTATTCTTGCTCCCAAAGGTGCTGGAGCAGAAAATATGAGTAGGGTTGCTATGTTAAAGCCTGCAGATGGAGTAGAAGGAGTAAGAGATTTTGTGGTTGAAACAGTAAAGAAAGCTGGTCCCAACCCTTGCCCTCCGGTGATAGTGGGCGTGGGGATTGGTGGTAATTTTGAAAAAGCCCCTTGTCTTGCCAAGCGAGCTCTTTTAAGAAGAATTGGGGAGCATAATTCTCATCCAAGATACGCCAAACTGGAAAATGAGCTTCTTAGCAAGATAAACAATCTTGGTATTGGTCCTCAAGGACTGGGAGGAAGAGTAACGGGTCTGGCGGTGAATATAGAGTGGTTCCCTTGCCATATTGCCTCTTTACCGATAGCGGTAAACATACAATGTCATTCAGCAAGACACAGAGAGATGGAAATATAAGAAGGTGCACAGATAGATGAGAGGCGAAATTGAATTATTAACTCCTTTATCCTGTGAAGACATAGAAGAGCTTAAGGTCGGGGATAAGGTTTTGCTAAATGGAATTATATATACTGCTCGTGATGCGGCCCATAAAAAATTGGTAGAGACGCTTAAAAGGGGAGAGGAACTTCCTTTTAATCCAGATGGCCAGGTTATTTATTATGTGGGTCCTGCCCCGGCTAGACCGGGTAAGGTAATTGGGCCTGCCGGACCTACTACCAGCTCCAGAATGGATCCCTATGCTATCTATCTTATGGATGTAGGGATAAGAGGGATGATAGGAAAAGGTTCACGGGGACAAAAAGTAAAGGATGCTATCAAGAAATACAAAGCAGTCTATTTTGCTGCTATTGGGGGAGCTGCTGCTCTACTTTCCGAGCATATTAAGAAAGCAGAGGTTATTGCTTACGAGGAGTTAGGTACAGAAGCTATCCGCAGGCTAGAGGTAGAAAATTTTCCGCTGCTGGTGGTTAATGATACTAAAGGAGGCGATTTATACCAGGAGGGAGTAAGACGATATACTATCAAGACTTTGGCAAAAAGTTAAGCAAAAATAGGCTCTTTGACGCATAAATACTGGCGAAATACGTTATAGTGATTCTTTAGCCATCTCAAGAAGTAAAGGAAAAAAAAAGAAAAGAAAAAAAAGAAAAGGGGACGGTTCTATTTTTATCGTTTCCTTTTTTGAAAAGAGATTAATTCTATGCATAGGACCGCTCTTGGAAGAAAAGTAGAAAATAGAACCGTCCCCTTTTCCTATAGAAAATAGAACCGTCCCCTTTTCCTATACTATACCCTTTTCCTATAATAACAGGAAGGAACGTGTTTCAGTGTGTATTTACGCGGAAAGTAGGAGTCTCCATTCTGAACTAAAAGATATGATAAAAGATGAAGCTGAAAAAGTATAGGGGGTAAAATGGCGGATAAATGGTCATTATACAGTAAAAAGGTAATGGAACATTTTCAGCATCCCCGCAATGTGGGAGAGATGAAAAATCCCGATGGTATTGGTCATGTGGGAAATCCCATCTGTGGTGACATCATGGAGCTTTACATTAAGGTAAAGAATAATAAAATCATTGACGCTAAGTTTAA
>Ga0307438_1000592_pt1 | contig 26877 bp, 27 predicted proteins | sample SalMarWE160110MG_FD_202144 | JGI IMG/M metagenome (GOLD analysis project Ga0307438, IMG submission 202144) | Salt marsh sediment microbial communities from the Plum Island Ecosystem LTER, Massachusetts, United States - WE1603-110 | ecosystem: Environmental > Aquatic > Marine > Intertidal zone >... | reverse complement strand
TCCTAAAAAGACAATCAAAAAAGACTATAACCCTCCCGCCACCCTCCCGCCGAAGGCGGGTCCCTCGAAAAAGAAGGTTAAAAAGGAAGTTAAAAAACCAGCGGTAAAACCGGCAAAATATTTTGAAGCAGTAGGTCGGCGAAAGACATCGGTAGCTCGGGTTAGACTCTTTACCCAGGGCGAGAAAACATTTTTGGTTAATAAAAAACCATTGGAGGTCTATTTTCTAATTTCTGAACTTCAGCAAACAGTTACTGCTCCTCTGGCAACAATAAAATACCTTGATAAGTTTAAAATTTCAGCTATTGTAAAAGGAGGTGGTTTGTCTTCTCAGGCCCAAGCCCTATCTCATGGGATAGCTCGAGCTTTAGTTCTATTTAACCCCGACTTCAGAAAGAGATTAAAGAAAGCAGGATATCTTACTCGAGACCCTCGAATGCGGGAAAGAAAGAAATTCGGATTAAAAAGAGCCAGAAGAGCCCCCCAGTGGAGCAAAAGGTAATATGCTAAATGAGTCTTTGATTCATTTCGATGCTCAATTAGTCTTTGACTCATTTCGATCTTCGATAAATCTTCGATTTATCTCGATGCTAAAAGAACTTATTGACCAATTTTATTTGGACCAGCAGAAAGATAAAGAACAAACTCGTTTTTATATTTCTGATGTTGGCAAGTGCCATCGTTCAGTATTTTTTAAATTCAAGAATGCCCCGGGGAAAAAAATGGAGCCCAGGATTTTAAGAATCTACGAGCGTGGAGAATATCTTCATAGGAATATTTTTAATATTTTATACCGTCTTAAAATTGGAATGACAACTGAAGTAACCATTCCTGCTCAAGAAATAATTTCCGGCCGAGCCGACGCCATACTTTGTATGAACAATGAGAATTATGTTTTAGACATCAAAAGTATAAATAGCTCAATTTTTAAAAATTTAACCCAACCGAAAGAAGAAAATGTTTACCAGCTTCAGCTTTATCTTCACTATTTCAACATAAAAAAAGGAATACTCCTTTACATAGATAAAGACCAGCAGGATATTAAGGAATTTTTACTTAACTATGATGAAAAACTTGTTCAGTCTCTTTTAAAAGATTTTGAGACCCTTAAGGGAAAAGTTGACTCAAATATTATTCCCCAGAGATTACCCGATTACCCGGGAAACTGGCAGTGTCGATATTGCCGGTTTAAAGAAATTTGCGCAACGGCTGGTTCAAGTAATATTAGATGGGAAGAATTCAAGAAAAAAGTCGAATCTCAAGGTAATAACCTTTCAGATTGATACAAATTGCTGTCACTTAAAACATAGAGTTTTTTATCGAATTGATTCCAAAATATCTTCGGGTTTTCAAACTCTGCCACATCTACAACGTTTATTCTATCTCGGTCGTCGATTTCGGCGATTTTTGTTTTATTGGCGGCATTAAAAATTAAATAGTCAGAGTTTAACCAAAAGCAATCTTTAATTTGTTCAGAGAGGCGGATTAGAAAAAGTTTGTCTCGAGATTCTCTTTTGGGCTGGTCGTTTATTTTTTCTAGAAACAAAATCCAGATTTCGTAATCTGAAAAATAAACTATTTTTTTATAATCGGGAGAGATTTTTAAATCTTTTATTGGTTCAAAAAATTTCTCAAAGGATTTTAAGTCAGGATTAAATTGATACAAAACCTGACCCTCATGCAAAAATACAAAATTTTGGAATATTTCTAAAGCATATTTAGTCTCCGGTTTGACCGGGAAAGGTTTTTCAGTTAGTCTCTCTTCGTTCTTAAAAAGGTGACCCGAGTTATCTAAATAATAGTTCTCTTCATTGAAGACTTGAGAGGTAACAATGTCTTCAGTTTGGGGGGTAATTTTTCTTTCAGTTAAAACCGGCGGAACTTTATCTAATCCTAAAACAAAATTTTTCTCTTGCTCTTTCATTCCAATATTCAGATAAATTTTTTTTGAGTCGGGAGAAAATTCTAATTTTAGCAAATCAGCCCCTTTTGAATAAACATCTTTTTCTTCGACCAAATGACTTTTAACGTTCTTTTCCAAGTCATAAAGTTTCAAAGCCCAACCAGTTTCTCCGCCAGCTGGCGGATTCTCTTTTAAAATTATTTTTCTTTCATCGGGCGAGAACCAGAAATCTTTTACCTCCTCGGTTAAAATATTAAAATTTGGATTTTCCGGAATTAAAACGATTTTTTTTGCTTCGGTAACTTCTTTCTCTCTTATTTCCAAATTCTTTTCCCAGGGATAATAACCCTCTTTTTTCATCTGAATTTTATATTTTTTTGGCAATAAATTTTCAGTTAAAGCTGAACCAAAGAAAAAATCAGTTTTCTTTTTTAATTTCCCGTCAATAAACACTTCGACTTGTTTTGGTTCGGCTTTTAAAAACAAACCTCCAGTTTGGGTAATTTTTTTTGTCTCAAAATCAAACCGATACCCTTGAGAGTAAAAAATAGCTGTCGGAGCAATTGAAAGAAATAGAAATAAACAAACTAAAAATAGAATTGTCCGAGTACGTTTAGTCATTTCGTATCTTATTATACCTTTTATACCTTAATTGACAAATTTAAATCAATGTGATAGAGTATTATATCATTCAAAAAGAAAATATGGTCCTTTTTAGTTTAATAAGGAGGTGATTAAACGCGATGGAAATAAAGATGGAAATAAAGAAGGTTTTTGGAGAAGTAGTGGGACGGTTGAGAGAAGTATTGGAGTGGTTGATAGTTAAAATTGTAACTCTTATAATAGCCCTTATTTTATTGGCAGTCTGGCTAAGGGTTAAGATTGGTCATTCTGCTAAGTTTAAGGAAAGAGTGGGTAATTCACTTCTAATGGTGTCCATATACGCCGCTTTTTCAAAGGATGGAGTAAATATCCATTAGGAACTATTGGAAAGATGGCGCTCGGTTAACTCAGTTGGCTGAGCGCATTTTATTTTGCTAAAATTAATTAATGTCTCTTTTACCGAAAATTGAAAAAGTTACTCGGGATACGACCATTTCCCATTTTTTATTAATGTTTGGCTATAATCTTTTTTCCATTTACTTCCCTTTATTTTTGATGGCTCGGGGATTTTCTCTTCCCGAAGTGGGTTATACCTATTTATTAATTTATTTACCAATTGCTCTTTTTGCTCCCCTTGTTGGTTTTTTAAATCACAAAATCAACCCGGCAGTTTTGGCTACAATCGGAATTTTAGGCTATGGGGTTTATGTCTTGGGAATGATTCTAATTCAAAACCCTCATTTATTTTATTTTTGGCAAGTTTTATTGGGAATTTCAGCCGCCTTATTTTTCGCTTCAGCCCGGGCAATTTTGATGAGCTTCCCTTTAGAAAGTTATGATAGAGCTTTTGGCTGGTTTTATACTGCTCCTTTTTATGCTAAGGCTTTGGCTCCAGCAATCGGCGCCTTATTTATCTGGAAATTTAATTTTATCGGCGTTTTCATTTTTAGTTTAGTTGTCCAAATTTTTACGGCTATTTTTTGTTTCACTCAACTAAAAAGAGAAGCTAGTCGTCCTTTAGATAAATACTTTAATTTTCAAAAGTTTCAAGAAAATTACCAAAAGGTTTTTCAAAAAATAAAAGGAAGGGATATTCTGCCTCCAATTCTTATTTCATTTTCAGTTTTACTTTTAGCCGGTTTTTATCAGGCCTTTTTTGTTTTATTTTTGAAAGATTCACTTTTGTGGTCTCAAAATCTAATTTTAATTTTTGCTTCTATTTTTTCATTTTTATTTTTGCCAATCTCTCTTTTGATTATTAAGTACTTAGGACGCTTAAGAAGTGAAAAAAATATTTTTCAAGGAGGGTTAATCACCGGAATTTCCTCAATTTTGTTTGGAGCCTTGGTCCCAGTTTTAAATTTTTTCAGCATTTTATTAATTAATTTTGGGAGGTCAATTGGGAGCCTGATTACTAATTCTGGGAGGTCAGGATTAATCTCCCAAAAATTAAAAGAAAATCCGGAAGAAGCCGGGGCCTTAGATACAATTTTCTCTCCCTTAGGAGTAGCTTTGGGAGCTTTAATTTCCGGTGCCATTATTGGAGCCGTAGGATATAATCTTTTATTTATTTTGGGTGGGATTTTTGTTGTGACGGTTGGTCTAATAGTAAAAAAGTTTGCCAAATTTTAGATTTTAAGGTATATTAATTATATATGAAAATTGGAATTGACCTCGGAACTTGTAATTCTTTGGTCTTTCTCCCCGGCAAGGGAGTGGTTTTGGAAGAACCTTCGGTGGTGGCGGTTTCTTTAGGTGAAAATAAAATTTTGGCCGTTGGAACAGAAGCCAAAGAAATGACCGGTCGAACCCCTGACACCATCAGGGTTTACCGGCCCCTAAAAGACGGAGTGATTGCTGATTTCAGGGTAACTCAGGCCATGCTGAGATATTTTATCGATAAAGTTTCTGGCCGCTTCAAGTTTTTAAAACCAGAATTAATGATTGGGGTGCCTGCTGGCATCACCTCAACTGAGAGAAGAGCAGTAATTGAGGCCGGCCTTACGGCTGGAGCCAAGGCGGTCTACGTGGCTAAAGAACCGATTTTAGCCGCCATTGGAGCCGATATCCCGATTAATTCTTGTTCTGGCAACATGATTATTGATATTGGCGGAGGAACATCGGAGACGGCGGTAATTTCTCTGGGAGGAATAGTTACCTGTCATTCAGTTAGAGTAGCCGGGGATAGAATGGATTTTGTAATTTCAGATTATATTAAGAAAAAATATAATTTAGCCATCGGAGAACAAACTGCCGAGGAAATAAAAATAAAAATCGGAACCGCCCTTCCCGAAAAGGAAGAAAAAAAATTAGCAATTCGAGGTCGGGATTTAATTTTAGGTCTGCCCCGGACTATCAAAGTTTCCTCCAATGAGGTTTGTGAAGCAATCTCTGATTCTTTATCTGATATTATCCAGGTGATTAAACTAGTTTTGAGAGACACTCCACCGGAATTATCTGCTGACATAATAGATAAAGGAATGGTTCTTGCCGGAGGCGGCAGTTTATTAAGAAACATTCCAGAGCTCATTGCCAAGGCCACGGGAGTGCCCTGCGTCTTAGCTGAAGAACCTTTGCATTGCGTGGCCAGGGGGACGGGGGTAATATTGGAAAATTTGGACATTTATAAAAAAAGCATAATGAGCAAAAAATAAAATGGAAATTATTGGACATCAAAGGCAATGGCAGTTTCTAAAGCAAAGTGCGGAATCAGGCAAGGTCTCTCATGCCTATTTATTTTGCGGTCAAGAAAAATTGGGGAAAAAGAGAATAGCCCTAGAATTTGTTAAATTGATTAATGGTGGAAATTTTGACCCGGGACATCCTGACTTAATTTTGATAGAGCCTAAAGAAAAGGAAATTCAAATTGCTCAAATCAGAGAACTTATCCAGAAATTATCTTTGAAACCTTATTCCGCTCTTTTCAAAGTATCCCTTATCGACCAGGCTCATTTAATGACCAAAGATAGTCAGAATTCCTTTTTGAAAACCCTGGAAGAACCAAAAGGTAGAACTATTTTAATTTTGATTACTGAATCGCCAGAAAGGCTCTTGCCAACCATTTCCTCCAGGTGTGAAATTATTAAATTTTCTCCAGTAAAAGAAGTTGAAATTAAAAGTTATTTGAGAGAAAAGCTTTCTGACAGAGATTGGGAAGAGGCGAGTAAATTTTGTCTGGGCAGGCCGGGGGAAGCCGTAGATTTTGTTTCTGACCCCCAAAAGTTAGAGAATCGAAAGAAGATTATTAAAGAGTTAATCAAAATTTCAAATTCTGGGATAGCATCCCGCTTTCAATCTGCTAAAGAGCTATCTAGAGAATCTAATTTAAAAGAAATTTTAGAAATTTGGTTATCCTACTTTAGAAATGTTTTGCTAGAAAAAAAATCTCAACATACTTTTCCTAAACTAAAAAATATCCTCAGTCAAATTCAAAATACAAATTTTCTAATTTCAACAACCAATATTAACTCAAGATTAGCCCTGGAAATTTTAATGCTTGAACTATGAGTTCATATCAGGAAATTATCGAAAAAATCAGGCCAGAACTTGATAAAGCGATTAATTTTTTAGAGAGAGAATTGGCTAAAATTCGGACTGGAAAGGCAACGCCTTCTTTGATTGAAGATATCGAGGTAGAATGTTTTGGCCAAAAATTTCTTTTGAAACAATTGGCAGCGATATCAATTCTTGAGCCGAGGCAAATTTTAATTCAGCCCTGGGACAAATCTTATCTTGAGCCAATCGAGAAAGCCGTCCAGCAATCGGCCATTGGAACGTCCCCAATTGTGGACAAAGATTCAATCCGTCTTTCTTTACCTCCCTTAAGTGAAGAGTATAGAAAAAATTTACTCAAAATACTTTCGGAAAAGATGGAAGAAGCCAAAAAGACAATTAGGCATTGGCGAGAAGAAGCTTGGGATAAGATTCAGGAAGAAGTAAAAGAAGGAAAAATCAGAGAAGATGATAAATTCAGGGCCAAAAATGAGCTCCAAGATTTAATAGACGAGTATAATCAGAAAACAGAAGAAATCGGGGAGAGAAAAAAGAAAGAGATAAGTTCTTAGCTCAATAAATTTTCAATTTATTTAAATAAATGATTATTTTAATTGTTTTTATCAGTTTTATTAGTTTAATTGTTTTGCATGAATTTGGCCATTTTCTGGTAGCTAAGAAATTTGGGGTTAGGGTTGAGGAATTCGGAATAGGTTATCCTCCCAGAATCTTTGGAAAAAAAATTGGTGAAACTTTATATTCTTTAAATCTCATACCTCTTGGAGGTTTTGTTAGGCTTTATGGAGAAGAAAAGGAAATTAAAGAACCCCGAAGCTTTACTGGAAAACCAATTTGGCAGAGGGCTTTGATTATTCTGGGAGGAGTGGCATCTTTTTGGATAATTTCAGCTATTTTATTAAGTATTGTCTTCGGGATGGGGGTACCTCAGGCTATTTCAGATGAAGCCGAAGCAGTAAACCCCAAAGTTCAGATTATAGCAGTAGCCAGTGGTTCACCAGCCGAAGAAACAGGAATAAAAGCGGGAGACACAATCGCGTCTCTCAAAGCAAGCATTAAAAATGAAAAATTAAAAATTGACAAGGTAAAACAGGTTCAGGAGTTTATTAATTTACATAAAGGAGAAGAAATAACTTTGACGATTGAAAGAGGGAAAGAATTTTTTGATGCGACATTAATTCCTAGAGTTTCGCCCCCGGAAGGGGAAGGAGCAATGGGGGTAGGCTTAGCGAGAACCACCTTGACTAGTTACCTCTGGTATTTAGCTCCAATTAAAGGAGTTGAGGCTTGCTTTAACTTAACTGGTTCCATTGGGGCAGGTCTTTTGCAAGTTTTTGGAAATTTAATCCAGGGAAAAGGATTGCCAGCTGGGGCTCAATTGATGGGGCCAATTGGAATTGGGTCCCTAATGACTCAGGCTGCCCATTTAGGATTGACTTACTATCTCCAATTTATCGCCTTAATTTCTATTTATCTTGCCATTTTTAATATTTTGCCTATTCCAGCTTTAGACGGCGGGAAATTACTTTTCTTGGTAATCGAGAAAATGAGAAGAAGGGCAGTTTCCCAAAAAATTGAACAAAGCATTACCAGTATCTTCTTTGTCCTGTTAATCGCCTTAATGATTTGGGTAACAATTAAAGACATAATAAGAATTTTTTAATATGTTACAATCTGAACTTTTTACTAGAACTTTAAAAGAGATACCAAAAGACGAGAAAAGTATTAATGCTCAACTTCTCTTGAGGGGCGGTTTTATTTACAAAGAAATGGCTGGCGCCTATACTTATTTGCCTTTAGGCTTAAGAGTTTTGAGAAAAATTGAAAACATAATCAGAGAGGAGATGGAGATGATTGGCGGCAGAGAGATTTTAATGACCATCTTTCAACCAAAAAAACTTTGGGAAGAGACTGGTCGCTGGTCAAAAGAGATGGGGAAAGTAATGTATAAATGCAAAGAGGATGGCAAAGAAATTGGCTTGGGGCCAACCCATGAAGAGATGTTAACTGATATCATCAGGCATTATCTGAAATCGTATACTGAGCTCCCTTTATATCTATACCAGATTCAGACCAAGTTCCGGAAAGAGCCAAGAGCAAGGTCCGGCCTATTAAGAGGAAGAGAATTTAACATGAAAGATCTTTATAGTTTTCACAGCTCTCAAGGGGATTTTAAAAAATATTATCAGAAAGTAACTCAAGCCTATCTGAGAATTTTTAAAAGATGTGGTCTGGAAGCAATCGTTACTGAAGCCTCTGGCAAAGGATTTACCAGGGAATATACTCATGAATTCCAAGTTTTGACTGAAGGAGGAGAAGACACCATTGTTTGTTGCTCCAGGGGAGATTTTTCTCAAAACAAAGAAATTACTAAATTTAAGGAGGGTCAAAAGTGCCCCAAATGTAAAAGCATTTTAAAAGAAGGAAAATCAATTGAAGTTGGCAACATTTTTCCTTTAGGAACTAAATATTCTAAAGCAATGAATGCTTTCTTTGTGGATAAAGATAGTAAGAGAAAATTAATTATTATGGGTTGTTATGGAATAGGACTTTCCCGAATCATGGGAACAATAGTCGAGGTTCACCATGACCAAAATGGAATTATTTGGCCCAAGACAGTCGCTCCGTTTCAAATTCATCTAATCCAAATTGAGAATAGTAAGAAAGTTAAAAAAGCAAGCCAAAAATTATATCAAGATTTACAGAAACAGGGAGTCGGAGTATTATATGACGACAGAGAAGAAAAATCGGCTGGAGAGAAATTTGCTGATAGTGATTTAATTGGAATACCATACAGAATCGTGATAAGCGAGAGAACGCTAAAGAAAAATTGTTTAGAGATAAAGAAGAGAGGCGAGAAAAAAACCAGATTAGTAAAAATTAAGCAAATTTTAAATGCCAAATTTTAAATTTTCAATAAATAAACTTCTTTCCAATCTGTCAGAAGATATTGCTATTGATTTAGGAACAGCTAATTCCCTGGTTTATGTCAGAGGGAGAGGAATAGTAATTACTGAACCTTCAGTAGTAGCGGTCAATCAGAAAACCGGTCAAATTTTGGCAATTGGGGACGAAGCCAAAAAGATGGTTGGGAGAACTCCCAGTCATATTGTGGCTACCCGACCCTTAGTCGCGGGAGTAGTTTCTGACTTTGAAGTAACTGAACAAATGCTTAGATATTTCATCGAGAAAGCCCATCGAAGAAAATTTATTTTAAACCCTAGACCGCGAGTGATTGTCGGTATTCCTTGCGGAGTTACCGAAGTAGAAAAAAAGGCAGTTTATGATGCATCTAAAAATGCTGGAGCTAGAGAAGTTTTTTTAATTGAGCAACCAATGGCTGCAGCTATTGGCGCCAGGCTCCCAGTTCAAGAAGCGGGAGGAAATTTTGTAGTTGACATTGGTGGCGGCACAACCGAGGTGGCAGTCATTTCTTTAGGAGGAATTGTGATATCTAAAAGTCTAAGAGTAGCCGGGGATAAACTTAATGAAGACATAATTCAATTTGCCCAAGAAGAATACAAATTATTAATTGGAGAGAGAACAGCTGAGGATATTAAGATTGGGATAGGTTCAGCTTATCCTTTAAAAGATAAAAGAGAGCTGTCCCTTCGGGGGAGAAATTTAGTTACCGGACTTCCTGAAGAAATTTCGGTTTCTGATGAGGATATAAAAAAAGCGATGGAAAAATCAGTGAAACAAATTGTTACCGAAATAAAAACGGCGGTCGAGGAAACTCCTCCAGAATTATTAGCTGATATAATGGCTTCGGGAATTCAAATGGCTGGTGGCGGCGCACTTTTGCGGGGATTAGATACTCTGATTCAAAAAGAGACTAAAATTCCGACTAAAATTGTTGAAGACCCGATGACGGCGGTCGTCAGAGGAGCGGGAATGGTTTTAGAAAATCTCGACCAATTACAAGAAATATTGGTGGAGGCAGAATTTTTGGAACCACCAAAATAAAATTTTCAATTATCAATTTTCAATGATTTCCGAAGAAGAAGTAAAACACATAGCTAAACTGGCTAGGCTCGGCTTAACTCAGGCCGAGCTTAAGAAAATGCAAAATGAGCTTTCTTCCATTCTGGATTATATGGAAAAATTAAAAGAATTGGATATTTCCAAAATTGAACCGACTAGTCATTCCGTTAAGATTGAGAACGTGATGAGGGAAGACCAATCAAAAGAAAAAAAATTAGAGATAAGAAAAAAGTTAATTGAAATGGCTCCAGAGAAGAAAGAGGGCTATCTAAAAACCAAGTCCGTTCTCTAAAAATGCAACTAACTGACTTTACTATTACTCAAGCCCATCAGGGATTAGAAAAAAAGGAATTTTCAGCCCTTGAACTTTGTAAAGCCTATCTGGATAAGATAAGAGAAAAAGATAGAGAAATTTTTGCTTTTTTAACTATTAATACTGAGAAAGCTTTATCTCAGGCGAAAAAAATTGACAACTTAATTTCTACTGGCAAGAAACTTCCGATTCTGGCTGGTATTCCCACGGCCATCAAAGACAACATTTTGGTTGAAGGTATAAAATGTACGGCCGGTTCCAAAATTTTAGAAAATTACATCGCTCCTTATGATGCGACAGTGATAAAAAAACTTAAAGAAGAAAGTTGTCTAATTTTGGGAAAAACAAATCTGGATGAGTTTGCCATGGGTTCTTCGACTGAAAATTCTGCCTTCGGACCAACTCACAATCCCCATGATTTAACCCGGGTTCCCGGAGGTTCTTCCGGAGGATCAGCTGCTGCCGTAGCGGCTAATGAATGTGTTTATGCTTTGGGTTCAGATACCGGCGGTTCGATTCGTCTACCAGCTTCTTTCTGCGGAGTAGTTGGTTTAAAGCCTACTTATGGAGCAGTTTCTCGTTATGGTTTAATTGCTTTTGCTTCTTCTTTAGATCAAATTGGGCCGATAACAAAGACCGTGAAAGATTGTAAGATTGTTTTTGAGGCTATCAAAGGGCGGGACGAGATGGATTCTACCAGTGTTGAATTAAACCAAAAGCCAAAAACGAAAAACGAAAAACTTAATTTAAAAGAAATAAAGATTGGAATTCCGAAGGAATATTTCATTAAGGGTATAGACGGGGAAGTTAAAAAAGTAATAGAAGCCACCATTAAAAAATACCAAGAAATGGGAGCCAAAATTGAAGAAGTTAGTTTGCCTCATACTGAATATGCTTTGCCTGCTTACTATATAATTTCACCCTCAGAGGCTTCGGCTAACTTATCGAGATACGATGGAATAAAATATGGTTATTCAGCTAAAGAAGCTAAAGATTTAATGGAGATTTATTTAAAATCTAAAGGAGAAGGGTTTGGACAAGAAGTTAGGAGAAGGATTATGTTGGGAACTTACTCTTTGTCAGCCGGTTATTATGAAGCCTACTATCTAAGAGCCCAGAAAACGAGGACTTTAGTAAAAAATGATTTTGAAAAAGTTTTTGAAAAAGTTGATTGCCTTTTAACTCCGACATCCCCATTTGTCGCCTTTAAAATAGGGGAAAAAATTGAAGACCCCCTTTCAATGTATCTAGTTGATGTTTACACGGTTTCTATCAATTTAGCTGGCCTGCCTGCTCTTTCTCTCCCTTGTGGTAAAGCAGGTCATTTACCAGTCGGCCTCCAAATTATTGGAAAACCTTTTGAAGAAAGTAAAATTTTAGAAATTGGCGAAATTTTTGAAAAAACATGCCCGAGATAATTTCATCTATCCTTAATCCTACCTTTAGTGGAGGGCTACTAATTTTAAAGATTTTATTTATTATTGCAGCTTTAATTTTGTTCGGGTTTATTATTTTCGTTCTGGCTAAAACTCTCTGGTTAAAAAGAATGTTGATATGGGATTTGGTAGAATTTTTTTCCTTCCGGCCTTGTGGAGCAAGAAAGGTGGTAAAAAATTGGGCTAAAATTACTGCCAGATTGGAAACCGGCCTGGAATCGGAACATAAATTAGCCGTAATTGAAGCCGATTCGATGCTGAATGACATTTTAAAAAGAATGGGATTTGGTGGTGAAACTCTGGGAGAGAGATTAGAGAAATTAACTGCTGTCACCCTTCCTAATCTTGAGCAAATTTGGGGAGCTCACAAAATTCGCAATAATATTGTCCATGACCCTGACTATAGACTGACTTTAGATGAAGCCAAAAGGGCGTTAGACGTTTACGAACAGGCCCTCAGGGATTTAGAGGTTTTCTAACCTTGACCCCACCCCTTTTTCATAATAAGTAGAATTAGCAGATTTCTAATTTAAACGTTTCATCGACTTAGGAGTTTTTTACTTTACAAAAAGGGCGGGGTAGAGTAAAATAGCATCGCGGGGTGGAGAAGTAGTATCTTGCGAGGCCCATAACCTCGAGACGCCCGTGCAATTCGGGCCCCCGCAACAAGTTCTTGCCGGTGTAGCTCAGTGGTTAGAGCAGATTCTTCATAAGGATAAGGTCACAGGTTCAAGTCCTGTCACCGGCACACGGTCGCGTGGTGTAGCCTGGTTAAACATGCTTCCCTGTCACGGAAGAGATCACGGGTTCAAATCCCGTCGCGACCGCAAATTAATTGGCTTGGAGGAGGGTCTCTGAGCCTTTTAATTAAAAGGACCTTGAAAATATTTTTGGAAAGAGAGGTGAGAGCAATGCGATAACAAGTGAAGTCATAACTGAATAGATGTCGTGAAGCCCTTCGACAAGGAAAAATCAGAAAAGGAGGAACGGTCCTCTGCGTTGGGCTGGACCCAACTCCTGAGCATGTTCCGCCAGAGCTTCGTACAGGAGACGATGTTAAGGACATCGAGAAGTACCTCAGCATGGTCATCGACATTGCTGCTCCTTTGGTGCCCGTGGTTAAGCCTCAGAAGGCTTACTACGAAGCTCTCGACACGTCTGGCCTGCAGATGCTGAAACGTCTTATAGCGTATGCACAAAACGTAGGCTTACTTGTGATCGAGGACGCCAAACGGGCAGACATTGGTCAAACCATGGAGCAATACGGCAAAGCTGTGTTCAGTATTGACAAGGCGGATGCTTGTACCTTCGTGCCGTATCTGGGGCCCACCTTCAATCCTTCTTGGATGAAGTGGCTGGCACAAGGCCGGATGGTCATTTCAATGATTCGAACTAGCAATCCTGAAGCCGAGACTCTCCAAGACCGAGAATTGAAGGAAAACGATCTTAAGATTTATGAGTATCTCGCACAGCTCGTGGCTGGCTGGAATGCCGACGTCGTAAAGGCAACCGATGGAGCCGGTAATGTAGGAGGTATAAGGCGCAAAAAAGCGCAACAGTCGCTGGACCAGCCAGGTTCCAGCGACTTTTTAATTGAGTTATCCCCAGTTTTATGCTTGATTTCTACTTAAATTTAAGGTAAAATGGATTAATGAAGATGGCCAAAATTGACTTAAAATTACTTAAAAAACAGGCCCAAAAAGACATTGATTTGGCTAAAGATTTAAAGGAACTGAATGAAATTTTTAAAAAATATTTTGGTAAAAAAGGCCAGCTTACTCAGGTTTTGCGTTCTTTGGAAAAATTGCCAAAAGCAAAAAGATTAAAAATTGGTCAGGAAGCCAATCAGCTTAAAAATTTTTTGAGAATAAAATTTGACCAAAAAGCCGAAGCCCTTAAAGAAAAGGTAAGAAAAGAAATTGAAGAAAAAGAATGGATTGACATTACCGCTCCGGGAAAGAAACCGGCCTTAGGACATTTACATCCTTTAACCCAGGTTAAAAGAAAAACTGAAGAAATTTTTCAGGCCATGGGATTTTCCGTTGTCGAAGGTCCGGAAGTTGAAACCGAATGGTATAATTTCGACGCCTTAAATATTCCCAAAGACCATCCAGCCAGAGATTTATGGGATACCTTCTATCTAAAAAATGGCTTTTTATTACGGACCCATACCACTCCGGTTGATGTCAGGTATATGGAAAAAAATAATCCACCCTTAAGGATTATTACCGTTGACCGTTGCTTCCGCCACGAAGCCACTGATGCTTCTCATGAGATTAATTTTTATCAGTTAGATGGCTTAATGGTGGGAAAAAATATTTCGGTAGCTAATTTTAAAGCAACTATCCAGGAGTTTTTTCAGAGATTCTTTAACAAGGTGATTGAAATTAGAATGAGACCAGGCTATTTTCCCTTTGTTGAGCCAGGCTTTGAAGTAGATATGACTTGTTTAATCTGCGGCGGAAAAGGTTGTTCAGCTTGTCAAAAGACTGGTTGGATGGAAATGCTCGGAGCAGGAATGGTTCACCCGGCTGTTTTTAAAAATTCGGGATTAAATCCTAAAAACTGGCAGGGGTGGGCTTTTGGAATGGGTATTGACCGACTAACAATGATGAAATATAAGATTAACGACATCAGATTATTTTATAGCGGAGACCTTCGCTTTTTACAACAGTTTTAATTTATGGTATTTTCCTATAATTGGTTACAATCATTTTTTCAAAAAAAATTACCTAAACCAGAGAAATTGGCCGAGCTTTTAACAATAAAGGCGTTTGAGGTGGGGGAAATAAAAAAAATTGGAGGAGATTATGTTTTAAATATCGACGTTACGCCTAATCGGGCGGGCGATTGTTTTTCTCATACAGGCATCGCCAGAGAGCTAGCCGCTGTTGTCAACTTAAATTATCGAAGTCCGACTTCAATAATTAAAGACTACAACCCGTCCTCCACGTCCTCCCGCAGAGCGGGCCCCTATAAAAAGTTGAAAGCTAAAGAGTTTGTTTCGGTGAGAGTAAAAAATAAAATGGCTTGCCCTCGTTATACTGCCAGGGTGGTTACCGATGTCAAAGTTGGTCCTTCGCCAAAATGGATTCAAGAAAGATTAAAAGTTTGTGGCTTACGACCAATTAACAATATAGTAGACATCGCTAATTATGTAATGTTAGAAACTGGCCAACCTCTCCATGCGTTTGATGGTCAAAAACTTGAAGATGAAAAAATTGTGGTTAGATTTGCTAAAAAACGGGAAAGAATCGTCACCTTAGATGAAGAAAAATATGATTTGAATGAAAATATCTTGGTCATTGCTGATGCTAAAGAACCAGTGGCTATTGCTGGAATTAAAGGAGGAAAAATTCCCGAAATTGATAAAAAAACAAAAATTATTGTTCTAGAATCAGCTAATTTTGATTCCCGGGTTGTCCGCCGAGGTTCAAAAAAATTAGGATTGATTACTGACGCCTCCTGGCGCTTTGAGCACGGCCTTGACCCAAATTTAACCGAAACGGCAATTAATCGGGCAGTTTATTTAATTCAAAAAATTGCCGGAGGGAAAGTAGCAACAGGCACAATTGATTTTTACCCCAAAAAAGTTCTGCCAAAAAGAATTAAATTAGACTTGGATTATGCTGAGAGATTATTGGGAGTAAGAATTCCTGTTGCCGAGATAAAAAATATACTGAAAAGATTAGATTTTCAATTGATTAATTTCCGAAATCAATCAATGATGGTAGGAGTGCCGACAAAAAGGTTGGATGTTTCTTTACCCGAAGACCTGATTGAAGAGATTGGCAGAATTTATGGCTATCAGAAAATCAAAGCTGCTTTTCCCACCGCCACCCTAATTCCTCCCAAAAGAAATATTGAGATTTTCTGGGAAGATATGACCAAAAATATCTTAAAAGAAGCTGGGTTTACTGAAGTTTATAATTATTCTTTTTTTGGAGAGAAAGAAGCCAAAATTTTTGGCTATGAGAAAAAAGATTTAATTGAATTGGAAAATCCTTTAAGCGGAGAACAGAAATATTTAAGAGCGAGTTTAATCCCTAATTTGTTAAAAAATATTGAAAAGAATTTTAGATATTTTCCCGAGATAAAAATTTTTGAATTAGGAAAAACCTTTCACTCCTCGCCAAAATTTGGTGGGGGAAAAAAAAGAGCACTTACCGGAGTAATTACTGGCGATGCCTTCTATCAAGCAAAGGGAGTGGTCGATTTACTTTTAAATAAATTAGGGATAAGCAATATTTGTTACGATTCTTGGCAGCCTACCCCCAAACAAACTAAACTTTCAATTTGGCATCCTAAAAAATGTGCTGAGATTAAGATTGGTGGGGAAAAAATTGGCTTTCTGGGAGAAATTTCTCCGCGAGTTCTTCATAGTTTAGATTTTCAAGGAAAAGTTGTTTTATTTGATATTGATTTTGAAAAACTATCTAAGATTTCTTCTGAGGAACACGAATATCGGCCGATTTCCAAATTTCCAGCCGCTGTCAGAGATATTGCCATTTTGGTACCGAGGCAGATTCGAGTTGAAGAAGTTTTAAACAAAGTTGAAGCAGCTGGCGGTCGGCTGATTAGAGACATCGACCTTTTTGATATTTATGAAGGGGAGGAAATTCCCGGAGGGAAAAAGAATTTAGCCTTTCATCTAATTTATCAGTCAGGAGATAGGACTCTATCTTCAAAAGAAATTGACCAAATTCAAAATAAAATTATTCTGGTCCTGGAAAAAGAAATAGGATGGGAAGTTCGTAAATAATATGCCTAAAAAAACTCAAAAAGCTAAATCTGATTATACTGCTAAGGACATTTATGTTTTGGAAGGTCTGGAACCAGTCAGAAAGAGACCCGGAATGTATATTGGTTCCACTGGCCCGGAAGGCCTGCATCACTTAGTTTACGAGATTGTTTATAATTCCATCGACGAAGCGATTATGGGATATTGCAATGAAATTAAGGTAACCTTTCTACCCAGAAATCAGGTAAAAGTTGAGGATAATGGCCGAGGAATTCCGGTGGAACGTCATCCCCAGACTAAAAAGTCGGCTTTAGAAACGGTAATGACTACTTTGCATGCTGGAGCAAAATTTGGGGGAAAAATCTATGCTTGTACCGGAGGTCTGCATGGAGTAGGAGTTTCAGCAGTTTGTGCTTTATCTAATTATTTAAAAGTGGAGGTTTGTCGGAACGGCTTTGAATATTCCCAAGAATATTATAGAGGGAAGGCTAAAACCAAAGTAAAAAAAATAGGCAAATGCAAAAAAACTGGAACTACAATTATTTTTGAACCAGATTCAGAAATTTTTAAAGAAATTAAATTTGATCTTAAAAAAATTCTAGATTATCTTCGCCAACAGGCTTATCTGAATAAAGGAGTAAAAATTAGCATTTGTGATAACCGGAATCCGAAAAAACAAACCCATAGTTTTTATTTTGAAGGAGGTTTGGCTTCTTACATTAAATATTTAATAAGAGGGGTAACTCCCCGTCATTCAAATATTTTCTATGGCTCGGGAGAGAAAAATGGAACATTAGTTGAAGCTTCCTTTCAATACACCCAGGAGTACGAATGCTACGAAGAAGGTTTTGCTAATAATATCTGGACTCAAGAAGGTGGCACCCATTTAACTGGCTTTAGGACGGCTTTAACTAGAACTTTTAATGACTATGCCAGGAAAAACGGGTTTTTAAAAGAATCAGATGAAAACCTAAACGGAGAAGATATTAGAGAAGGGTTGACTGGAGTAGTGGCAGTGAAAATAAAAGAACCCCAGTTTGAGGGTCAGACCAAGGCCAAGTTGGGGAATCCCGAAGCTAAGGTGGCGGTAGAGGCAGTGGTTTCCGAAACTCTTGCTGATTTTTTGGAAAGGAATCCTCAGGACGCCAAGGTCATTATTGAAAATTGTCTGATAGTAGCTAAGGCTAGAAAGGCAGCTAAAGCGGCCAAAGAGACAGTTTTAAGAAGGGGCGTTTTGGAGGGGTTAGCTCTGCCAGGGAAATTAGCTGATTGTTCCTCCCGAAAACCCGAAGAGTCAGAACTTTATATAGTAGAAGGAGAATCAGCAGGAGGAAGTTCTCGTCAAGCCCGTGACCGTCATTTTCAAGCCATCCTGCCCCTACGGGGAAAAATTTTAAACGTCGAAAGGGCCCGCTTAGATAAAATTCTTAGCTCAAAAGAAATTAAATCTTTAATTATTGCTTTGGGAACGGCCATTGCTGAAGACTTTAATCTGGACAAATTAAGATATCATCGGATTATAATTATGGCTGATGCCGATTCCGATGGAAATCATATTCGAACCCTGCTTTTAACTCTTTTTTTCCGCCATTTTAGACCAATAATTGAAAAAGGCTATCTTTATATTGCCCAACCCCCTCTTTACCGAATTCAAACTGGGAAGCAAATAGAGTATGCTTATACTGAGACTGACAAAGCTGAGATTTTGAGCTCAGAGAAAAAAGCTTTGGGGGTTACTATTCAACGTTATAAGGGTTTGGGAGAAATGAACTCTGACCAGCTTTGGGAGACGACCATGAATCCAGAAAATAGAATTTTGCTCCAGGTTAATATCGAAAACGCCAAGGAGGCAGACAGAATCTTTGATACTTTGATGGGTTCAGAAGTTTTTCCTCGGAAAAAATTTATTCAAGCACACGCTAAGAAAGTCCGAAATTTAGATATATAGCTCTTGGCGTGTTGAAAAGAGCTTTAACTCTTTGAGCACACGCTAAGAAAGTCCGAAATTTAGATATATAGCTCTTGGCGTGTTGAAAAGAGCTTTAGCTCTTTGAGCACACGCTAAGAAAGTCCGAAATTTAAATATATAATCTTTACTACAATGAATTTTAAAAACATTCCTAAAAAAATAATTACTTACCTGAAAGAGGTTCGTTTGGAAATGAAAAAGGTTAATTGGCCCACCAGACAGGAGACCATCAGAAAGACCTTAATTGTTATTGGAATTTCAGTGGCGGTCGCTATCTTTTTAGGGGCCTTGGATTTCATTTTCACCATTTTATTAAATAAGTTTGTTTTGTAGACTATGCTCAATGAATTTTCAATTCATTTCAATCTTCGATAATTTTTCAATTCATCTCGATGCCTAAACAACAAATTCATCAACAAAAAAATTGGTATGTCTTGCATACTTATTCTGGTTACGAAGATGCCGTGGCTAAAAACCTAAAACAAAGGATTGAATCCCTTGGTATGGAAGATAAAATTTTTAATGTTATTGTTCCAAAAGAAAAAAAGATTAAAATAAAAGATAGCAAAAGAAAAGTAGTGGAAGAAAAAATTTATCCCGGCTATGTTTTAGTAGAGATGATTGTTACTGATGATTCCTGGTATGTGGTTAGGAATACCCCCAATGTAACTGGTTTTGTAGGGGCAGGCACCACTCCGGTCCCGGTTTCTTCAGGAGAAATTGAAAATTTGAAAAAAAGGATGGGAGTTGAAACTCCTCAATATAAAATTGAAGTTAAGGTTGGGGATTCAGTAAAAATTATTGATGGTCCTTTTAAAGACTTTGATGGAAAAGTTTCTGAAATCGATGAAGAACGAGGAAAAATAAAAGTCCTGGTTAATATGTTCGGCCGAGACACTCCAATTGAGTTGGATTCCCTCCAAATTAAAAAACTATAGTTTATGGCAAAGAAGATAAAAGCAATTGTAAAGTTACAAATTCTGGCTGCCAAAGCCACTCCGGCTCCACCGGTTGGTCCGGTTTTGGCTCAGCATGGTTTAAATATTGCTGAATTTTGCCAAAAATTTAATGAGGCTACAAAAAATCAGGAAGGCTTTACTGTTCCAGTTGAAATTACAGCGTATGAAGATAGAACTTACGAGTTTAAATTAAAAAGTCCTCCGGCTTCGGAATTATTGAAAAAGGCGGCTGGAATTGAAAAGGGCTCCGGCGAGCCAAACAGAACTAAAGTTGCTAAAATTACTAAAAGTCAACTTAAAGAAATTGCTGAGAAAAAAATGGTTGACTTGAATGCTAACGATATTGAACAGGCGATGAAAATAATTGAGGGTACGGCCCGAAATATGGGAATAGAAATTACTCAATGAAACTAAAGTTTCATTTCGACCTGCGTTTTTATAAATAAAAACTTGGTATATGATTTTATCTGACCGAGACATTAAAAAATACTTAGAAGAAGGAAAGATTAAAATTATCCCCAAGCCAAACTTAAAAGAGCAATTAGGTCCCTGCTCTCTGGATTTGCACTTGGGGAATGTTTTTAAAACTTTCAAACCCTCTGAATACCCTTACTTAGACCCAAAAAGAAAAATCAATTTTGAAGCGATTATGGAAGAAATTAAAATTGAAAATGGGGGCCCCTTCATTTTACAACCAAAAGGTTTTGTTTTGACAACAACCAAAGAAGATTTTTCCATAAGTAATGATTTGGTGGCCCGACTTGATGGAAGGTCATCTTTAGCCAGGATGGGAGTGGTGGTTCATCTTACCGCAGCTAGATTTGACCCGGGTTGGCGCGGCAGAGCCGTGATAGAGCTTGGTAATATGGGGTCAATGCCGGTGATTTTATATGCTGGAAAAACCCGAATTTGCGCTCTAACTTTCGAAACTCTTTCCAGTCCCGCTGAAATTCCTTATCTAAAACAAAAAGACCATAAATATGCCAGACAAAAATCTCCCCGGGCTAGCAGAATAAACCAGGAGCCCAAGCCATGAACCCCCTTCTGACTGGTAATTTAAAAGTAAAATTTTTAGGAATTACTCCTGTTTTGAAAGACCAAACAGGGGTTTTAAATCCTCAACAAATCGTAGCCTTATCCAGTCTGGCCACCTTTAAGGGCAGGTCGATTAAAAAACTTTTAAAAGATATTCTTAGTAAAGGTGGAAATTTGGAGGAAAGAATCGGTTCGATTTTACAAAAATCTTCTCTTCGAGGACACGCTTCCATTGCCACCACTCCCTCTCTCTGTTTAACCTATGAGGGAAGTAAATTTTTAGATTCTGCCTTAACCGGTATTTATTTTTCTTCTTCTTTGGTTTCTTCCGGCAGACGAACCGGAACCGCCGAAAAAGATATTGTTTTTCCCAACAGAATTTTCGTCAACAAAAAGGCAAAAAAAATTTACCAAGAAACTTCAAAAAGGATTATTAAATTTTTTAATTCCCTTTTGGAGCAAAAAATTCAGAAAGATGAAGCCAGTAAAATTTTACAATATGGAATTTATGGCACCGGCATCATTCAATTGCCAATAGAGACAATTATAGGTTTAAAAAGAGAATATGAAAGAGGAAATGATTGGATGCCGGATGAATTGGGAATTCTATTAAAAACCATAGAAAGAGAAACCAAGAAATTAGGAATTGATTGGCTTTATTCTACCCGGGAAGCTGCTCCCAGAAACGTTTATCCCTATCCCAACATTTTCAAGGACCCCAGAGAATCAAATCTAACCAGAGAATTAAGAAAGAAAATAAAACTAGAAGGAAATCCAAAAATTATCTCAATAGATGTTTTGATTACATCCGAATTGAAGAAAAAATTACTTGGTCTGGAAAGAGAAATGAAAAATACTTTCAGCTCTTTGGTCAAAGTTAAAAAAAATTGGCAAAGATTGCTTGATTTGCGTCAAATAATTTTCAGAGATTACAATTCAGCCTTAAAAATTAAAGTTTTATCTTCCATCCCTTGGCGAGTCTGGGGAGAAAAAAAGAGGCACCGGACCTGTCCCCAAATTACAGAATCAATTTATTATTGTATAGAAAGAGCATATCAAAGGTTCAGGAAACTTAAAAAGCAAATCAAACAACAAAAACATAACAAAAACACAATAAGAGAGATCGAGGAAGTTTTTTCTATTCCTCCATCAATAAAGCGAAACAAAAAACTTCTCTGGCAATATTTGCTTACGGGCCTGGCAGGATTGGAAACTTACCGAAAATTAGTAAATTTAGGAATAAAACCGAAAGAAGCTATTTTTGTAGTTCCTCGGGCAGTGAAAATCGATATTTTGCAAGAGTACGATTTATATAATCTTTTGACAGGTTATTACCCCTTAAGGCTTTGCCAGACGGCAGAAGAAGAAATGAGAAGAAACACCATAAGAGAAGTTGTTCTGATTAAACAAGAATTGGCAAAGAGGGGATACGGCTGGTTTAATAAATTTATTGTTCCCAAATGTGGGATAGTTGGTTTTTGCCCGGAAGAAAATTACTGCCCGATGATTTTAACTTCAGTTAAAAAATACAACGAAAAATTTCACCAGGAAATGAAGATGGAGTTAAAAAAACAATTTGAAAAAAAATTAAAAAAACTCGGTAAATGATTATAGGTGTTAAAAAACTTTTGAAATTAGTTAAGGAAAGGAAATTGGTAGAAAATCTTTCGGAAAGAGAATTGAAAAATCCTGAAGGGGCAGGTTTTGATTTAAGGATAGGGGAGCTATACGAAGTAAAAGGAAAAGGATTTCTGGGGGTGGAGGAAAGAGAAACGCCAAAAATTAAACTTATAGCAAAATTTGATAAGAAAAACCCAAAAAAAGTTTTTCTTCAGCCAAAAACCTATTATCTAATGAAGACGATTGAAAAATTAAATTTACCAGAAAATATTTTAGTTTTATTCACCCCTCGTTCCACTCTTTATCGCTCGGGGGTCTATATTTTTGGCGGCCAGACTGCTCCCGGTTATCGGGGAGAATTAACAACCGGAATTTTTAATTTTAGAGACGAAAAATTTGAATTAGAAATGGGTTCCAGAGTTATCCATATTATGTTTTTTGAAGTTAAAGGAAAATCAAATTTATACCGCGGCCAATGGCAAGGCGGCAGAGTAACCACTAAGAAAAAAGAAAAACAAATATGAATATCGCTAAGACAATCGACCAAACTTATTTAAACAAAGAAGCGAACGGAGAAGAGGTAAAAAAGGCTGCCGAGGAAACAAAAAAATATAACTTTCGTGGTTTTTGTGTTTTTCCAGAGCACACCAAAATTGCCAAAGAAGTATTAAAAGATACCGATATTAAGGTAACCACTTTAATTGATGAACCAACCGGTACCAGTCCACATGAAAAAAGAGTGGAGATGGTGAAAAAAGCAAAAGAAGATGGCTCGGACGAGGTTGACGTGGTAATGAAAATTGATGCTTTCAAGAATAAAAAATACGATGAGGTACTGGATGATTTAAAAGAAATCTGTGAAATTCTGCCAACAAAAGTCATTATCGGTTCAGGATATTTAACCGACGAAGAAATTAAAAAAGCCTCGGAAATTGTCAAAGAAGCAGGAGCAATTTGCGTCAAAACAGCTACGGTTGAGGACCCTTTAGACCGTTCAGAATTAGATGAGAAGGCAAAACACGTCAGAACAATGAAAGAATCAGCCCCAGGGTTATTAGTTAAGGCAGCGGGCAGCATCAGAAAAATGGTTGATTTAGAAATGATGCTGGAAGCCGGGGCTGACATTATCGGAACAAGTTCGGGGGTAGAAATTGTTAATGAAGCTCGGGGAACAAAAAGCGACGAAATAAAAGACGGCAGAATAATAGAATAATATGGCGTATCAACCTACAATTGGCCTGGAAGTGCACATCGAATTAAACACAAAAAGCAAGATGTTTTGTTCTTGTCTGAATGATCCAAATGAGCATCACCCGAATGTGAATATTTGCCAAATATGTACTGCACAACCGGGAAGCCTTCCAGTAATCAACAAAGAAGCTGTTAGAAAAGTAATTAAAACTGGCCTGGCTCTAAATTGCCAAATTCCTGAATATTCAAAATTTGACAGGAAAAATTATTTTTATCCTGATTTGCCCAAGGGTTATCAGATAAGTCAGTACGATAAACCATTATGTTTAGGCGGTTTCTTGGAAATTGAAGGTAAAAAAATTCGAATTACCAGAGTTCATTTAGAAGAAGATACCGGCAGATTGGTTCATCCCGAAGGCAAAGATTACTCCTTAGTTGATTTTAACCGAGCGGGAATCCCTTTAATGGAATTAGTGACTGAACCGGACATTACTTTTGCTAAAGAGGCGCGAGAGTTTGCCGAAGAACTCCATTTAATTATGCATTATCTTGATGTCTCTGACGCTGACATGGAAAAGGGTGAAATGCGAGTCGAAGTTAATATTTCGCTTAGTAAAAAGGAGGGGCAATTGGGCACCAAAGTAGAAATTAAAAATTTGAATTCATTTCGGGCAGTAGAAAAGGCAACCGAATACGAAATTCAAAGACAGGCAGAATTATTGGAAAGCGGAAAAAAAATTATTCAAGAAACAAGGGGATGGGACGGAATTAGAGGAGTAACCGTAAGCCAGCGAGAAAAAGAAGAAGCTCAAGATTATCGTTATTTTTCTGAGCCAGATTTACCACCGCTTTATTTTACAAAAAAAGAAATTGATGAAATCCGAGCTGAAATCCCTGAACTTCCGCAACATCGGCGTGAGAGATTAAAAAGAGAATACGAATTAGAGGAAAAATCAATTAAGTTTTTTGTTTATAATAAAGATTCAGGGGAATATTTTGAGAAAGTTATCAGCGAACTTCCGCCAAATCTCCCTGAAGAAAAACTCCTAAAATTAATAAAACTGTCATCAAATTATTTAATTACTGATTTGCAGGGATTATTAAAAGGAGCTTCGCCTGCAGGTGAAGATTTTTTAATCACTCCAGAGAATTTCGCTGAATTTATTACTTTAATTTATAAAGGGGAAATTTCAAGTAAAATTGCCAAGCAGGTTCTTGGTGAAATGTTCTCTACCGGCGCTGACCCCTCTCATATTATTGAAGAAAAAGGACTGGTTCAAATAACCGATGTCGCCGAAATTGAAAAAATTATCAAAGAAGTAATTTCCAAAAACCCAAAAGCAGTTGAAGATTTTAAAAAAGGAAAAGAAAACGCCTTTCAATATTTAATCGGCCAAATAATGGCAAAAACCAAAGGCAAAGCTAACCCCCAGATAGTAAAAGACATTCTTCAGAAAACCTTGACAAAAATAAAATAAGATAGTATAATTTTTAACAGAAGGAGGTGAAAATGAGAATCAGTGGAGATATACCCTTAACACAGGTGCCTTTACTTCATCAAATGGGGATGGATTTACCGGGCGTTAATAGTCGGTTGTTTCCTTGTTTCAAGAGAAGGAACCTCTCGCAAGAAGAAGAAAATGGGAAAATTTTGTCAGTGTTGTTACCCGGCCATCGTATCCCACTTTACCCACCTACCCGTTCCAGGCTTTTATCTCAAGCGAGATAAACGCAGAAGGGGAGAAGACCGAGAAAATCGCTAAAGCGCTGTGCCTCTATGGAGTGAGGCAAGATGTGAAAGAGCGTTTTCTGGTTTTCTCTCCCTTATTTTTTAGCTCCTTGTCCAGGAGTTTTTTTATTCAATTTTAAAGAGGGAAGTCTTAGACTTCCCTCTTTACATTTTGGGCTGCGCAAATATTTAGATCAGATAGTAGACAATTCCTCCGCAACTTCTTCCACTCTCTGCCTTCCGTAGCTGATTTCGAACGGCCCGGCAGTTCGGCTCTCGAAAAGCTTAATACTTGCCTCCTTAGCTCTAGTTTTTACCCGGATTAGTTCCTCCTTGTTTGCAAGCCATAACCGCGCTAACCGAATTATCTTTTGGACTGGCTCCTCTTTAGAGAAAATCTCGATTTCTCTTTCGAAATTCGCTCTGACGCTATTTAACATTTCATTCACACCTTTTGAAATAGCCTCGGTGAATCTCCTGGGTTCCAATTGCTCGAAAAATATCTTAGTAAGGAACTCAGAATTAGATTTTTCCAGGATTACCTTACGGCTGATTTCTGATGTATGACAGGAGATGATAAAAAGAGATTTTTCTTGCTGCCCTAAAGATAAATGCCAGTCGCCGTATGGGACGTCCAGAGAGACTGATTGCGTTTTATTCAAGTTTTCCATATTAAGGCCAAAAAGTATTCCGGTTTCCCTTATAGCTTGGACCTTAATGCTGGCAGTTAATGTAGCGTCAAGCAAGCTCTTTGCTTGGTCCCCGGCGAAGACCTCCTTCTTTCTTAGTAGCTTTCTCTCTTCTCTATTGTACTTTATGCTTTCTCTCGTTCTCATATTCCCTCCTTTTGCGCAACCTCATAAATGCCTGATTAAGATGAAAGGTACAATATTAATTATTTTACAATATATTTTTATTTTTGTCAATGGTAAAGTAATTTATTTCAAAAATGTTTTTATTAATTTCTCTGTTTCTTTTTGGTTTTTTAACCAAATAATTATTTTGTCTTTTTTGAACCAGGTCATCTGGCGTTTAGCGAAATGCCAGGTGTTTTTTTCGATTTTTTTAATCGCTTCGGCTAAAGAAACTTTTTTGTTTAAATAATCAATTATTTCTCGATATCCAATGGCGTCAAAAGTGGGCAAATTTTTATCATAGATTTTAATTAAATTTTTAACTTCTTTTACCAAGCCGGTTTTCATCATTTTATTTGTTCTTTTTTCTATTTTTTCTTTCAGTTTTTCTTCAGGAAGACTTAAGCCAATTTCTAAAACATCATATAAGGGTTTCCCCTTTTTTCTTTGCTGAGAAAAAGGTTTTTTAGTTTTTATAGCTACTTCCAGGGCTCGAATAATCCGGCGGGGATTTTGAGAATCCATGATATAAGCTGCTTCCGGGTCAATTTTAATCAGTTCGTCATAAAGACTTTTCAGTCCCCGGGTTTTAATTTTTAATTCTAAGCTCTTTCTCAATTTCCAATCTGGTTTCACTCTGGGAATTTCTAAATTTTCAATCACTGATTTTAGATAAAGTCCGGTTCCCCCGACTAAAAATGGACTTTTCCCCTTTTTAATAATTTTATTAATTGCTTTGATTGCCTCTTTTTTATACTGCCAAACCGTATAAATTTGGTTTGGATTTTTAATATCGATAAGATAATGCAAAATCTCCTTCCTTTCTTTTTTAGTCGGCTTAGCTGTTCCAATATCCATTCCTTTATAAACCTGCCTGGAATCAGCCGAAACAATTTCACCCTTGAATTTCTTAGCCAGTTTTACTGCCAATTCCGATTTCCCGGAAGCAGTCGGTCCTAAAATGACAATGAGTTTTTTATTCATACTTTTCTGATTATTTCTCTTAAAATTTTTTCTCTTCTCTTTTTTT
>Ga0307438_1000558_pt1 | contig 27905 bp, 25 predicted proteins | sample SalMarWE160110MG_FD_202144 | JGI IMG/M metagenome (GOLD analysis project Ga0307438, IMG submission 202144) | Salt marsh sediment microbial communities from the Plum Island Ecosystem LTER, Massachusetts, United States - WE1603-110 | ecosystem: Environmental > Aquatic > Marine > Intertidal zone >... | reverse complement strand
TTTGTACGATTTCTCTATTGCCTTTGATATAATATTTAAAGCTCTTTTTCACTTTTTGCTCTGATTCTCAATATATTTTTGAATAGTCTTAGACGTTTAGCTATTTTATTAACAAGCACTTCCTTTCTTCTTTTAGGACACCAAACAAGATGGTAGTTAATCAAAAATACCTGATTACGAGAATGTTTATATTCCATAATGTTTATAGTATAGCAAAAAACAACAAAAGGTCAAGGTAATTCATCCCCACGAATAAATTTGGGGGTTTTCTTGCCTGGGATTTTATAAGACCAGTTGGGCCTGCCCCAAAGACAAGAATCTGCGCTCCAGGAGTTACGCCTAAAAGCTTGAAGCCATGTATAGCACATGATAAAGGTTCAGCAAAGGAGGCCTCGTCGTAAGACAGATCTTCAATATCATAAACGTGACTTTTACGAGCTACTACATACTCGGCGAACGCTCCATTTTGAGTAACTCCGATGGAACGGAAATTGAGACAAAAATGTTCTTTATTATTTCTGCAAAACTCACAGTTTCCACAATATATAGCATTATCCACTGTAACTCTATCACCAACCTTTATATCCTCTACTTTATCTCCTACCTTTGCTACCTCTCCTGAGAACTCGTGTCCTGGAACCAGAGGAAACCGCGAAATAAATTCCCCGTTGTAAATATGTAAATCGGTAGCACATACCCCACAAGATTTTATTCGAATAAGGACATCTTCAGGGCCAGGTTGAGGAGTAGGTGTGTCTTGGTATTTCCAGCAATGTGGCTGTAGTTTTGCTACGGATAACCTCTCTTTATGCAGAGGTATGTTCAGCAATCAGGAGGATATCGTCTCTCTGGAGCCCGTATTTTGCCACAATTCCCAATTTCATAAATAATACCCAGAGTAGGTTCGGTATTTAAATAATAAAAAACATCCTCATCGAATTTCCCACTCTGAATAACCTCTATTCCCTTTTGTTTGAACTTCTCCAAGACTTCTTCTATATCATCATCATTCACTTTTTCCTTGATATGATGAAAACCTTCACCTTTTTCTTTAAGAAAGCTCTCATAAAGAGCGGGACCTTCAACGGGCTGAATGAGTTCAAACTGAATGTTTCCAAACGTAGCCAAGGCTAGCATGAATTTAAATGGCTGTTTCACCGGCTGGCCATGTAAAGTGAAATCCCTGACTGTTTCTTGACTGAAGGTATAAACATCCCAGGGGCCGATGCCCAGGACTTTCCAATATCTCTCCATAGACTTTTCAATATCTCTTACCGCAATACATAACTGCACTATTTCTCTCTTGCTCATTTTGTCTCCTCCTTGCTGAAATGTAGCTTAATTCTCGTGGGATTGGCTTTTTTCTAAAGTCCTATCACACTTTCCTCCTAGGCTATCTCTAGTTTCTTAGTTATTTGCACCGTTCGTACCCGAATTTTGTCTTTTTTTAGTAGTTTCCCTAGTATCAATTTCTTATTGTTTCTCGTATCCAATTACCCAGGAACCTCCTGTCACTATTTAATAAATGACTCCCTGAGATACTCAGCCACGGCCTCTCTAACCAGCTCACTTTGGTGTCAGTTGATCTTTCTGGAAACCTCGTTTAGCATATCCCAGTCTGATTTTGAAAAACGTGGATAGACTCTCTTTGTACTCTTTGGGAAGCCTTAAATTGTGGCAAAACCTAGATCCCAGGTAATTGCATCAATCAGTTTCTCCGCTATTTCTTGACATGCCTCCTCTACAGCCTCATCCTCGGTTTGAATTCCTCCCACTTCAGAAGAGCTATAAGCAAAAACTTCCTCTATTTTCCTTTCCTTTAAGGTTTTTTCCTCTTTCTTTGAGACCAAAGAGACCAGCACCTCTATCCTTATCCTATTTTCTTCTAATGTAGTAGTCACCTGCGATGGAGTCTCTTTTAGATACTGGACAATTTCGCCGCGTAGTATCACATCAGCTTCCTTTTCTCCTACCACTTGAAACCGCCCATCTAAAATAAATTCCTTGATTATTGAATCGGTAAGCGTCTCCTCAAGTCCGTATTTGAAGGTCTGGTTAGAGAAGATAGGTACAGCAATCTTTGAGCTGACGGAGGAAATGGGAATCAATTTATAGGAACACCCTGATAAAAAAATAATAGATAAAAAAAACAGGGGTAATAGCAACATCTTTCTAAAGAATTTTACTGGCAAATTTCTCCTCCTAGACCTCCTTCTTGCTTCCCAGATAATCGACTAATCACTAAATCCTTGGCTTCGCTGCCAAAGTAAGTTTTTCCCGAAGAAATCTCAGTGCTTCAAACATACATAAAAAGTGGCCTCATGTCAACTTGGAAAGAGCTAAAGATAGAAAAAGATGGTAGAGAAATTATCATTTTAGGAGAGGCAAAAAGACAGACGTGAAAAAACCACTTTTCCTTTGACCATTGTGGTATAGTGGCTACACTTCCCGCAAAAGCACTGCGATCCGACAATTTAGCTACGCCATCCTTCAGTCAGATACAGGAAACTTTATTGGCTTACTGGCTTTGCCAGATTTGTATATTGCCCTCACTATCTCCAATGATTTTCTTCCCTCTATTCCATTAACGAGTGGCTCTTTTACATGTTTTCCAGCCTCTGCAGCAGCAACTGTCATCTCCTCATGAAGAAAGGGAGGAGTGCAGATGTTTACCACTAAGCTATCAAACTTTTATTTTCAGTCTGGTTTTTAAAACCAGTCAGAGTTATTCCCCTGGTAAATTTCCTGCGAAGAATCAGAAAAACCAATTGGACCTTCACCTCTGTTTAATTATCTCAAAGATTGCTGTGCCGCCTCCTGTATAGGCTTCGGGATCCAGGCACTGCACATAAGCTCTGGCTGCATCCTGTTTTCCCGCCAATCCCCAATCAGTGGGTCTTGAAACCCGGAGGGCATTATAATGCGGCATCAAGGCAGCCAGAGAATGCATACATACCGGTATTTCTGAAACAAGCCGGTATCCATCTTCGAGTTTGAAAGTATCCCCCACCTTATATACCGGACAGGTCCCTTTTATCTCGACAACTCTCACTATTAGGTCCATACCTCCCTCCACCTCCTATATTTTCTGTTAATCTCTAAATAAAACTCAAAAGTCTCTCCGACTCATGAGATCAGGAATTCCTCCTTCTGCCATGGTCATAAATCCTTCTCCCGAACTACCAATCTCTATTACTTCCTTTAAGTGTTGCTCCAGTTCCTCCCGGCTCATTTTTCCTATGAACTTACTTACCCCTCCTAAAAAAGTTATCCTCTCACCATATTTTCCCTTTAATTCTTTAAGATTCATATTATCACTGGGTCCTACCGGATTTAGTATATCAATTCTGGCCTCTAATATTAAGGGTAATATTTCATTGTTACTGACTGGTGAAGACGGCAGCAGCCAACCTCTACCATGAAGTTATCTAGAAATTCAAGTCGTTTTAAGGCATCTTCGCGTGGTTCTTCGCTAAAATGAGGCACCAACTTCCTTATCCCACTAATGCTAAAGAAGGTGGTTTGATTGGGAATAATCTCGGGTTCCTCATGCTTAAGGGTAGTCAGTACCGCTTTACGTTTACACATCTCAATTCTTTTGGCTACAATGATACTGCACACTTTTTAAGGGAAAAATATAATAGGAATTATTGAGGTAGTTTAAGAACTCCTCCCCTTGTATTTTCAACTTGGTCCAACCCACCGAAATCTCAAACAACCCACAAAGCACTTGACAAAGGCTATTTTTTGTAGCATAATCTGATATGCCAGTCAACATGTCAACCATTTGGAGGTTAACTTCATGCCTAAAATACCTATGCATCTCTTGGATATTTACAAAGAAAGAAGAAAGTTAACCAAAGAGTTACACGGTAATGGTCCCTTCATAAGGGGTTCTGTAGTTGAACTTAGACATTCCTGCGGAAAAAAGAACTGCAAGCGCTGTCAGAGTGGGGAAAAACATCCGGCAAATTATCTTTCCCTAAGACTTTCAGGAAAAACCAAGATGATTTATCTTTCCAAAAAGGATAAGACAAGAGCAAAACGTTGGGTCTCGAACTATAGAAAACTGCTTGAAATTGCCGAGAAGCTATCTTGGCTGAATGTCCAAATCTTCACCGGTAAAAAGAAATAGATTCCCCGGGGCAGGCTTCCTCAAAGAATAAGACCTGCCCCCAGGAGAAACTATTTGAAAGATCTCACTCCTTTTTCCCTGAAGCAGATATTAAGAAAGCTAAATTCTATCAACGTTCAGATTAATCTTGAGCACCGAAAGATTTTCCCCAAAGAAAGATATCGCTTTCTATCCTTGTATCAATACAAAAAAAGATTTGTAGGTATCAGCCCTCAGGGGTACTTTTCCTTCTCTAATCTGGCTACCTCTCTTATAGATTTTTCCTTTGTAAGATCCGAAGTTTCCTCCTCCTATAGCAGGGAGGGAGGAGTCTGTTTTGATCCTGCTTCTATCTTTGTCCTTTGCCTTTCGAGGTATCTGGATCGGTTCAAATCTCACACAGAGTTTATCTCCTCGCTCCATGATAAAGATAAAGGACGTTGCTATAGGGTCTATGTCGGAATATCTGATGATCGGATTCCTTGCGAGGCTGACTTTACTAATTTCAAAAAGCGAATTGGGCCAAAGAAGTTTGATGAGATTTTCCATGTTCTCCCTAGAGATCGTCAAAGAAGTCGGTCTGGTAACTGGAAAAATTCTCTCCTACGATGGGACCCTTTTTCCCACCTTTGCCAATTACAGAGGGTGCAATTATGCCTGCCAGGAATGTAGAAGTATTCCCCTTAAAGAAAACTTCTTAAAGAGTCTTCGCTATCGAATAATCGATTCTTTAAACCATCCCTCAAAGATCATCCTCGGTAAAGAAAGACGCTCCTTTGCCACTTGTCCTAAAGATGATCTTCCTCCCTGTGTGAAAAAAAACCACTTTCCGAGCCCTCTCTTTTTGCTTTATTCCAAAGGAGGAAGATCAAAGACAAAGTGAGCCTTCAATAATACCTCTAACAAAATATCTTTGAAGAGCTATAAAGAAAAGACCTCCATTGCTCCCATTACGGAGCGTCCCCCAGTGCCAAATATGTTTCTACTATATCCATAATTATTCTTCCTTTAAATTTATTTTCTCAACTAACTCATATCTTTTTCTGTTGCATCACCTCCTGAAAATTGGTTTTCTCTCTACTAAAATTATTTCCTATATACTATTCTTCCTCCAACTATTGTCATAATAACATTTACATCCTCATCAAGGATGAGTATATCGGCATCCTTTCCCTCTGCTAAGCTTCCCTTTTTCTCGTCCAGCCCTATCACCTTAGCTGGGTTTATGGTGGCCATCTTAACCGCATCCTGTATTGACAGGCCCACAAGTTTGATCATATTCCTCACGCATCTGTCTATCGTGGCCACGCTGCCTGCAAAGGAATCCCGGGTTAAAAGCTTGGCTACATAGTTTCCCTCTTCCTCCGGGATTTCAAACTCTTTCGCTACATTAGCCTCAACGATGGCATTCAATCCCCCAATTGAGTATTTTCCCGGCCCTAACCCGGCGGCACTTATGGCATCTGTTATAACTGATACCTTATCCAGGCTCTTTACCTTTATTATTAGCTTCATAAGACTGGGTGGAAGATGATGTCCATCGGCAATTACCTCGGTGGTTAACTCGTCTAATAAAAGGGTTGACTCTATGACGCCGGAGATCCTGTATGCATTGATCCTCATTAGTCCAGACATTCCTGAGTACATATGTGTTACATGGGTATAGCCAGCCTCAACGGCGGCAAGGATATCTTGATAGGCTGCATTTGTATGAGCGATTGAGGCTACAATTTCACGCCTTCTTAGCTCTCGTCCCAATTCCAATCCCCCCTCTAGCTCAGGAGCTGCAGAAACTCTGAGGATACAATCATATTCATCCAAAAGCTTTAGATACTCCTCTGGCTTGGGTTCTTTTAAAAACTCTGGATTTTGCGCCCCTCTTTGCTCCATGGAAAAGTACGGCCCCTCTATATGAGCGCCCAAGACCTGTGCCCCAGGCAATGTCCTTTTCTTAGCCAATTCTATAACCTTAACCGCCTTTATTATATCATCCATGGGAGCAGATGTGGTGGTGGGGACAATGGAGGTTGCACCTCCTTTAGCATGGGCAACTGATATCTTCTCCATGGCCTCCTCTGTTGCATCCATAGTATCTGCTCCGCCTCCACCATGAAGGTGAATGTCAATGAACCCTGGGGCTAAATACTTGCCGGCGGCATCTATTACCTTTGCATTTTCAGGAATCTTAATTTTATCTTCAGAGCCAACATTGGAAACTTTGCCATCACTAACTATTAATACACCATTATCTATTACCCTCATGGGAGTTATTATCCTTGCATTTTTAAATACAAGAGGCTCTTTCTCATGCATATTGCCTTCTTTCAAGCAGTTTAGCTGAACCCCTATCCAAAAACAAAAAAGCATTTTTGTGCTTTCTCAATATAGAAGCAGGATGATGTGGAGAGATGTTGCCTTCAAGGCAATCCTTAACAGCCTGTGCTTTACGGCTATCCGGAACATTACAGATTATATTCTTTGACTTCATAATTTGCTTGATGGACATGGAAATTGCTCTGTGAGGCACCTCATTAAGGTTTTTAAACCATCCTTCACCGAGCTGTTGTCTTCTACAGGCCTCATTAAGTTCAACCACAAGATATGGCCTTTCAGTATTAAAATCCGCTGGAGGATCGTTGAAGGCTAGGTGTCCATTCTCACCAATCCCAACAAAGGCAACATCGATTTCCTTTTCACTTACGATTTTTCCTAAGCGCTCACATTCTGACTCCGGATCCTCGGCATCCCCCTTAATTAGATAGACAGCCCTTGGATGTACTTTGTCGATTAACCTTTCCTTTAAGTAATTCCTGAAACTTGCGGGGTGAGTCTGCGGGATGCCTATATATTCATCTAAATGAAACATCGTTGTCTTTGACCAATCAAAGGAAGGTATGCTTATGAGATTTTCCAGAAACTCAAATTGAGATGCCCCAGTAGCTGCCACAAAAACTGCCTCACCCTTTTCCCTTATTGTACTTATCAGGATCCTCGCTGCTTCCTCAGCAGCGGCTTTGCCCATTTCCTGCTTTGTCTCAAGTACTTTTATTTTCATTCAATTATCCTTTATCTTCTAGATTTTTTATTATTCTTCGCCTTACATTATTCAAATGGTCCCTCACGGCTTTAACAACCCCTTGTTTGTCTTAATCTCCTTTCTTAAAAAAGTTCGCACGGGAGCTTTCCTAGCTAACACCCTTTCTCCTTTTGACATAAATTTTCGTATTTGATTCATAGTATATAATATATAAATCATAAGGCGACACACTAAGTCAAATTTGAAAAATTAAAGGTAAACCTTGATTTGACAGCCTTTGAGGAGATGTTAGGATATTTTTCGTTGATTGTGGTCTATCTAATCTGCAAGAAAAGTATGGAAGGATACTTCAATTAAATTTTCTCTTTGTTTAAATTATAAATATCCCTTGGGTTTTGATTAAGCAATAATTTAGCTATCTCTAAAGCATAACTCTCACTATAGTAGCCCTCCTTAACTTTCTCAGATAGAACCCTTGTTAATTCCTTTCTAATAAGACAGAGCTTTCCATAGCTCCACTCTACCACATAGGCATCGGAAAAGAAACCGCTAATTTTGTTAGCTGGGACAATCTCTAACCTTTCTTTCAACATTCTTCTAATATAAGTAGGATAAAAAGCATACCACCAATAACCAGCAAGATAAACATTGGGATATTTTTTACAAATAACATTAACCTCCTGAGAATGAACTACGCTGGCTAAAAATATATCAAATTTTACCTCAGAATAACTATCAAAGAGTTGATAAAACGACTCGAACATCCTTGAATCAAAATAGCTCAGTTCCTTATCGACAGGCAGAGGACGCCGAACTCCAAACATTATCTGAAAAGTAAGGCCTAATTTCCTTGCAATATCCAAAAATACGTGCAGGATATAAGAGGATAAAATATTTAATCCCTCTAGAAGTTCAGTGATGGGTTCCTTTCCCATTAATTTCTGGAAAAGGCTCTGCGCTATTCGCCCATCCGGTGATTCTGCCCAAACCCCTGGTCCAAAAGCTGCAGTCAAGCACACACTCTTTCGCTTAGATCCCAAGATCATCTTCTTGATGCCCGATGCTAAATCCTCTAATGATGATATCGATTTGTCAGTTATTTTCTCCAGAGTTAAAGTATTTTCCCTTAAGTAAAATGGATTTATCCAGTTATCAATTCTCAGTGCAGGCACAAACATTCCTTTACTTGTAAGCTCATCGCTTTCCTCTGGAATACAGGTAAGGAAAGTTTTCTCGATTTTTGCCTTGCTCTTGAGGACAAACTCTGTCCAACCAGAGTCCTCTGCCCGTCTTTGAACTTCTTTATCTAAGCGTTCCCAGTTATTCAAAGTAAGCTCCTCTTTAAATCCATAAAGATCCTCCAGGATACGCCTTAACGACCAATAGGTAGCCGTGTTTTCTATTCTCTTAAAATAGGGAATGCTATTCTTTACTTTCTCCTCATCCGAAAGATTTCCCTTAAGCAAGGAAGAGGGCATTCCTGCTGTAATCAGCTCGGTTGCAATATAGTGATAAAGAAGAATGTCGGATAAATGAGCAGCCTTTGGTGAGGCAGGAGAAATGTGGGAGTGGATATCAATAGCTGGTATCTCCATTATTTCTCGCTCTAATTTCTCATCCACTTTTGAGAACATAAACTTATCCTACCTTAGTAGATCTTTAAATTGTCCGCTTGGGCAGGAGAGGCTTCAGCCTCTCAATTATTTTCTAACTCTTATTTCACAGAGGGCGACTAACCTCCCCTCTCTACCCGCAGAGAAATTTCTTCTGTTAACGGATCACTGATTCCCAATCACGAGAAAAAGGAAGCTAGAGGCCTGAGCTACATTTAGCATTCTATAAAACGTCAAGGCAATAGATAACAGCACAGTATTATTGAGCTGAGGGCCAATTTGCTACATAAATATAAGTTAGCTCGTCCTCCCCAGTATTTTTTATCTCATGCTCGGTTTCTCTGGGAATATACACTATCATCCCTTCGCCTACCTTCTCTTCCTCATCATTAAGTCTTACAATTCCACTGCCCTTCAAAATAATATATGCTTGCTCCTCATCCTCATGAGTATGTTTAGGCGTTAACGAACCCCTTTTAACCTTAACTAAGGCCAGTTGGAGGCTTTCCGTCATTTCCTTGGGTAACAATATATTATACTCATTCCCAAACTGCTCCTCAAATTTAGTATCCTCGAACTTTTTAGCGTACATCTTAACCTCCTTTACCCACTTTTATGTCTCATGATTGCCTTGTTGTCTCAGTATTTAGCATAGGCAGTGGCCACCTTTCTGAATGCCTCAGCATACTGATCCAATAAATCAAAATTCGCTTGAGGAAAGGTAGGCAAAGATAGCATTTTATCCCTTATCTTCTCTGTGATGGGAAGCTCCCCTAAGGGAATACCTTTCTCCTTATAAATAGGCTGTTGATGCTGAAGGGGATATCGCTCCCCAGAAGCCTCTACTCCCTCAGCCCTCACAGCCTCTATAAATCTATCCTTGCTTACCTTCAGTTTTTCTTCCTCAAGAACAACCTCGTGTTGATAATAAACTCTCTTCATATAAGAAGGAGTTTTGAAGGTTTTAATTCCCGGAAGGACATCCAGCCTGGCATCTAAATATTCAATATTTTCGTTTCTTTTTCTATTTCGCTCATCAAGATGTTTTAACTGAACTCTCGCTATACCAGCGGCTAGAGGATGAATTCTATACTTAAATCCAAAACAGGTGGCGTAATACTTTCGGTAAAAGGATTCAGAAGGTAGGTTATTTAACCTCCGGTAATGCCCCAAGGCCATAGCTCGTTCATAATATCCCTGATTATTAGTGACAAGTATACCCCCTTCGATCCCCACCATAAGTTTGCTGGCCTGAAAACTGAAGCATCCGATGTCACCAATAGCTCCTACCTTTCTCCCCTTATATTCTGACCCATGAGCATGAGCAGCATCTTCTACTACCTTAAGATTGTATCTCCTTGCAATTTTCATAATCTCGTCCACCTCACAAGGAAGGCCCCACAGGTGAACTACAATAATGGCCTTGGTACGTGGAGTAATCTTTTTTTTGATATCCAAGGGATCTATGTTACAGGTTTCACGGTCTACCTCGGCAAATACAGGTATACCTCTACATGCTAAAATCGGCATGCAAGTAGCCCAATAGGTGTAGGAGGGTGTTATTACCTCATCACCCGGGCCAATCCCCAAAGCAAAAAATGCAGCATGGATAGCCGCAGTTCCATTGTTATGAGCCAGAGCATAATTCGAGCCTACATAACCCTTAAACTCCTCCTCCAGCGTGTAAGCTTCCTCATAAAAGTCAAGCATCTGCATCACTCTCTTCACTGCCGCAAGCTCCTCCTCGTGGAGCGGAGGCCACTTATTTGCTTTGGCTTGGTCCAGAGTGACTGCCTGCGTTCCTCCATCAATGGCTAACTTTTCAGCCATCTTATCCTCCTTTTATTCTCTTATGGGAAACTTCACTGCTCTCCCTGCTTTTGCGGATTTGTATATTGCCCTGATTATCTCCAATGCTTTTCTTCCTTCTAATCCATTGACCAGGGGTTCTCTATCCTCTCTTACCGCCTCCACAAAGTCCTCTATCTGAAGCTTATGATTCTCAATAGAATGATGAGTGGGGTCCGAGGAGGTATCACCAAGTTTTTTATCTTCAAATCCTCTCACTTTCTCCTCTCCCTCCCTTTCTTTTTCCTTACCAATAAAACTCCATAATTTTATCTCATCCCCCTCAAAAATCACTGTCCCCTTTTCCCCGTGGATCTCCAGCTTTCTCGGTAGCCCCGGATATATAGCCGTGCTTCCCTCTATAACTCCCATTGCTCCATTCTTAAACCTTAAAGATGCCACTGCAACATCCTCCACCTCTATCTTATGAATTGCTGTGTCGATAAATGCACAAAGGCTATCCACCTCCCCCATAAACCACTGCAATAAGTCTATAGTGTGAATTGCCTGATTTATGAGTGCTCCTCCTCCCTCCTTATCCCATGTTCCCCTCCAGGCGGCGCTATCATAATATTCCTGAGTGCGAAACCATTTTACATAAGCATCCCCCACAACTAACTTTCCAAAGCCACCCTTATCTATGGCCTCTTTTATTCGCTTAACATCCCTGTTGAAGCGAGATTGAAAAATTACTCCTAATTTTACCCCTGCTTTCTCGCAGGCTTCTATCATCCTGTCCGCCTCTCTTAAATTTATAGCTATTGGCTTTTCCACCAGCACATGCTTTCCCTCCTCTGCTGCAGCAATTGTCATCTCCTCGTGAAGAAATGGTGGAGTGCATATATTAACTGCATCTATATCATCTCTTTGTAAAAGCTTCCGGTAATCCGTATACCATGCTTTAGCATAAAATCTCTCTGCAAAAGGCTTAGCTGTCTTCTCCCTTGTGGTAGCTACTCCTATAAGCTCAGCATCATCTAATTGAGATATCGCCTCGGCATGAAATGGACCAATCATGCCTCCTCCAATTATCCCAAACCTTATTTTGTTCATTTAAAATCCCTTTGATTAATCTTTATTGTCTTCTCCTGTATTTCTTGTTAGTCTCAAAATAAAATTCGAAATTCTCTTTACTTATATCATCAGGAATGCCTCCCTCCGACATAAGTATAAACCCTCCCTCTGGACTTCCAGTTTCCACTACCTCCTTTAGATGGGTTTCTAACTCTTTTTTACTCATCTTTCCAATAAATTTGCTTACTCCCCCCATAAAAGTTATCTTATCTCCGTATTTTTCTTTTAGCTCTCTAAGGTCCATATTATCAGAAGGTCCAACCGGATTTAATATGTCAATTCCCGCTTCCACCAATAGCGGCATAATCTTGTTTATATTGCCATGACTGTGCATATTTAAATAAGCGCCGTAATCGTGACATAACTTTGCTAACTTTTTATGCCAGGGATAAAAGAACTTCTTGTATACCTCAGGAGAGATAAGCATACCTGTATTTGACCCTAAGTCATCACAAAACAAAATGCTGTCCACCCCTCTTTCCAAAAAGTTTCTAGCCGTCTCAAGATTAAACTCTCCTACCATATCCACCGCTTTTTTCGCAAACTCCTCGTCAATGACCATGTTTACCATAAAATCCTGCATATTTTGATAGCGATACCAGACTCCGGAGAAAAACCCATTGATCTCGGCACTGGTAAAATAGCTCTTTTCCTTAAAGTATTCAATGTTCTCCTTTACCCCCTCATATCTTTCAGGATCGTTTGGCTCAGGCATTTTCATCCTTTCCAGATCATTTATATTTTGGATGGGATGGTGAATGTAATCACGCCAGAAAGGGTCTTTATGTACCTTCCACCTCCCCCCCGTCTCAAACTCAAAAGTCAAATCCTCCTCTGTTTCCTCAATCAATCTTGTCCGAAGCAATCCACTCCCACTTACAGATCGAAAAAACGTTACTCTCTCTAATTCATCAGTCTCCTGTAAAAACTTAGATTGATGAAGCTTTGCGCTGCCAACCTCTACGAAGGAGTTATCCAAAAATTCAAGCCTTTTTAAGCTATTCTCTCTCCAGTCTTCGCTAAAGACCGGCACAAATTTCCTTAAGCCATTAATGCTAAAGAAGGTAACTTGGCCGGGTATAACATCCGGCTCTTCATGCCTGAGAGTTGCCAATACGACCTCGCGTTTATTCAAGTAAGACTCCCTTTTCTTTCTCCTAAATTTAAGAACTTTCTGCTCCCCTATCCCATTTCCTTAATTAGTCTCAATGCTGTATCTCTTATTCTCTCCCCTGCTTCTTCGGTAAACTTGGTGGATATCGATTCATAGCCGCCTTCCATAAAAGCCTGGCCTGTCGGGATGTACCCTATCTCTCCATTAGCCAGACCTACAATAAACGTATTCTCAAATTCCGATTTTTTTTTAACATCCAGCCCTATTTCTACAAATAGCTCCCCTGGGACGGCCACAAGAACAGCATTGTTAATTCTCATCACCTGTATTTCCGTCCTCATAGTTCTCCCCAATCCTAAGCTTTCAACCTCCTTTGCCAGGGACAGAGTTATCTCCGCGTAAAATTCCTCAATCTTTGCCCTTGTCAGCTTCTCAGGAGAAGCCCCTTTTAATTCATCAACTGCGGACATTTTCTTCTGGAACTCCTTTTCAGCCTCCCTTAATGAGGGTAAATCCCTTAACGGCAGCTTCACCAATTCCCTTTTTACCTCAAGATCTTTCTTTGGGGAAACTTTTATTTGCTCAAGAACTTTTAAGACCTCCCCTCCCAATATATTGCCTAATTTTTCTGCCCTCTTAAAAGTCCTGCCCGGCATATATCCCCCAATCCCGCTGATATCAGCAGAATGCCCCGTGTTTATGTCTCCCTCAGCTCCATTGGTAAACATAGCCACTACATTTTCGCCCTTTATTCCTTCTATCATCCTCATAGTATAACCAGGGTAATCAGCGGAGATTAATAAGTTGTTCGGTCCCAAGACTACAGCGTGACAGGTATAATTGATCAAAACCGCCATCAGGTTGCCCTTTATGTCCTCTACGCGGATGACGCCTACTTCCTGGTCTACTGGTTTGCCATCCGGGTTACGCCTGTTAACCCCTATCCCACCCACCATTCCCTTGCCCACTCCTATCTGTGCCTCCCTTCTATTTCGCCAGGCAATATATACACAACCAGCTATCTTTTGAGCCAAGACATCCATCCAGGAATCACTTGCCTTTCCCCGACTGTATAATCCACAAATAGTATCAGGAGCAGAATGCGTATGAGTAGCGCTCACTAAAATGTCATCTTTATCAATGCCCGTTCGCTCCTTTATCAAACCCCTAATTTTGTCGACAAAATCCTCATAAAATCCCAAAAGACCGGTAGTAATAATAGCCAATATCCTTTCTCCATTATCCAGGACCAAAGCCTTAGCATACAGCTCATCATGTATTCCCTGGGAAACATCCTTTCTCGCTGTATACCCTGATAAAGGAATACCTACAGGTGGCGTTATATTAACCTTCGCTGCTCCCGCTCTCAATTGCATTTTCATAAGTGTTCCTCGCCTTAAATTATTCTCAAAAAGAAATGATGGGAAGTAGTCTTTCAGGCTTTCTTAACGGCCTTTAAAAACTGCTCCCCATTATTTTAGTTTACAGAATTTTCCAGTGCTTACTCCGCTCCGTACAACCCTGCTTCTTTCAATATCTCATCACCGCTACCTGACGATACTGCAACTTAATGATCGTTAGCAGCCAGCTTCTTTGCATGTGCTTCCCAGGTTGGCTCATCAGCCGGCTTACCTTTTGGAAATACATCAATAGTCAAATAAATTAGTGGCTTTTCCCCTACACATGTAATTTGATGCTCAGTTTGTAATGGAATAAAGACAACCTGCCCAGCTTTAATTTTTACTTCCTTATCAGCAGTCTCGGAGGGAAGTCGATAAGTAACCAAACCCTCGCCTTTTATCACATAATACAATTGTTCATTATCATCGTGAATGTGGCGAGGAGCGAATTTTCTTGGCTCAATTGTAGTTAGAAACACTTCACTTCCCTCTGTATCCTTACGATCTATCAGTAAGGAATTGGTGTGCGTCGACCAACGATAGTCCTTACCCTGGTTAATATCCTTTACAATCATCATCTCTCTCCTGGCATAATGTTGCTAAATCTTTTTGCCTTCTTCTTTATTTAATCCTCCCCTGTATCTAAACCCTTATAGGGCGTTCACCATAAAAATTTTCAAGAGTGGGATGCTGAGGAAGAATTATTGGCGGCCAGGAGAGCATCTCTGTGGACGGCTTTAGCGCTGTGCAGAATAACCAAAGAGGGGGAAAAATCATCTTCTTTTTCTTGAGCAATAAATTATTTTTCAAGCTTAGCCCTTTATCCCGGTTAAGGTCACCCCTCTTACAATTCCCCTTCGGAAAACTATAAACATTATTAAAGCGGGAACCATGCAAACCGCTGTGGCAGCTGAAATTGCCCCATATTCCACGGTAAACCTTTTTTGAAACATGGCCAGGCCCAGCTCTGTGGTGTACATCTCTTTTGTATTTACCACCACCAGAGGCCAGATAAACTGAGCCCAGGTAACAGAGAAGGCATATATGCCCAGAGCGGCTAACGCAGAGCCGGTCATAGGAAGGATAATTCGAAAATATATAAAGAATTCGGAGGCTCCATCTATTCTTGCCGCATCTATCGACTCATCCGGTATGGCATAGATGTTCTGTCTCAAGAAAAAAATGCCAAAGCTCATTATTATTAAGGGAGCAAGGATGCCCTGATAGGTGTTAATCCATTGAAATTTAACTATTATCAAGTAGAGCATAATAAGGTAACTTTGGATGGGTATTATCGCCGTAGCTAAGATGATATAAAAGATGAGGTCACGGCCAAAAAATTTAATCTTGGCAAAGACATAACCAGCTGCGCTGGAGGTGAGCAATATACAGAAGGTGGCCACTGAGGTTATGAGGATGCTGTTGAAGAAAAAGCGAGCAAAGGGCCATTTTGTAAACACAGCTATAAAATTTTCAAGAGTGGGGTGCTGGGGAAGAATCACTGGCGGCCAGGAGAGCACCTCTGTGGACGGCTTTAGCGCTGTGCAGAACATCCAGAAAAAGGGAAAGATCATGGTTATGGCAATAAGAATTAAAAAAATGTGTATTAAAAGCTCCTTGGTCATTCCAAAAACCCTTTTAGTCTCTAATCTCATTTTCCTCCTCTATTTGTTATATAATGCATTTATACCTCGTATCTCATCGACCTAAATTCCACCAAGGTCAAGACAAGTACTATCAACAACAGCAAAGTTGCTTCAGCTGCCGCATAACCCATATGAAGGTATCTAAACCCATTCTCATATAAATCATAGACCAGCACCCTTACAGCATTTCCCGGTGCTCCTTGAGAGCCTATGGTCATAACATATACCGGGGAGAAAATGGCAAAATTGAGAATGGTGGACATAACAAAAAGATACAGGGTGATGGGCTTGAGGAGAGGAAAGATTATGTCTCTGAAAAGCTTAAAGCCACTGGCTCCATCAACTATGGCTGCATCAAAATACTCTGCGGGTATGTTCTTAAGCCCCACGGAAAATAAGACTGTAGCAAGGCCTAAATTTCTCCATACGACCAATATAATTATCGAGTATAAGGACAGCTTGGGGTTAACCAACCAACCCTGGGGCCTCATGCCCACCAGGCCTATTACGTAATTAAGTATGCCATAGGTGGGATCGTACATCCATTTCCAGATAACCGCCAAAGGTACCCAGGAGATGATAAACGGAAGGAAATATATGAGCTCATATACAGGGGCAAATCGCATCTTCCTTCTGTTAAGGATAAGAGCCAGTCCAAGTGCAATTCCCAGGCTAATTACTATGGAAAGCAGGGCGAGGATGAAGGTATTTCTTATGGCGATGATAAATAGCTCATCGTGAACGAGCTTTATGTAATTTCTCAAACCAATAAAGGGTTTGGCGGGATTTATCAAATCCCACTTATGAAAGCCTAAAAATATCGTCCCTCCTATAGGGATAATGCGAATAATTGTATATATAGCTATAACTGGAGTCAATACGCAGATGGTGAAGATGTATTGAGGGCTTTTCAGCTTTAAGCTTCTGTGGAGTTCCTCTAGCATATGTATAACCCCTTTTCAGAGGCCAGGTCTAAAACGGTGAATAGACCTGGCCTCTATTTAAAAGTTACTTTTCTCCGTATAGCCCTGCCTCCTTTAGTATGTTATCCGTCTCCTCAGCGGCCTCGGCGATCACCTTAGCTATTCCCTCAGGATTATCCAGTAAGTCCTTTCGCGTATAAGCTGCTATCAATCTTTCTGCAAACTTGGTCATTACTTCATCAATGGCCCCGATCTTGGGATAACCGTACGCTCCATATCCCTCTGGAAACTCTACAAACGCCCTGAACTGTGGTGTTTCCTTAAATATCGACGTGTAGTCAATATCTCGCCTTGCAGGAAACCATCCTGATGTTTCAAGGGTGAGCTTTCCATATTCCGGCTTTAGCATAAATTTGACAAAATCAAAAGCTACATCGAGGTTCTTACACTTTTTGGTGACGTAGGTATTTTCGGGATTTATGTTGGTTCCCCAACGTCGATATTCTGGCAAAATCGCAGCATCATAATTTAAGTTGGGGGCATGCTCGTTTATATAGCCGATTACCCATGATTCTCTGGTAAACATAGCCGTTGCTCCCAACGCGAAAGCCTCAGCATCATGCTTTACTTCATAACCATCAACATTGTATTTGTACAGCAAGTCTATGTACAGCTTTAGCGCTTCTCTACCAGCTTGATTATTATACCCATTGTGATATTTACCCGTTGGAGTTTTCTCAACGATAGTTCCTCCTGCTGGCCATACCCAGAACCACCATTTCTCAGTTACACCACTTCCTGCTCCTGAGAGTCTTAAGCTAATTCCGCTACGAACCATATTGCCTGCAGCATCAAATTTGACCAATTTCTTAGCATAATCTATCAGCTCTTCCCAGGTCGTAGGGGCATGTACCAGTCCAGCATCATAAAACATATCTCTGTTCCAGAACATTACCTCTACACCTTGAAACATAGGTAAAGCATAAGTCTTTCCCTTATGAGAGGCAAACTCTACATGATAGGGAGTAAAGACCTTACTTTTTAAAAGAGTATCCAGCTCGGGCGGAAGCGGTTCGATATATCCACCCTCAACAAATCTGTGGCCAATGTAAGGCATTCTCTGGAATATATCTGGTCCAGTTCTAGTAGGTATAGAAACAGCCAATTTTCGTTCAACTTCTCTCAATTTATAAGTGGAAACATCAATATCTACATTGGGATTTAGTTTCCGGTAATCCTCCACTATTTTATTGAAGACAGGCTCCATTTCAGGATACCCGGACCAGAATGACAGGCTAACTTTTTTTGCTGCCTGTGAGACAGTTACCCCCATAAGCAACATACTCAATATTGAAACCATTACTAACAAACTTATCAGTTTCCTGTGTCTACTTCTCATTCTTAACCTCCTATTTTCGTATTACGAAACTAGTAAACAAAGAAGATTCTACCTCCTCATTCAAGGAGATTTGTTATTCAAGCATCACCTCCTCGCATAATCAAGTAGTTAATGGGGTCTGTCTTTCTAAGATAGTGATTTCCACCTCCTCTCTTGCTTTTTGACCCCTTTTTGCTAGTCCGAAAACTGGGGTAGTCCGTCTAGTCAAAAGGTTCTTTCTCATCATCTCCAAGCGAAGATGGCTTGCACCTCCTAAAGGAGCTTTGAGGCTACCTTTCTCAGAAGACCGCCGTCTTGCCTTGTGGACCTTACAAGCGCAAGGCACTACTGATAGTAGTTTGCAAGACTAATTGCTAATACAAGGCTATGGGCTTTTTACGTCAAGGATCAAATAATATAGCAGGAGAAAATGCTCTCTATTTAGGTATCGATATCGATAAATTCTTCGCAGCTGGGGTAGCTAGCCTGGGACTAACGCGCCGAACATCAAAGTCTAGTCCTTTTTGACAATTGGTGCATGGGTTATGTGGTGGCACACTGTGATGGATTAGGAAATACTTATGAAGAATATCCTTTCCTTGTCTTTAATGCACGGACTAAATCCGTATTTTAAAGGACCGGAAGCTATTTATAATTAATTTACCACGATCTTCTAAAATGTCAAATTTTGCAGGTTCTGTGTCAAAAATTGGCGTAAAGCTGTAATGAAAGGGATAGCGGCATTATCTTATTACAGTAATTACCATTATGTTGCTCTATTTTACTAAGAATATTCACTTTACAAAATAACCCCTAAATCTAAATATTAGGAAGCACACCATATATCAAAGAAAACGGTAATCGCATCAAAACCAACGAAACAATTTTGATATCCAAATAGCATCCATCGGACATATAAAAATGGACATGGAATTACAAAATCATCAATTATTCGCAGCATCCCAACTCAGCCCGGAATCTGTTGCTCTTTTCACAAATCATATTTGGCATATCCCAGTCTGATTTTGTAAAACGTGGATAGACTCTCTTTGTATCTCCATGGGAAGCCTTAAATTGTGGCAAAACCTAGATCCCAGGTAACTGCATCAATCAGTTTCTCCGCTATTTCTTTACATGCCTCCTCTACAGCCTCATCCTCGGTTTGAATTCCTCCCACTTCAGAAGAGCTGTAAGCAAAAACTTCCTCTATTTTCCTTTCCTTTAAGGTTTTTTCCTCTTTCTTTGAGACCAAAGAGACCAGCACCTCTATCCTTATCCTATTTTCTTCTAAGGTAGTAGTCACCTTTGATGGAGTCTCTTTTAGATACTGGACAATTTCGCCGCGTAGTATCACATCAGCTTCCTTTTCTCCTACCACTTGAAACCGCCCATCTGAAATAAATTCGTTGATTACTGAATCGGTAAGCGTCTCCTCAAGTCCGTATTTGAAGGTCTGGTTAGAGAAGACAGGTACAGCAATCTTTGAGCTGACGGAGGAAAAGGGAATCAATTTATAGGAACACCCTGATAAAAAAATAATAGATAAAAAAACAGGGGTAATAACAACATCTTTCTAAAGAATTTTACTGGCAAATTTCTCCTCCTAAACCTCCTTCTTGCTTCCCAGATAATCGACTAATCACTAAATCCTTGGCTTCGCTGCCAAAGTAAGTTTTTCCCGAAGAAATCTCAGTGCCTCAAACATACATAAAAAGTGGCCTGATGTCAACACAGACGCTCCAGTTTCTATCCCACCTTGGCCAATGCTAATCGATGGGAAAACCTTTTTTCTATTCCTTCTCGTAGGTGGGAATATTTTTCTAAACCTGGATCTTTCTCTACCAGGCGGAAGGCTTCCTCACGAGCTAGAGATAGAATCTGGTGATCCCTTACTAAGTCAGCGATCTTAAAGTTAAGCATTCCCCATTGGCGGGTGCCAAAAAATTCTCCTGGTCCGCGAAGCTTGAGATCCTCCTCGGCTATTTTGAAGCCATCGGTTGTCCTGCACATTACCTTCATTCGTTGGACCCCTTCCCGAGAGATTTTCCTCCCGGTAAGGAGAAAACAATAAGATTGCTCAGATCCTCTACCTACCCTTCCTCTCAACTGATGAAGTTGAGCTAAACCAAATCTTTCGGCGTTCTCTATCACCATGAGATTTGCATTGGAAACATCAATCCCCACTTCTATCACCGTAGTAGAAACAAGGATATCTATTTTTCCCTCTCGGAAAAGGTGCATTATTCGGTCTTTATCATCCCTCCTCATTCTTCCATGAATTAACTGAACTCTATAATCTGGAAAAACCTCCTTTTGCAGTTGTTCGGCCGCATCCTGAGCCGACTTCAGATCTAGGTCCTTCGACTCTTCTATCAAGGGATAGACAATATAAACCTGCCTTTCCTCTTTTAATCTTTCTCCAATGAGTTGATAAAGCTGTTCTCTTTTATTTTCACTTATCCACCGAGTAACAATCGATTTTCGCCCGGGTGGAAGCTCGCTAATCACCGAAAAATCAAGATCCCCGTGGAAGGTCAGAGCTAGGGTCCGCGGAATGGGGGTAGCCGTCATTACTAATACATCCGGATATTCCCCTTTGCTGCGTAAACTTAGTCTCTGCATAACGCCAAATCTATGTTGCTCATCGATAACCACCATCCCTAGTCGATAAAAATCGACTTCTTCCTGGATTAGGGCATGCGTTCCGACCACCAGTTTTATCTTGCCTTCTTTTATCTCATGCAGAATTTTTTCCCTTTTCCGGGAAGGAAGATCACTTACCAATAGGGCTGGCTTGACATTAAGAGATTGTAGAAGATGGGTCAAATTTATCCAGTGCTGCTGCACCAGAATCTCAGTGGGCGACATTAACGCCCCCTGGTATCCATTGACTATGGCTGTGAGCAGAGCAACTGTGGCTACTATTGTCTTGCCCGAGCCAACATCTCCCTGCAAAAGGCGATTCATGGGGCGAGAGGAGCGCATATCCTCCAGAATCTCATCTATTACCTTTCTTTGAGAAGCAGTGAGTGAAAAAGAGAGAGAACGAATGAAGGATTCAACTAAGCTGCCCTTCATTTTAAAAGAAATTCCCTTTTCTTCCTTATACCTTTTTTTTCTCAAAGCCAGAGCAGATTGAAAAAGGAAAAATTCCTCAAAAGTAAGCCTTCGCTGAGCCTCTCTTTGTCGAGCAAAACTTTCTGGAAAATGAATATTGTTTAAGGCTTCTTTCAAGGATATAAATGAATAGCGTTTTCTTATCTCTGCCGGCAGGAGATCCACCAGATAAGAAGACTTTTCTTCTAAATTAACTTTGATAATTCGACGCAAGATTCTGTGAGAGAGCCCCTCCGTTAAGGAATAAAAGGGAACAATTCTCTTTAAATGAAGGTTATCTTCCTCATCTCCACTTAGTAGCTCAAAATCCTCTACATTAATCTGTAACTCTCCAAAATCCCACCCCACTCTTCCACTAACCACAATATCTTTACCCTTCTTAAGAAGCTTAACTAGATAATTCTGGTTATACCAGATGGCATAGATAATCCCGGTCTCGTCTCTTATGGCTACTTTAAGGAGGGAAAGATTCTTTCGAATTCTGCGCTGCCCCAGCGCTAAGATCTTACCTTCAACAACTACTTTTTTTCCAGGTGAAACTTGCCTGATAGGGATAATCTGGGAGCGGTCTTCATAGCTGGTGGGAAAATGCCAGAAAAGATCAGAAATTGTCTTTATACCTAATCTCTTGAAAAACTGGGCTTTCTTTTCTCCAACTCCTTTAGCATAACGAACTTGCGAGTCAAAATCGGGTATTCTTGCCATTTTTTGAAAAATGTGTTATCCTAGTTCTCAACAAAATTAGCAGAAAGTTTAAAAACAAAGGGTGAATGATGGCCAGGAAATGTGCGATATGCGGCAAGGGGCCAAACACGGGAAACAGGGTAAGTAAATCCGGGCGAAGAACCAAACGAAGATGGCTTCCCAACCTTCAACATATTAGAATAAAGGCCGCTGGGAGAACAAAAAGAGTTTATGTATGTACCAGATGCATTAGGAGCCACCGAGTAGAAAAAATAGCCTAAAAGGGCCTTTTCTATTTTTTTATCCCCATCCACTGGGCTCTCTGAAAAAATTTACCTTCGCTTTTTATGGCCGGAGCGATTACCATCTCCACCTCATGTATTTCTTTTATATTAGCCGCTCCACAATAACCCATACAGGTTCTTATTGCCCAGACAAGATTTTGAGAACCATCGTCTAACCGAGCCGGACCATAAACAATCTCCTTTAAGGTTCCCGTTGTTCCTACCCGAACTCTCGCTCCCCGGGGTAGATTTTCATCCGAAGTAGCCATTCCCCAGTGATATCCTTTACCAGGAGCTTCTGTTGCTCGGGCGAAGGCAGACCCAATCATTACTGCATCTGCCCCTGAGGCCAAAGCCTTACAGATATCGCCGCCTATCCTCATTCCTCCATCGGTGATGATGGGAACATAGCGACCAGTCTTCTTAAAATACTCGTCCCTAGCAGCAGCAGTGTCTATAGTAGCAGTAACTTGAGGAACTCCAACTCCCAGCACCTCCCTGGTAGTACAGGCCGCTCCCGGGCCCACTCCAATGAGAAGGGCATCTATACCTGTTTGCATAAGCTCATAAGCAGTCTCATAGGTAACACAGTTACCCACTATCACAGGGATGGAAAGCTTGCTACAAAGCTTGCCGAAATCAAGGGATTCCCGCTTGGAAGAATAATACTTGGCTGTAGCTACCGTAGCCTGGACCACAAAAACATCTGCTCCTGCCTTCTCAGCGATGGGTCCAAAATGAGCCGCCTGCTGAGGAATGGCAGAGACAGCTACCAGGATCTTGGCTTTCTTCATCTCCTTAATTCTCTTCTCAATTAGTTCCTCTTTAATCGGGGCCTGATAGACTCTTTGAATTATCTCTACAGTTTCCTCCGAAGAGGAATGGACAATTTTCTCTATCGCTTTGGCTGGGTTCTCGTAGCGAGTTTGAACGCCCCCTAGGTTAAGAACGGCTAATCCACCTAGTCTACCCATGTGGATAGCAAAATTTGTGTCCACTACTCCGTCCATAGCAGAAACTAAGATAGGTATGACAAAAGTTAGATCACCCAGTTTCCAGCTAACATCTACATCATTAGGGTCAAGAGTTACTTCGCCTGGAACCAAAGCCACTTCATCAAACCCATATGCTTTTCTTGCTTTTCTTTCTCTGCCAATGTAAAATCCCCCCATCCTATCCTCCCCATGCTAATGCCTGCTTATGTAAGAAGCCTTTAACAATCTTAACTTACTTTCCAGGCATGGCTGATTTTCTCAATGAAGCAATTATGAAATCATCGATCTCACCCTTAAGCACCCTTTCTACGTCGGTTGTCTGGACGCCGGTTCGATGATCTTTCACCAGGGAATAAGGATGCAGAATATAAGAGCGAACCTGGTTGCCCCACTCTATCCTAGCTTTTTCCTCATGTCTTTTCTTTGACTCTTTCTCCTTCTCTAGCTCGTAAAAATTATGCAGGCGGGCCTTAAGAATCCTCAGGGCCGTAACTTTATTTTTATGTTGAGATCTCTCATCCTGGCACTGCACGGTTATTCCAGTAGGTAGATGAGTAATCCTGATGGCTGAATCGGTAACATTTACGTGTTGCCCTCCCGGTCCACCGGCCCGAAAAGTATCGATTTTTAAATCATTATCCTTAACTTCCACCTCGAAATCTTCAGTTTCCGGAATTACGTCCACTGCAGCAAAGGAAGTGTGCCGGCGATTGGCAGCATCGAAGGGAGACAGGCGAACCAATCGGTGGATCCCCACCTCCTCTTTAAGATAACCATAGGCAAATGTTCCTTCTACTACCACCGTGCCTGTTTTAATTCCTGCTTCCTCTCCGGCTATCCAGTCTACCACCCTGCCATGATATCTTTTCTTATCTACCCAACCCAAGTACATGCGAAGCAAGATCTCTGCCCAATCACAGGAATCGGTTCCTCCCGCTCCAGGGTGGATGGACAAAATAGCATTTAGAGAATCACTTTCTCCACTTAAAAGGGACTCTATTTCAAGTCCTCCTAATTTTCTTTCTAAGAGAGTAAGCTTTGTCTCCATCTCCTCTTCAAGCTCCTTATCTTTTTCCTCTTCTAGAAGATGAGTCAAAGTTTGAACTTCCCCTAAAAGATCTGCTGCTTTTCTCCATTCCTCTATTTTTCTCCGCAAATGGTTTAACTTTTGCAACACCTCTGCTCGATCTTCTCTTTGCCAAAAATCAGAGTTTGAGGCCTCCTGTTCTAACTTCTTAATTTGTATTTCTTTTTTCTCTATTTCAAAGATGCCCCCTTAGTTCACTGATTTTTTTCTCCAGCTCACTTACTCGATCAGTATGCATTCCGGACATTACACTCTCCTTGACCAGCGAATAGATTTGACAAAAAGGACGGAAGAATCACTTCCAGAAATATCCTCCCATTCTCTTGGACAAAAACTTTATTTATTAATAGCTCAATTATCTTCCTTTTTCCTTTGAAAGTCAAGTTATCTATATTGTTTTGAATTTTATTTATAAGTTTTTCCAGTGCATTCAGTCTTATCTCAAGATATTTTTGGCTCTCTATTTGAATTTCTATTTCTCGTTTTCGTTGATTTAATATTTGGTTTTCGACTTTTATGTCCTGCATTTGGGAACGGAGTTTCTCTTCACTAATTATATCTTTTCTGTATAAGCGAAGAATCTTCTCATCCTCTAATTCCAGCCGCTCAATCTTACTAGCAATTTTAATGAGATCTCTTTTTAAGGATACTGATTTGTCTTTATCTTGTCTACAGTTTTCTTCTATAGCTTGTTTTATAAGAGCTGGATTTTTAATATATTTTTTAATTTCTTCCCATACCAGAGAATCGATTTCATCTTTTTTAATGCATTTCATGGAACATTTCTTTTTTAATCTATATCCAAAACAATAATAATATTTATGATCATAAGGACCATATTCCTTGTTGTTAGCTTTTACTATCCTTTTTCCTCTTTTAATTCCCATTTTTCTCTTGCATATTCCGCAATATAATAACTTTGACAGTAAATAATCATGTTCATATCTAATGCTGGGACAAAGTTTTCTTTCCCGAAGTAACTTTTGAGTATTATCAAATAATATCTTATCAATTAGCGGTGGGATATCTATAGTAATACGTTCAGGATCGTTGCCGTAAGACCACTTTCCATAATATCCAGGATGATTTAAAATTCGATGAATTTGAGTAATTGTCCATTGAGTACCTTTTCTAGTGTGATAGTTTAATTGGTTTAATTTCGCAGCTACTTTCAACTCACTTGAAAAAGATTTTTGAGAACCTAAACGCTGGTTCTTCTGTTAAGAAGTAAACTGTTGGAATTTCATCTTTAGCCAAAGCATCAGAAAGCTGGTTTAATAGAGTAGTTTTACCTACCCCCGGTATTCCAGCTAAACCATAAAGCCCCGGTAAAAGTCCATTAGGTAAAAATTCCTTTAAAAAGCTAAAATCTTTTGGTAGTGAAATAGCTTGGTCCAGCATTTTTTTGTAATTTTCTATCATTACATCTAATACATCTATCAAGGGAGGGAATAAGTCTATATCTTGAGCTTTCTCCATTAGCCCTATAATACCATCTATACCTTGCTTTTGTAATAGCTCATTAGGGTCTTTAGCCCCTTCAGGATATTTTGCTTCTCTTAATGTAGAATGGGGATATAATTCCTTTGATAAGTTCCCTTTATATTTCTTCCCTGTCTCGTCCTCATCTAAAGCTAATAGCAAGTGCTTAAAGGTTTTAAGCTCATCTGTTTGCTTTTTAGAAGGTTGTCCTAATAAAGCTATTGCTTTTACCCCTGCTATATCAAAGCTAATCGCATCATAAATTCCCTCACAGATAGCCCACTCCTCATTATCTTTGCTTTCCTCACTCAGAGCTTGAGAATACCATAAAGATAAAGGTCTTCCCCTCAAGTTAAGCTTAGTATCATCTCTTTTACCTCTATTCATAAAGTCCTCAAATTGCATTGTAACTATATTGCCTCTTTCATTCCTTATAGGGAAGGTTAAAAAACAATACCTATCTTTATCCCTAACCCAACCATTATCCTTTATTCCCTCCAGTTTTTGAGCATCCCCTCGCATAAGAAAACCTATACCATATTTTTTTATAGCTTCTAAATTCAAACCTCTTTTTTTACCCGACTTTCGCCAATAACATATTGAGATTGTGGAAAGTATTGAATAGAGCAATTTTCATCGATCTTTGATGTATTATCCTAAATATGTCTGGTAAGGGTTGCTTCTTTATGCTTTTAAATACTTGACAAATTTTGAAATTGTAGTATAATAGTATTATCCTAATGAGGAAAGGCCATGGCCTCCATCATCAAGAGAAAAAAGGGTAATAACTATTACTACTATGTGGTTGAATGTCAAAGAGTTAATGGTAAGCCAAGAATTGTCAAGCAAATTTACCTCGGAACTATTAAAAGAATTTTAGAAAAATTCAAGCAGCCTTTAGATAAACCTGACATCCCTAAAGAAGTAGACCATAAAGATTTTGGCAGTATTGCCTCTCTTCTGTCTATTGCCGAGAAAATAGGATTAGTGAAGATTATTGATAAACATTCAAAGAAAAGAAACCAGGGAATTTCTGTGGGATCATACATGCTCTTAGGGGTAATTAACCGGGCAATTTCTCCCAAAAGTAAGAGTGGAATAGCTGCCTGGTATGAGGAGACTATTCTTCCTCGAATTCTAAAGATCCCCACCTCTCTTATTGATGGAAAGAACTTCTGGGATAATATGGGGTATCTTTCTAAAGAGGAGATCGAGGCAATTGAGCTTGATATCTCAAAAGTTCTCATTGATAAATTTCACATTCGCCTAGAGTGTCTTTTATATGACACCACTAACTTCTTTACTTTTATCGACTCAGTTACAAAGAGCATCTTAGCTAAGAGGGGACACAGCAAAGCCCATCGAGGCGATCTAAAACAGGTAAACCTAGCTCTTTTAGTATCCAGGGACTTTAAAATACCTCTTTTCCACTTGCTTTATGAGGGAAATAAAAACGATCTATCTCTTTTTCCTACGATTACCGAAGAGTTAGTCAAGCGCTACAAGCTATTTAGAAAAAGCTGCGAGAAGATCACTATTGTCTTTGATAAAGGGAACAATTCAGAGAAAAATATAAAAAGGGTTGATAAAAGTCCTTACTCCTTTGTAGGAAGCCTAAGACCATCTCGTCAAAAGAAACTTCTTTCCATTCCCTTGGATCGTTACGAGAACGTAGAAGACTATAAAGCTCTTCGTCTTAAGAAAAAGGTATTCGGCAAGATAAGGACCATCGTTATCACTTACAACGAATCCCTTTACCGAAAAAAGCTCATTAGATTAAATGAGGCCATCGAGAAGAAAAAAGCTGAACTTAGAGACCTTAAAAAGAAGCTAAACAGAGGTAAATGGACCAAGAAGAAAAGAATTGAGAAGAAGATAAAAAGCATTCTTAACTCTAAAGAAATCAAGGGACTTATAGACTGTAAGGTAAAAAAGAGAAAAGGAGCCCTTATTCTCTCAGTGAGGAAAAATCAAAGAGCCTTTTAACAGAAATCACGAAATTGTTTAAAGCGTATTTAAACAGGAACCAAGAGATTTTAATATCGATAAATGGCTTATAAATAGATAATCTTTATTTGACAAAAGTGTAAAATTATATTATAGTGATTC
>Ga0307438_1000548_pt1 | contig 28173 bp, 24 predicted proteins | sample SalMarWE160110MG_FD_202144 | JGI IMG/M metagenome (GOLD analysis project Ga0307438, IMG submission 202144) | Salt marsh sediment microbial communities from the Plum Island Ecosystem LTER, Massachusetts, United States - WE1603-110 | ecosystem: Environmental > Aquatic > Marine > Intertidal zone >... | reverse complement strand
CCCGCGGGGGTGGGGGGGCCCCCCCCCCCCCCCCCTGGTGGGGGGGGGGGGGGGGGGGGGGGGGCCCCTGCCCCCCCTCCCCCACTTCCCCCCCAGGATTGGGGGGGATTGAGGGGGGGCAGGGAGAGGCCGGGGGTGGGGGCTGCCTCCCCTCCCCCACTTCCCCCCCAGGATTGGGGGGGATTGAGGGGGGGCAGGGAGGGGCCGGGGGTGGGGGCTGCAGCGGCAGCAGTTCGACGTCGTAGCGGGCAAAGATGCGGCGGTACGGTTCGCAGCGGGCCAGCAATTCCTCATGTGTGCCCATGTCCACCAGTTCGCCCCGGCGCAAGACCAGGATGCGGTCAGCCCAGCGAATCTGCGAGAGGCGGTGGGTGATGATGAAGGTAGTGCGTCCCTGCTGGACAGCGCGCATCGCCCTCTGAATCTGGTCCTCGGTGGCGCTATCTATCGCACTCGTCGAGTCGTCGAGGATCAGGACGCACGGGTCGGCCAGGAAGGCGCGGGCGATGGCAATCCGCTGCCGCTGCCCGCCGGAGAGCGCCACGCCGCGCTCGCCGACCTCAGAATCGTACCTATCGGGGAGTCCGGCGATGAACTCGTGGGCCTGTGCCTGGCGGGCACAGCGCTCGATTTCCTCCATACTGGCCTGTTGCCCGGCGCCGAACGCGATGTTTTCGGCGATGGAGCGGGAGAAGAGAAAAATGTCCTGCTCAATGGCCGAAATCTGCGAGCGCAGCGATTCCAGGCACCAATCGCGCACGTCCACGCCGTCCACCAGGATGCGGCCCTCGGTCACGTCGTAGATGCGGTCAATCAGCCGGGTGAGAGTCGTCTTGCCGGAGCCGGTCTGCCCCACGATAGCGATGGTCTCGCCGGGGCAGGCGCGGAAACTGACGTTCTTGAGCACCGGCTTGTCGTCGTAGCCGAAACTGACGTTCTCAAAAATCACCTCGCCCCGCATCGGTTTGGCCACGCCGGCCTCGTTCTCATCCAGTTCGGTCTCAGTGTTGATCACCTCCAGGATGCGTGCACCGCTGGACACCCCTATCTGCATCAGGGTAAACGTGAAGAGCGAGTGGAAGGTGGGGAAGCGCAGCATGCGGAGCAGGCCGATGTAGGCGACGACGTCCCCGGCGGTCAGCATCCCCCTCTGGAAGAAAAGCAGCGCCTGCAGGATGCCGCCGGCGAAGGCGAAGGCATAGGCGAGGAAGGGGAGGTAGCGTGCCTGAATCTCGCCCCGCCGCACGAAGAGGTCGCGGAACTTGCGGGCATCGCTGGCAAACTTGCGCTGCTCCTGGGGTTCCTGTGCGTTTGCCTTGATCACCTCAACGCCGGAGAGCGCCTCGGCCAGGCCGGCGTTCATCGTGCCGAACTGCTGGCGCAGCGCACCGGAGACGGGGTTGAGTTCGCGGGTGTAGTGATACAGCGTGACGGCAAAGAGCACGACGTAGACGAGCGGCACCAGCAGCAGTTCGGCCCGCAGCATCCCGATGGCGGCAATGGGCACGACCAGCCCCAGCAGCGAGTCGAAGGTCAGGCTGACGCCGGGGCTGAGCATCATGTTAAGTTGGTGCACATCGTTGGTGGCGCGCGCCATCAGGTCGCCGACGCGCTGCCGGCTGTGAAAGGTGAGGCTCTTGCCCAGCAGGCTGACGTAGAGTTCGTCGCGCGCGTCCCGCTCGACGCGCTGGGCCAGGAATTCCACCGCCGCGTTGCGGGCCAGCGTGAGCAGCCCCTGACCGAGGCGCGTAGCCAGCACGCCCAGCGCGATCAAGAGCAAAGTCTGCGGGGCGGCCCCCAGGCCAAACCATTCAAAGGGCGGCCCTTCGACTTCGCTCAGGACAGGTCCCTCGGCCGGGCTCAGCAGACTGAGGACGCAGTCGAAGGCCCGCCCGGGCAGGACGCGGGCCCAGGATGCCAGCGTGCTGGACAGGATGCCGGCCAGCGCCATGCCCAGCGGCAGGAGTGGGTAACGCAGGACGTGCGAGAGGATCCAGCGCCCGGGGCTGGTGCGGTTATAGCAGTATTCGGTGGTGGGGGTGAACTCTCGCTTGGTCAGGGTGGTCTCCTGGGCGGGCCGCGCCGCCGTGGAGTAGGGGCGCGGTAACCGCGCCCCTACAGGGCGGTGATCTGGTTTGCTGGTGGGGGAAGTATAGCGGAAAGTGGGGATTGGGGCAAGGGGGAGCGCCGGGGTGTCAATGTGATAACTGTCAGCGCAGCGTATCGCCGCTGGTGCAATTGCTATCGGATCCGTGGCTTGGTGTGACCCAAATCCTGCTCGTCGAGGTTCTATGTCGACGTTAATGGGGACAGTGTAGGTGCCGTGGCAGCCTTCGAGGTTGATGACTATCTTGAGACCGGTGTGGCGATTGGAAAACCGGCCCACATCACAGTATCCCGGCCTACGTTCCCAATTGCTTCTCGCACTCCTCTAACAGGGCGACAATCTCCTCGCTGGCCGATGGCCCCACATCCTCAGGAGCCTTGTCCAGCGCGGTCTGTAGAACACCTGCTGCGTTTCGATAGTCACCCTGGGCAATGAGCACTTCTCCCAGGTGCTAATAGCTGGCGTATCCTTCTGGATACTCTCCGATGGCCTTCTCAAACTCGGACCGGGCCTCAGCGTAACGCTCCTGTTCAAGATAGAATACGCCCAGGTCGTGATACAGTATATCGGCTGGATAGTCAGTCACATTTTCTGCCCATCAGAGGGTATGCTTGAATTCACTCTCTGCTTGGCGAAGCTCGCAAACCATTGAGAGCCAAAGCCAGCCCCCTACGAGCTGCTGTATGCCCCTTGTGAAGACTGAGTATAGCGCGGAACTGTTCGGCTGCCTCCGCGAATTCCTCCAAGCCGAGAAGCAAACGCCCGTAGCCATACAACGCGCCCTCATTTTGAGGCTCCTTCGCTACAATGCACTCGTATCTCTTTCGGGCATCCTCCAGATATTCCGGGTCAAGAAGTTGGATGCTCTGCTTATCTTCCGCCAGCTGACTAACCAAGGTCCGATACAGCACGAGGATGGAGCTACCCTTGGGGCAATGAGGCAGTTGGGCCTTTGTGCTCTTAATCGCCTGCGCTTTCTGCTCTAGCGTTCCCTTGCGCTTTACCAAGCTCAGATAGTGCGTCCGGATTTCAATGTCCTCCAAGTGTTCAGCTAGCCAGGCGGCCGTCTCCTCGATCACCTGAGATATCTGCTCTGCCGTTCCCTTGCGCCTCACCAGACCCAAGTATGCTTTGCGGACCTCAATGTCCTCTGGGTGGTCGGCCAGCCAGGCGCTCATCTCCTCGATCGCCTGGGTCACCTGAGCATCTGTCCCGTTGCGCTTCACCAGACCCAAATAGGCTGCGCGGATGTAATGATCCTGCGGGTAGTCGGCCAGCCAGGCGGACGTCTCTTCGATCACTTGGGCTATCCGCTCCGCTGTCCCTTTGCGCTGCACCAGACCCAAGTATCCTATGCGGACGTGGCTGTCCTGCGGGTAGTCAGCCAGCCAAGCGCTTGTCTTCTCGATCACCCGGCTTATCTGCTCCGGAGCGTGGCGCTCCACCAGACCCAGATGCGTTAGGCGGACCTGGTGATCCTGCGGGTGGTCGGCCAGCCAGGTGTCCGTCTCTTGGATCATCTGGGCCACCTGCTCAGCCGTCCCCTTGCGCTCCACCAGACCAAGATACGTCATGCGGACGTAGTTATCCTGCGGGTGGTCGGCCAGCCAGCCGCTTGTCTCCTCGATCACCTGGGCTACCTGCTCAGCCGCCCCCTTGCGCTCCACCAGGCCCAGGTATGTCCTGCGAGTTTCAACGTCTTGCGGGCGGTCGGTCAACCAAGCGCTTGTCTCCCCGATCGCCTGGGCCACCTGAGCATCTGTCCCCTTGTGCACCAGACCCAGATATGCTGCGCGGATGTGGTGATCTTGTGGGTGGTCGGCCAGCCAGGCGACCGTCTCCTCGATCGCCTGGGCCACCTGAGCATCTGTCCCCTTGCGCACCAGACCCAGATATGCGGTGCGAACGTGGCTGTCCTCCGGATGGTCGGCCAGCCAGGCGCCCGTCTCCTTGATCACCTGAGCCACCTGCTCATCCGTCCCTCTGCGCTCCACCAAGCCCCAGTACGCGGTGCGAACGTGGCTGTCCTCCGGATGGTCGGTCAGCCAGGCGCCCGTCTCCTTGATCGCCTGGGCCACCTGAGCATCTGTCCCCTTGCGCACCAGACCCAGATATGCGGTGCGAACAACGGAGCTGTCTTGCGGGTGGTCGGCCAGCCAGTCGCTTGTCTCCTCGATCACCTGGATTATCTGCTCCGGAGCCTGGCGCTCCACCAGACCCAGGTATCTTTGTCGCGCAGAGATGTCCTGCGGGTGGCCGGCAAGCCACTGCCAAAATTTGGGAAGCATAGCAGCCTCTTGCCCTCGCTCTCGGTAGAGCGATAGCAGCGTAGCCAAATCGATACCACCCGTAGGCTCCTTGCTCAACGCCATATCTACGCAGCGCTTGGCTTCTCCCTGGCGACCAAGATGCTGATAGAGTGCTCGCCAGATCATCATCTCACTGATGGTAGCCTCACGTTGGACATCTTCTATCACCGCAGCGTTACGCTCGAGGATGTCGGGCAAGCGCGGCTCGGTAGCACGCCGCGCCATCTCTCTGAGCAGATGAGCCACAAAGCGACGCTCGCCCCACGACTTCACGTCCACCGGCTCAAGTATCTCGCCGAAGACAGAGCGAGGATCACGTCTATACAGCCTGGCGGAGTGTTCTGCCCAAAGAGGGTGTCCCACTCGCAAGTTGCCGGGCCGCGATTCATCGGGAAAGATGAGTCCTTTGGCGGCTGGCTCGTCAAGCAGGCGGTAAAAACGCCCTTCGTCATCAAGCCGCTCCAATAGCGAGGTGGGCATTGAGACATCATACTGGTACGTATAGCACAGGTACTCATAGGCCCGATAGACTACCTCATCCTGTTGTCTTAGCCTGTTGAGCGTATCATGGATGACCTTAATCCATCCCTTACCGGTCGTTACCTCCATCATCAAGATCAGGAATTGATTGGCTGCTCCCAACCGTGCTCTCTGTTCGGGAGTCAGTTGCGCCCACTCTTTACCCAACTTGCTCAGAATGCGGGTCTTCTCTGCCTGGCTGGGTTCAAGCAAATCCACCCTCTCGACAGGGAAGGTAAACCGATCGCTGTCACGGTACTCATTGGTTTTCGAGGTGGTCAGTATGGTCAGTGGCAGCAGTTTGGAGTCCAGTTTCTTGAGTGTGTGAAGAACGCTCTCATCGTGAAATACGTCATCTACCAAGACGTAGAACGGCTGCTGAATACGGGTCCAAAACTCAGACAAGCTGTACCAGATGCCGTCATCTGTGTTGTCCAGAATATGCAATATCGGATTGTCTTGTTGGCGCGTGAGTTCACGGGCAAGTTGCCAGGCCAGCGAACTCTTGCCCGCCCCCGGCTCACCCACAATACATATCATCCGAGTCTGCCCAGACGGAGTGATCAGTCGCTCAAGCAGTTCTGCCTGTTGGTCACGCTCAATGATTCCCTGGGCAGCCACAACGTTCCAAGTTAACGGCGCGCGCCCTTCATAGTAATCGTCTATCTCCTCCTCAGAGGCTGGGTATTGAAAGAGATCCTCATTCACAACCCGCCCTCGGCCCTTGAACAATTCTCGCTCTACACTGGCCGGCTCCCGCTCCCAGTTGTGAATGGCCTGCGCCACTCGGTACTTCAGATCCTCGGGCGAGGTAAAGATGGCACGGATGCGCTCGGTGTTTACCCGCTCGCGGAAGGCATGCTGCTTGGCCCGCTTCTCGTCCGACTCAGTCAGGTGCACTGGCAAGGGGAAATCCTCGGGAGCGATGAACATCAGGCGAGGTATCACTGCAGCGACAGCGGCCTCGTACTCCCGCTCGGTATAAGACTGCTCACTCCCTGATGGGCAACTACCATAACGATGCCCCACGACCCCCACGAAAACGTTGCACTCGGCCACCCGCGCCCGGCAGAACTCGTCGGCTTCCCAGTCGCAGGCGCCGAAGTCCTCCATGCGCACGCAGTGATACCCCTTCAGGCCCTCAATGGCCCGGTAAGCCGGGTCACGGTACTCGGCCAGGTCTTTGGTTGTGGAACTGAGGAAGGCGGTCTTCATCAACATCTTGGGCCTCCTGGCCTATGGCCTCACCACCGGCGCCGATACTATTCCCGCCAGCACCAGCCAGGTGGCCACGGCCAGCCCGACGCCCATAAACACGTACAACGCCACAAACAGCAGCGGCAGCCGCATCTCGATACGCGAGAAGCCGATTTGCTGCTCCGGTGGGGCCTTGCGGTAGAAGCGTTCCGCCTCCAGATTGTACATGCCATGGCAGCCTTGCAGCGCTTCGCCCCGCTCCATCCCCTCCAGTTGCTCGAAGCGAAAGTCGAGAAGCGTCCGGTAGGTAGCCAGCAGGCGGTGCCAGAAGTAGCAGACGGCCACCCCGGCCACGATCAGCGGCAGCATCGCCACCACCAACCACCAGTTGGTCAACCCGGCATCCTTGACCAGGAACGTGATCAGGCCGACGATGGCACCATTGACCGTGATGTAGGCGTTGGTCACCGTCTGCCGCCGCTCGGAGAAGCGGGCCGTGTCGTCAATGAACAGTTTGTACTCCTCAAACTTGTCGAACGCGCTCATCGCTCATCCCTCCTCGAACAATTTTCGGCGGATCAGCGCTGCCAGGGCCTCTGGCTCGTCGCCGATGTCGAACAGGGTAATACAGCCCTCCCGCACGATGGCGGCAATCTCCTCGTTGGACGGCTCCACATCACCTGCAACTGCGGCGGCGATGACGTCGGCCAGACGGCCGCTGCCCCGGATGACGATGATCTCCCGCCCCTGGCGCACGTTGTTCAGCACCTCATCCTGGGCGATAGAGCCGCCGTTAGCAAGGACGGCCACCGATGGCACGCCGTCGCTCAGCATGGCGGCGAGGGCGAACATCGCGTCCGTCTCGTCGCCCCAGGCGTCGCCAGGGGTCAGGACGAAGTGGGTGTGGTTGGGCTCCAGCGGGACCAGGCCGTCGTTGGTCTGACCACCCGGCCACGACACCAATGCCGCCGGGCAGACGCCGATCAGGGGCGCGCAATCCCTGGCGGCTGCCCGTCCCTCACCCATCATCTGCATGACGCCGGCCTGGGTGCCGCCGTCAATGACGGTGATACCCTCCTCGGCGGCGACGCGGGCCACGCCCTCGGCCAGCAGACGGCGCAGTCGGCCCATCCTGGCGGAAGGCATGGCCGATGCCCCGCCGCTGAACAGCAGGACGGCGCGCGGTGGTGGTAGCCCTAAAGCCGTCGCAAGTGCCATACCGTCGGCGCCGGCCGGAGCGTATACTGCCCGCGCCCGGTTCCCGTTGGGAAAGGCAATCTGGCTCACGAACTGGCTCATTTTGCGTCGTATTGGCTTTATCTAAGACGGTGCCCCTCTACTACTCACATTGTAGCACAGCCGCGCTGGAGATACAAGCAGCCTGACCCGGCTGTCAGCCATCACCTTCGCTTCCATTGTGGTGCGATACACAACAACTGCCACCGGCCTGCCCGGTGGCGGCACGATGGCAAGGACAAGGCAGGCCGCTTCGGGCAGGAGCCAGCACCGTGGGTCGCAGCCCCCCCACGGGACCGGGCCGATCTCGGTCTCTTTGAATCCGTTACAGACTTCCGAAATCTTAGAGGCTTCGGAAGTCCGGGGGAGAATCGCCAGCTTACCCACGTTGTTCCTCTGCCTCAAGATCGGCCAGTATCCGCGTCACAGCCGCCCGCAGTGGTGGCAGGTCCCTTCGAACGGTATCCCAAACCACTTCCAAATCCACGCCAAAGTAATGGTGGATGAGTATATCGCGCATACCGATAATATTCTTCCAGGGAACCTCTGCATAGCGCTGCTGCATAGATTCGGGGAGATACCTGGCTGCCTCCCCAATGACTTCCAAGGCGCGAATGACGGCTAAGGTCTTCTCCTCGTTGGCATAGAAGGCGTCGAAGTCTACGCCGGCTGTGAATCGTTCAGCCTTCTGTGCGTGATCGAGAATATCGTGCAGGTAGTCCACGTATGTCCGCTTCGACTTCATACTGGCACCACCTCTTCCAAAATGCGACGGCCTATGGCGGGCTTCAAGGCCTTCTTCATCACCAGGTCCACCTTGATCCCCAATAGATCGCTCAGATGGTATTGCAGATCGACGAATTCCAGAAGCGTCGGAGTACGGTCGAACTCCACCAACACGTCCAAATCGCTACTCCCGCGCTGTTCCTCGCGCACATACGAACCGAAGACACCCAGGGTGTGGACACCGTAGCGCTCGTGTAGTTCGGGCAGGTGCGCGCGCAAGCGCGCGAGCAGTTGATTCAAAGCCATGGATTCGGTTGCTTCGCTCACAAAACACCTCCTACCGGCGCGCCCGACGACAACTTTCCCAGGCGAAAGAGCATCAGGGCCGCATAGAGACGAATGTCGCGCCCTAACTCCTCGGGCGTGCGGTTGAGCTGCCGCTGCAGGCCCGCCGGTATGCGAATGGTCACTACCTCTTCCATCACTTGCCCTCCGTGCAACCGATCTGCTCCAAACCACAGGTCAATGGCTCCGATGAAGCACAGTCCCCCCCCGCTTGCAACCCGCGTTACTGCTATCATTGTAGCACAGCCGCGCCGGAGGGACAAGCAGCCTGACGCGGCTGTCAGCCATCACCTTCGCTTCCATTGTGGTGCGATACACAACAACCGCCACCGGCTTACCCAGTGGCGGCACGATGGAAGGGACGATGTTAGTCGCTCCGGGCAGGAGCCGGCGCCATGAAATGAACCTGTGCTTGACTCTGGTGCCAATTGATAGTATAATTCAAAGCGGTAGCGGTATTGTAAGTCCTGGACCGGCTGGGTGTTCGTAGAACACCCCACTCCGCTCCTCAGTTGGCGGTGGTTATCGGCCCCCAGGCAGGGCCGCTATTTTTGTTCCCCGCACCTTTTCCTCCACGATGACCTTCCCGGCAATGATCTGGGCTGCCCAGTCGTCGCCCAGCACGTGCTTTTGTTCAAACGCCCAGGCCACGAAATCCACCGCTTGCAACCCAGGCATCGCCCAGGAATCCCGCTGTTCAATCACCACGACCTGCATCGGTATGTGAGCAATGGCTTCGCGCATGGTTCGCTCAAGTTGTACCTGTTGCGTGCGGTTGGTGTATCGCTTGTCCAGGCACAAGTTCATCTGAGGGTGACGTTCGACACAATGGCGGACGACTCTCGCCACCGCCGCCCGGTATACCGCCTCGCTTTGCTGCGGGGCAACGCCTTGCTTATCCACCACCGTGACATAAATCTCGCACTCGGTCGCAGCCAGCCCGGTGAGGAGGCGGCGGATGACTCTTGGGTGAGAGCGAGCAGCCTTCAACTCGCTGGTTCGAGCACGCCTGCACAACGAGCGGCGTATCCGACGGACGAGCCTTTCTATGCAGCGTGGATCCTGCACAACAAGCAGCGCCACGGTGAAGAACCGCCCCTCGCTTGCTGGCGACGGCGCCCCCGATTCGTCCCCGAAGCCAGTGAACATACTACACTACACACCGCAGGCATAAGTGACCTGCCGCCATTCCCTCTCCGCCGCCGCCCCGCTATCTCCCCTTCACCACCGCAATCTCCTCCTCCGTCAACCCGTACAACCGGTACACGATGCAGTCAATGAGCCGGTCGGCGGCGGCGATGCGCGCCAGCAGCGGGCGCAGCGTGTCCATCGAGGTCTCCCAGGCGGCGCGGATTTTGGCGGCGGGCTCGTTCTTGTAAGCCTCCACGTCCAGGTTCACCTTGGGCAGTTTACGCTGGTTGCGCTTGAGGATGCGGCGCATCTCGGTCCAATCGTGCTCGTAGTAGCACCGCAGGCTGGTCTTGAGCGCCCACTCGTCAATCGGCCGGCCGGTGTACTCCGCCAGCCAATCGAGGAAGCCGTGCACCTCGGCCTGTTTCTGCTTGTGCACCTCGATCATCCGCCCGGCCGGGTGGGCCAGCAGGTCGTGGACGACGTCGGATTGCTCGGGCTCGGCCGAGAGGCGGGCGTCCAACCAGCGGGCGAGGGGGGAGTTTGGATCACGAAACTGGCGAAAGTCCGCGAAAGGCGCGAAATCCCCTTTCGCGTTTCGCGCCTTTCGTGCCATTTCGTGCTTTTCGTGGTCCAGATCCTCCCCCACCAGCCGCTCCCGCTCCTCCGCCGGGGTGGTGAAGGAGATGCGGCGGGTTTGCTGTAGTTGCAGGAAATCACGGTGTATGATAGAATAATTTCATACTTGATCTGCCACCGTAGTTAGGCAAGGAGGGCGCCAATGGAAAAGAATGAAGATCTGATGGATGAAGCAAGAGAACGTGCGCCAGAGACCCGGATACCTTTGGAATGGTACGTACCTGAAGAACTACCGACCCACTACGCCACCAACCTGGTAATCCAACATACAGAGCACGAGTTCTTTATTACCTTCTTTGAACTGGTGCCTCCCATCACCCTCGGTAAGACGCCCGAGGAGATTGAACAGGTTGAGTCGGTACGCGCACGTGCACTGACTAGAGTTGCCGTGTCACCCGAGCGATTGGAAAGGTTCATACAGGCAATGCAAGACAATCTGATTAAATATCATTCTTCAATTGGCGAAGGTGCTGCAGAGAAAGGTGCTGCAGAGAAATGAGTAACACAATCGGGTTTGGAACTGCAAGAAACCAGGATACGGATATCCGAGTGCCTATCTTGACGGCATACGCCGCAACCTCGGACAAAGACCGGCCCTCCTTGCGGATACCGCCTGCTTGGGAGCAGGAGAAATACTGGCACGCGCTGGCTTGGCGGCAGACTGCTTCAGTCAGGGCGTTAAGTGTGCGCCTTCTTCCTCAAGCCACCAGTCATGAAGCCGTGACAAAAGAAACTCTTGTGCCCGATCCGTGGGCTTGCATGCTGGTGTTTCGGCGCATGCTGCAAGGCATCCCCGCCGTGGAAAAGCTCCTGGCCCGTGCACAGGACTGGGGTTTGATGATTTGGGTAATAGTCAACAACTCAACCGAGGACACCCGTTATCAGATCTACGACAAAGAGTGGGAACTAATGCAGCGATTCTCTGGATTGGGTGTCAACTTCCACGTGATTGACCGCCAGGATCGGCCCTTGGAGCAACTGATAACTTTGCAGGACATTGACCTGCAATTTGCCTTTCGGGAATTGTCTCATGCCATCTGAGAGTGTGCACAGACGTCAGGCTGAACACAACAAGCAGTTTCTCGATTGGCTTGACCTCGATGTGACCAAATACCTGGATTGGGCAGTGACTGCGATATTCTACACCGCCTTGCACCTTGTGGAATGGCTGCTGGCAACCAAGGGGCTGCATTCAGACTCTCATGCCAATCGCCATCGAGCGATGAGCAGAGTAAGCGAGCTAAAGCGGATTTATCCCGACTATCGCGAACTCGAGAATCAGAGCCGCCGGAGCCGGTACGAGGGTGCGGAGTTCACCCGTGAGTTTGTAAAGAGTAAACTGATGCCCAAGCTGGAGAGGATTGAGTCCCTCATTCGGGCCTCGGTCTAATTCCCCCTTCCATTCCCCCCCCATCCACAAGTCAATGCGCTGTTCACTGTGGACTATTCCTACGGAGTCCCCTCCACCACCGCACTCTCCTCCTCCGTCAACCCGTACAACCGGTACACGATGAGGTCAATGAGCCGGTCGGCGGCGGCGATACGTGCCAGCAGCGGGCGCAATGTCTCCATTGAGGTCTCCCAGGCGGCGCGAATTTTGGCGGCGGGCTCGTTCCTATAGGCCTCCACGTCCAGGTCCACCCTGGGCAGTTTGCGCTGGTTGCGCTTGAGCACCCGCTGCATCTCGGTCCAGTCGTGCTCGTAGTAGCGGCGCAGGTTGGTCTTGAGTGCCCACTGGTCAACCGGCCGGCCGGTGTACTCCGCCAGCCAATCGAGGAAGGTACGCACCTCGGCCTGTTTCTGCTTGTGCATCTCGATCATCCGCCCGGCCAGGTGGGCCAGCAGATCGTGGACGACGTCGGATTGCTCGGGCTCGGCCGACAGGCGGGCGTCCAACCAGCGGCCGAGGGGGGAGTTTGGATCACGAAACTGGCGAAAGTCCGCGAAAGGCGCGAAATCCCCTTTCGCGTTTCGCGCCTTTCGCGCTACTTCGTGCTTTTCGTGGTCCAGAGCCTCCCCCACCAGCCGCTCCCGCTCCTCCGGCGGGGTAGCGAAGGTGATGCATGGGATGGGAAGCCGACGCACGTCTTCAGGATAGATGCCCGAGTACGTGCCTTGAAGCGTACCGGTTGCTATGAAACTGGAGAAGTACCAAGTGGCGACTGTTGAGTTGACAACAGCAGCAATGTATAGAAGATCGTAATTCAGCACTTGCAGGTCAATATCATACTCACCGGACGATTGCAGAGTTCTGATCGTCTCATCCCAAATGACAGCGTGGATTATGTTGTCGTTTGTGTAATATCCCTCGGTGTCGTAGCAACTCAGCAGCCTATTGTCTTCGCCACTGATGCGGCGCACCATGAGCTTAGGCGACTCAAAGAGTTCCGGGAACTTGGGTCTGTGGAAGTACTTACGCTTTGACTCATAGTCCAAATACAACCCTTTCCAAACAACGTCATAACGCGACAGAGATTCTCCCTCAACATACCGTTTATAGCCTGGAAGTGATGCTCCTCTGTGTATCACATCGCCAGTTGTGAACCTCACTTCGCCACCCGAGCGACTATAGGCATGAACTCCAAAGGTCGCAAAGCAGAGTGTTCCTAAGCGAATGCTCTGTGCTTCAACTTTTTCTTTGAGCCGTAGGTCATCCTGAGCAATGTCCGTTCGGAACGAGAGATTCGAGAAAGCCAGAAACTCGGCTTGGTCTATGGTTGTCTTTTTTCCGAAGCCAACCCCCGTGAAGGTATGCACTTCGGTTGGGCTGATTGGACTTCCGGGCGATGCAACATAGATCAGGTATTGTCTTGCAACCTCGTTAAAGACTCGATACTCGCCGAAATCGACAAGTAAGGCTAACCAACACTCTTCCAATATATATCGCCGCATGGCAGTTGCATATTTCTCAAAGCCGAGTGAACTGGGTGTAATGAACGACTGGAATCCCCTAGATCTGACGAGCAAGAGTGATTTATAGATGAACATCACGTACAGATCCCAGTGTCCCTGGACGACCTTCGGATAAAGCTCTTCAAGAACTTTCTGTGACTGTGGATCAGAGGACCTCATTTCACCGTGCGACACATACGGCGGATTCCCCACCACCGCATCAAACCCCGCCGCGTCCCCCTTGTGCCGGCCGTACTCGTCGAAGAAGACCTCCGGGAACTCGATCTCCCAGTGGAAGAAACGCTTCTCCTCCCAGATCTCGTGGGCCTGGGCTAGATACGCCTCGGCCCGGGCGGCCTGCAAGATCACCGGCTGGCCCTGCGCGTACTGCACGCAGGCGTTGTACATCTCCGGCGCCAGTTCCAGCCCAAAGTAGGTCGCCGTCCACAGGTCGGCGATCCGTCGCCACTTGCGCCGCTCCCGCTCCACCGTCTCCTCAAACAGCCGCTCCTTCTCCTTGACGCTCACCAGGTCGGCCGTCTCGTACTCCCCAATCTGGCGCATCGCCCCCACGACGCGGTACATGTCCTGGGTGAAGGCGCTTTCGTCCCACATCGCCAACTGCTGCGGTTCGGCCTCCCCCCCTTTCTTCTTCCGCCGCTTCTTCCTCACCAGCAGCGCCTGCAGATCGGCCACCCGCGCCCCGATGAGTGAGTTCCCGCAGCGCAGGTGGTGGTCCAGGAACGAGAGCGGCTTGCCCCTGGCGACCGTCGTCAACCACAGGCTCAGTTTGGCCAGTTCCACCGCCAGCGGGTTCAAATCCACCCCGTAGATGCAGCGCTCCACCACCCACCGCCGCCAGTAACTCAGTTCGCTCTCCTCGTTTCCCTCGTTGCCGTCGGCCAGCGGTTCTGTCACCACCCCAGCCTCGACGATGCGCCGCGCCAGGTAGTCGGTCGCCTCGACCAGGAAATGCCCGCTGCCCATGGCCGGATCCAGGAGGTTCAGCGCCAGGACACGGCCGGCGAAACTGTTCTGCAGGCGGGCCAGTTCGTCCCTGTACGCCTGCGTGCGCCGCGCCGCGCCCTTGTTTTTCGCCTTCAGCGCCGCGATCTCTTTCTCCACCGCCTCGGCCTGCGCGTCGGCCAGCGGCCCCAACGTCTGCTCGACGATGTACTTGACGATGTAGCCGGGGGTGTAGTAACTGCCCGTCGCCTTGCGCTCGCCCCGGTCGGTGACCAGGTACACCTGCCCGGCGGGGATGCGCTCCACCACTTTGGATGCTCCCGCTGAATTGTCAAATCCGGCGGAAGGTGGCGGATCTGGCGATCCGCCACGAGCGTGTCGTGCGGGGACGATCTCCTCCCGCTTGCCCCGCCTGACGACGGCCATCTCCTCGGCCGCGTAGGCCAGCCGGTACTCCAGCAACCCCTCGTAGATGCTGCCCAGGTGGCGGATCGAGAGGTCACGGTAGTCCACGAAACTCAAGTGAGGGCGCGGTGACCGCGCCCCTACCGGTCCGGCCTCGGCACGGGCCAGCAGGTCAATCGCCTGGGCCAGGTACTTGTCGCCGATGGTGCGCTCCTTCAGGAAGGGGTAACGGGCCGGGTCGAACAACCGGCCATCGTAGGCCGGCACACCCAGCGTCTCCTGCCCGCCGTAGATGACGTCGAACAAAGTGCGCAGGTCGTCCCAGATTGTGGCCTTTTGCGTCAGGTAGACCACGCCTTCGTCCGTCTTGCGGGCGACGTCCTCCTTGATGGCCTTCAGGCTGTACTGTCCGGCGTAACTGGGGTTATCGAGAGGCAGCAGTCCCCGGCTCTCGGCGTAGAGCAGGAATAGCAGGCGGTACAGCAGGATGAGGCAGGCGTCGTGGATGCGGGGCAGATCGGTGGCCGGGTCGAGGGGTTGTTCGGGGTCGTCAACCGGGTAATCGAGGAAGCCCTGGGCCAGAAGCCTCAGCGCCTCGTACATCCGCTCCTTGAGTTCGCCGCCGACGCGTATGGCGTAGGCTGTGCTCCGGGCCAGCACCTCGTCCAGCCAGCAGCGGCCCTCGGCGTCGGGGTAAAAGGTGGCAGCGCGGAAAAAGAGGTAGAAGTAGCGGAAGGCGGCCAGGTCGCCCTGCCTGCTCTGTTCAATCAGTTGAACCAGGTCAACCTCGTAGAAGACATCGAGGCGGAAACTGGAGTCGCGGTGATAGAGCCGCCAGCGCCGCCCGTTGGAGACCATTCCCCAGGCGCATCCAGTCCGCCGCAAGTAGTAGTCAATCTGGTAACAGGGGTTGGCGTTGGTGAAGGCGTCGGGCGCGCCATCCACGATGCGCTTGTCGAGGGGGCGATCCCAGCGCTTGGCGTCGCCCACGGCCAGGGCTGCCCCCCAGAAGGCGTGTGTACCCCACATAGGGGTGGCTGCCTGCTTGGCAGGCTGGTCGGTGAAGAAGGCGTAGTCAGGCGTGCCCAATGCACCGGTCAGAGAGGGTTGAACGTGGTAGACGTGCCCCAGGATGTCGAGAATTGGACGAACCCACTCCTTCTCCAGAGCTCCCTCACTGTAGTGGGGCAACGTGTCGGCCACCTGGTCGTACAGTTCAGTGATGGCCTCTAAAGTCTCTTTGGCCTCGGCCTCCACTTCGCGCCACACCGGTTGGCGGGGCAGCAGTTCGTTGAGGTAGTGGCCTGAGAAGAGGAAATGGTTGCGGTGGGTTTCCAGGGGAAGAGCGAGTTGGCGGATAGGCTGGGACATAACCCCTCACTTCGGTCTGGCTGCACCTTCGCTTTGCTGCTCCCATTGTAGCACAGCCGCGCTGGGGGTACAAGCGCACACCCGCCGCCCCCGCTGCTAATCCCACCACATAGTGACCAACCGCTGTTGCTCGACGCCGCCGCCCAGGGCCCGGCCCGTGGTGCAGCCGCCGGTAATCCGTGTTGGTCAACGCAGCGTTGATGCGCAAATACGCCAGCGCCAAACGCTGCCGGTCGTTGAGAGGGACGTTAGCGAAGCGGCCGAGCCAGGCCAGCGTCTCCTCGTCCAGCAGGGTGTGGTTCTTGAGCGTGACGACGAAGTCTGACTACCCAAGGGCCTCGGTTGGATCACAAGGCGTGTAGGTCTCGCAGAAGAAGCCCCGCAGTCGCACTGATGGATCACAGGTTTCCCGGCCATCCAGCAACTGTTCGCCAAATTCGATGCTGATGGTGGACACCTCGTCCGGGCAATTTGGGTCGTACAGGTGAATCGTGCCGTGGGCCTCATCCGCCTCATCGTAGCCGATCGCCAGAACCTGGTGGTTGTCGTAGACGTTCTTCGTATCGCGCACCAGCCCAACCGGAATCGGTTCGCCCGCGTCCACGGAGGCTTTCAGCTTCTTCCATTCCTCCTTCGACCTGGCCAGGAGCCAGGAGGTTCCCCCCCCGAAGGGCCAGGACTGGGGGATGTGGTTCAAGGCGATCAGCCAGGCCAGGAAACTGGCTCCATCCCTGACCAGGCTCTCCACCTGACGCTTCCAGATGTAGCTACGCAGGGAAGTTCCGGTGGCAGGTCGATCATCACGATGCTGTCCCCTGGGGAGAGGGATGCCGGCCTTGTGGAAGTCGAGCGCGGTGAAGCACATCCCCCCACACAGGCCATACGCTGGAGCGAGGTGGCTTTCCATCATGTCGCGCAGGGCCCTGATGCCACGAGGGATGAAAATCGCTCCGGGCAGCCCGAACGCGGCCGCCCCAAGGATAGTACCCCACTTGAGATAGTTAGCGAAGGTCTTGTGCAACTGCTCTCGCTCGTCATCGTCGAATTCCCACCGATTCACAAAGGCAAAACCGTGCACCTGAGATTCAAACGCTGTCCGAGTCACGATCACCTCCTCTATCGCTGGAAACCACGCGCCCGTCTACGTCCACTGCTTCGCTGCCATCATTGAGTAGCCAGCCACCAAGTGCGTCCAACAGTCAGCAGCCAGCCGGTTCAGACAGACTCGGCCAGCACCGCCCGGCGGAAGATATCCAGCCCTTCGTCCACCTGCTCGCGGGTGATGGTCAGCGGTGGAATGAGGCGGATCGTCTGGACCCAGTGGCCGCAGGGGTAGAGCAACAGCCCACCCTCGAGTGCCCGCTCGAGTATGTGGCGGACGACCTGGGTGTTCGGCTCTTTGTCGGTGCCGGGCTTGACGAATTCGACGGCGATCATCATGCCCACGCCCCGCGCCTCCCCCACGATGGGCGACTCGGCTTCTAACTCGCGCAACGCCTTCAGCACGTAGTCGCCTTGCACACGGGCGTTCTCCAACAGGTTCTCCTCGCGCATCACGTCCATCGTCGCCAGGGATGCCGCACAGGAGATGGGGCTGCCCCCATAGGTGGTACCGTGCGATGCCGCCCCCCACTGGCCCATGATCTCCCGGCGCGCCGCCGTCGCGCCCAGCGGGAAACCGTTGGCGATGCCCTTGGCCAGGCAGACGATGTCCGGCTCCACGCCGAACGCCTGGGCCGCGAACCACTCGCCGGTGCGACCAAAGCCGGACTGCACCTCGTCGAAGATGAGCAGGATACCGTGCCGGTCGCACGTCTCACGCAGCGCGACCAGCCAACTGCGCGGCGGCACCACGTAGCCTCCCTCGCCCTGGATCGGCTCGACCAGGAAAGCGGCCACGTCCTCGGGCGCGACGACGTACTCGAACAGCCGCTCGATGTCTTCCAGCGCCTCCTGCGCGCACGCCTCCGCGTCGGGGGCCGGCGAGCGGTAGGGGTAGGGGAAACGGGCGAAGTGCACGTCGGGGATGAAGGGACCGTGGCCAGTGCGATACTTCACCTTGGACGTGGTGACCGTCGTAGCCCCCAGCGTGCGCCCGTGGAACCCGCCCAGGAAGGCGACGATGCCGCGCCGTCCCGTCACGTAACGGGCCAGTTTGAGCGCCCCTTCGACTGCCTCGGACCCGCTGTTGCCGAAGAAGAACATATCGGCACCACCGGGCGTGATCTGCCCCAACTCCCATGCCAGCCGCAGCACCGGCTCGTGGGTGATGACCCCGACGGGGGCGTGGACCATGCGCTCCATCTCCTCGCGGGCCGCCGCTACGACGCGCGGGTGATTGTGTCCCACGTTGCAGGCGCCGAAGCCGGCCAGGAAGTCGAGGTAGCGCCGCCCATCGTGCCCGTACACGTAGACCCCCTCGGCCCGGTCCGTCGGCAGATTGGGCCAGTCCTGCGCCAGGCAGGGGGCCAGCAACTCGTCCAGGTGTGTGATCAGTTCTTCAAAAGATGGATGTTTTTCCACAGTTCGGTCTTCCTCCCACGTTTCACGTTTCACGCATCACGTAAATTTCAGCACCGTACACAGCACGAAGACGCTCACGATAAAGGCCAGCCAGAGGTAATCTGCCGGGCGGGCGGTAAGCGTCTCGATCTCAGTAGGTTCGACGGGAGCACCGAACCCCTTGGTCTCCATCGCGATTTGGAAGTCGTTTGCCTTGCGGAATAGCAGTAGGATCAACGGCGTTATGATCGGAACGTAGGCTTTGACGGCCCGCTTGACGAAATTCATTGAGTCAATGTCGAAAGCGCGCAACTTCTGCGCGTCCACGATGGAACCCCACATCTCGAAGATTAACGTGGTGAACGAGAGGGCGCTGACGAGCATAAATGTGGCAGTCTGCGGGATGCGCAGTTTGCCCATCGCCGTCATAATAGCGGAGGTAGGTGTCGTCATCACGAACAGAGGCAGCGACGAGGTGGCCACCAGGACACGCACGCAGAGCACAAGCCCAAACCACACCCCCTCTTTGGTGATCACGCCCAGGTCCGCCTCCCAGAGTTTCAGGTGGCCCAGGACGATAAGTGGCGTGTTACCACCGCGATACGTCAGGCCCTGGATCAGTACCAGAAAGATGAACGTGCCGGTCAGAATCTTCAGCAGTGTGGTGAAGCGCCGCAACTCGATGTGGGCCACGGCCCAGAGTACCGCCGAGAGGCCCAGCCAGATGAACAGGACCGGCATATCACCTTCCTTAATCGGGTACATGACCAGCACCAGCGTCAGCACCACGTATGCCAGTTTGACCAGTGGGTGCAGCCGATGGATGGGCGTGTCCAGGTGTGTGTAGCGGAATACAGGTTGCATCTACAATACCCCCCTCCCATCGTGCTGGGGCGCGATTACCTGGTAGAGTTCCTCCAGCGTCATCACGTGGGACGGCACACCGAGCGGGGCCAGTTCTGCAGCCAGTTGGGCGGCCACTGGTGGAACGACGAAACTCCTCTTGAGTTCCTCTACCTGCGTGAAGACCTCCGCCGTGGGGCCATCTAGCAACACCTGGCCCTCGTAGAGAACGATCAGCCGGTGAGCGTAGCAGGCGATCAAGTCCACGTCATGGGTAATCATCAACACCGTACCCTGCCTCTCCTCGTGGAAGCGTTTGGCCAACTCGGCCAACTGGTATCGTCCGCGATGATCCTGGGCCGTGGTAGGCTCATCCATAATCAACACTTCGGGGGCAAGTGCCAACGTGGCTGCAACAGTCAGCTTGCGCCGGTCGCCGAAGGAAAGGCGGAAGGGAAACAGGTCAGCCTCCTCGCTCAGTCCCACCAGTTGCAGCATTTCCTCGACTCGCTGTTCCATTTCTTCAGGAGACACGCCTACGTTGCGCAGCCCGAAGCGAATCTCGTCGTCACAGGAGGCGGTGAATAACTGATAGTCAGGGTTCTGCAGCACCAGCCCCACGCGGTGCGCGACCTCACCGACCGAGAATTTCCTGATGCTCTCCCCCCTGAACAGTACCTCCCCTTTCCTGGGCCGCAGCAAGCCGACGAAGCACTTGACCAGCGTGCTCTTACCCGACCCGTTCTGGCCGACGATGCCCACGAACTCGCCCTGGCGAATCTGCACATTCACGTCCCGCAGTGCCACGACGGACGGCGGGCCAGGGTATTCCACAGTCAGGTTGCGGGCTTCCAGGATGACCGGGGTGTCCGATGCGCTGGGGCGTGGTCGGGGAAGGGCCCCGGGATGTACGGCCAGCCTTCCCGTTTTCACGGATTCGCGGATCTGATTGGCGACCTCGGGGGTAGTGAGATTGACCTGCTTCTCATCTGCGCGGCCAGTCTCGCGCTCGAGTAACTTCGACTGTACCAGGATCAGCGCAGGGGGCTTGACTCCGACCTCCTCCAACCGCTCGGCTTGAGGGAAGACTTCCGCGGGGATGCCCTGGAGCACGGCCTCCCCTCGCTCCAGCACGAGCACCTGGTCGGCCAGGCGCAGAATCTCCTCCGTCTCGTGGGTCGTCATCACGATGGCCAGATTGCCCTTTTGCTTCAGGCGCTCAATGGCCTCCACAGCCTCCCAACGGCCCAGCGGGTCGAGTTGCGAGGTGGGCTCGTCGAGCACCAGCACCTGGGGGTTCATCGTCAGCACGGCTGCCAGCGCCGCGCGCTGCTTCTGCCCACCCGATAGATCGCGCGGGTTGTGCTCCTCCAGTCCTTCCATCCGCACCAGGGCCAGCGCAGCCTGCGAGCGCCTGCTGATTTCGTCCCGAGGTGTGCCCAGGTTGGCCGGACCGAAAGCCAGTTCTGCCTTCAGCGTGGGCATAAACAACTGCACCTCAGGGTCCTGCATCAGCACCCCGCAACGCTGAGACGTGACGTACAGCGGTTCGTCCCATGGATCAAGGCCAGCCACCGACACGTAGCCCCGGCGCCGGCCACCGTAGATGTGGGGCACGATGCCGCTGAGCAGGTAGCAGAGTGTGGATTTGCCCGCGCCGTTGGCCCCCAGGACGACGACAAACTCGCCCTTGCGCGCCGTGAGACTCAAATTGCGCAGGGCGACCACGTCCCCCTCGTAGGTGAACGTGACGCCTTGTAGCGAGATGGACACGTCATTGGTCACGCTCAATTCTCCTAGCAGACCTCACCCCCATCCCCCTTGCCCCCTTCCCCCTCTCCTCATAGGAGAGGGGGAAGGGGGTTGGGGGTTAGGGGAGAGGTTGGAATGATCGGGGCTCGTAGGAAGGAGGGTCTTAGTTCACCAGATCGCGCCCTCGATCTTCGGCAATCCGCTGCGCTCCAGCGCCTCGATGATGGGGATGGTGATGACAGCAGTGATGGCGGACAGCGCCGGCACCCACCAGGAGTAGGCGATGTGGGTGGCGACACCCAGTTCGGCGGAGAAGTTGAAGAGGTACCAGTAGGGGCGGGTCCAGGGCAGCCACCACACGAACATCGCCGCCAGGATTGCCAGGAAGATGCCGCCGTACCGTTCGCCACGTTTCTTCGAGCGCACCCACTTGGGTATCAACCGGGTACCCAGGGGTGTGACCGCGATGATCGTCGAGGGGATCCAGTAGAGGCCAGCCATGATGAAGTAGAGCGGCTCGGGTACCTTACCGAATCCGGCCGCCGCGCCTGGAACGTAGAAGGGCACCAGCCAGCCTGCGATACCGATGATGATGAACAAAGGCACGGTGACCTTCCACAACCGATCGTCCTTGAGCATTAGAGCCACGAAGGCGGCCGGAAGCGCCGCGTTGAGCATGACGTCCACCAGTTGCAGCGGGTAGGCGGCAGGCGCGATGAACATCCCGATGATCCCACCGACGATCGCAGCGACGACGCCGCCCCACGACCCCAGCAGAAATGGGGCGATGGCACAGAATGGGGTGGTCAGCGGAACGTATCCGCCACCGCCGACGTAGGGGAAGATGGGGACGAGCCCCAGCACACCACACAACGCGCCGTACAGTGTCACCCAGGCGATTGAGGCCCCTCCGATCCGGCCCTTTGCTCCACCACTGACTTTCTCGGTCGTTTTTTCTTCCATAGTGATTATCCCTCCTTAAGTCTATCGAACTTCCTGATACGCGAGAGCCCTCCTTCCCAGAGCCCCGCGCTCCTCACGATTCCGCCGCAATGGACGGAATCGTGGATGAGCCCATTGGGAAGACAGCCACACGTGCCTGTGGGCCACACTCCTTTAATAGCGCGTCCACCCCAGCCTGAATAGAGGCCGGATGGTGAAAGCCCATCGCCTCCAGTTCCGCGTCCAGGATGCCTTCCGTCACGATGTGCAGTCTTTTCTCAGCCTTGATCCGCGCCAGGCAGTATCCCAGCACGCTAAACGTTACCTTGCCGTTGCGACGCACGACGTCGCGCAGAAAATCGTCAGGCCTCTTCGTTCGGTCGGCCATCAGGCGGTAAAACTCTTCGCCTCCGACACCGTCGGGGCAGGCAGCGACCAGCAAGATGCTGCCCCCCTCGCGCACGACCGCGTCCGCATACTCGACGGCACGCACCGCCTGGTAAAGATTGATGTCATAGGGATAGCCGGAGGTGATCGCAACGTCCATCTCACCCGGGCACGTCACCTCGTAGACCCTCCGCGCCAGCGCGAGCCCCTCTTGGAACACTCTGCTCGATGTGCCAGCAAACGCCCGCGCGATCCGCTCGTCCTGGCTGAGCACCACGTCAACGACTAAGTCCAGCCGCACCAGAGCCGCCGCTTCCTCAATGTCCAGCCGGCAGGGCACGTCCACGCGCCCCGGCCGGCGGAACCCCAGGGCGATGAAACTGTGATTGGCGTTAATGGTATCCAGCGAGGCCACGCCTGGGATGATCAACTTGCCGTCACCGGAGTATCCGGCATACGGGCTGGGGCCGACGTGGCCGATGCCGATGCAATGGTCTGCCTCGACAACCAGCCGGTTGACCCACACCGGGGTACCCCGGCTGGTCAGCCCCAGGTAGACCTGATTCTGCTCGTCGGTGCACTGGTGCTGCACAATGCGGAAGCGTCCGCGGTTTGCATAGACGTCCTCTCCGACCTTGCGCCGCACCTCCTCAGCGCGGCTCTTGCGATGCGTGCCATGGGTGATCAGGATCGTCACGTCCTCATCTTGCACCCCGCCAGCCCGCAGTTCGTCCAGCAGCGGGGGCAGGATTTGCGCGGCCGGCGTGGCTCGCGTGTGATCATCCACCAAGATGACCACCTTCTCGTTGGGTCGCACGATCTCAGAGAGAGGTGGCGTGTCGAGCGGATGGGTCAGGGCGCGCACGATCTCCGCGGCCGGATCGGCGCACGCGGCTACGGATTGCGGAGCGTAGACACCTGCCAGGTTGGCCTCGGGCACACGAAACTTGAGCGTTTCAGCGCCGTATGGCAGTTGGATTTCTCGTTCCATCTTACTCCTTTGACCAGTCCCGAACCTGTTCGATCACCTCGGTACTGGCGGTCAGGATGTCGGCCTCAATGACCTGACCAACGGCGGTAGCGCCTCCTGCCTCAGTGTAGCGGATCGCTTTGCACATCGGGCCGCGGCCGACCCCCGCCTGCTGAGCCAACTCAGCCTCAACGATGCGATCACCCGGCTGCGACTCGCCGTTCGGCAATGCTTCCTCAATCAATCGGACGACGGCGCCGCGAGGGCTTTCGCGCTTCAGTTGCAGGACTTTCACCACTCCGGTCTCCCACAGACGGGGGTTCAAGAGCGCCAACTGTCAACACTTGGCCGTAGTATAGCCAGAAACGGAAGGCTGTCAACTGTGACTTGACGGGGGAGCGTATTAGGTTGGAAACAAGACGCCATTCCGGTTATAGGGCAGAAAAGCGTTTTCCAACTGATAGAATCTCTCGAAGTCACAGGTATACCCAAAGCCAATGGTCGGCCCGTGGTAGCCGTTGCACCACGTGATGATATATCTGTCCTCAATCCAGTACACGCGCGGGTCGTACCCATATACCCATTGTCCAATTTCGGGATCATCGGAGATCCATTCAAGGGGACTAAATCGCGTAGGATGATGGGATTGCGGCTTGAACGCCATACCACGTCGCTGCAACCTTCTGGTCTTTCTTCCCACGGGACGTTGGGCAAAGCCGCCCCCATAACAGTTTGTTTCTTGCTTGCGTTTCCCATGATGATCTCCATCTTCAGCATGATTCAGATCCGCTCTCTCCGCACACACTGCCGCGCCTGGTCAGCCGCTATCAGCACGTAAGCGCCCTCCTCCAGCCATAGCGCCGCTACTCGCCTCGCTGTCCCTATTGTGGCATAGCCATGCTGGGGAAACAATCGTGCTACCCCCGCTCCGCCAACTCCCGGATCAACTCCCGGTATGCCCGGTAGTTCTCGTAGGGCACATACCTGCGCACGCGCCCATCCACCATCGGCACGTAGCCGCCCTGCTCCAGGAGCGGCGGCACGACCCGCATCACCTCCGCCTCGACCGCCGCCCGGTCGGCCTCCAGAACCCGCACGTCAATCCCGCCGACGAGCCGCAGGTCGCGCCCGTACTCCTGCCGCAAAGCCACGTAGTCCAGGCCCGCCAGCCCGGTATTGCCGACCCACAGCGCGTTGATCCCCGCCTCCAGCACGACCGGGATCAACTCCTGCACGTGGCCATGGCTGTCGAAGATGTGCACTTCCACACCGTGGGCGTCCAGCAGGTCACACAACCGCCGGTAGAGCGGCTGCATGAAGCGGCGGAAAACGTCGGAACCGACGACCGGCGCAGTGTTGGAGGCGATGGGCTCGTCGAAGAGAGCGTAGTCGAACTGCACTGCCTCCAGCGCGGGGGTGAGCACCTCGACCAGGAAGTCGGTCAGGAAACCGGTCATCTCGGCCAGCATATCCGGCGTGTCGTAAACCATGTACAGCACGTCGGTCAGGCTCTCCCAATCCCCCACCATCGTCGAGAGGAAGAAACCCCGGCAGACCCGGATACCCAGGGGGTGGTCGTGCTCCGCCCAGCGGCGGATATGGCAGGGCCAGTCGCGCGGGTAGCGGCGCGGTCGCGTGGGGTCGTGCGCCCGCTTCCAGCGTTCGACGTCGGCCCGCGTGCGGAGGCGGCCGGTGAAGTCCGGGCGCGGGTAGAGGTCAAGCGGGACCTCCTCCCGCACGCCGAAGACCTCCCAGCGGTCGAGATTGAACACCTCGGCCACCGTCCGGCCATGGGGGAATCCTTCCCGGTACCAGCGCTCCAGCGTATCCTGGCGGATGGTCTGATCCACGTAGGGCACGTGGTCAGGCGTGCCGTAGCGCATCGTCTCCAGGAAGCGCCGCCGGGCATCCACCGCTTACGTCTGCTCCTCCCTCCAGATCTCCATGAGGCAGTCTGTCCTTCCGATGGCCTTCAGTTGTAGCACTCCGCTTCCGCGTCGTCGGCGTCTCTCTCCTCTGTAAGGAGCGTGAACTCCCAGGCACACCAGTATTCCGCGGGGTGAGGGTCGGGCGGGCAGGCGATGCAGCGGGTGCAGAAGCGGGGATCAACCGTGCGGGCGAAGTTACCGTATTCCACCAAGCCCACCGGTTTACAAGGGAAATCCGGCAGCCCCTTGCGCTGGCGCGCAACCTGCACGCGGCACTTGTTCATACGAAAGACAATCGTGCGCTCGTCAACGTCGAGCGTTTCTTGCACGTTAAGATGGGCATAAAGGCGGTACTGCAGGGCCTTCTTCAGCGCGGGGATGCCGCCGCCGGGCTCGAGCCCCAGGCGGCGCATAATGCGCCTGGCCTCGATAACAGTGAACCGCTCCCAGGCATGCCTGTCCAGTTCGATGGCTGTTTCCACACTGAACTTCTCTTCGGCCGCCAGGAACCACAGGCCATCGTGGGCCAGCCAGTTCTTGGCAGCATCCTCCAGCAGGTCAATCAACTCATCTTTGGAGAGTTGGCGCAATAGGTCCCTGTTGGGCATGGTGTGTCCTCCTACTCTGAGAGGGACTGCAGGTGGCAGGTATCGTTAAGCAGGGCGATGGTGAAGATGCCATACCCCTCCACATCGGACACATCGAAGACGTTCACCGCGCAGGTATCCTGATGCAGCCGCCAGAAATGATCATTGCCCCACCCGAGCACGGCGCAGAGCAGCACACGGTTGACGACGGTGTGGGAGACCAGCGCGACTGCCTGTCCCGCGTGGCGGGTGACCACCTCATCCAGGGCGGCCACGACCCGGCTGTGCACGTCGTCCAGTCCCTCCCCGCCGGGGAAGTGCACGGTTTGGGGTGCTTCCAGCCAGGCCCGGTAGAGCGCGGGGTAGCGCTGTGCCACCTCGTCGGGCGAGAGCCCCTGCCACTCGCCGAAGTTAATGTCCAGCAGCCCCTCCAGCGGGTAGGCGGTCAGCCCTTGGGCGCCGGCGATGGCCTCGGCGGTCTGCATGGCGCGGCGCATCCGGCTGGCGTAGACAGCGACGACCGGCCAGCGGGCAGCCACGTAGCGCCCGGTCGCCTCCGCCTGCTTCCACCCAAACTCGTTCAATTCTACGTCGGTCCGGCCCCGGAAACGCACCTCCCGGTTCCAGGCCGTCTGGCCGTGGCGGACAAGTACGATGCGTGTCATTTGCTTGTTCCTCTCCTTGTACTTACGCGCCAAGAGATGCCGGCGTGATTATTGTATCACGTCCGCAGTAAGGATGCAACCAGTCATCCTCGCTCCTAACTCGCACCTAATGCTTTCCAGGTAGATGCTATTGGCTTGTCGTTCTAATTCCTCGCGTGTAATTCTGTACCTCGAGGTAAATCACCTTCGGCTCGAAGTCCGCCGTCACGAAGGCATAGTAGTCCTGGTAACTGTGGGTCGGGGCGGGATAGCGGAAAGCCCACATCGCGACGCACGCGCACCAGGGCCAGTGCTGGCGGGCCCACTCGTAAGCGCCAATAGTGTACTCAATGCGCTGCGCGGGACGGACGGCGCTGACCCAACGCGGGTGGTCGTTCCAGCCCGCCTCGGTCACGTAGACCGGCTTGCTGCCGTCGCCGTGGGTGACCATGATCTCGCGCAGCAGTTCGACGCGGCGGAAGTTGATCGTATTGGGAGCAGGGGGTTCCTCCGGAGGGAGTGTCAGTCCATAGGCATGGACGGCGAGCGCGTCGAAGTAGGGCACAGCGCTGGCCTGGTACATCCGTTCCAGGTAGACCAGGTCGCTCAGGCCGGCCGCGCTCCCCTCCGGCTCCAGCGTGGGTGCCAGCGCGCCAGCCAGCACGATCACGTCGGGATTGGCGACGTGAGCGCGGGGATAGACCGCCCGCAGCAGTTCGACGTACCCCTCGGGGTCCACCGGCCGGTAGCCCCACTCGAAACTGAGGTTGGGTTCGTTCCATAAGATGATGTGGTTCACACGCCCACGGTAGCGCGCAACGAAGGCCGCCACGAAATCGGCAAAGTCGTCGTAGTGGTCGGCGTCCAGGCAGGTGAGGGTGGTCTCCTGCCCGTTCTCTTGGGGGTCAGGGCGGGCCCATGCCGGCACCCAGCCCAGCCGGGCGATCACGGTCAGCCCCTGGTTCTCAGCGTGTTCAATCACCACATCGCTGTGTCCCCAGGTGAACTCTCCCTCTGCGGGTTCGATGTAGGGCCAGGGGAAATACTCGACGATCCAGGGCACTCCCAATTCGCGCACCATCTGCAGCGTGCGCTGGATCTTCCACGCTTCCACCTCATCGGTGAGGCGAGTGTGGACGCCGACGATGGGGTTCGTGGTGACCACCTGCTGGGGCGGGCCAAGGACGACCGGGACGTGGGGTGAGCGGACGGCCCACAGGATGAAAAGCACCAGCGCCGCCCGGACCAGGTGGACTGGTCGAATGCGGCGCAACGAGGTGGAGACCCTTTGCCCTACGGGGGTTGCCAACGTTGACCGCAGGAGCGCAATCAGGTGCATCGCCGTAACCCTCGCCAGGCTCGTCCGGTAGGGATAAACAAAAAGGGAAGCACTGCTTCCCCGATCAGACATCCTGGCTCCTCGGGCGGGACTCGAACCTGCAACCAACCGGTTAACAGCCGGGCGGTGAGGTAGGGGAACCGGGGGGCTTACGGGTGGGTGGTTGGGGGTGACCGGGAGGTTGGGGGTTGAGGTGGATGTGAGGTAGCTGTAAGGTTTGCGGTTGGTGGGGTGTTGTTTGGGCATCGTAGTGGGTCTATGGCAGGGACTCGCAGGCGATGCCGTCGTTGTCTCTGTCGAGGTTGTGAATATCGCCACGGCCTTGCGCTTTGCAGTATTCATAGCAGGCTTGGGCTGCTCTGTGGGTTAAGAAGTCGGGGCAGTTGTACAGGTCGCCTGAGCAGGTGCAGATAGGGGTGGGCGGTGGGGTTGGGGC
>Ga0307438_1000537_pt1 | contig 28457 bp, 27 predicted proteins | sample SalMarWE160110MG_FD_202144 | JGI IMG/M metagenome (GOLD analysis project Ga0307438, IMG submission 202144) | Salt marsh sediment microbial communities from the Plum Island Ecosystem LTER, Massachusetts, United States - WE1603-110 | ecosystem: Environmental > Aquatic > Marine > Intertidal zone >... | reverse complement strand
CGGCGGTCATCAGGATGGGGCGGGCGCGGGCACGTCCGCTGTGGATGAGGGCCTCGCGGGTGGGAAGGCCGCGCGCTCGCTGTTGCTCCACGAAGGTGATGAGGACGATGGCGTTGGTCACCACAATGCCAATGAGCATCAGGAAGCCGATCATGGCCGCTAGGCCGATCTCGCGTTGGGTGATGAACAGGGCGAAGAAGGAGCCGATGGTGGCGAAGGGCAGGCTGGCCATGATGATCAAGGGGTTCACCAGGGAGCCCAGGCTGGCCACCATGACGATGTAGACAACGATCACAGCGATGGCCAGGACCATATACAGGGAACCGAAGGCCTCTGCCTGTTCCTCAAAGATGCCGCCCTTGTCGATCTCCACGCCGGGGGCTTTTTCCACCTGACCGATGGCGTCGTCAACCTTGCCGGAGACGGCGCGCAGGTCGTCGCTGGTGATGGTGCCGTAGATAGTGGCGGCTTGCCTCTGGTCGACGCGGCTCACCTGCACCGGGTTCTCGGCCAGCGTCACCGTGGCCACGTCGCCGAGGGCGGGCGCACCCCCGGGGGCCAGGGGCAGGAAGGGCAGCAGGGCCGCTGCCCCTTCGTCGCTGTCGCCGCCGCCGTAGTCCACCCGCACGTAGATGTCGGCTGTGCGACCGTCTAGCTGGGCCTGGGTGGCCTTCTGGCCGAACAGGGCATCCTTCACCCGCTGCGACACGTCCTCGGCGCTGAGGCTGTAGGCTGAAGCCTTCTGAGAGTCTACCCGCACCTCTACCTCAGGTCGGTCAGATAGGAGGTCGCTGCTGACGTTCGTCAGGTCCTCGACATCCTTCAGGTTCAAGAGGAGTTGGTCATTGGCGTCCTGCACATCCTCTAGGCTGTCGGCAGAGATGGTGATCTCCACTTGGTCGGTCTGGCCGATACCAGACGTCTGCTGCACGCTCACCTCTTTCTCGCCGGGCAGGGCGTTCAAGCTGTCCCGCAGCCAGTCTGCCGCTTCATCCATGTCTACGCTGTCGGAGTAGGCGAGCCACATGTCGATGGTGCCGCTGGTGGGAACGCGTCCGGAGGCCAGTTGGAAGGAGGCCAAGCTCCCGCTAGGGTCGGGTTGGCCTATGACTAGGTCATAGGTATCCAGTTTCTCTGCCTGGTCCAGAAGCTCCTCGATCTCCTGGGTCTTGGCCTCGCTGGTGGCCAGGCTGGTGCCGGCGGGAAGCTCGACGATGGCCTGGATGGTGTTGCCCCCTCCGCCTGGCAGGAAGCTTATGCCGATGAAGGGGAGGAGGGCAAAGCTGGCGATGAACAATACGACGCCGGCCGTCAGGGTGGCCAGGCGGTGGGCCAGGGCCCAGCGGAGGACGGGGGTGTAGATGCGTTGCAGCCAGGTCTCTTCCTCCTTGCCCTCGGCAGGCGAGGGGCGAGGCTGACGGGGGCCGAAGGGGAGCAGTCGTCGCAGCCAGCGGGGGCGACCGCCTTCTCCAGGTGCCATCCCCACAAGGTAGCGGGCGAGGACAGGCACCACCGTCAGGGCCACCAGGAGGGAAGCCAGCAGGGCGATGGTGATGGTGAGGGCGAAGGAGAGGAAGATCTCGCCCACCAGCCCTCCGGCCAGGGCCAGCGGCAGGAAGACGGCCACCGTGGTCAGAGTGGACGCGAAGACGGCCGTACCTACTTCGCGGGTGGCGGTGTAAGCCGCCTCCGATAGCTTCTCGCCCTGGCGGGCATGGCGGTAGATGTTCTCCAGGACGACGATACTATCGTCCACCACGCGGCCGATGGCCACAGTCAGGCCGGCCATGGTGATAATGTTGAGGGTCATACCCTGCCAGGCCAGAACGATGAGGGCGATGATGATGCTCAGGGGAATGGAGACGGCGGTCACCAGGGTGGTGCGCAGGCCGGTGAGGAAGAGGTAGATGACGATGACGGCGAAGAGGAAGCCCAGGGCTCCCTCTCGCAGCAGGGAGGCGATGGACTCCTCGATGTAGTCTGACTGGTCAAAGATGGTGACAATCTGCACGTCGGCGGGCAGGCTTTGCCTGATCTCATTGGCCTTGTCCTGGACGTTGTTGGCCACCTCGACGGTGTTGGCATCGGTCTCTTTCACTACCGAGATGGTCAGGCTGGGCTGGCCGTTGGTGCGACTGATGCTGGCGAAGGGGTCAGTGGCCATCTCCACCTGGCCGATGTCGCCCAGGAGGACGGGCGATGCACCCTCCGAGCTGGCTACCGCCAGGTTGCTGACATCCGCCAGGGATGTGTAGCGAGAGGTGGTACGCACCGGCAGCACCCGCCCCTCGCTATCGGAGATGATGCCGCTGGGGCTGGAGACGTTGTTCTCCTGAAGGGCCTTCACTACCTGCTCAGTGGTCAGCCCGTACTGGGCGAGCCTTTGGGGGTCGAGGGTGACCCAGACCTGCTGGGCAGCTGCCCCCTCGATGCCGACCCCGGCCACGCCGTCTACTTGCTCCACGGCGGGCAGCACATCGCTGCGGGCTATGGTCTCCAGCTCGGAGACATCGCGCTCACCCAGGAGGCTGAAAAAGAGGATGGGGAAGTCGGACAGGTCGATGCGGCCGACCGTGGGCCGGCTGGCGCCACTGGGCAAGACAACGTTGTTGACGCTGGCCGCGATCTCTTGCTCTACTTTTTCCATGTCGGTGCCGTAGTCAAACTCGGTGGTGACCACGGACAGGTTCTCGGTGGAGATGGAGTGGAGCCCTTTGAGGTCGCCGAGGCTGGCGACGGCGTTCTCCACGGGTATGGTCACGTCCTGAAGGACGGCGTCGGGGCTGGCGCCGGGGTAGCTGGTGGCCACCGTAACCACCGGCAGGTCGATGTCGGGGAAGAGCTCGGTCTTGAGGCGGAATATGGCGAAGACGCCACCCAGGACGACCAGCAATGTGATCAGGAAGATGACAGCCGGCCTGCCCAGGGCCAAACGGGTGATGCCGGTTATCCAGTCCACGCGTACTGCTCCTGGCGGCTGAGAGCCCCGACGATGATGGTCAGGGCCTGCTCGATGGTCTCTAGGTCGGCGCTGTCCATGCGGTCGAGGAGTTCGGACAGCCAGTCCTGGCCTGAGGTCCACAGCCCGTCGACGAGCTGGTGGCCGCGGGCGGTCAGGCTGTTAAGGATGCGGCGGCGATCGTGGCGGTCAGAGCGGCGGACGATGAGGGCACGCTCCTTCAGTCGCTCAAGTATGCCGTTCATGGTGGGCAGGGAGACGCCCGCAGCCTTGGCCAGGCTGCTGCAGGGAAGGGGTCCATCGACGAAGAGGGAGAGGAGCACCTTGAGCTGGGGCATGGTCAGGTCGAGGCGGTGCCAATCGCGCGGCACTTGGTTGCGGCCTGCTCTGAAGACGTCCTCAGCCAGGGAGAGGATGCGCTCTTTCTGGCCGCCGTCGGGGCGAGTCATTGCCGGGCAACCTCCAGGAAATATGCTTAGGGTAAGGCTAAGTATATTCCCCGGCCTTGGCTGGAACAAGCCCTCCAGGGCGTGATTTTCGCTGCTAGGGAGGGCTTCAAACGGGGGCAAAAGGGAGGGCGGCCACGCTCTGGCTGCCCTCCCTGTCATTGCGGCGCGCCTGCCTATCGGCAGGTTTGGATCTACAATCGCAGCTTGCCGTGAGATGGCTGCCGTCGACGCTGGCGGTGGGGAGCTCCCTCCTCGGCCTGAAGCTCTTCGGGAGCCATGGCACCGAACTCGTGGACGTAGCCACAGGAAAGGCAAGAACTGTACGAACCGTACCAGTCCTCTTCCTTGATCATGGAGCCACGACAGCGGGGACAAACTCTGGGCGGAGCGGCTTGCATCGCTACTTCGAACCCCCTTCCGTTGGCCGTGTCGCCCAGAGGCTCGATCCTGCCTGGCCAAGCAGGGCCTCGAGCGGCACAAAAAAGGCCTTTTGCCAGTAACCGCCGGCAAGGCCTTTCGTGCGCCTCCGAGGTTAGTTGACGGGTTCGGGTTGAAAGGCTAACCCTACCCTCGCCTCAGCGAGAGATTCACCCCAGAACTTGGTCCCCCGTTCCCTTATGGGATTCGGCGCGGGCGATCGTGACTTCAATCACATATTATAGCAATAACGAAAACCTGTCAAGACAGATGCGAGCTATTGCCTGTCGCTGGCCTCTGCCTACCTATAGGATGCCCTCTTGACCGAGCGAGAAGCGGGTGATACTTTCACTGCGCCGATGATATGATGTCAACACTTATCGCAGACCGCTAGGGAGCAGGGCCAGCCGTGCAGCAGTACATCGTTCGTCGCGCTCTTCTTAACGTGCTGGTGATCTTCATGGTCATTACCATGGTCTTCCTCGCCCTGCGGGTGACGCCGGGCGACTTTGCCCTGCGTCAGGCTGGGGCTCAGATTCCCGGCCATTCGGCGGAAGAGGCGACAGACATCGTGCGTCACGATCTGGGCCTGGATAAGCCCATGCCTGAGCAGTACTGGGGGTTTGTGAGCGGCCTCTTCCAGGGCGATCTGGGCGACTCCTTCGTCAGCAAGCAACCCGTCATGCTGGAGCTGAAGGAGCGATTGGCCCCCTCCATCGAGCTGGCAATCCTCCAGATCATCGTAGCAATAGCGGTAGCTGTGCCAATAGGCATTATCTCGGCCGTTCGCCAGGACACCTGGCTGGACTACGTTCTCCGCTTGTTCGCTATCTTCTGGCTGGCCGTGCCCTCCTTCTTTGTGGGCGTGCTGCTCCTTTACTCTTTAGCCCGCTGGGCTCACTGGAGTCCGCCCATTACCAACTACAAGGGCTTTTTTGATGATCCCCTTTTGAACATGCAGGCCATGGTTCTCCCAGCCCTAGCGGGGGGCCTGGCTACCGGCGCTATTATCATGCGGTTTTTGCGATCGCAGTTGTTGGAGGTGCTCCGTCAGGACTACGTACGTACCGCTTGGTCAAAGGGTCTGCAGGAGCGAGTGGTAATTCTAAGGCACGCCCTCAAGAACGCTCTTATTCCTGTTCTTACCGTTATCTCCCTCCTCCTCGCCATCGTCATCAGCGGCAACGTGGTCCTGGAGACCCTCTTTCAGCTGCCGGGCATTGGCTTTTACGTTGTCAATGCCATTCAGCAGTACGACTATCCGGTGGTCCAGGGAGTAGTGCTTCTAATGGCCGCAGGTCTGGTGTTTGTCAACCTGCTGGTGGATATGGCCTACGCCTGGTTGGACCCCCGGATTCGCTACGGTTAGTAGGCTGCTGGAAGGAGGCGTCCCGTGCTGGCGGGACAAGAAAGGGCCGAGGCGGAGGTCCTCGCCGCGGCGGAGGAGTTTGCTCTGCCGCAACGGCCGGGCTGGCTCTCGCTCGTTGGTCGCTTCATACGGCGCAAGCCTCTGGGTGCTTTCGGGGTGGCGGTCGTGTTGTTGATGGCAGCGGCGGCCGCGGGTGCGCCCTGGCTCTGCCGCTATGATGCCGAGGAGGCATTTCGGGTTGCGAACCCGGACTACGTGCCTGGCTCAGTGGAGCCAGAGGAGAAGTTGGACAGCCGCTCCGGCCCCAGTTGGGAGCACTGGTTCGGCACTGACCAGTTCGGCCGGGACAACTACTCGCGAGTGGTCTGGGGCGCTCGGCGCTCCTTGGGAGTAGGGCTGGGCGCCCTGCTGTTCGCCATCATCTTCGGCACAACCATCGGCATCGTCTCCGCCTACTTCCGCGGCTGGTTTGACATGCTCGTCCAGCGGATTATGGACTCTATCCAGGCCTTTCCGCCTATGCTCGTCCTGCTGCTATTGGTGAGCCTCACCGAGCGCAATCTCATCACGCTGACCCTGGGCTTGGGTTTTGTGGTCATCACGGGTGCGCAGCGCATCGTGCGCAGTGCCGTGCTTTCGGCGCGCGAGGATCCGCATGTGGAGGCAGCAAGGGCTATCGGCTGTTCGCCCTTCCGTCTGATGGCGGTGCACATCCTGCCCAACGTGGCGGCGCCGATAATTGTCATCTTCTCCATCGGCATTGCCAGCGTTATCCTGGCGGAGGCCGCTCTGGCATTCCTGGGCCTGGCGCCTATCGAGCCGCCATCCTGGGGCATGATGCTGGACGAAGGGCGGCGGTACATGACTAGTCAGCCCTCGACCATGCTGGTCGGCGGCGCAGCGATAACCCTGACGGTGATGGGCTTCAACCTGGCGGGGGATGCCCTGCGCGACATCCTCGACCCCCGCATTCGCCTTACCTAGGAGGGCTTTTTTGGATAAGGCAAAGGAGGTGTGAGCATGGCTGAGTCAAACTATTGGCGGCGCTTCTGGGCTCGGCGGCTGTCACGACGGCGGATGCTGCGAGCGGCTGCTCTGGGCAGCGCTGGCCTCGCGGCGGCCGCGGTGGTGGGCTGCGCGGAGGAGGAGGAAGCCACGCCAACGGCTCTGGTCAGTCCAACCGTTCCTGCTACCGCCACACCCTTCGTGTACGAGTCAGCGGCCTATCGCGGCGGCACCCTCCACTTGCCGGGCTACGAGGCCTTCGTGTTCGACACCCTGGACCCCCACCAGACCGATTTCGGGCCTGTCGTCAGCTCTCATTCTGCGGTTTTCAGTAAGGTTCTAAGGTATGAAGACATCGAACGGGGGGAGATCGTTCCCGACCTGGCCCAGGCGATGCCGGAGACGCCCGACCCGCTCACCTACATCATCCGCCTAAGGCCGGGCGTGCGCTTTCATCAGCCCGGCGCCGTCCTCGGCCGCTCACCCAGCGCCGAGGAGCGAGCTGTGGGCGGCCGCGAACTCACGGCGGAGGATGTGAAGTACAGCTTCGAGCGGCAGATGAACGAGGAGAGCCCGCGACGGGCGCTCTACCGGCGCGCCCATCAGTATCAGACCATCGATAGCATAGAGGTGGTTGACTCGCTTACCCTCAGGATCCGCACCAAGCGGCCCACGGCCCCCTTCCTCCACTTCCTGGCTGATAGCAGCGCCCTCATCGTGGCCAAGGAGCTGGTGGACGGGAGCGACGAGATGAACCGGCAGGAGGCGATGCTGGGCACCGGCCCCTTCATGTGGGATGAGCTCAAGCCTCTGGTGAAGTCGTCCTTTGTGAGGAACCCCGACTGGTTCGGCTGGGACGAGCCGGAGCTTGACAGGCCCTACATCGACGGCTATAAGTCCCACTTCCTCTTCGATGATGCCTCCGTTGAGGCTGCCTTTCGCACCAAGAAGCTGGACGTGGCCTTTCAGGTGAACAATCCCGACTGGGTGGCCAAGCTGCGGGAGGACGAGCCCGACCTGATCAACTTCGATATGGGCTTTGCGGCCTGGGTCAAGGCTGCCTTCAGTATAGACCAGGCGCCCTACAATGACATCAGGCTGCGGCGAGCCATCCACCTGGCCAGCGACCGGCAGCAGATGCTGGAGGCTTTCTGGCAGGGCTACGGCAAGATGCAGGGGCCGGTGGGGTGGGTCCTCAGGCAGTGGGCCCTGCCGCAGGAGGAGCTGCTCACGAAGCCCGGCTATCGGCTGAGCAAGCAGGAGCGGGAGGAGGACGAGCGGGAGGCGCGTCAGCTCTACGAAGCGGTGGGAAGCCCCGACCTGAAGGTCATCTTCGCGGACCAGCCGTCCTACATCCCTCAGTTCGCTCCCCAGTATGAGCGGCAGTTGGAGAAGGTTCTGGGGGCCAAGGTCGACTACGATGTATGGACCTACCCCCAGATTTCGGAGGGGTCGCAGCGGGGCACTGCTCCCTTTGTCTTTGCCTATGACAACGGCTGGATCGACCTAGACGACTGGCTCTATCCTTACTTTCACACCGATGGGCCCAAGAATGAGTCCGGCCTGTCGGACCGCACCCTGGACGGGATGCTGGAGGCTCAAAGGGAGGAGTTCGACCCGGAGGAGCGACAGCGGCTGGGCTATGAGATCCAGCGCTACCTGCTGGACAACGTCCTGACTCGCGTGGACTTTGTCGCCGCTATCTGGCTGTGGGTGGCCTGGCCCTACTACCGCAACTTCCGGCCAACGCCCTTCTTCGGGAACTCCTTCCTGATGGCCAATGCCTGGCTGGACCAGTCGAATCCCGTCTGGGGGAGCAGGCCCTAGGGGGCTGGCCTCTAGAAGAGGGCGGTGGTGCTGCCGCCATCCACCTGGATGGTGGCACCGCTGATGTAGCGGGCCTTCTCCGAGGCGAGGAAGACGACGAGGGCAGCGATGTCCGCGGGCTCGCCGAGGAAGCCGGTGGGCGTCCTGTTTTTCTCCTCCTCGAGCACCTCTTGGAAGGGGCGGCCCTCCCTCTGGGCGCGCGCCTCGAAAATGGAGAGGAGGCGCTGGGTGGCGATGTTGCCCGGGCAGACGTTGTTCACGGTGATGCCCTCCTTGGCCACCTCCCGCGATAGGGTCTTGGCCATGCCCACTACCCCCAGGCGGACGGCGTTAGAGAGGATCAGGCGGTCGATGGGCTGCTTCACGGCCACCGAGGTGATGTTGATGACCCGCCCGCCCTGCCGCCGCAGGTAGGGCAGGGTCTCGCGGATGGTACGCACGGCGCTGAGGAAATTCTGGTCGACGGCCTTCTGCCACTCCTCCTCGGAGAAGTCATCGAAGGTGCCCAAGGGAGGGCCACCGGCGTTGTTCACCACGATATCGATGCGGCCGAAGGTCTTCGCGGTCTGATGGACGAGGCGCTGGATGTCGTCGTAGTTGGACATGTCGCAGACCAGCGGCAGGACGCGGGCCCCTGTCTGCGAGCGGATCTCCTCGGCGGTCGCCTTGAGGTCCGCTTCGCCGCGGGCGCAGATGGCGACGTCGCACCCCTCCTGGGCCAGGGCGAGGGCGATAGCCTTGCCCATGCCGCGGCTGGAGCCGCCCACTATCGCTGCCTTTCCCGTCAGTCCTAGTTTCATCTTTCTGCCGCCTTGTCTGTTATCGAACGCTGCTCTTCAGGTATGGTATTCGATCTGGCGTCAGTGTCAAATGGCCGAGGCTGTTGGAATACCTATTATCTCCGTTCATGGTTCGACAGGCTCACCACGAGCGGAGATGCGCAGGCACCTCAAACCGCTCGCCCTGAGCGTGTCGAAGGGCGAGCAAGGGCGCTTTTTCAACAGCTTCGGCCCTTGCCTCTCCTTGACAGGCAAGGGGGCGTCCGCTATAGTCCAGGTGGTTCCTGCACCTTAGTAATCGAATAGTCGTTGGCAAGGGTGCCTCGCATGGCCTGTCTATCGACGGGCCGGGGTTAAAAGCGAAGCCGGTGTGAGACCGGCGCTGTCCCGCAACTGTAATCCGCGTTGGGCGGAGAGTCAGGTCGCCTGCCCTTGTCAGATGTACCAGCCTTCGAGGGAGAGGCATGGGCACAGGCGGTAGAAGAGCACGCGAACCCTTGCCAGTCTCAAGGCAAGGGTTTGTTCTTTCTTCTGCCCGAAGGTCTATTCGCAAAGTCCTCCGCCTCGAGATTGGCGGAGGACTTCTTTGCATCCCTCAGAAGGGAGGAGATGTGACCAGTCTTATTCAGCGAGGCCTGCTGTTGCTGGCCCTCGTCGTCCTGGCGGCGGCTGTCGCCTGCGAGGACGGTGGTGGGGGGCCGACGCCGGAGGCATCGCCCACCGTCCTGGGGGCCATCCAGGTTCCATACCCGCTGGCCATCGTCGACACGGTGGGGCGGGAAGTGATCATTGAGGCAGAGCCGCAGCGCATCGCTTCGCTCTCGCCAGCGGCCACGGAGACCCTGTTCGCCATCGGCGCCGGCGATCAGGTCATCGCCGTCGACATGTTCTCCAACTATCCGGAGGAGGCCACCACGCGCCAGCAGCTAGACGCCTACGAGCCCAACCTGGAGGCGATCGCCGGGATCGGGCCGGACCTGGTGCTGCTGTTCTACGACCCGGGGGAGCTCGCCGATTCCCTGGAGAGGCTGGGCATCACGACGGCGGTGCTGGGTTCCGTCGAGGAGACGCCCGAATCGGTGGAGGCCGTGTTCGACCAGATACGGCTGCTGGGCCAGGTGACAGACCACGTTCAGGAAGCCGAGGAACTGGTGGCGGAGATGCAGGACAGGGTTGACGCCATCGAGGAGGCCCTGGCGGACGTGGAGCAGGGGCCGCGCATTTTCCACGAGGTAGACGCGATGTTGTACACGGCAGCGCCCGACAGCTTCGTGGGCGGCCTGTACAAGATCCTGAAGGCCCAGAACATCGCCGCAGGGGCCGACCAACCTTTCCCCCAGCTCAGCCAGGAGGTGATCATCGAGAGGGACCCGGAGGTGATCATCCTGGCCGACGGTGCCTACGGCGAGTCCCCGGACACGGTGAAGGCCCGTCCGGGATGGGGGAGCATCTCGGCGGTGCGAAGCGACCGCATATTCGTCATCGACCCCGACATCGTGAGCCGACCGGGGCCGCGGTGCGTGGACGCCCTGGAGGCGCTGGCCGAGTATCTCTATCCGAAGAAGTTTGAATGAAGCTCTTCGGCTCTGCGGCCCGAGCTGAACCGCTGCCGGAGGCTACCTTGAGCGCTCTGCTGGGGCGAGCGCTCTGGCCCCGCCTGGTCGTGGGCCTGGGCGTCCTGCTGGGGGCAGCCCTGCTGGCGGCGGCCATCGGGCCGGTGGACATCCCCGCCGACGCCGTGGCTCGCATCATCCTCTCGCGGCTGCCCGGCGTGAGCCTGGCCGATAGCCTGCCGCAAAGCTGGCGGGACATCGTGTGGGAGGTCCGCCTGCCGCGGGTGGTGATAGCGGGTCTGGTGGGGGCCACCCTGGCCTTCTCCGGCGCCACCTACCAGGCCGTCTTTCGCAACCCTCTGGCCGACCCCTACCTCATCGGCGTGGCGGCGGGGGCCGGCCTGGGAGCCACTGCGGTCATCGTCTCGCCGCTGGACCACACCATCGGCGGCGTGAGCCTGGTGCCGCTGGCCGCCTTCGGCGGCGGCCTCACTGCGGTCGGCCTGGCCTACTCCCTGGCCCGCGTCGGGCGCACCGTGCCCACCGTCACCCTGATCCTGGCCGGGGTGGCCATATCCTCTATCGCCACCTCGGCGACGGCCTTCCTCATGATCAACCACAGCCAGCGGATGCACACCACCCTGACGTGGCTCCTGGGCGGCTTCAACCTGAGCGAGTGGAGCAAGCTGTGGTGGGTGCTGCCTTACGTGGTCCCGGCGGCGGCCATCATCCTGCTCTACGGACGCATCCTGAACGTGCTGCAACTGGACGAGGAGCAGGCCCAGCAGCTTGGGGTGAACGTGGAGCGGGTTAAGCTGTTGCTCCTGGGGGCGGCGTCGCTGGCCACGGCGGCGGCCGTCTCTGTGAGCGGGATCATCGGCTTTGTGGGGCTCATCGTGCCCCACGCGGTGCGCCTCCTGTGGGGACCGGACTATCGGCAGCTCTTGCCCATGTCCATGGTGCTGGGCGCTGCCTTCCTCATCCTGGCCGACCTCCTGGCCCGTACGGTGAATTCGCCGAGCGAGGTCCCTGTGGGCATCATCACCGCGTTCTGCGGCGCACCCTTCTTCCTCTATCTGCTGCGGCTGCGCCAGCGGGCGGTCTTCTGAGGGCGACATGCTGAAGATACGCGACCTGACGGTGGCCTACGGTGAGCTGGTCGCTCTGCGGCAGGTGAGCCTGTCGCTGGGGGCGGGCGAGCTGCTGGGGGTGGTGGGGCCCAACGGCTCTGGCAAGTCCACCCTCATTCGGGCCATCACCCGGCTGGTGCGGCCCTTGGGCGGCGGTATCCGCCTCGACGGGAAGGAGGTGGGCCGTCTCTCCCAGCGGGAGCTGGCGCGCTGGGCGGCAGTGGTGCCCCAGAACCCCTACCTGCCCGATGCCTTCACTGTGCTGGAGGTGGCCCTGATGGGCCGCACTCCTCACCTGGGTCTGCTACAATCGGAGGGACGGGCTGATCTGGCGACGGTGCGGCGGGCCCTGGAGCAGACCGATACCTGGCACCTGGCCAGCAGGCGGATGGGCGAGCTCTCGGGGGGCGAGAGGCAGCGGGTGGTGGTAGCCCGCGCTCTCGCCCAGGAGACGCCGCTCCTGCTTCTGGACGAGCCTACCGCTCATCTGGACATGGGCCATCAGGCGGCGGTGTTCGATCTGGTCAGGCAGTTGTGTCGAACGGAGGGCAAAGGCGTGCTGGCGGCCGTCCACGATCTGAGCCTGGCCGGCCAGTACTGCGACCGATTGGTGATGCTGAACGAAGGCCGCATCGTTGGCGAGGGCGAGCCGCAGGAGGTGCTATCGCCCCAGCTCTTGGCCTCCGTCTACGGAACGCGGGTCTCGGTCTTCCCCCATCCCCTGACGGGGCGACCGGTGGTGACGCCGGTGTCGGAAGCGGCCCGCTCAGGCCTGGAGGCGAGGGGAAGCATCGGCACATTCAGGAGCTGAGGGATGTCGGCGAAAGGCGCGAGAGGCCAGGCACTGGTCATCGTCCTTACCGGCCACGGCAAGGGCAAGACTACTGCCGCGCTGGGGGTGGTCTTGCGAGCGTGGGGGCGCGGCATGAAGACGGTCGTCCTCCAGTTCGTCAAGACGCGCACGGCGAACTACGGGGAGAATCGGGCGGCCAGGAAGCTGGGGATCGAGATGATTCCCATGGGCGAGGGGTTCACCTGGCTCTCCAAGGACATCGAGAAGGACAAGGCCACCGCTCGCGAGTGCTGGGAGCTGGCCCGCCAGAAGATCGACTCCGGCCAGTACAACATCGTCGTCCTGGATGAGATGACCTATCCAATGACCTACGGCTGGATTCCTGTCGAAGAGGTGATCGACACCCTGCGGCGGCGGCCGCAGGGCCTGCACGTGATCATCACCGGCCGCGATGCCCCGCAGGAGCTGATCGACTTCGCCGACCTGGTGACGGAGATGCGGGAGGTGAAGCACCCTTACAAGAAGGGCGTCAAGGCACGGCCAGGCATCGACTTCTGAGGCGGCGATGACCCAGGTCTGGTCTCACCAGGATGCGGTGCTGCCATGATACCCATCGGCGATAGCGTACGCACTCGCACGTTCCCCTACGTGAACATCGCCATCATCGTCGCCAGCTTCCTGGTGTTCGTCTATGAGGTAGGTTTCGCCAGCAGCATCAACGAGTTCTTCTTCGACTGGGCGGTAGTGCCCGTTGAGCTCACCGACTATCTGGACAACCCCGGCGACCACTCCCTGCGCGTTCTCTTCACGCCGATCACCGCCATGTTCCTCCACGGCGGCTGGTTTCACATTGTGGGCAATATGATCTTTCTCTGGGTGTTTGGCGACAATGTAGAGGATGCGCTGGGGCATCTTGGCTACTTGGCGTTTTACTGCCTCTGTGGTATCGCCGCGACGGCGGCTCAGGTATGGGTGGACCCTAACTCGTCGGTGCCCATGGTGGGGGCCAGCGGCGCCATCGCCGGCGTCCTGGGGGCCTACCTGGTGCTCTATCCTCGCGCCACCATAGCTGCCCTGATAATGCCGTTCTTCTTCTGGACGGCCTACGTGCCGGCCTTCCTCCTCATCGGCTTCTGGTTTCTCATTCAGCTATTCAATGGCGTGGCCTCGATCGGCTACGCTGTAGGTGCCAGTGGGGGCGTGGCCTGGTGGGCACACGTGGGAGGCTTTTCGGCCGGCTTCCTGTTGCTCTGGCTCTTCCGCCCTCGCCGTCCGAGCGTGGGCATGGGCCGACCGACGCAGTAGGTTAGCCCCTGTCCTTGATGCTTGGCTGACTCCTCGCTACGCCTCAAGGCGTCAGATGGCAGTTTCACTTGGGCGGGCGGTCTTCGGAAACGCTGTGCTTTACGGGAGATGCGTCCTATTTGCTGGCGCGAGGAGTTGATGCGTGGGTCTGCCCCCGTCTTGAGTAGCTGAAGTCATTGGAGAACTGCCGGCGAGCGCCGCACCACTTGCAAACGCCTTCGGTCATGGCGCCATTTGGGTTTCCAAGTAACCAGTGATGAGCGCTGTGCGAGCAGGCCGGATTGGCCGCGGGAATGACTGCCGCGCTCTCGTCGTCTACCATCGTCCGCGCCCGTGGGTCGAGCCGCGCGAAAGGCCGCCCGCGTAAAGCTTGTGCGCCATGAATGTCCTCCCTCTTCGCCCCTTGGGCAGCCAGTAGACGGTCTCGTCTGACTCCGTATGTGAATCGCTCGACTTCCCCACCCCGCTGGATGGAAAGAGGGGGGCACAGCCCCCCTCTTTCGCTGTCAGACCTAGTAGCGGCGTGGGGAACTGGCGGGTTGCTGCCGGAAGCAGTCGCTGCAGTACACTGGGCGATCGCCACGGGGCTGGAAGGGGACTTCGGTCTGCTTGCCGCATTGGGCACAGACGGCGGGGTACATCTGTCGCGGGGCCCGGCCGTAGCCGCCGCCGCCACCGCCGCCGCCGTAATCGCGTTCGCTGCGGCGCGCTTGACGGCAGGACGGACAACGCTTGGGCTCGTTGGTGTAGCCCTTTTCGGCGTGATAGGCTTGGTCGTCAGCGCTGAAGGTGAAAGACTGACCGCAGTCCTGACAGGTGAGAGTCCTATCCTCGTAACTCATCGATGACCTCCTTTCGCTCAATAGTTGGCGATGGCTTGGTCACCGGAGTTCAGGACACTGGGGAACGAAGCCGTGCAACACTAAACGATCACCACTGTCGTAAGGATACCACAAGCCGAAGAAATGAGCAATATCGCTTTCCTGCTCAGCCTAGGCTCGGAACTCGATGCGGCTGAGCAGGCGGCGCTCTGCCTCGGCGGCTACCTCCTCCACCAGGCCGCCGGCCACCCGGCCGACGAGCCGCTCCAGGATAGCCCGCCGCGGCCGCAGGTAGGCCAGCCGTCGCGGCACTCTGCCCAGCTCGGTGGCCATGTCGATGGCTGTGTCCAGGTCGCCCAGTTCATCCACCAGACCTAGCTCCTTGGCCTTGCGAGCGGTGAACATCTCGCCGGTAGCGAGGCTGCGCACCTTCTTTGGCTCTAAGTGGCGGGTGCGGGCCACGGCGTCCACGAACCAGTCGTAGTACTCGTCCATGAGCTTCTGCAGCTTCTTCTGCTCTTCGTCGGTGGGCTCGCGGAAGGGCTGGAACATATCCTTGAAGGTGCCGGCCTTAGTCACGAACACCTTCACGCCCAGGCGCTGGAGGAGCTCGCTGATCACCGGCCGAATGGAGATGACGCCGATGGAGCCCACTATCGCGGTGGGGATGGCCACGACCTTGGTGGCGGCGCAGCTCGCCAGGTAACCGCCGGAGAGGCCCGAACCGCGAATAAAGGCGATGACAGGTTTTCTGGCCGCTATCTTGGCTATGCCCAGGTGGATCTGATCGGCGGCGGGCGCCGAGCCGCCCGGGGAGTCGATATCTACCACGACCGCCCTGACACGAGTGTCGTCACGCAGGGTGGTGAGCATGCGACCGTAATCGGGGCCGCGGATGGTCGTCCCCATGACGCCGAAGAGCTCCACGATGCCGATCCTGGGGGCCAGCCACGGCAGACGTACCGCAGGAATCTGACTCACGTCTTAACCTCGCAGAATTCGCGATGCTTCCGCCTGCCTCTTGGCAGGGTCTCCAGCAAGTATAGCGCGGACGGGCCCGAGGCGAAACCGAAGCTTTTTGGCGACGGCTTTGAATATGCTATCATGAGCTTGCCTGCCTGTGTTGGGAGGTTTTTGGGGTAGGATGCGCATAATTCTTTTCACTGGCAAGGGTGGGGTAGGCAAGACCACCGCGGCAGCCGCTACTGCCCTGCGAGCATCCCAGCTAGGCTATCGCACCGTTGTCCTCAGCACCGATGCTGCCCACAGCCTGGCCGACTCCTTCGACTTGCCTCTGGGGCCTGAGCCGGCGCCTATCGCTGCCAATCTGTGGGGTCAGGAGACCGACGTTTACTACAACCTGGAGAAGTACTGGGGTACGGTGCAGCAGTGGCTGCGGTCCCTGCTCTCCTGGCGCGGCCTGGACGAACTGGTGGCTGACGAAGTGGCCACCCTGCCGGGCATGGACGAGCTCTCCAATCTGTTATGGATCAACGATCACTATGCCAGCGGCCAGTACGACGTGATCATCGTGGATTGCGCTCCCACCGGCGAGACTCTCAGGCTGCTGAGCTTCCCCGACATCGCTGGCTGGTGGGTGGAGAAGATCCTGCCTGTCCATCGGCGGATGGTGAAGGTGATCCGGCCGATGGTGCGGCCCTTCAGCGATATCCCTTTGCCCACAGACGAGGTGTATGTGGCTGGCGAAGACCTTTTCCGCCGCCTGGAGGAGCTGGGCACCCTTCTTGGAAGCGTCGATGAGACATCGGTGCGCCTGGTCCTCAACCCCGAGAAGATGGTCATCAAGGAGGCCCAGCGCACATTCACCTACCTCAACCTCTACGGCTACGCCACCGATGCCGTGATCTGTAATCGGCTCATTCCTGCGGAGGTGGAGGATCGCTACTTCCAGGGCTGGAAGACGGCTCAGGAGCAGTATTTCCGCCTTATCCAAGAGTGTTTCTCCCCTCTGACTGTGTTCACGGCGCCCCTCATGGAGCAGGAGGTGGTGGGTCTGGAGATGCTGGAGAAGATGGCGGCCGCGCTCTACGACGAGAAGGATCCCACCCAGCTCTTCTTCCGCGGTCCTGTTCAGGAGGTGACGAGCGAGGATGGTCGCTATGTGCTGACCATCGTCCTTCCCTTCGTCAGCAAGGAGCAACTCTCGCTGACGCGGGCGGGCGACGAGCTCATCATCAACGTGGGCAGCTTCAAGCGCAGCATTATCCTGCCGCGCATCCTCCACGGCCTGAGCACGCTGGGGGCCAAGTTCGAGGGCAATAAGCTGCGCATCGCCTTCGGTGAGGCCTCGCAGGAGGAAGATTCGCCCTAGCCGCCTCCGAGCCGTTGGTCGCTAGGGAGCCTGGGCCGCGTCCCAGATGATCTTGGCAACGTCCAGTACCGTAACCTGGCCGTAGACCGTATAGCCCAGGATGGATTCCCGATTGAGGGTATAGGCGTTTCGCCGGCCGACCTTGCGCTTGGTGATGAAGCCGCCCTCCTCTAGCTCTCGCACGATCTGATAGACTGCGCGCTCGGTTAGTCCCGTGCCCAGGGCGATCTCCCGCAGGGTAGCCTGAGAGTTCTGGACGATGTGGAGGATCACCAGGCCGTGGTTGCTGAGAAAGTTCCATCTCTTGGGCATAGCCCACTCACCTTCCCCAGAGACGAAGCGCTCGCTTTGCCTCTGCTCTTAAGTGTCTCCGGCCGGTTGCCGCTAGCGTCCCCAGAGCCCGAAATGGCCGGGCCATAGCCAGGGAATCGAAGAGGCGCTGGCCAAGGAGGGCATCCTCGTTCATTGAATAGGCGGCAGGACAGATATAGGTTTGGTGACATGTTCACCATCCGGCCAAGATTTTTTACCATTTTTCACCGCAGGTATTGACAAGCAGCGCCAGGGCTGTTATCTTTGTTGAGTCAATATAGATTTCCAATTCTATATTGATAAGGTAAAAACTTCATATTAGTAACCTAATGAGCGCCTAGGAAAGCTGGACTTGTCGGTCTCATTATGCAGAAAGAATGCGGTTGTTGTCTAGTGGTGCAGTTCTATAGAGAGACTTCTAGGAAGCGTAATCGGGATTTCTCGATGAGACGATAAGAGGGAGACAGTTTTTGAGAAGCGTCGGCGTACACGAGCCTCTCAGCCGGCCGGGGGACGTGACCGTCGGGGATAGCGTCTTCCACGACTTTGCCGAGCGTTACCGTCAGTACTTCCCGCGAGTCTTCGCCTATGTCTACGGGCGAATACGGGACGTCCAAGCGGCTGAGGACGTAGCATCAGAGGCCTTTGAGAGGGCCTTCGTTAAAGCCGATACCCTTCGTCACGAAGAAGCCTTCGGTACCTGGCTATTTACCATCGCCAGGAATCTCCTCATCTCCTACTGCCGCAGACGTAACCGCTTTGGCGGCTCAGTCAACTCTGAGTTGGTAGAATCCTTGCCGTCGGACGCCGATCCTGAGGAGGATCTTCTAGAGCGTGAGGAAGTGGCCAAGATCATGGGCCATGTCCGTCACTTCCCGCAGAGGGAGCAGGACATCATCGCCCTCAAGTTCGACGCCGAGCTGACCAACGTCCAGATCGCCGAGATAATGAACCTGAGCGAAAGCAACGTGCGGGTCATCCTCTGCCGCACGCTGCAAAAGCTAAGGAAGGTTCTTCAGGAGGAGGGCTAGCTCTCCTCTTCAGGGGCAAACCGAGACCCCACAGATCCCCTCGTCCTCAGGCTGAATCGCCCATTTCAGCAGCCCTGCCCAAAGCATATGGGTATGCCCCATCATGGCGTTGCGCCTTAGGCCGCCGCAAGCTGGCGGACGCGCTCAACCAGCAGCGGCAGGGAGGTACCTGCCAGCGCCCGCAGGATGATGTCGCACAGGGTGGTGAGGGCCGTCTCGTTGGGGTTGATCTCGATCAGTCTGCCGCCAGCCATTTTCACGTCCTGGGGGAAGCCGGCCGCAGGATACACTACCCCCGAGGTGCCGACCAGGAGCATGCAGTCGCACATGCGGGTCTGGCGGATGCACTCGCTCAGGGCGTCGTGGGGGATGGGCTCGCCGAACAGCACGGTATCGCTCTTAACCATGCCACCGCACTGGGGGCACTTGGGTGGAACTTCCTCGATAGGGAACTCGTCGAGGGGCCAGCGGGTGTTGCAGGCTATGCAGCGCAGCTTCACGCGGCTGCCGTGGATCTCGGTGATGGCCGTGCTGCCTGCCTCCTGGTGGAGGTTATCAATGTTCTGGGTAATGATGTGTTGAAGCTGGCCCATTTGCTCTAGCTCGGCCAGGGCGTAGTGGCCGGGGTTGGGCTTGGCCTGGGACAGGGCGTCGAGAAGCTCGCGCATGGCCCCGGTGCCGCTTAGCGTCTCCTCCCACCACTTCTTGGGGTCGCGCATGAAGTTCTGGTAGCCCAGCATGTCCGGCTCGCCGAACTTGGTCCAGAGGCCGCCCGGCCCCCGAAAGGGAGGAATGCCGCTCTCGACCGAATGGCCTGCGCCCACCAGGGCCACCACGTGATTGGAAGCCACTACCAGGCGGGCGGCTGCCTCTATGGCTTCCTCGAGCTGCTCCTCGCTGGTCATCTCTTTCTCCTGCCGCTCAGGGCTGGCCGACCTCTCACTCCGGGGTTTCGCCCGGCTTGGTGGCATGGCTGGAGAGCACCTGCACGACGACGGTCCTGTCGCGTGGCCCATCGAACTCGCACAGGAACACGCCCTGCCAGCGGCCCAGGGCCAGGCGGCCGTTCGCGATGGGCACCGTCAGGGAGAGGCCCGTCAGGGTAGACTTGATGTGGGCGGGAGCGTTGCCCTCCAGGTGGCTATAGCTGCCCTTGCTAGGGACTAGGGCCTCCAGCCGGTCCAGGATGTCGCGGCTCACTGAGGGGTCAGCGTTCTCGTTTATGACGATGCCGGCGGTGGTGTGCGGCAGGTACAGGTAGCAGACGCCTTCCTCGACGCCGCTGCGCTGGATGACGTCGTTGACCCTGTTGGTGATCTCCTCCATCGCTTCCCTGCCCCTGGTGAAGACGCTTATGTGCGATAGCACGATCGACGCTCCTTCCCTTTTCCGTTCCCCCATTATAGCGTGAACTTCCCTTGTTGGCGCTAGCGTCGTTTTCTTGACGTCCGTGGAGCCGTCTGCTACGTTGCCGGCGAGAAGCCATGAAAAGAACGGTCATGACCATCGCTGGCTCCGATTCCAGCGGCGGCGCCGGTATCCAGGCCGATCTCAAGACCTTCGCCGCCCTGGGCGTGCACGGCACCTGCGCCATAACCGCCGTGACCGCTCAGGACAGCACGGGGGTGCAGGCCATCCACGAGGTTCCGCCAGAGCTGGTGGCCGCCCAGATCGATGCTGTGGTGGGGGACATGGGCGTCGACGCTGTGAAGACGGGGATGCTGGCGAGCGCGGGGATCGTTCGTATCGTGGCGGAAAGAGTGCGGCAGCATGGCCTGCCGAACCTGGTGGTCGATCCGGTGCTGGCCGCCAAGAGCGGCGATCGCCTGCTAAGGGAGGACGGCCTGAGCGTTCTGAGGACAGAACTGCTTCCTCTGTGTACCGTGGTCACGCCCAACATCCCCGAGGCGGAGGCATTGGTGGACCGCCGCCTGGAGACGGACGAAGATCTGCAGCGGGCGGCCCAGGAGATCGCGGCCCTGGGGGCCAGGAACGTGGTGATCACCGGCGGCCACGCCTCGGGGCCGGAGGCGGTGGACCTGCTGTACGACGGCAGGGGCTTCTGGCACTTCTCAGAGCCGCGCCTGGCCACCCGCCACGGGCGAGGCGTGGGGTGCACCTTCGCCTCGGCCATCGCCGTGTGGTTGGCCAAGGGGGTCGACGTTGAGGAGGCGGTGGCGCGGGCCAAGGAGTACGTGACGGCGGCCCTGGAGCATGCCTTCGCCCTGGGGAAGGGGCCGGGGCCGGTGCATCACTTCTACCGCTGGTGGGAGGGCCGCGGCGGTCGTTGACATCTGTTCGCCTTCCTGTTAATCTGAAAGCACCAATTGAATAGAGCCGTGCGGGAGCTCGGGTGAGCCGGGCTGAGAGGCCCCGATATGTCGGGGCGACCGTCGGAACCTGATCTGGGTAATGCCAGCGTAGGGAATCGGAAGAGATGTCCTGAAAATGCGCTGCTGGTACACCCAGCGGCGCGAATTTTTTATCGGGGAAGGCGTCTCTAGAAAGGAGCCAGTCATGGCTTCCAAGGACAAGCTGGTGACGCAACTGTACCAGGCCCGTCAGGGCGTGATCACTGACGCCATGCGGCGGGTGGCCGAGCGAGAAGGGCTGGAGCCGGAGGTGGTGCGCCAGGAGGTGGCCAGGGGCCGGATGGTGATCCCGGCCAACGTCAAGCACCTGGCCATGGAGCTGGACCCGATCGGCATCGGCCTGGCGGCGAGCATCAAGATCAACGCCAACATCGGCAACTCCGCCGTCAGCTCCAACATCGAGCAGGAGCTGGAGAAGCTGCACCTGGCCGTACGTGTCGGCGCTGATACGGCGATGGATCTGAGCTGCGGCGGCGACATCGATGCCATCCGGGCGGCCATCATCAACGAGAGCGCTGTTCCCATCGGCACCGTTCCTATCTACCAGGCGGTGACCCTGGTCGACCGGGTGGAGGACCTGACCGCCGCCGACCTGCTAGGGATGATCGAGCACCAGGCTCAACAGGGCGTGGACTTCATGACCGTCCACGCCGGCGTCCTTCTGGAGCACATGCCGCTGGTGAGCAAGCGAGTGACCGGCATCGTCAGCCGCGGCGGCTCCATCCTCGCCCAGTGGATGTTGTACCACCACAAGCAGAACCCCCTGTACGAGCGCTTTGACGACATCTGCGACATCTTCCGCCGCTACGACGTGGCCTTCAGCCTGGGCGATGGCCTGCGGCCGGGTTGCCTGGCCGACGCCAGCGACGAGGCCCAGTTCGCGGAGCTGCGCACCCTGGGCGAGCTGACCCATCGCGCTCGCGCCAGGGACTGCCAGGTGATGGTGGAGGGACCGGGCCACATCCCCCTGGACGAGATCGAGATGAACGTCAAGCTCCAGCAGGAGATCTGCGACGAGGCGCCCTTCTACGTCTTGGGGCCGCTGGTGACAGACATAGCGCCGGGCTACGACCACATCACCTCGGCGATTGGGGCCACCGTGGCCGGCCACGCCGGGGCTAGCTTTCTCTGCTACGTGACAGCCAAGGAGCACCTGGGCCTGCCCGACCTGGACGACGTAAGGGAGGGGGTTGTCACCTACAAGCTCGCCGCCCACGCGGCCGACGTAGCGCGCAAGCACCCAGGGGCGCGGGCGCGGGACGACGAGCTATCGCGGGCTCGCTACGACTTCGACTGGGACAAGCAGTTCGCGCTCTCCCTGGACCCCGAAACGGCCCGTAGCATGCACGATGAGACACTGGCTCCCGATATCTTCAAGGGGGCTGAGTTCTGCTCCATGTGTGGACCCAAGTTCTGCGCCATGCAGATCTCTCGCCACCTGGGTGAGGAGACGTCGAGGCAGATTCAGGCTGAGCAGGAGAAACTGGCCAAGAAGCACGCCAAGTAAGGGCAGATGATGACGCACGCTGAGTTCGGGAAGCGACTGGGCCAGTTACGTGAAGCGACTACTCGTGGTTTGTGGTACTACGCCGTCTGGAAGAATGTGCGGCTTCACGACGAGGGCAGGGTCTCCTGGTCTCTCGAAGAGCAGAACGAGGTCCTCGGGCGGTTCAGGGGGTTCTTCAAGCCGGTGGCGTTCGCTCTTCTTGACATGGCGCTTATGCAGTTCGCCAAAGTGTTCGACAGGCGCCGCGGAACTGCTAGCCTCTGGAATCTTCTAGGAGCCGCACGGCGCGACACGAGCCTCGTATCCGGTCGCACGTCGGCGGAGGTGGATGCAGTCTCCAAGGAGTTTCGGCAGAGCAAGAAGGTGTTGAAGACGCTGAAGCGGAAGAGAGATCAACAGTTGGCGCACGTGGATGCGAATCCCGCGCCGGTTGATCCGATACTATTGGCAGAGTTCGACGGGCTCGTTGAGCATGTCGTTTCGGCGTTCAACTGGCTCTCGACAGCACATGACCGCCAGCATTTCAGTTGGGAACAGTCGCTACGGGACGCTGAGCGGCACACCACTGAGGTGCTGGGCACACTTCGGGGGGAAATGGAGCGCAAGCAAAAGGAGCATCAAGAAGAGATGGTGCGAATAGTTCTGGAAGAAATACGGCGCAGGGAGATGCTGATTGGACGTCCGTTGGACAAGGAAGAAATGCGCTCTCTTAAACAGTCATTCGACTTGACTGAGGAAGAAATGCATCGCATTCAGGAAGAATAGGTCTTGAGCTAGGAGGGATGATTTGATGTTGGTGGGGAACGACTATCTGGAGATCGCTGGCAAGAAGTTTCGCTCTCGCCTGATAGCGGGCACCGGTAAGTACCGCAGCACCGAGGAGATGTTAGCCGCTCTCGAGGCTTCGGGCACGGAGATCGTGACGGTGGCTATCCGCCGCCTCAACCTGGACAACCCCAAGGAGAAGACCCTCCTGGACCTCATCGACTGGAGCAAGTACACCATTCTGCCCAATACCGCCGGTTGTCGCACGGTGGAGGAGGTCCTGTTCACTGCTCGCCTGGCCCGCGAGGTCACCAGCTCTGATTGGATCAAGGTGGAGGTGATCCCCGACCCCAAGTACCTCCTTCCCGACGCGGTGGGCACGCTGGAGGCCGCCCAGGCGCTCATCGGCGAGGGCTTCACCGTTCTGCCCTATATCCACGCCGACCCCATCCTGGCCCGTCGCCTGGAGGAGGTGGGTTGCGCCACCGTCATGCCCCTAGGCTCGCCCATCGGCTCGGGGCGGGGCATCTTCACCCTGGAAGAGATCCAGATAATCGTGGAGGAGGCCAAGGTGCCGGTGGTGGTGGACGCTGGCCTGGGGGTGCCCTCCGATGCTTCCCTGGCCATGGAGATCGGGGCTGACGCGGTGCTGGTGAATACAGCTATCGCTGAGGCGCAAGACCCTGCTCTGATGGCCGAGGGCTTTCGCCTGGGGCTGGAGGCTGGGCGTCGGGCCTACCTGGCAGGGCGCATCCCCAAGAAGGCTTATGCCTCCGCCAGCAGTCCTATCGAGGGGGTGGCCCGGCCGGCCGCTGGTTCCTGATGAGGCTGCCTATCCCCTGCCTGACCCTCATTACCGACCGTCGCCTGTGCCAGGGCCTATCGCTGGGGGAGGCGGTGGTTCGAGCCGTCGGCGGGGGCGTCAACGTGGTGCAACTGCGGGAGAAGGACCTGGCGGCGGCCCAACTCGTCCCCCTGGCCGATCGCCTGCGGGCGATAACGGAGGGCAAGGCTCTTCTGATCGTGAATAGTCATCTGGATGTGGCCCAGGTCTGCGGCGCCGACGGCGTCCATCTGCCGGAAAGGGGCCCGTCGGTGGCTGTGACCCGTCGCCTGGCGGGGGACGGTTTCATCATCGGGCGCTCCGTGCATAGCGCGGAGGAGGCGATGGAGGCGCAGGATGAGGGCGCGGACTACGTGCAGGTGGGGGCTATCTTCCCTACCCGCTCCCATCCCGGCCTGCCTGCCGCCGGGCTGGCGCTAGTGAAAGGCGTCGCTGCCAAGGTGACCATCCCCATTGTGGCTGTGGGCGGCCTCAGCGCCGAGAACGTGGGACAGGTGATGCAGGCGGGGGCCAAGGGCGCCGCCGTCATCTCCGCCGTTCTCGATGCGCCCTCGCCCGGAGCGGCGGCCCGATGGCTGGCCGAAGCGATGGTCGAGGCGGCAGCAGCGCCTGCCCGGAGGACGAGGTCGTGATCACCCTCACGGTCAACGGCGAGAAGCGAAAGGTGGAGCGGCCGGTCAGGCTCATCGCCTTCCTGGAGACCCTCGACATCAATCTGCGCTACGTGGCCGTGGCCCACAACGGGACTGTGCTCCAGCGCCAGAAGTGGTCGGAGGTTGTGCTTCAGGACGGCGACGTCCTGGAGATCGTGCGCATGGTGGGTGGAGGCTAAGGAGCTTTTTGGCATGGCAGGTCCCGATGTGATCATCGTTGGCGGTGGCGTTATCGGCTGCGCCATCGCTTATTATCTGGCCGAGACGGGCGTCCAGGTGACCATCCTCGAACGGGGAGAGGTCGGTGGTGAGGCGTCTGGCGCGTCGGCGGGCATCCTGGCCCCTCTGGAGCTGTCCGTGGAGTCGGGCCTTCTCCTCGACCTTTGCCTGGCCAGCCTGCCGCTTCATCCTTCGTTGGCCGATACCTTGCGCGAAGAGACCGGCATCGACGTCGAGTACCTGCGTTCGGGCATCCTGCGGGTGGCACTGACCGATGAGGACGCCGGCGATCTGCGTGCCCTTGTGGAACGCCAACAGCCGCGGGACGTGACGCAGTGGGTGGACGCAGAGGCGCTGCGCCGCATCGAGCCGCGGTTGGCGGCGGCTCGCGGTGGTGTTTATTCTCGTCATCTTCACCAGGTGAACGCCCACCGCCTGACCCAGGCGCTGGCCCAGGCGGCGGTCGCTCGCGGCGCTGCCCTGCGCCAGGGTGTGGCGGTGACAGGATTCGTGACCAGCGGCTCGCGGGTGAGCGGCGTGCGGACTGGAGGGGGGAGGGTGACGGCCGGGCACGTGATTCTCGCCGCCGGCTCCTGGACGGGCGCGCTCGGCCGTCGATTGGGCGTGAGCCTACCGGTGAAACCGATGCGGGGGCAGATGCTGGCCTTTGCCGACTTCTCCTCGCCGCTGAGGCACATCCTCCTGGGAGAGGATCGCGGCTACCTCGCGCCTAAGGCCAACGGCTTCCTCTTCGTCGGGGCGACAGTGGAGGACGTGGGTTTCCGCAAGAACACCACCGCCAAGGGTCTCGCTGGCCTGCGGAGGATGGCAGTCACTCTAGTGCCGAGTCTGGCCTACGCGGAGGTGGCCTCGGACTGGGCTGGCTTGCGGCCGGGCTCCCCCGACGACCTGCCCATCCTCGGCCCTGTCCCCGGCTGGGAAGGGTTGAGCGTGGCCAGCGGCCACTTCCGTAAGGGGATCCTCCTAGCGCCTATCACTGGCCGCTTGATGGCACAGTGGCTAACGAAGGGCAGGACGGAGATGCCCCTGGAGCCATTCAGCCCTGCGCGGTTTCAGCTGGACTGACGCTCGCCGAGGTGTCCTAGGGCTGAAGCCGGGCGGCATGGAGAATGTCCGCCGCCCACCCCCTGGCGTCCGAAATGTGAATACGCAGCTTCCTTTCGCCTCCGTCCGCTTCATAGGCTATCTCAAGCCTACGCGTCAGGAGGAGCAGCAACGGGGACAGCCCCCCCACAACAAACCACAAAGGATGCATGGCTCTGGTGGCCGTGCAGCCTTTCACCCTATCCAGAGGGATTTCTTTTAGAGCCTTGCCCCCGAGCAGCCTGGACGCTGGACCTCGTCGAACCCAAAGGAGCCGTTGATTTGTGAGAACAAGGGCCTTCTCCGTCCACCCCTCGGACCAGGTGTCGAGCATGGAGATATCGAGCACGGGTCCAAAGGTCCACCGGCGAGGCGCGCTGTGCCGGATGCATACCTCACCGGGCTGGCGGTCTATCTGCATCTCGCCGAGCCAGCCCCCTAGGCCCGAGGTCACAGATTCCACGCTGTCCTCCGACAACCTGGCCAGGTCGTGGGGCTATGATGACGGGCACCTGAGGGCATGTCAAAAAGAATGATCCGGTCCTACCCCTAGCCGCTCGTCCTGAGCTTGTCGAAGGACGGGCGGGGGCTCATGGTTCGACGAGCTCACCATGAGCGGTCTAGGCGGCTCGCGAGCCGCCGCGCCGCCTCGCGCACGTCGGGGGCGGCCACCACCGCCCCGATGATCGCCACCAGGTCGGCCCCCGCCTCCAGGACGGCGTCGATGTTCTCCTCGCTGATGCCGCCGATGGCTGCCACGGGGATGTGGACGGCTTGCTTGACGGCGCGGAGCGTGTCGAGGGTGGCCGGGCGGGTGTCCGCCTTGGAGTCGGTGGGAAACAGGCGTCCCACCGAGACGTAGCTGGCGCCGTCGGCCTCGGCGCGCAGGGCTTCTTCGACGTTATTGGCGGAGCAGCCGATGATGGCGTCCGGCATCAGCCGCCGCACGGTGCTCACCGGCAGGTCCTTCTGGCCGACGTGCACGCCGTCCGCCTCCACTGCCAAGGCCAGGTCCAGGTGGTCGTTAATGATCAGGGGAACGCCGGCCTGGGCGCAGACCTCTTTCAGCCTTCGGGCCACCGGCAGTTGCAGGCCCTTCTCGCGCTGCTTGTCGCGCAACTGGACAAGCCTGGCCCCGCCCTCGATGGCCTGGCGGGCTATCTCCTCCTCCGGGCGACCGGCGGCCACCTCCGGATCGATGATGACGTAAAGCCCTCGTGGTAGAGAAGCGATTCTATCTTTCATAGCATCCCATGCAATAGAATGATAGCAAAGCGCGTTCTTCGCCGAAAGCTTATGGGACGTTATCAGCGAGCCTTCCTGATAATAGGCATCTTTCTGGTGCTGTCCGTGGCCCTTCTTGCCGGGCTATGGGCCAACAGGTACACGCGGGTGGCTCTGACGACGGCCTCCATGATGCCTGATCTGTTCGTTGACCTGCCAGTAAGCCCCCTGAAGCTGACGACCTCTGAGCCCATCAAGGAAGAGGTGACCTTCCGCTATGGCTCGCGGGAGGTGATGGCCGACCTCTATCGGCCCGGCGACGGCGAGCGCCACGGAGCGGTGGTGGTAGTCATCGGCGCTGCCCCGCGGGCGCGCACCGACCCGCGGGCAGTGCGCCTGGCCAGCAGTGCCGCCCGCGCCGGCATCGTGGTGATGATCCCCGACTTGAAGCATCTTCTGCGGGACGAGATGGTGCCCGAGGAGACCGAGGCGCTGGTGGCTGCCTTCCGCTACCTGAGGGAGCAGGGGTTCGTGGACGGGGAGCGCGTGGGCTATCTGGGCTTCTCGGTGGGGGCAGGCATGGCCCTGGTGGCGGCCAGCGACCCCCGCATCAGCGACGATGTGGCCTTCTTCGCCTCCTTCGGCGGCTACTACGACCTGCCGGACGTGATCGCCGCCGTCACCAGCGAGACCATTACCCACAACGGCCAGCGGGAGGACTGGAATCCCGACGGCAAGACGGTGCAGGTCCTGCGCCGCAGCCTGATCTACCACGTCGATGGCGACGGCGACCGCGACATCCTGATTCGCATCTTCCTGGAGGACGATGAGTCGGCCAGGAAGGAGCTGGGCGAGCTCTCTCCCCGCTCGCGCCTTATCTTCGAGTTGCTGGACAATCGCGACCCCGACCGGGCTCAGGAGTTGCTGGCCGAGCTTTGGCCGGAGGACGTGGCGATCTTGCGGCGGCTTTCGCCCAGCGCCAGCATCGACGGCCTGCATACGGAGCTATTCATCGTCCATGACCGTCAGGACAAGTTCATTCCCTACGTGGAGTCGCGGCGGCTGGCCGAGGCGGCGCGGGGACAAAACGATGTGTACTATGCCGAGCTGGACCTCTTCCGCCACGTGGACCCCACCGTTACCGCCAATCCGCTCGCCTTTCTGGCCGACCTCATCGAGTTCTTCTTCCAGGCCTACCGGCTGATGCTGCAACTGGTCTAGAGTGTACTGTCTCCGAGATGTGGCGACGCATCCGCTCGCTAGATTCTTCGCTTCGCTCAGAATGACGGTACCGGCGGCTGTCACCCTGAGCGTAGCGAAGGGTCTCACCTCCAGCGGCCTGGCGTCGCCGTTACCTGGGGACAGTACGGCCTAGCGCCTGGGGGAACTTTTTCCCTCGCCCCAACGTCCTACCAGCAGAGAATCCAAGCGCCTAGGGAGGGCGCGGACTCCGGAGGTGTTAGGATGATTGGCATTTTGCGAGGGACAGCCGTTTTCGCTGCGGCCGTGGGTGCGTTGCTCCTGTTAGCCCAGTCGGCGTTGGCGGACGGCATAGTCATCCCCGAACCGATAGAACCGATCCCGCCTGACCACATAGTGGTTCCATTCCTGCCCATCAAGTACCACCGAGTGGATGTGGAGATCGACAACCAGGTGGCCCAGGTGGAGATCGACCAGGTGTTCCTTA
>Ga0307438_1000536_pt1 | contig 28482 bp, 24 predicted proteins | sample SalMarWE160110MG_FD_202144 | JGI IMG/M metagenome (GOLD analysis project Ga0307438, IMG submission 202144) | Salt marsh sediment microbial communities from the Plum Island Ecosystem LTER, Massachusetts, United States - WE1603-110 | ecosystem: Environmental > Aquatic > Marine > Intertidal zone >... | reverse complement strand
TCTATCGGGAAGCAGAAAAAATAGAAGCAGAGCCTGAAGAATTGGGGAATCTTGAGATTCTGGAAGAAATAGCACGTATGAGATTTATTCCGGAAAAAGATATAAAGACATTGGAGAATTTACAGAGCAAAATAAAAGATGAATTGAGAAAAATTGCAACTGTTAAAGAGGAGGTAGGGTCATGAGAATAGAATATCAAGCTGTCTCTGATATTTCCGGACCGCTTCTCTTTGTTGAGGGAGTTAAAGGTGTCAGTTACGGAGAGCTTTGCACAATTAGACTGCCTGATGGGGAAGAGAGAACAGGTAAAGTGCTTGAGGTTCATAGGGATAGGGCTATGGTACAGGTTTTTGAGGGTACCAGAGGTATAGATATTCCGAAGACTACGGTTATTTTTCAGGGCAGAACTATTCATTTGGATCTTTCTGGTGATATATTGGGACGGGTTTTTGACGGAATGGGTAGAGTTAACGACGGTGGTCCTGCGATTTTGCCTGAGAAAAGAAGGGATATTAACGGAGAGCCAATCAATCCATATGCCAGGGAGTATCCGGATGAATTTATTCAAACAGGAATTTCGACTATCGATGGTTTAAATCCACTTGTCAGAGGACAGAAACTGCCCTTCTTTTCAGGTTCCGGTTTACCTCACAATAAAGTGGCTGCACAGATAGTAAGACAGGCAAAGGTTCTTGGCTCCAGTGAAAATTTCGCGGTCGTTTTTGCCGCTATGGGAATTACATTTGAAGAGGCGGAGTTCTTCAGGAATGATTTTGAACAGACCGGTGCTCTGGAAAGAGTGGTTATGTTTTTGAATCTTGCCGATGACCCCGCAATTGAGCGAATATCTACTCCACGAGCCGCTTTGACTGCTGCCGAGTACCTTGCTTTTGATCTTGAAATGCATGTACTTGTCATTGTAACTGATATGACTAATTACTGCGAAGCCCTGCGGGAGATTTCAGCCGCAAGAAAAGAAGTTCCGGGAAGAAGGGGTTATCCCGGTTATTTGTATACCGATCTATCAAATATTTATGAGAGAGCGGGAAGAATAAAGGGGAATAAGGGATCTATCACCATGATGCCTGTTCTTTCGATGCCGGAAGATGACAAAACGCATCCGATTCCTGATCTTACCGGTTATATTACGGAGGGGCAGATTATCTTTTCGCGTTCTCTTGAAAGAAAGGGTGTTTCGCCTCCTATTGACGTTTTGCCTTCGCTTTCAAGATTGAAAGATAAAGGTATAGGTAAAGAGAAAACCAGGGAAGACCATGCTGATTTGTATAATCAATTATACGCTGCATATTCAAGGGGTAAAGAGGTTGAAGAGCTTTCGGTTATTCTCGGTGAAGCAGCCCTTTCCGAAATGGATAAGAAGTATCTTGAATTCATGAACAGGTTTGAGGATGAGTATGTTGGTCAGGGTGAGTATGAGAATAGAAGTGTGGAAGAGACCCTGGATCTTGGCTGGAAACTTCTTTCTGTATTTCCCAGAAAAGAGTTGAAGAGAATCCGGGATGAATATCTGGATAAATATTTTGCAAAATTCGGTGGAGAAGAAGAGGAAAAAGAGATCGAGAGTAAGAATTCAGTAGAAGAAAAGAATAAAAAGAAGACAGAAGAGAAGAAAGACAATTAAAAGGGTCTAAGATTTAATGTATAAGGAGTGCAGATAAAGGTATGGCGATGCAGGTTAATGCGACAAGGATGGAGTTACTCCGTCTTAAAAAGCGCTTAAATATTGCGAAAAGAGGACACAAATTGCTTAAGCAAAAGCAAGATGAACTTCTTAGAATAATTCAAAAAACTATAAATTTGCTTGCCTCTATGAGGAAGGAAACCGAAGAACAGTTAATAGAAGCTTTGAAGCAATTTTTTCTTGCCAGGGCGTACCAGGATAAAAGTATCTTTGAAGGGTCATTTGTGATGCTTGATACCGATATTGAATTATCGATGGATGTGGAAAAAGTTATGAATGTTCCCCTCCCGAAATATCAAAAAAGTCTGAAAGGCGAGATAGTTTCGTACGGATTCGCAATGACTTCGCCAACTCTTGACGTTGCGCTTAAGAGTCTTTTAGAAGTTTTTGAAAGGTTGATTGAGATGGCGCAGTTAGAAAAAAGAATCACTCTTTTGGCAGAAGAGATGGATAAAACAAGACGTAGAGTAAATGCTCTTGAATATATACTGATTCCCGAAATTCAAAGTACCGTCCGGGAAATAAACATGAAACTGGAAGAAAGAGAAAGGGAGAGGAATTCAAGATTGATGATAATAAAGGATGTAATAAGAGGATAAGATGCCTTTTCTTCTATTTATGGTAAGTGTTTCCCTAACAGAAATTCGGATTAATTCTTTCGCAGATACTACGGCTAAGATGGTTTCTATTTATTCGGAAATCGAGGGTAATGATACTATAGAAGTTTTGATATTCAAATTGACGAATGAAGAACGGAAGAAAAAAGGCTTAAAAAATTTAGAATTAGATGAACGACTAAAGATAGCCGCAAGACAACATTCAAATGACATGTTAAAGAAAATATATCTATCGCACATTTCTTCAGTCGAAATTAGTAAAACTCCATTGCAACGAATATATAACTCAGGATTACCTGTTCTTGGGGTGGGTGAAAATGTGGCGGAAAATATAGGGGGTTCAGTCGGTTTTCTTCAAAAGAACAATCCGGATTCTCTTGCAAAATTGGTTATGAAAGGATGGATGGAGAGTCCTCCGCATAGAAAAAATATTTTGGACCCTGATTTTACGCATATAGGAGTTGGTTCTGTTGCAAATGAAGGGATGCATAAAGTGACTCAGAATTTTGCAGATGAGACAGACTTTGCGGTTGATAGTGTGTTGGCAGAAGTGAAGCTAAGAAAGTATTTGTTATTTTTTTATATGAGTTCGTTTGTATCCGAAATCAATGTTTTTGATAATGGTAAACCGTTAGACTCGGATTCTGTGCATATGCGTTCCGGACGTATCGGTTTTCCTTTAAGTAGAGATTCAAGTTTGCATAAAGTTGAACTCTGTTTGAAAGAGCAAAAGTTTTACCGCTGCGGGATAAGGGTTTTTGTTCATACCGGTTCTCCGGTCGAGACTATTTTTCAGTCTTTTAGTTCAAATTATAAGTAAATCGGTTGGTCTGTTAAAAAAACGCACCAACTCACTAACACACTAACAAAATCCTGCAGATTTAAAAGGATTTTTTTATTATTTACCCCTTGCATTTCTTTGAAGTATTTATATTTTGTGAGCATTGAGCGTAAGATAAGTAACCTGAATAATTGACTAAAGTGTTTTTTCCAAATGAAAAAAGGAGGAGCTAGGATGGAAAAAATGGTATACTTCTTTGGAGACGGTAACGCGGAAGGCAATATTACTATGAAAAAAACTTTAGGTGGGAAAGGCGCCGGATTGGCGGAAATGACAAATATTGGTGTTCCGGTTCCTCCGGGTTTTACCATTACTTCTCAGTGTTGTTTATATTATGAAAAGCATAAACAATATCCGGAAGGTCTGGAAGATCAAATAAATGAGAATTTAAAAAAATTGGAAAATGCGATGGGGCAGAAATTCGGGGCATCCAATTTGCCATTGTTGGTATCGGTTCGTTCCGGAGCAGCTATTTCAATGCCGGGTATGATGGATTCAATTTTAAATCTCGGATTAAACGAAGAAATAGTAAAGGATCTTGTTAATAATGCGGATCCTCGTTTTGTATATGATAGTTATCGTAGATTAATCCAGATGTATGGTGATGTGGTAATGGGGGTTGAACATGAAGATTTTGAAGCGATCATCCAGGAAACAAAAAACACAAAAGGTGTAAAAGAGGATGCCGGACTTACTGCGGAAGATTGGAAAGAAATCTCTAATAAATTTAAAGCGCTTATTAAGCAAAAAACCGGAAAGGATTTTCCACAAGCTCCTAAAGATCAATTGATGGGCGCCGTTAACGCGGTTTTCTCGTCCTGGGATAATAAAAGAGCAAAAGAATACAGAAGGATAAATAATATTCCCGGAGATCTTGGTACCGCTGTAAATGTACAGGCGATGGTTTTTGGTAATAGGGGAGAAGCTAGTGGTACCGGTGTAGCTTTTACAAGGAATCCTGCGACCGGAGAAGACACCTTTTACGGTGAGTATTTGCTTGACGCGCAGGGCGAAGATGTTGTTGCGGGTATCAGAACACCAGGTCCGGTTACTCACAAGCAGAAAGATGAATCCGGATCCGCAATTGATGCTTTCCAGGATGTAATGCCTGAGATGTACAATCAGCTTGAGAATGTAAGAAAAAAACTTGAAGGACATTTTAAAGAGATGGAGGATCTTGAGTTTACAGTAGAGAAAGACAAATTATGGATTCTTCAAACGAGGACCGGAAAGAGAACCGCAATGGCTGCTGTAAAAATAGCTGTGGATATGGTTGGGGAAGGGCTTATCGATAATAAAGAGGCGGTTATGAGAGTCAGCCCGGATCAGATTGACCAGTTATTGCATCCGATGATAGATCCTAAAGCAGAACTTAAAGTAATTGCCAAGGGTTTACCCGCTTCTCCGGGTGCTGCTTCAGGTGAGGTCGTATTTACAGCGGATGATGCCGTAGAAAAGGTTGATGCCGGCAAAAAGGTTCTCCTTGTTCGTCATGTCACTTCTCCGGAAGATATTGCCGGAATGCACGCCGCAGAGGGTATTTTGACTTCAAGGGGAGGGATGACTTCCCACGCGGCTGTTGTGGCAAGAGGCATGGGAACTCCCTGTATTGTTGGCGCTGAAGATATCTCAATAGATTACAATGGAAAAACTTTTACAGTTGGCGGCGTAACCGTTAAAGAAGGAGATGCTATAACAATTGATGGAACTACTGCCAATGTTATTCTTGGTGAAGTTCCGACAATAAAACCTGAAATTTCAGGTAATTTCGAAAAAATATTGAAGTGGGCGGATGAGATCAGAAAACTTGGAGTTAGAGCTAACGCTGATACTCCCACTGATGCGAAACAGGCCAGAGATTTCGGAGCCGAAGGGATAGGTCTTGCGCGGACGGAACATATGTTTTTTGGCGAGGATAGAATCCCCGCTATGAGAGAAATGATATTATCTGAGACTCCCCAAGAGCGAAAGAAAGCTCTTGATAAGATACTTCCTATGCAGAGAGGAGACTTTGAGGGTCTTTTCAAGGTAATGGATGGTTATCCTGTTATAATAAGACTTCTTGATCCACCATTACATGAGTTTTTACCTGAAGATCCGAAAGCAGTGGAAGAACTTGCAAAAAATATGGGTGTTTCCGTGGAAAAAGTGGAAGAAAAGATATTGAGTCTTAAAGAAACAAATCCTATGCTGGGGCTTCGCGGCTGCAGGCTCGGTATTCTCATTCCCGAAATAACGGAAATGCAGGCAAGAGCCATTATTGAAGCGGCTGTTAACGTAGTGGGCGAAAATGTCAAAGTTATTCCAAAGATTATGATACCTCTTGCCGGAAGAAAAGAGGAAGTTGCTTCTCAGAGAGAAGTTATTGAAAAAGTAGCAAAAAAAGTTTTCGAAGAAAAAGGAAAAACTGTTGATTATCAGATAGGTACAATGATAGAGTTACCGAGGGCTGCTTTGACTGCTGATAAAATAGCGGAGGTAGCTGATTTCTTCTCTTATGGAACGAATGATTTAACTCAGACAACCTTTGGTTTCTCAAGAGATGACGTTGGTAAGTATACTCCCAGCTATATTAAAAAGGGGATTTTACCTGCTGATCCTTTCCAGACGCTGGACCAGGAAGGTGTTGGGCAATTGATTGAAATGGGTTTAAAGAAAGGCAAGAAGACCAATCCCGGTTTGGAAGTAGGTATATGCGGTGAACATGGAGGAGACCCTGCATCGATTGAATTTTGTCATAAAATAGGTCTTGATTACGTTAGCTGTTCTCCGTTCAGAGTTCCGGTTGCAAGACTTGCCGCAGCTCAATCAGTTTTAAAGGAGAAAAGCAACTAAAAGGATAATATAAAATTCTATTTTTCGTACACCTCTAAAAGCAAGGGCCTATTTGGCCCTTGCTTTCTTTTTAATGGGGGTTGACAAGTTAAGAAGTATTTATATAATAACTAAAATTATAATCTGCTGTATCAGTTCGGCATCAGGAAAAAAGTATTTTTAGGCAGAACAAGCAAAGTAGATTAGATTTTTTTAAAAGGAAGGAAGGAGAAAAAAACTGAACAATAAATTGTTATATCAAACAATAATATATTCAATAACAGCAGCTATACTTGTCGGTACGGGTAAATATATGAATGAAAATATAATGGATATTATTCCTTAAATTCTATTTTTCGTACACCTCTACAAACAGGGGCCTTCGGGCCCTTGTTTGTTTTTTCGTTCAATACTTTTTTTAGGATTTTGGCTTTGGGGATTGGGATTTAGTAAAATAAACATTAGTGCTATTTGTGTGATTTGTTGTTACTTATTTGGGTTGAGAAGGGATTCTGACTTCTGAATGCTGGCTTCTGGATTCTTTCTTTCAAGGTTGACTTGTTTAAAAATACCGGTAAAATTAAGTAATAAAGCTTTATTATTTAATATATAACGGAAGACAAATGGAAAACAAATATAAGCATTATTTTTCATATCCCGTTTGTCAGGGAAACATAGCAACAATAATTGCTCCTTCTATTTTGTTTTCTCTTATGATTTTTATCTCGCAATTAGTTTCCCGATTACTTGGCTTTTATGGTGCTGTACCGGGATTGTTGTTAGCGGTAGCTATTGTTTGTTTTTCTATGGATTACCTGCGTCAAATAGTAAAGTCGGCGGCTCACGGAGAAATTGTTCCACCCGAATGGAAGATTGAAAGAATAGATTTAGAAGAACTATTCCGGGGGGTAATACCTGTCGCTGTGTCTTTTTTTGAGGCTTTGTTTATTGCTATTCCTATAAATTTTTTAATTTCTTTATATACAAATGCAAAGTTTTTAGACCCATTTATTGGTTCCTGGAAATTACTCATTTTGATTCCTTTCATAATATTATATCCGATCAATCTATTATCATACAGTCTATTTGATGATTTTATTATTATTCGCTTCTTTAAAGTGTTATCAAAAAAGGCAATATTGAAGATTTTTACAGTGTATATGCTATCTTTTACTGTTTTGGTATATATGATTTTTCTTCCTATATGGAGAAATATATTATTTATTTTTATAGGATTCGCGATTATTTTTTATCTTTTTCAAATTTGGGCGTATGGATTAGGGAAAGAGTATAATAATTGATGTAAATTTTTTAACTAAGGGTTGATAAATTGACAATAACAAGTAGATTTAATTTATGAGGATGTCTAAAATCAAAAGTCCTAAGATATTGTACTTATCGCGAGGACATGGTTTTAGTCATGCAATGAACGACTTACTTATTATTAAGGAACTCAAAAATCTAAATAAAAAGTTATCCATACTTGTAGCCTCCTATGGTAAAGGATATAACTACTTTGTGAGAAATGGATTCAGACCTTTTAATCTTGGATTGAAACAGAGAGACGAATTAACCTTAAAAGCTTCCTTAAGGATCTGGTCTCTCATACGTAAATTTAAACCGGATTTAGTTGTTAGTGATGAAGTTTTTATTGTTCTACATATAACAAAGGGTCTAAAAATCCCTTCTATTCTGATAACACATTGGTTTTTTGAGTTATTGAGTAAGAAACATCCGATAAATCCGGCGGTAAAGAAAGCGAATCATGTTATTTTCGTGGATACGCCTGAATTTCATACGATTCCTCCTGATTTCAACGTGCACCTTACGTTCGTAGGTCCTGTGATCCGAGAGTTCGACTATACCTTAAAGGATAAAACGAGAGCAAGAAATGAATTAGGCATTAATATTAAAGACAAGGTTATTCTTGTGACGCCCGGAGGAAGACATAAAGACAGAAATAAATTATTGGAAGTAAGTGTAGAAGTTTTTAAAGAGTTAACATGCGATAATATGAATTTGATACTTTTGACAGGAGAACTTTATGAAGAGTATTCTGAGAGACTTGAGAGTGAGGATAGGATAATTGTTAAAGACTTTGACTGGAAGATGGATAGATTGATGGTTGCAAGTGATATCGTTATTTGTAAGGGTACTTTTTCAACAACATGGGAGCTTGCATATCTGGGTATTCCCTCGATATCTATACCGGATATAAATAATCCAATTGACCAAATCCATGTAAACAAAATGGATAAATATAATCTTACCTTAAGGATTGATCCTCGAAGGTTAAACAGGTCCGTTTTGCTTGAGAATGTAAAAAAAATCCTTGATTCAGAGGACAAAAAAGAAGAGATTTTGAAAACAGGTAGAGAGTTGATGAATGGAAGAGGTCAAAAAGAGGCCGCAGAAGAGATAAATTACTTTGTTTGCAATGTTTTAAAATGAACAAAAAGAAGAAAATAAATTTTGACATAGTTTTTCTTTCGTATGATGAGCCATACGCGGAGGAACACTGGCAGCGGCTTAAAAAACGTTTTCCTTATGCACAAAGAGTACATGGCGTGAAGGGTATTTTAAAAGCTCACAAAGAATGTGCGCGTGTAGCAAGAACTCATTATTTCTTTGTTGTTGATGGAGATGCGTATATACTGGAAAGTTTTGAGTTAGATGATGCTCCATCGGAGATTTCGGATGATTATTTCTATATGTGGATGAGCCGGAATGCTGTCAATGATTTAGTATATGCTAATGGAGGAGTTAAACTATTTTCCAAAAGAATTTTCGATGGGATTGAAGAGTATGGAGTAGATATATTCGTGCATTTACCCCATATGCAAATCTATCAGATTGCTTCTCTAAATAGATTCAATGCTTCTCCTTTTTCCTCGTGGCGAGCTGGTTTCAGAGAATGTATACAGCTTGCAAGTCAACATTCTAAAACAATAAAGAAGCGAACGAGAATATATCTGCTTAACGTATGGTGTAATGTAGGAGCCAATCGCCCATTTGGAAAATGGTGTGTTAAAGGGGCGCGTGCCGGCAGGAGATATGGAATGGAAAATATTGGTAATGAAAATGCAGTGAAATTGATGAATGATTTTGACTGGTTACGCAAACGCTTTTATTGCGAATTAAAACATGGTTACCTCCGGGATATGGAGAGTGAATTGGATGAAAGTCAAAAGCCTTAATATAAAATCGGAATCCTATTACCGCCCCAAAAGTTAAAATTTTAAACTTAGAACTCAAACCATAGAACTAAATGGGTTTTTTGCTTGTGTTATAAAAACAAGGAGGTGAGAATGGGTAATTTAAAGGTTTTTTCTTCTTCTTTTGAAAATGGAAAAATGATGCCGAGTAAGTATACCTGTGAAGGGGAAAATGTTTCACCAGAGATTAGCTGGGGAGAACTTCCCGAAGGAGTGGTATCTCTTGCTTTGATATGTGATGATCCGGATGCACCAAGTGGCGACTTTGTTCATTGGGTAATATTTAATATCCCACCTGAATTGAATAGTTTGCCGGAGGGAGTTCCCATCGAAGACATTGAAGCTGTTCAGGGTGTGACTGATTATGGTCGCAGTGGCTACGGATGCCCGTGCCCGCCGCGTGGTCTGGTTCACCATTATCATTTTAAACTTTATGGTCTGGATAAAATGCTGGAAGTAGAAGAGAATATAACCAAATACGAATTATTGGAAAAAATGGAAAGTCATATCGTTGCTAAAGGAGAACTTGTAGGACTGTATAGTAGATAAAAGAAAGTTAGATACCAGATCTCAGGTCTCAGATACCAGTTAAAAAAACAATAAGACTATTTGTTTTATTCATGATATTTCTTGTTTCTTTCTTTTGTTGGTTCGTTGGATCGTTAGGTCGTTAGTTAGTTAAAACAAAAAAATAAAAAATGGGGGTGTGTGGTGGGTTCTGTTTTCTCTGTGTGTTCTTTTTCCCTCTGTGTCCTCTGTGGTTAAGATAAATTAGTTTTTTATTCTTTGTGCCTTAGTGCCTTTGTGGCTAATACTCTTTTTTTTCTTGCGTTGTGCGAAATGTTTTCTTATTTTGCAAAAGATTTTTTATGCAACGTTTTGATTATCAATGCTTTAATTTCTGGAACGGTTCTTGTACTATATGTTAGTAGCTCTTTAATAATTTAGTAGAACGGTGGTTTAAAGTGGTTACCCAGATAATATTCAACTTTTCTAATTATTTCGCCTTAGAGGAGGCTTAACATGTCTAGAATCAATAGTGAAGATAATATGGTTATTGCCCCATTTGAATTAAAGGGGAGTTTAGGAAAATCTTTTACTATCCGTATAGATGGATTGTCGTTGGAAGGTGATCTTGTTTATGATTACGCATTTAATATTCATCTATTGATAACGGTTCCTGATACAATTTGCGGAGGAGATAAATCCTATTATAAGCTATTGAGTCTTTGCAAAAACAACTCTGCAAACCTAAACGTAAATTCCTGTTTCTTTGTACCGTTTTACGTCGAGCATCAGGATAAATCTGTTTTTTCTTTATATTAAATCAGTTCTAAGTTCGGTGAGGGTTCTCTCTCGCTGGGCTTAGAATTGTCTGGAACTTCCCCCTTTTTTACGTAACTTTTTAGAACTTAGCGTTTAGCTCTTGGCCTTTAGCTATTAGAAAAAATAGGGAAACTCTGTATTTCTTTTCTCTGCGTTCTTTGTGTCTCTGCGGTTATTTATTTTTTTGGGAAAAGGACCTTTTTAATATGGATAATAAAGATGGTTTAAGAAGTTTTCTTATCTCGGGAAGTTTTTCTTTTGTCGCCTCGTATCCGACTCTTATTCCAAGATTAAATTTAGTAAAATCAGCCCAATGGATAGATTCAACTTTTGGTTCAATTAGAACGTTAGCTTTTTCTGCTTGTAATCTATTGAAATGAAATTTTGCAATCTCGTCTGCCCGCAAGCTCGTGGAAATAGCAGAACCAATTTTGTCATATTTCCCAAGTTTAGCTCCAAGATTGACTGCGATGACTTTTTTCGCGCCAAGTTTTCGGCACCCATCTACAGGGACTTTTGCAGTTGGGCCTGCGTCGACCATAATTTTATTTCCTTCTTCCCATGCAGGGAAAATACCCGATATAGAAATGGATTTGATTATTGCATCTCTAAGTGGACCTTTGTCAATATATATGTTTTCTCCGGAGACAATATCGAGTGTAGTGCATCCGAATTTAATTTTTAAATCCTCAATGTTAATATCCGGTAAGAATTTAGTGATTACTTTTTTCAAGGTTTCTCTTTCCGTAATATATGGAGTTACTGCCATTTTTGCAAAAGTGAGTCTTTCTCGAAGATAACAGCTTAATTTTTTCAGAGGGAAAGCGTTCTTGTGATCCTTAAAGAATTCGAAACCTAATTGCTTGAACTCTGCAGACTTAACGGCTTCTTGAGCCTTTTCGACTAATTCCGGAAATTCATAGCCGAGTGAATAAAGGGCTCCTATTAGTGATCCTATCGAAGTTCCGAATACAAAATAAGGCTTTGTTTTTTCTTCTTCCAGACATTTTATTACTCCCAGGTGAGCGACACCTCTTCCTGCGCCGCCACCCAGGACAAGTCCAAATTTACTCGTTTTCAGTGCATAACTCCCTTATTTTTGGAGTCAGATAAACATTTTCAAGATTGTTTCTTTTCAGCGCTTTAATTAAGATTTTTAATTTATCCTCTTCAGAGTTCCTTTTATCCATTATTATATATTTGTTTTTAAAAACACGGCAGTATCCGCCTTTTCTTAGTAATCTATCTTCAATTATTTTTATCCCTATTTTACATGCTATTTGTGTGAGTTCAGCTAAGATATCTCTTTTTTTCATTTATATACCATAAATTATTAACCACAGAGCACACAGAGTTTTTATTTTGTGTTTCTAAAACCACAAACCTCCCCACCTAAATTAGCCACTGATTTGTACTGATGAACACGGATACCCTTCCCACCACAATATTTTTTTATTGTTGTTAAATCAAAAAACATTTTTTTAGATCAGTGTAAATCCGTGTTAATCCGTGGCTATTTTCTTTTTTTAGTTTTAGTTTGTCATTTTGCATTCTAATATTTAATTTTTACATTTTAGCGACTTGCTGCGCTATAAAGTCTGTTACAATTTTTTTTATTTCTTCCAATCTTTCCTTGGTTTTTGCTTCATAGCGAGTTACCACTATTGGTTGAGTATTGGATGCTCTAACAAGACCCCAGCCGTCTCCGAACAAAATACGTACTCCGTCTATTTCAATGGTTTCGTATTTCTTGCGGAATTCTTTTTTAGCAGCTTCAACAATTTTCCATTTAGCTTCTTCTCCGACTTCTGTTCTTATTTCAGGAGTGCTTTCATAATATGGTATTTCGTTGATGATTTCAGAAACGGTTTTATCCGATTTGGATGCGATTTCATAGAATCTTGCAGACACAAAAAGGGCATCGTCGAAACCGTAATAATTATCTGCGATAAAAATATGACCACTCATTTCTCCTGCTATCAGACTCCCTGTTTCTTTCATTTTTACCTTTAGTAGAGAATGTCCTGTTTTCCACATTAAGGGTTTCCCGCCGAGTTTTTCAATCCATTCAACTAATCCCTGACTGCATTTTACATCAAAAATTACATCAGTTCCGGGGTTTTTAGAAATTATAGGTTTGGCAAGAGCTCCCAACAATTGATCTCCGTATACGAGTCTGCCATTTTCGTCGATTATACCTACACGGTCAGAGTCCCCGTCGTATCCTATTCCCATAGCTGCTTTTTTTTCGATAACCTTATCTGATAATTGTTTGGTGTACTTAACCACAGTCGGATCCGGTAAATGATTCGGGAAATTTCCGTCCGGTTCACAATTAATGCATTCAAATTCTGCTCCAAAAAGTTTAAATAATTCGGTTGCTATAGGACCTGCTGTTCCATTTCCTGGATCCAATACTAATTTTAATGGTTTTCCCGGGGAAATCAAAGCCGATGTGTATTCTATATAGTCTTTCACGACTTCTTTTTCGGTTATATTTCCTTTTCCTTCTTCATAATCTTCTTTTTTTATTAATTCCTTTAATTCCTGTATTTGTTCATCATATACGGTTTCTTTTCCTCTCATCATCTTAAAGCCGTTATATTCAATTGGATTATGGCTTCCTGTAATCATTAAGCCCCCATCCAGATTGTAGTGAAAGACCGTGAAATATAAAAGAGGGCTTGGGCCAATCTCTATATTTATTACGTTGCATCCGGTATCAATAATACCTTTTGCGATATTTTCAAACAGTCTTGGAGAGCTTTTTCTTACGTCTCTTCCTACGGCAATATTTGTGAGGTTTTTCCTTTTTAAGTAAGTACCGAATGCTCTGCCCAGATGGTAGGCAAATTCGTTTGTAAGGTCAACATCTGCTATCCCTCTTATATCATATTTTCTAAATATGTTATCATTTACTTTCATATTAAGCTTCTCCTGTTTGTGAAATAATTACTTGTTTTATCTTTTTTGTCAAGACTCTTCTATATTAAACTCGGATTTTAGCTTTTCGCCTTTAACTATTAGCTTAAAAAACAACAAATAGAAACTTTGTGTCCTTTGTGCTCTTTGTGGTTCAATAATGTTTTTTGGGTTGGGGGAGGATTCTAGATTCTGACTCCTGACTTCTAAATTCTCTGTTTAACGGCTTTGCCGCGTTAGGCTCTCTTGACTTTTCCTGTCGATAATGTATAATTAACGAATGAAAGGGGTTAAAGATGGTTTTTCCTAAGGGTAATTTAATCTTAAATAATGCTCCGGTACAATATGTGAATTTTGATAATATTCTAAATCAGGCTAAGAAAACCCGGGAAGGACATCTTATGGGATATATTGAGATAAAATATCCGGAAAGTTTTGAATATCTTTTCTTTAAAAATGGTGAAACAATCAGTGCCGGGGTCTGCAGCGAAAACAAATTAAAAGAGCATCCTTTAGAAGAGGTACTAAAAAAAGCTAAAAAAGCTCATCAGGGAGTTGTTAACATCTATATGATTGATGAGGATCTTCTTAATATTATAATGGTCTTGTTTAAGGAAAAACCTTTATTTTCGGATAAAAAGATCGGAAATGTGGATTTGGGCGTGCTTTTTGATAAATTAAAAACTTTAAAATTTAGTGGTTTTCTTTCATTAAATAAGTCAAATAAGTATTCTTTTGTAAAATTTGACGAAGGAAATCCCGAGATAATTTACCCTCTTAAAAAGAACAAAAGAAAGATAGACAAAAAAACTTTGTTAGCTTTACTTGAGAGTGAAGATATGCTTGTAAGCGCTTATAAAGGCAGGAAAATGAGAGAGCAAGTAAATCCTGCATTAATTGATTTGTATCTAAAATTCTTTAATTCCCTTATAAGATCTTTTATTGACATTGTGGGGGTATCGTTAGTGAGGAGGACACTTGTCCCTGCTTATGAAAATGCCTGTCAGGGTTTAGATATTCTACGAAGTTTTAAAATTGAGGATGACCTTAGAATTACTTATGAACCTTTTCTTGCAACAGATGAGGAAATAACAAGGGCATTTGCTGCCTGGATCGATCAGTTTTCCGACGCTATTTTTGTTGTTCTTGGAAGGAAAACGGATGAGATTATTCATAGTTCTTTGAAAGATTACCGGTTTGCTTTAAAAAGTTTAAGTTTCTTTGAATTCTCTAAACTTTCCAGATTGGATATAGAGTAAATTTGGTTTATTTTGCGGCAACTCCCATTGGGAATCTCGAAGATATTACATATAGAGTGATACGAATAATGAAAGAAGTAGATGGTATTATTTGTGAGAGTAGGCAAAAGACAAAGATTTTAATGGATCATTACGGTATAAATAAACCTCTAAAATCTTATAATGACTTTAATAAAGAAAAAACAACAGACTGGATTTTAAATAGATTAAAAGAAGGAAAAACCTTTGTTTTTGCAACTTCAGCTGGTTCTCCTTTAATATCTGATCCCGGGTTTTACCTTGTTAAACATCTTATAAAAGAGAAAGAAAGCTTTACAAGTCTTCCGGGACCTTCCTCCGTAATAAATTCGCTAATTCTATCCGGGCTTCCTCCCGATAAATTTATTTTCCAGAGATATCTTCCCAAAAAAAAGGGGAAAAGAAGCAGGATTTTGGAATCGCTAAAAGATGAAAATAAAACGGTAATAATTTTCGAATCACCTAAAAGAGTGCAGAAATTACTTTGTGAGATAGGGTTGATTTTGCCGGATAGAGAAATTGTTTTAACAAGAGAGATGACTAAGATTTACGAAGAAGTAATCAGAGGAACACCGATGCAAATTCTTGATAGTATGCCTAAATTGAAAGGGGAGTTTGTAGTTTTAATTGGAGGCAAAGATTGGGTTGGAGTAAACTAAAAGATAAAGCAAGACTGGTTTTTTTGCCATTGGTAAAGGCATTTTCATTTGCCCCCCCAAATATTATAACATTTATCGGGCTTTTAGTTGTTATTCTTGCTTCGATGTTTATTTTAAAGGGTAATTTTAGAATAGGTGGTGTAGTTTTAATTGCAGGTTCAATTTTAGATACTCTTGATGGTCAAATTGCGAGATTGAAGGGAAAAACTTCTAAATTCGGCGCTTTTTTCGACTCAACACTTGACAGATACGGAGAGTTCTTTATATTTTTTTCTATAGCTTTTGCAGGAAAAAGTGCTCTTTTGGCTTCTTTAAGTTTTGCGGCAATCCTGGGGGCATTCATGACAAGTTATACACGAGCAAGAGCGGAATCTCTCGGAATTGAAATTAAAGAAGGATTTTTTACTCGTGCAGAGCGGATTATTGTTATAATTATTGGTTTAATAATTTTGCCGGATTACCTGATTTATATAATGGCTGTTTTGGCAATAGGAAGTAACATAACAGCTATTCAAAGGATATTAATTGCATACAAACGGCTGGAAAACGGAGGTGATTAATGGATAATAAGGTCAGAGTCGCAATAGTTGGTGTAGGTAATTGCGCTTCTTCATTAGTTCAGGGAGTGCATTATTACCGTAATGCGGATCCCAAGAAGTCTGTACCGGGGCTGATGCATGTGGATTTGGGTGGTTATCATATTAAAGATATTGAATTTGTAGCCGCTTTTGATATCAATAGGACTAAAGTTGGCAAAGATCTATCGAAGGCAATTTTTGCCTCTCCCAATAATACTTACAAATTTGACGATGTTCCTGAGCTTGGAGTAAAAGTACAGAGAGGTATGACTCATGATGGTATTGGTAAGTATCTTGCCGATATTATAAAGAAAGCTCCGGGTTCTACAGTTGATATTGTAAAAGTTCTGAAGGATACCAAGGCTGATATGATGATAAGTTATTTGCCTGTTGGTAGTGAAGAAGCAACAAAATGGTATGTAGAGCAGGCTCTTCAAGCTGAAGTTGGTTTTATAAACGCGATACCAGTTTTTATAGCTTCTTCAAAATATTGGTCGGATAGGTTTAAAGAGAAAGGGCTACCCATAATCGGGGATGATATTAAATCCCAGGTTGGAGCAACGATTACTCATAGAGTTCTGGCTCAACTTTTTATTGACCGAGGAGTTCGCTTGAAACGTACTTTTCAATTAAACGTAGGCGGAAACACTGATTTTCTGAATATGTTGGAAAGAGAACGTCTTGCTTCTAAAGGAAAGTCCAAAACACAGGCAGTTACTTCTCTTTTGCCTTTTGATATTGGAAAAGAAAATATTCACATAGGTCCTTCGGATTATATCGAGTGGCTGACAGATAGAAAATGGGCATATATGAGAATGGAGGGTCAGACTTTTGGTGATGTACCTCTTAATGTCGAAGTGAAGCTTGAAGTATGGGATTCACCTAATTCAGCAGGTGTAATAATCGATGCAATAAGACTTATGAAGTTAGCGCTTGACAATAAAATTTCAGGGGCTTTGATAGAGCCTTCTTCTTATCTGATGAAGTCGCCGCCTGAGCAATATCCTGACTCCGTAGCAAAAGATAAAACAGAAGATTTTATTAAAAAGTATAGAAAAAACAAAAAAATAAGAAATAAAAAAGGTAACTAAGATAACATCCAGAGCAAATAAGAAAAAACACGGTATTTTTATAACTTTTGAAGGAGTTGAAGGTTCCGGTAAAACAATTCAATCCGAATTATTGTATAAATCTCTCTTATCAAAAGGATGGGATGTTTTAATAACCAAAGAACCGGGAGGGACTGTAGTTGGGGAGAGGATAAGAGCCATTCTACTTGAAGGAAACGAAGATATAAACATGTATACAGAACTTTTCCTATATCTTGCAGATAGGGCAGAAAATTTGGCTAAGATTGTTTCTCCGAATCTTGATAAAGATAAAATTGTCATTTCAGATAGGCATTTTGATTCAACAATTGCGTATCAAATGGCTGGAAGAGGAATAAAAAAAGAAGAAATGAAAATGCTTAAAGGCTTGGAATTATTTAGTGTAAGAGAACCTGATATTACCTTTTTACTTGATGTTGATCCTGGGATTGTTAGAGATAGAATATTCGAACCGGATAGGATTGAAAGAGAAAATATTGATTTTCATCGGAGAGTTAGAAATGCATATCTCGACCTGGCTAAAAAAAATCCGGATAGAGTTATTTTAATAGATTCACGAGGAACTATAGATGAAATTCACGGAGAGATAAAAAAAGAAATTTCCACTCTGTTGGAGGAGGATTTTGATGAACTTAAAAAAGAAATATAGTCTTTTGATTCTTCTTGTTCTTCTATCTTTTGGCGGCTTTGTTTATTCGTCGTTGAATGTCTTTACTGCTATAAGGTCTGTTGAGCAGGTTTTGGAGCTTATAAGGGATAAGTATGTCAATGAAGTAGATATGACTGAATTGCTGAATCGTGCAATAGAAGCTATGACTGATAGTCTGGATATGCACACAACTTACTTAGAAAAGCAAGATTTTGAGAATTTGATGGTGCAAACCGAGGGAGCATTTGGAGGTTTGGGCATCCGAATATCAAAGAGAGGTGATTATATAACAATTGTTTCTCCCATGGAGGGTACCCCGGCTTATGATGCGGGATTGATACAGGGTGATAAAATTGTTAAAATTGAGGGAACCTCTACTAAAGATATGAAATTAGATAAAGCTGTTTCTATGATGCGGGGAAGACCGGGCACGGATGTAACTATAACTATTTCAAGGAAGGGGTTAGGTAAAGAGATTGATTTCACAATAACAAGAGCAATAATCAAAATTAAGTCTGTCCCATATGCTGGTATAGTAAAAGATAATGTCGGATATATTAGCGTTAATTCTTTTAGTAGAAATACTCCAAGAGAGTTGGAAACTGCTTTAGATTCGCTTATTGCTGTTGGAGCCAAGAAATTTATCCTGGATTTAAGGAATAATCCCGGAGGTGTTCTTGACGGAGCAGCAAAAGTAGCTTCTTTCTTCATTGAAGAAGGAAAGGAAATTGTTTATACTGAAGGCAAATCCGTACGTGAGTCTTATCGTTCAGATGATGGGTCATATTCTAAGTATCCTCTTGTTGTTCTGGTTAGTCCTTTTTCTGCCAGCGGCTCCGAAATTGTAGCCGGAGCTATTCAAGACTGGGATCGCGGATTTTTGATTGGTTCACGAACTTTTGGTAAAGGTTCAGTTCAGAGAATATACCGTTTACCAGCCGATAGAGCTATTAAGTTGACGATAGCAAGGTATCATACGCCTTCAGGCAGATGTATTGATAGAGAATTAGTAGAGGATACTACAAAGCTCTTTCATACAAGAGGAAAGCTGCATAGAGAAGTCAAAGGGGGAGGAGGAATAGTGCCCGATTCGATTCTTCATGTAGAAATATCGCCTTTTTACGAAAGAATATATAGTTATGAGTTCGATTTTATTGTAGAATATATTGCAAAGCACCCTAATGTTGAAACTGTAACTTCCAACATGATAAAAGAATTTAAAAGTAAAGTTAAAGAACAGATAAAAAAAGATTCTACAAAAATGATTGAGTACCTGGCGAATTATCCCTATGTTGAAAATTTGACACAAGGAGAGATGGAAAAAATGATAAAACAATTTCAAGGGAGCGTTAAGGAATACTTGAAAAAAGATTCGAGTGGAGCGAGAAAAGGGATAGAATTTTCAGAGGAAGAGTGGAATAATTCGTTGGATGAGATAAGAAGAGGTCTTAATATCTGGCTTGCTTATAATAAAAAAGGCATCAAAGGAAAGTATGAAGCGAGTATTCCGGATGATGAGCATATTCAAGCTGCTTTAGGTATACTTAAAAAAGCCAAAGTTCCAAGAGAGGTTTTTTCCGGTAAAAAGTGAACGATATTGGGAAGGCTTTTTATTTGGAAACGCTTGGCTGCCCGAGAAACGAAGCAGATAGCGAAGCTATTATAAATATACTCACAACTTCAGGACTTAAACTTTTAAAGTCTCCGGAAAAAGTAGATATTATAATTGTTAACGGTTGTGCTTTTATCGAAGAAGCAGTATCGGAATCTATAGATGCGATCTTTACCTTAAGAGAGAAAAACAAAAAAGCGACTTTAGTACTCGTTGGTTGCCTGGCTCAAAGATACGGGCGGGATTTAGAAAAATCTATGAATGAAGTGGATTTATTGGTAGGAACCGGTTCAATAGAAAGGATTCCCGAAATAATTAAATCCGGAAAATCTGAGATTGATTCAAATTTTGGCTATTTAGGTAAAAATCTTTATAATGAACCGCATATTACACCTCCACATTACAGGTATATAAAGATTCAGGAAGGCTGCAATTTCAAATGCTCTTTTTGTGTGATTCCACAATTAAAAGGTATATCACATTCAAAAGAACTTTCGGTTATAAAGGAAGAAGTTTTAAATTTACCCGAGAATGTTAAAGAGATCATTATTATTGGACAAAATACAACTTCCTGGGGTGAGGATTTACGAGGGAATTCTTCTCTTTCCGATGTCATTAAGGAAATTGCAGTGAATTTTTCCGGTTGGATAAGATTTCTTTATTTCCATCCACTCTCTGTTTCTGAAGATTTACTGAAAATAGTACAAAACTTCCCAAATGTGATGGATTATCTTGACATTCCCTTCCAGCATGTATCGGATTCGGTACTTTCAGATATGAGAAGGGGATACGGTAAGAAAGAAATAGATAATCTTCTGGAAATGATCGCATCTATAGGCGATTTTACACTGAGAAGCACTTTTATTGTTGGTTTTCCTTCAGAAACAGAAAAAGACTTCGAGGAACTTTGTTCTTTTGTAGAAGAGGATAATATTGACCATATTGGAGTTTTTGGTTATTCACATGAGGAAGGCAGCGCATCTTTTTCTATGCCTAAACTTTCGGATGAAGTAATTACAAGGCGAATGGAGATAATTTCATTAATAATTGAAGATAAAATGAAGAAAAGGAATGAAAAGTTCATTGGCAAAACAACTGAAGTGCTTATTGACGGGATTGAAAGCGGAGAATATTATGGCAGAACGAAATCTTCGGCACCGGATATTGACCCGGTTGTTTGGATTTCAAAGGAAAATAAAAGCATCAACGTGGGAAAAACATACCAGGTTTTAATTACAGACGCCTTAGGTGGTGATATTATGGGAGAAATAATTGACGATTAATATATTCGATTTGCTAAAAAACCATACAATACATGCGTTAAAGCTTTATGTTTTTATATTTATAGTTTTGGTATATAAGGTAATAGCATAAAAAAATGAAGTGGAAGTTTAGGTCTGATAAGCAAATAGATGATGAAGATTCGAAATATATTGTAAGAGAATTATTGGATATTAGGGGTATTTCGGATTCCGATTCTTTTTTGAACCCGTCTGTTGGTGGCCTATATGATCCTTTTCTTTTGGATGGTGTAAAGGAAGCGAGCAAAAAAATATTGTCAGCAATTAAGAATAATAAGAAAATTTCGATTTTTGGCGACTTTGATGTAGATGGTATAGCCGCAACAACTTTAATGCTTATTGTTATTCGAAAGCTAGGTGGGGAGGTGAATTTCTATATTCCGCATCGTTTAGAAGAGGGGTACGGTTTAAATAAAGCGGGAATTGAAGAATTAAAGAAAAGTGGAACGGAGCTCATAATTACTGTGGATTGCGGTATAAATGGGGTAGAAGAGATTAAATATGCGTACGAACTGGGAATGGAAGTTATCGTTACGGATCATCATCTGCCGGAAAGGGAGAATCCCGCACCGATTAAAATAAATCCTCATTTATCGGAATCTTATCCTTATAGAGAGCTTGCGGGTGTGGGAGTTGCTTTTAAGTTATGTCAGGGGCTATCGAAAATTTCTGAGCTTTCGGAAAAATTTCTTTTATGGAATCTTGATCTTGTTGCGCTTGGTACAGTTGCGGATGTTATGCCGCTTATAGGGGAAAATAGAATCATAACCGCGTTAGGTCTTAAGATAATGAATGAAGGCAGAAGGCCAGGGATTGTCGCTTTATTGAATAGCGCTCGCTTTAAAAAGACTAAGTTACAGGCATGGCATATCTCTTTTGTTATTGCTCCCAGAATTAACGCGCTTGGCAGATTGGGGGAGGCAAGGGAAGCGGTTGATTTACTTAGTACTTATAGTAAACCCGAAGCAAATTCAATTGCCGCAAAGTTAGAAAAATATAATAAAGAGAGAAAAAAGCTTCAGGAAAAAATTTATAAAGAAGCGTTGGAGCTTTTAGGCAGTCGTAATGTGGAAGAAAAAACAGGAATTATTATTTCGGGTGAAGATTGGCATGAGGGTGTGATAGGGATTGTAGCTTCTAAAATCGTCGAGGACTTTAATAGACCTACAATTCTTATAGCAGAGAAAGGAAATATTTGTAAGGGTTCCGGACGAAGTATCCCGGGTTTTAATATTATGGCTTGTATCAAGGAATCATCCGATTTATTAGAAAAATTTGGCGGACACTCACAGGCTTGCGGAATATCGATAAAAAAGGAAAATATCGATATTTTCAAAGAAGCTTTTGAAGGAAAAGTTATGAAAACTTTAAAGGATAAAGTTACCGAGAAAGAGCTTTTAGTAGATTTTCCGCTTTCGCTTGGTTCGATTAATAAAAAATTAGTAAAAAATTTGGAGATTTTAGCTCCTTTTGGCATAGGAAATCCGACTCCGATCTTTGCTTCTTTTGATGTTGAGTTGGCAGGAGTTCTTAATATTGTCGGAAATAATCACTTAAAGTTTTCGGTTAAAGATGAGAATAAATATATTTCAAGTATTGGTTTTTCTCTTGGAGATAAAATCGATTTCCTGAGAAGCGCGGGGAAATTTAGTATAGCTTATTCACCGTTTATAGACCAGTGGAATGGTAAAGTTTCCCTGAAAATTCATGATATAAAGGTTTAAGCAAGAAGTCAGTAAATCGTTAGGTGGTTGGATGGTTAGGTCGTTAGGTGGTAACAAGAACGACGGACGACCGCGGACGGTAGACCGAACAAAAACTAAACAAACCAACGAACCCACGATCCAACGAACCAACTATAATAATAACCACAAAGAGCACAGAGATATACAGAGGATACAATCGTTAGGTCGTTAGGCGGTTAGGACGTTAGGTGGTTTAAAAAACCGAACCAACGACCCCACGAACCAACTGAAACACCGATTCACTGATTTACCAATTTCTAGGATTAATAAGATTTAAAGAAGACCTAACCCCTCTATGATTCGTGGCAATTGTTATTAAAATATTGGACCAAGGAAAATTTCCGTTTTTGTATGTAAAAATACTCCTAAGATTGCTATCATTATAAAATATATATAAAATATTATTTTTTCATTAAATGGTTTTTTAAGACAAGCGTAAAAACTTGCGATTCCAAGAGGTATGGTAGCTATAAATAATGGATAAAATCTTAAAATTACAGGTACCAGAAGGTAACTTAAGAGAACAAGATAAGCATTTATATATCTTCCTTTTTCGATGCCGAATATAGTGAATAAAGTTGTTATGTCTGTTTTACCGTCACCTTTATGGTCTGCAAGGTCGCGGAAGTTCAGCGATAAAAATAGAGGAATAAAAATAAGCGAGGCTGCTCTTAAAGGAAAAGAGATGAATGGTTTATATGAGTTGAAAAGAGCATATCCGGAAATAGCAGCAAGTAATGCACCCAGGGCAAGCATAAAAACAGATACGGGGAAGAAGCGTTTCAGGCGAAGAGGCTTCGAAGAATAAGAAAAATGAATTACGTGAGCGGATAAAACTATAAGAAATATTCTGTAATTTATGACAAGAGCGGAAAGTAAAGAAATTATAAAGAAAAATAAACTCAAAAATCTATAATATTCTATTGGAAAAGAGCCTGGGTTTAGAAGACTATTTTTGTTTGAATAGTAATCGGTTTTGATGTCGTTTATATCATTTATGATTACGGAAGTCTGGAAAGAAAAGAAAACGGAAAATGTGAGAAGAAACGAATGCATATAATTTATTGGTTCCCGGTAAATGAAATTTCCGAGTAATATTCCAAAGATAGTGGGGAAGAGATAATGAATAGATATAAGGGGACGGGATGCCTTGAGCCAGTTCCTCAATAATCCGGGAGCTTTCGTTCTTATGAATAAGAATCCTGCGATTGTCAGAAGAAAAGGTAATATAAAATAGATAATCATTTTTCCAGTATCTTGATTTTAAGTTTTGCCGGTAAATAATTTGGATTTACATTTAAAGCTCTCCGGTACATCTGATAAGCTTCCTCTATTCTTCCTTCTATTTCACGAATCAGCCCGAGGTTATAGTAGGCTTCCTCTTGGTTGGGATTCATTTTAAGGGATTTAAGAAAAGTTTTTTCGGCTTTTCTGTAATTGTTTTGCGCTAAATATATGGCCCCCAGGTTATTATAAATGGCATCGTTATCTGCTTCGATTTTTAGAGCTTCCAATAATTTTTTTTCTGCTTCCTTCATATTACCCTGTTTATAATATATTATACCCTTGCCGGAAAGTGATGCGGCGGACCTCGGATTATAAATTAAAGAAAGGTCATACATTTTGCCGGCGTTTTCTAAATCATTTTTACGAAAATAAAAGTCCGCTTTTATCTGAAAGAGTTTGTATTTCGGAAAGCCGTACAGCGCAGCCTTATCGATTGCTGCATTCATCTCTTCTTCCGTTCTGCTGCGGGAAGCAATCTGCGCAATTTTTACATAAAATTCCGAAGGAGAGATTTTTTGCTCGATTGCCTTTTTGTAGATAGCGATGGCTTTTTCATATTTACCGTTCTGCGTATATGCTTGTCCTAGTGAAAGGATTGTTTCGTAGTCCGGGTCTTCTATTCTTTCGAGTTCTTCTATACCTTTCTCAAGATGTCCCATATTGAGAAAGCACTGTCCGATTCTTTTTTGAGTTTCGCTGTCACGTTGTATCGAGTTAACTTTTAAATATAAAAGCAGAGCCTTTTTATAGTCTCTGTTTAAGAAGGAAGTCCATCCTACAAGTCTTGCTCCTTTTAATTCTAAATGCTCTTTTTTTACGGGAATTATTGTCCCCGGGGTAGCTTCCTGGCAAATTAAAGAAAAACCCGCAATAAATAATGGAATAATTAAAAGCCAGTTAGGTTTAAGGAATCGTTTAAAGAGATAAGATATTAAAATTAAAAGCATAAATATATATCCAAGGGAAATACTGAACAGTATTACAACTACTGCAAGTATCTGGAATTCAATCATATCGATATGAAGTTGCGAAATCCTATTGGTAAATATCGCTATTAAAATACTTAGTAAAACCGACAGATAAAATATTGGATTTATTAATAGGAAAGGATAATATTTTAACATAAGAAATAAGCCATAAAGAATTCCCAGGGAGATTGCGGCGAGAGAAATGAGAAATGCTTTTAGATTAAATATTTCTTTTATAGTAGTCTTTTTTGATATTAAGGCAATCATTAAGCAAGCTGATATGATAGATACGGAAAAAATTACCGCGTAGTTCTGGCTGTCTATTGCAAGTATTCCGCTGCCTAAAATTGCCGTAGCGGTTAGTTTTTTATAACCAAGGTATAAGGGAATTCTGGCGATTGTATTAGGCAGAATACCATGGATAAAAATAATCAAGTAGATAATTATCGGAGCAAGTATGGATTTAAAATAATTTTTTGTTTTTATTAACACATAGACAAAACTACCCAGTAATACGAGCAATATTTCTGCTCTTTGTCCCCAGCTTGCCTTGAGAAGGTCTTTCGTAAAATAGAAAAATTTATGTATTTCTGCGAATTCCCCAGGACCGGTTAAATAGGTCAAATTATAGCCGCTTCCCTTTGAAGCTATGATATCGATAAGAGGTGCAATTACGATGACCGACATTCCGATGAGCAAGACCTTTGCAATTTTTATCGATTCTTCTTTTGTTAAAAATTTAAGGACAAAAAGAACCCATAAAAACAGGGATAGATAGAATAAAGGGTAATGAACGAAAACCATATAGAACGAGTGGGAAGTAATCGGCGAAAACCCCAAAATTTGTTTTCCTTCAAAAGAACTTTCTAGAATATTCCTGATTAATATGATTGAAAAAAGAGTCACGAAACCAGAAAAAAAAGAAAATTTTTCTTTTTCTATTTCACCGATGATTTTTTTTATAGTCACTCTAATTTATATAAAAAAGGGGAGAGGAAGCTCTCCCCTTTTTATTCTTCGGTTTTTTGTTTTACTTTATTATGGTTGCTTTTGCCGTACCTATTCCGGCGGAAGTATTTATTACTATGTAGTAAATACCCTGCGGAAGATTCTGTGAGGAAACACTTAGAGTATTCTCTCCGCTTTCCTGTATACCGTCATACAATGTCGCAACCTCTTGACCGAGAACGTTGAACATTGAAACTTTGACGTTGCCTGCATTAGGTACGTTGTATTTTAATGTGGCTGTCCCGGTGATTATTGGCATATCAAGACTGCAAGTGATTTTGCTATCGACATCCTTTTCCTCGATTCCGGAGCTTTCCCAGGTGTCGAAATAGACATTCGTTGCGCCTTCTCCTACATAAGCGATTGCTGCAGCGCTTTCGGTGCTGTAATTAAAAGTCTGGACAGGTCTTGTCAATGAGGTGTTATAATCTCCTCGGCGGACGTCAGCGGTCCAGGCTCCGCTACTCCAGTTGAATGTACGGACATAAGGGTCGGCGCCGTCGGTGGTAGCTCTCACGTAGCTGACATAAGGGTCATTATCTGTTGAGCCGTAGTAATCGTTAACTGCTATACTTGGAAGATATTCGTTGGAATCTCCTCTACTGTTGGTCCAGGTAGCAGCTGTCCAGGTTGCTCCCGAGTCCTGACTCCAGGACCAGCGTAGACCCCAATCTATAGGGGTGGGGCCGCTAAGGTCTCTTCTCGGCCATATTGCCCAAACATCTCCGGAATTATCACATGCTGCCGCTATCTGCGGGGCCATCTTCGGGAAAGAATCAGTCTCAAGAGTTACAGCCCCAGACCAACTTGCCCCGTCATTAAAACTTCTTCGCACTCGTGGGAGAATATTCGGGTCAGAATCATAGAGATAAGTTAAATATAAAATGTCACCTCGACCGTAAGCTATGTTGGGAAAACCGACACCTCCCGTTGAAATTAAAGCAGGAGTTGTCCAGTTTTGTCCCTGGTCTGTGGTTCGCATAAACATATTTCTACCGGAACTGAGGGCACCCGCCTGATAAACAATATAAATAGAATAGCCGTGGCGAAGTATTCTATCAGTGCAGACAGCGTAATTCTGTACCGAGTCCGTGCCGGATAAGTACTGGCCTGTTCCGGTAATGTAACTATCGTCATCGGTTTTATATGCCTGGGTGTAAATCCGGTCCTGGTCGCTTAGATAACGAACGAACATATGATAGGTGCTGTCGGGTCCGTGAACGATATGCGGGTCGGTTACATTATCATAAGCAAAACTAATACTTCTTACCAGTGACCAGTTGAAACCCCTGTCATCGGACCTTAGAATCCTGACAGTCGAATCCGCGCATGCGATAACCGCCCGGAGAGTAGTATCTCCGGCAAAAAAATCGATGTCTATTGACTCTTCATCGATGCCGGCCGGTACCGACCAGGTGCTTACATAGACGCCTCCGCTGTAAACAAGTAAATCCCAGCTATAGCGTAATTTCGCGTCGTTTGTTGTAATTTCCGGAGGACCCGCTATTTCTTTGGAGAATTGGGTCAGGTCAAGTTCTACTTCGGAATTCGCCGCTTCTTCGTTAGCTTCAATAGGTAACACCGGACTTAAGAGAAACAAAGTTAGAAAAAACAATATTAAAAATTTCTTCATAAAACGACCTCCTTTTTTTTATTGTTTTATTCTTTAATTATAGGTATTTTTGATTATAGGTATTTTTGATTGATTTGTCAAGGTATATTAAATCAGAATCCAGGAGTCAGAATATAGAATCTCATCCCCTAACCCAGGAATGGGACGCAGATAAACGCAGATTTTAAAAGGATTTTTTGTTGTTTCTTTTGACTCGTGACCCAACGAACTCAATAACCCTGCAAACTCAATAAACTAAGTGCTTGACACTTTTCAAAGAAGACCTAACCCCACTGTACTTCATAAGTTTTGTATAGGGCAGCGGTTAAGATTCTAAATTTTGTCTAAAAATAATTTCTTAGAAGTAGCAAGCCAGACCAAATCTAAGATACATAGTGTTATCTTTAGGATCATTTACATAATCATCAAAGTAGTAGAGAAATCTGTTCGCGATTCTTAATGCTGTATTTTCTGTAATAAAAACTTCAGCCCCTAAGTCAACAGTCATATTCATTAGCGAATAACTATCAATATTATGTGCGAACGTTGTTCCTGTAAAAATAGAAAGTTTACTTTTGAAAGGATAATGGTAATAGACCCCCAGACCAATATCGGAGCCCGAACTCGCATCAAAATAATCTACTTTTGATTCTCCGAAACTAAAGAAAACTTCAAGATTATTTAAAAAGAAGTAGCCCAGGTTTAAGTCTGACTCGAAACATAAGTCAAAATGATTTCCGGTTTTTTCATAGTCGGCCATAAATGATGAAACACTTATAGATTTAGTGCCCGCAGGATAATTTCTGGCAAAAGTAGTTATGGAACTAAAAAATAATAAAATTGTAAAGATTATACGCATTGTTTTCTCCTTTTTTAAATTCTATAACTTAGACCGAACCAAAAACTTATTAGTTCCATTTTTTAACCAACCGTTTTGAAGGTTTTATGTCTGGAGATCAATCTGTTGATTCACTGATACACTAAAGTTTCGACCTTACGACCCAACGAACCAACTAAAAAATAACCACAAAGAGCACAAAGATATTGGGACGCAGATAAACGCAGATTTAAAAGGATTTTTTGTTGTTTTTATTTTTTTTGACTAGTGACTAGCGGTTGGATGCCAAATGAAAGTAGGCCACCCGGGTCTTGCTTTTTATGGCAGAAAATTGTAAAATAAAATTTAATCGAGATAGGAGATTAAGAAATGAAGAAAAAAAATCTATTGAGAAGAGAAGGC
>Ga0307438_1000534_pt1 | contig 28613 bp, 24 predicted proteins | sample SalMarWE160110MG_FD_202144 | JGI IMG/M metagenome (GOLD analysis project Ga0307438, IMG submission 202144) | Salt marsh sediment microbial communities from the Plum Island Ecosystem LTER, Massachusetts, United States - WE1603-110 | ecosystem: Environmental > Aquatic > Marine > Intertidal zone >... | reverse complement strand
TCCACTAAAAAACGAAGCTCTCAGAGGTCGTATAAGCCACGATCTCAACTTGATCCAAGGGATTTTATTGGCGCTAGTGCGTAAAACTATGCGCCGATCCGTGCGTAAATTATCACGCCTCTTAACAGCACCCTTCCAAAAATGGAGACCCCGTAGAAAACAAGATGACCCAAGAGCCAAGCACATCCTCCAGGTCTATCTAGAAACCACACCTGCCCACCCCAAAAGGGGACATTTTTGCTTTGCAGATAGGGGGACATTTTGACTTTGCTTAGACACAATAATACGAAGCAAAGAGAGAATCACATAAAATGAGCCCAAATGAAGCATACAAAGAATAGAGATCACCCTTACCCCTGAACTAGGGGGATTAGAGTATCATATATATTCTGATTGTTCCTCGGCTGCCATACTGACCTGAATCATTCATAAAAATTGCCGATTAACTATTCAAAAAAAACAATTACCTATTTTATCATCGGCACTTCTTACCTTTCAGGCGAGCCGATCTCACCCCATTCTTCACGTCGTTTGGCATGGCAAGAGGGGCAGAAGCCGGGGGTCTTGCAGGAAAACATAAGAAGCCTTTCTGTGCCGCAATCAGGACATCTTATCCGCGCAAATCCACACTTTGAATTGCTGCAGTCTAGATATTTTTTGACCACTCCCTGAACAATAGGCCGCAGGTGACCATGTTCTCTCTCAAACCGGTTTTCATATTCCTGAAGGAATGGATCAAAATAATGGAAGAACACACGGTAAAGTACTGTACGTTCCGGATGCCTGTCTGCGTGCGGTCACGCACAGGCAGGACGTTGCCAATAGACCCTGCCCATGGCAAGGATTGAGATTCAAGAAATGTGCCGGGAAATAGACCGTTCTCTTTCTCCCTGTTAGAGACTAAACTTGATTTCAGGTTAAACTAAAAAGTTGTAACCAGCTGTTTACTTCCAGAGGGAAAAACGGTAACTTCTCTTTACATGATCTTTTGGTATGTCTAACTCTAAGAATCTTGAATTGCATTGTAACTGGTTGCAATATCACCTGCTGTGACCTCTGATTCATTGCTGAACGAATAAGGTGACGATCTGGGCTTAAACGACCCCCCGCGAAGCATGTTGGCCCCGGCTTTTTTTACCGCCTCAGCGATTTTTAGCGTCTGTTCTTCATTTTCAACACTGCACGGCCCGGCTATCAATACAAAGTCCTTACCGATCGTGATGTCCCCGACCTGAATAGTGGTTTTACTGCTATAGCTGATAATGGCTCTGTAGTATGGTAATAGCCTTTATATCCCCGAATAAAATCATCTGCTTTACTTAGTTTTGTGAAACACATTATGTCAGTTTCATCTCCTACAGTCTTTCCCGTAAGAGGACGGTTGCCAAATAAAACTACATAGCATATTTTCTTGCTTGGTGGCTTTTCACGTAGCCTTTTCACAATATCTTCAACCGATGCATTATTTAGGTAAGTTTCATCATCTACTTCTGTTGATCTTTTAAAAATTTTAGTGATTTTGTATTTAGGTTGAACTTCTTTAAAGCCTCTTCTGCAAAATCTCGAACCCAGTTATCTTCATCTTTTAAGGCATCTTTCAAAAATTCAACTGCCTTTTCATCACCCAATATTCCTAAAGCTTCGGCTGTATGCCATCGGACATCTGGATGTACATCGTTTTTCAATGTTTCAATTAAAGGGTCTACTGCTCTGTTATCCCCTATTCTTCCTAAAGCTTCTGTTGCTACCCATCGGGCAATTTCATCTTCATCTCTTTTTAACGCTTTAATTAAAGGTTCAACCGCAGGAGCTCCAATTTCAACTATCTTATCTAATGATCCGTCTTGATCAAATATTGAGGTACCAATAGTTCTGGAGCTTTTCAATATTTCAAGCAAAGAAGATACATCGTTCGCAGCTTCCATCTTTTCATCATACCTAGCACCAATAAGAGGTTTTGCAGCACTTTTGTCTTTTGTTTTACCCAGAGCCTTTGCCGCTTTCTCCTGGACTGTGCTATCTTTATCTTTACTTTTTTTTGGACGGAGTTTTCTAGACATTTTTTCCAGCATCTCTGTAACTCTTTGCATTGACACAGGTTCTGGAAAAATAGTTTCTATAAACATAATGTCGTTAATGTATAACTTACAATTTGAACCTTCTAAGCCATCTTCCAGATATATTGTTTCAATCTTATTTATTTCTATATGCACGCGTTGCTGTCCCATCCCCCCATGAGCATAAAAAGTTGTTGGACTAAGAAGAGCACCCAATTTAGCTTTTCCAAAAAGAGTATTGTCAATAAGGACAAGTACATCTTCTTCTTTGACCCCCTTAGCATACGAATCTATGGCATATTTTATTTTTTTTGTGGAATATTTGGAAAAAAGAATATTTTTCTATCTTTTATCTAGTTTGTGTAACGCTTTGCTATTGACTCAATAATTCCTTTCATTCTAAAGCCGTACTTTTAGGTTATTAGCAGGAGTCCTGTATTTTTCTCTTATTTCTTCAACCGTTTACATGTGCTCACTTTCTCAAATGTTTTCTCGTCAATCACATAAGGATATACTCTCGAAACAGTGTCTTTTAAGCCTTCTTCTTCCTTTCCGTCGTATTGGAGCATGTATTTGTGTCCGTATTCGACTGTAAATTCAATCTCCCATGTTCCCTTAATGTGGTAGAATTCTCTTAGACCATTTCTATAAGTAACAGTTTCACTGGTATACTCTTCCTGATCGCCCCATTCATATTCTTCATTCAATACAAAGCCTGGATGCGGACTTGCTACCCCAGAGATCTTTAGAATATGTTTTCCTGGAAGGAGATCCCATGCTGAAAAAGCAGCATTAAAAGCATAACTTTCAAAATTGCTCATCTCTTTGATCTCTTCATTTGTTAGTCCATCGATCTCATCAATTCTCAGAGCTGCTAATCTCTGAAGAGTACCTACTTGTTCTTTTGGCTGGGCAGGTCCTTTATAAACACGCAAGTGAGGAGGTCCTGTAAGGATTCCACCACAATTAGTTAAGATAAATAAAACCAAAACCAATAAAGGAAATAGATAGATAGATAATCTTTTACTCATTAAACGGGACTGTAAGTTTTTCTGTGTAAACTCCATTTTAACATCACACATATTTGGGCAAACGATCTTCCAAAAAGATCATCGTATAAAATTATGTCATAGCCCAATCTCTGTGTCAAGTTGTCCATTTTCTCGATGTATCCTCAACTGCCAGGTAAACAAGCTTAAAAAGATACTGCTCATTAAGGGATAGGTAACATGATGATGTGATGCACCTCCTGCGGGAGTCGATAGTATGATAGACTACCCGCAAGGTCAAAAACTAAATTTTGGAGGTGCTCAAATGAATTATATGGGAATTGACCATCAGAGGAAGGAGGAGAGGTCCAAACCCTGCAAAGGTTGCTACAGCAAGACGTATGTTGACAATTATCTATCGGATGTTAAAAGAGAATCGTTCTTATATTTCATATAAAAGATGATGATAGAACTCAAATCGGCTGCCTTCAGCAAATTCCTAACGGACCGATGAAGGTTGCGTTCTTTTGATAGGTTAAGGAGCCGAGACCTGATGTTAGAGTGTGTGCGGACTTAACATTCTTGTTAAGGGCACGGATAGAAGGATGGTTTAAAAAACCGAGAGTTGAAGGAACAAAAAAGAGAAAAATAAAGGAGGTTCTAAAGAAAATCCTTGCACCACATCATCATAGAAGGAATTTGGTTTTTTTGTTGATGTCGGCCGGCTCTCATTTTTTTCCCTATTTTGTCCCTCTGAACTATCTTGATATACTTATCATAAAAAAATACTGCGGTCAGATCACACAAAATCAAAAATAATCCACAATATATAAGAATCCCGGAATAAAGCTTCAAAAATAGCCAAAAATAATATAGACTTTACCCATCCTTCAATGTTTAGAAATATTTCTCTCCCTCTTCGGCTGCTATCATGAGTTCCTGTTGAACAACTTGGGGTGAAGGAGGACGTTCAGCCTTAAAAGTCAGTTTAAGGTGTTTGATGATTTTGTCTATGACTTTGTGATCTTCAATAAAGGAGACAATGCTTATGGCAGGGGTTGAGATTCAAGAAATGTGCCGGGAAGGAGAAATGATTAAATTCCTCTGTTGAGTGATAGAATCGATTTTAGAGTGGAGTCATAATGTGTAAACAATAGTTTACTTGCAGAAAAAAACACTAATCTCTGCTCTCATTTTTGAGAAAAATTAAGTAAACAGGTATGACGGTGCTGTATTTTATGGTAAATTATTAGAGAGATCAACAGTGTGAAGACGTGGGTGGTTAGCTCAGCTGGGAGAGCGCAGCGTTCGCAAGGAGACGACACTCCTGATGCCTAAGCCCTTGATTTTACAGGAAATATCAATTATATCAATGACTTACGCTTGACCCTTCTTTCAACCCTGATACCTTAATTTCAACAATTTTCAGCATTTTTTGTCACACATTTGGCACACGGGGAGAGGTCTATCTAAGACTGTATTTGGAGGGTAAGATGAATAGATTAGATAAATTAAGTACAAAGGCACTGATCAGATTATGGATCGTAGCAGAGAACCATAAACAACTATTTTATTTTAATAGTCTAAATCCAGACGGAGGACATTACACAAAAGAACAGAAAGTATATGCAATAGAAAAAGCAAAATCTATTGGAGTTCGAGCGACATCACGACTTCTGTACGTTCCGAGGAGAACAATTAAGAGATGGCTGAGAGCAAAGGGTATTAGAGTTAAACGATGCCCAGACTGGATCTATGACTGGGCATATTGGAGGAGAAAGCGGATAGAGAAACTAAAGAGAAGAGTTTGGTTTTTAAAGTAAAATGACGCCACTTAAAAAGGGAATATCTGAAAAAAGTACCGGTCTTACAAACCGGGGGTCACTAGTTCGAATCCAGTGCCGCTCACCAGGTATTCCTTGCTATTTTCAGGGGAAAAGAGGCCTTTCCGGTAAGTTTTCCTTTCAGTCCTAATACCATAATTTCAGCGTTTTTCAATCGAATCTGTTACACATATGTGACATGGGAAGAAGTCTATATGATTTTTGGGTTAAATTTAACCATCACATGCCGGATGCACAAGTTGGATTGCTTGAAAGAGCAAGACTCTCCTCATCCTCCCATAATTGAGGAGGAGACTCCATTTGTCCCCAGAAAAGGATGGGCAGAGATGATCCGCAAGGTTTATGAAGTGGACCCTCTCCTTTGCCCTCATTGTGGAGGACAAATGTCAATCATCGCATTTATCGAGGATCATAAAGTCATAGACAAGATCATCGCACACCTTAAGATCACCTTTCATGCCGAGCGTCCTCCTCCGCCCCGGCTCCTCCGGCAGGAACTTCTGATGGCAGCCGAAGAGAGTGGGGAATATTATTTGTCAAAGCCTTCCTGGCTGATTTGCGGATTCAAGGGCGGAGTCTGGATTATACTCGATGGCTTTGAGGCTTTACTGGATTTATCTCTCTTTTCCAGTCATTGTTTTCTTCTTTTTTGTTGTGATATTCTCATTCCAGGATGTCAGCAGGTGAAAATTGAGGAAATGTATTTGGGATTGTGGGGGAGGAAAAAAAGTAAATCCTTATAATTTAAAATCAACGTGGAATCCGGATGAGAATTCTTTGAAAGAGTGTAAAGAGTTCGGAAAGAAAATCGCGAAGAACACAAAAATATAGTCCAATTTTACGATATCCAATTCGAATTTTCCATTGATTCTTTCGAATCGTGTGTTTCACATCTGGCAACATAATTCCAGCGCTTGAAACTTTTTTTTGTCACTCATGTGTCAAATGGGGGATTTCTCTGCCATAAACTCTGACAGAAAAATCAGGGAAAATACGAACATTAGTCAGGGACTACTACAAAAAAGATAGCACTAAAAGGTTAAGATATGGGTACACTGCAAGGATAGCAAAAAGTGAAACTTACCTTAGATAGCCACTCCGGTCGTCGAAATTTAAATTTAAACAGGCAGTCACCAGTTCAGGTACTTTTCGACGAACTTCACGTCCTTCCTGATAAGCAGCTTCCTTATCTCGTCCCAAAAAAATATGAACAGCGCGAACGGGATAGAAAGCGAAAGCTCTAATAAAGTAAGAGGATGAGTGCCGAAAAGCTTGCTCGTGAAGGGGTTGTATACAATTATCGAGAGAAGTATCAGTTCTGACAGAATACCCACAAGGACAAACTTATTACTGAAGAGCCCGGCCTTTAAAACAGACTCCCTGCGCGTCCTGCATATCATGACATCCGCGATCTGACAGATAATGATACTCGCAAAGAAAGCTGTCACGGCTTTGAGGCACAGGGGATCTGACGAGGCGAGTTCCTGCCCCCATGTCCACCCTCCTCTGTAAAGGACAACGAAGTAGGAAAAGAATCCCGCGGCAGCCTGGAGCATACCGACAATGCCATAAGACATGAAGAGAAGATTCGGCGTGAGGAGTCTTTCGTCCCTGGGTCTAGGGAGTTTCTTCATGACATCATGTTCCGCCTTTTCAACACCAAGTCCGAGCGCGGGCAGCAGGTCGGTACCGAGGTCGATCGATAGTATCAGCACGACAGTTAGCGGGAGAGGTATCCCCAGAAGCACGAACGCGATAAAGGGGAGTATTTCAGGGACATTACTTGTAAGAATATATGCGATAAATTTCTTGATATTATTGTAAACTGTCCTCCCCTCCTCGACAGCGTTCACTATGGTGGCGAAATTATCATCGAGCAGTACCATGTCCGACGCTTCTTTAGCGACCTCGGTCCCGATGCTCCCCATCGCTACTCCCATATCCGCATTCTTTATGGCAGGTGCGTCATTTACACCATCCCCGGTAACGGTCACGACCTCTCCTAGCGCCTGTAAGGCGATCACTATTTGAAGCTTCTGTGCAGGCGAGGTGCGGGCAAATATAATGTTATCTTTTTTCAGAAACTCCTTCAGATCATCATCAGAGCTTTTCTCAAGTTGCTCTCCGGTCATTATATTGGCACTGCCCTTTATCATTCCTGCAATCCTGGCTATCGCTTCAGCGGTCAGGCTATAGTCCCCTGTTATCATGATCACCTTTATCCCGGCCTCTTTGCATCTGGCTATCGCCTCCGGTATCTCTTTGCGCGGAGGATCTATCATTCCTACAAGCCCAACGAAGACAAACTCATCTTCTGACTGCCCTTCGCCCTCCTTGAAACCGAGCGCCAGTACCCGTTCTCCTCTTGAGGCCAGTCTTTCGTAATATTTTTGGATTTCAGCTCTATGATGGTCCTCAAATGGGACAATTTCATTGTTTAGAAGTATCTTATTGCTCATAGCGAGCGCTACCTCGGGTGCACCCTTCATATAGACAACATTAGCTTCTCCATCATTGTTTAAGGTTATCATCCGTTTCGTCTTTGAATCGAAAGGTGATTCATGAATCCGACGCCATCTGCTGTTCAGTTCTTCAACATTTATCTTGTCTTTTGCAAAGAGTAGCAGCGCCCCCTCAGTAGGATCCCCGATATAGTAATCTTTATCGTTCAGCTTGGCGTTGTTGCAAAGGACCGATATTTTCAACAGCATTTCCATACCCGGCATTTCCATTACATTCTTTTCATGAATTAGCCTTTCGTCCAGGTCAATATATATCGTATTGACCGAGATCCTGTTCTCTGTGATCGTGCCCGTCTTATCGGTGCAGATAACAGTGGTGGAACCGAGTGTCTCGACTGAATCAAGGTTCTTAATGAGCGCCATCCTCTTTGCCATATTCCTTGAGGCCATACTCAGGCAGAGGGTAACGGTAGGCAGCAGTCCTTCAGGGACATTAGCGACAATGATCCCTATGGCAAATACCATACTTGCCATAAGCCTGTTACCGGTCAGAAAGCTGACCGCGAAGAAAGAGACACCCAGAGTGATCGCAATGGAAGAGATGATCTTGATGAAATGGTTCAGCTCTTTTTTGAGGGGGCTTTCCACCTCCCCTGCCTCCCTTGTAAGCTCTGCTATCTTTCCTAACTGGGTGTTCATTCCAGTGCCGTAAACAAGTGCAGTGCCATTGCCAGACTGGACAAGGGTGCCAGAGAAGACCATGTTCCGTGACTCGAGGATATTCTCATGAGTGGGGACAATCTTCCTGAGCTGGGGTTCTGACTCGCCTGTGAGCGCGGAGTGGTCTACCTTAAGGGAGTTCTCCTCCAAAAGGCGGGCATCTGCGGGTATCTTGTTCCCCTCTTCAAGATATATTATGTCCCCCGGAACTATTTCACCTGCGAGGAGTTCGGTCCTCGTGCCGTCCCTCAGCGCATTGATCCTTTCCGGCATCATCTTCCTGAAACTCTCCATTATTTTTTCGGATTGATATTCCTGTATGAAAGTGAACACTGCGTTCAGGACCACGACCACTGCGAGGGCAATGCCAATATAGAGGTTTCCGTCGCCTGGAGAAAGGTATTCCGATGTAAAGGCAAGCACAGCACCGGTCCAGAGAAGAAGGGCGAAAAAATTGACAAGGTGCCTGCCGAACCGTACGAGGATTGACTTCTTTTTCTTTTCTTCAAGGACATTTAGCCCGTACTCTAGCTGCCTCTTTTGGGCTTCTTCCGAAGAAAGTCCGTCAGGAACGGCATTGAGCCGGGAGTAGAGTTTAGAAAGGTCTACCTTATGTTCGTCGTTCTTCCGTTGGGAAGCATCCATGTCATGCTCCTTTATTCAACAATTTTACCATTTTTCTTATTGCCTTGCTGAATACTTTTTTATTCATGCGTGTTGACTCATATAAAAACCTAATCGAAGCATCTAACCTTTACTAATCTAAGATTTCACCGAAATAAAGTAGACAGGTAACCTGCTCCCCGGATGTCAATTCTATCACAAAAAACCAACATCCGTTCTGGATCAAGATCCGGGAGGCAGATCCGATGGGATCAGCCTCCATCAATGTGACACTGTTTCGTTTCAACTTAATTCGGACCACACATGATATTTCTTAAGCGATGGTTTGTTCACCTCTCCCTCTGGAAAGACGCCGATCCCAACCTCCCTGAGGTTGATGATGCGAGTAAAAGGCTGGCCGAGTTGAAGGGAGAGTAGAGAATTTGGAGATTCTGTCCCTCAAATCTGTTCTAATTAGGCCACAATAAAAGGTGCGCCTGTAGCTCAGGGGACAGAGCGACGGTTTCCGGAAACGGAGGATGGGGTTTAAATCCCACCCTGGAAGATACAATTTACAGGGGTAGAATCCATTTTCCTTTCAGTCATCTTTAACCACAATTAAGCATTTTTAGTCAAAATCTGTTACATATCTGTTACACATGGAGAAGTCTATTTTCTCTTAATTTGAATCTGCCTTTCATGTGTGCTATAAGTTGAATGATCTCAGCTGGGAACATAAAATAACAGTGAGGAGGGTGAGATGCCACGAGTCGTACCAAGCCAAATTGTAGAATTCATTGATCAAACTATCCCTAAGGCAAAATTGCAAACTGATTCAGGCGGAAAAGGATTTTCATTGAATAGACTAGACCAACATCCATGTGCAGGAGTTGTTGACTTGATAGCTCAATTGCCATCAGAACTATTGGTTTTATCCAGAGAACAATACACGGAATTTGTTGCATCAGTCGCGGCTATTAAAAATACCCTTGAAATATGGAAACTAAGAGACTATGGACTTAATGAAATTCCACGTTTTGGTGATTACAATCCTATCTCATTTATACGGCAAGCATTATCTATGTGTCCTGATGAAATTCCCTCTAAAGATACCGCTGAATTGATCTTTATTGAGGATGATGATTTAAGAACAAATCTTAGAATTGACATTAGTGCCACAAATCAAGCACTTTCCAATGGAGAATGGAAGGCATCTACAGTTATTGCGGGTTCTGTAATTGAAGCATTATTGTTATGGGGGCTAGACCAACATGATAAAAAAGAGGTGAGAAAAGCGGTTGACATTCTTATAGATAAGGGAATACATAACAAGAAAACTGGTATAAATCTAGATTGTTGGAACCTTTATTCATTTATTGAAGTAGCAGCCAAACTAGAAATAATTGGAGAGGACACAGCAAAACAAGCAAGGCTTGCAAGGGAATACCGCAACCTGATTCATCCAGGTCGTGAAAAGCGTTTAGGCCAAAAATGTGATCGGGGAACAGCCCTTGCCGCAATTGCGGCAGTAGAGCGGGTTGTAAGTGATTTGTCTTCAAAATCAGTCTCATGAAATTCCCACTTAATCGGTTCCATCTTGCCTTCAAACGTGTCCTGGTTTAGAATTGTGGCAAGATGATGGAGAAGAAACAGCATGACGACATGTTGAAGCTCGTAGTTGAGATGATTGGATTAGTTGGACAGCTACAGGTAGCTCGGACGGAGTCGAAGCGAATCGTGCTACAAAATATCATCACTACAACTTACCGTCAAATCGATCATCTTGTCTATGAGCTATGCGGTTTGAGCGAAGACGAAATAAATATTGTCGAGCGCTTAGAACAATCTGGTGATTCTAAATGATTTTCATACGTATGCCAGTGCCAACAAAACAAGATTTGAAATTAGCGCAAGAAGCATTTCTAGAGAATGAACCAAGAGACCTATTCTACCGTGTTGCTACTGAACTAATTCGACTTTCCATTGAAGGGAAAACACAAATCACCCTTCCAGAAGCATTGTCAGTCTTGCTACAAACCTGGAATAGACCATACTACCAGTACAGACGTTTTGATAACCAGCACTATACGGATATTTGCAATCTACTTGAGCGGCTATCAACATCTGTCTTTAGGTTCCGGGAGCGATCAATACTGTCTCTAGCAAAAGATGATCTTTCTAACATTCTCGAGATATTTAATGAATTCGAGCGAGTACTAGGCCCGGTTGGAGCATCTAAATCGCTTCACTTACTTGCCCCAGATTTTTTTCCGTTATGGGATCGTGCTATAGCGAGAGCATATAAAGTCGGTTTAAGAACTGTGGGGGCAAATGCTGCCAATTACTTAAAGTTCATGCTTTCTATCAGACAACAACACAAACAACTTCAAGACTTATCAACTCCTAGACAGAATCTTCTGAAATCAATAGATGAATATAATTACTGTCACTTCTCGAAGGGATGGATATAGGTCAGTTTCGATCAAATATTTAAGGCAAGTGGAAGCCAAAGACCCTAAAGTCCTGGCCTCCCAGAGGTTGAGGTGCCGGTAAGCGGCTGGCTGGGCTGAAAAAATTATATAGCCTAAAATCTCCTTCATAGATTCAGATAATTGTAGTATATTATTTGTAATTTAAGGATAATTAAGGTTGGGAATGAAAAAAGATATTCTTGGACGCATAAAAGCTGCTACAGTAGCTATGGCAAGTTTGAATATCAGTAATAAAGATAAGCCATTCACAATTCTCGGATCGGGTTTTTGTATTCACCCTAGAGGTATTGTTATAACCTGTGAGCATGTTCTGTCGGCATTTATGGACAAGCCATTACATGAACGTATCGCTGAAGCCGCTGAGCCGAAACAGGAAAGCCATCTAATTAATATTAAGACACTGACTCCTCATGCTATTTTCTATGATACCAAGCGTTCTCCACATCAGCTTTTTGTATTCCCTGTCCCTATGGATGTTGCAATAGCGAAGACTAATTTTGACTTGGGGATGATAAGACTGCGCACACATCTTGCATTTGAAAATGGATTTCCTTATCTGGAGGTTGGGGACTATTCTGATATTTATGAAGGAATGGAAGTTTGGACATGCGGATTTCCTTTAGGGAATCATTTACAAAAACAGCTTGGAACAGTAACAAGTTCATTTACAAAAGGAATTATTAGCTCAATTATTCCTTCCCCAGATGCAGCACAAGAACACCTAAAGGGCTTCCAATTGAATCTTACTGCAACACATGGAAATAGTGGTGGGCCAGTCTTTTCTCCTGAAACGGGTAAAGTATTTGGTGCGCTTCAAAGGGGTGTCCGTGGCCAGAATGGGAATTTTTTGCAGGGAATTACGAAGGCGGAACCAATCTATCCGATATTCGAACATAATACTTTGTCGCGTATTCTAGAAGCTCCTGTTGGAAAGATTCCTTCTGGGGATTAGTCCTTCAGTGAGCTACAAGCAGATGTCAAGCTAGAAAGATTTGAAGATTCTGACTAAAGACTGGCGAGGTTGAAGATATAGGTTTAGCCCGAGGACTTTTCTTATCAGCTTTCATTTCAATACTAAAACCATATTTTCAACATAAGTCAGCAATTTTTGTGACATAGTAGAGGTTTTTATTTTTGACATAATTTTGTTTCAATGGTATTAATTATTAGGTAGCCCATGAAGCAAAGGGAATTGAATTTATTTGAAATTAAAAGGGAGAGGGCATATATATGCAAAATGAAAGAAGCAGGAAAAAGGATTCTGCAAGATTGACTTGGGATACAAAGCCGAGGAGAGCTGCCAATCCGAAAGACATAGAATTTCAAACTGCTGAGGTGGTGATTCCCAACCCACAGATTGCAGGGGAATTGCCCCTTTCATTTCGAGACGGATTATTTGGCGAAGAGGATATCGATAAACAGAAAATGAATCGCCTCATTTGGGGCGATAATCTTTTGGCAATGCAAGCCCTTTTGGCTCAGGGATATGAGGGGAACGTAAATTTAATCTATATTGACCCGCCCTTTGATAGCAAGGCGGATTATTCGCATAAAATGACAATAGAAGGAAATGATTTCATTAAAGAGCCATCAGTTATTGAACGATTGGCCTATAAAGATACCTGGGCAGGAGGCACAGACTCTTATTTGGATATGCTTTATCCAAGGTTGCAATTGATGAAGAGATTGCTGGCAGAAGATGGAAGCATTTATATTCATCTTGATTGGCATATTGGTCATTATATAAAAGTAATGATGGATGAAATTTTCGGAAGGGAAAATTTTCTCAATAATATTGCATGGCGGAAATTACACAGTCCAAAAAGCCAGAGTATCCAATTTGGGAACCAATGGGATTCTATTCTTTTTTATGCACATAATAAAAAAAGATTGGGATTTTGTCAAGTTAGAAAAAAGCATACGGGCAAATATATTAAATCATTTAATAAGGATGACGGAGATGGAAAAGGGCCTTATCAGACGATGCCCCTAAAAGCCTACGGAGTTCAAAGATCAGCGGGAAGAAAGGTATTTGAATGGAGAGGAGTAAAGGCGGCATGGCTTTATTCAAAAGAAAATTTAGATAGGATGTGGGATGATGGGAAAATTTATACTACAGAAAGTGGGGATTATCGTTATAAGCATTATCGGAAAGATACGGAAGGTTCCTTAGTTTCTGATTTATGGATTGATGATGAGGTTCTTCCCTTGCAAGGAATATCATCTGAAAATTTGGGATTTGAAACTCAAAAACCAGAATCCCTTTTATCACGCATATTGCAAGCTTCGTCAAAAAAAGGAGACTTCGTTGCCGATTTCTTTTCAGGCTCTGGGACAACTGGCGCAGTTGCAGAAAAAATGGGAAGACGTTGGATTATGTGCGAACTTGGGAAAGTTGGAATTCAAGTCACCAGAACTCGTCTTGTTGAGGCAGGAGCTAATCCCTTTCTTATTGAAAATATAGGAAATTACCAGAGGGAAATGATTTATTTGACAGGCGGCCGAATCTGGGAAATGCAACATTTGATTTTGAAATTATATGGGGCCACACCCAGAGATAAAATGAGCGGCCTCGGCATAAGAAAATCCGATGACGGAATAGAAGAACTTGTTTATGTTGGGTATCCCGATAGGCCCGTGACGGCAAAAAAGGCCGAGGAGCTCGCATTTCAGGCCCAGAAATTAGATGGAAGAGGATATAGGAGATTGGTAATTCTCGCCTGGGATTATGAATACAATTATCATCAAGCACTAGACGCCAGAATTAGAGCTCTAAGAGATAAAATTAAAATTAAAATTGAAAGCCGAGATATTCCTCCGGATATTTATGATTATCTGAAGAAGGCCAAGTCGGAGGAAGATATTGAGGCCTTCTCTGATAAGGTTAGATTTTACGAAAGGCCATACCTGAGAATATTCGAACCGGAAATTAAGGACTTGGATGGAAGAAAAACTCAAATCACGATTTCTATTAAGAGATATGTTTTGATGGATATTCCCGTCAGCCATACCTCAAAAAGAGAGAAAGAGAGTTATAATGCCCTGATGAAATTGGCAAAAGATAATTTTTCCGTTTTGATTGATTATTGGGCAATTGATTGGGATTATGATGGTTTTACTTTCAAAAGTCAGTGGCAAGCATTTAGAGGAAATGGCAAGAAAGTTAAAACTGTCCTAATTGTGGCAACAGAAACATTAGATAAAAAAGAGAATCGAACCATTGCCGTACGTGTTGTAGATATTTTTGGCAATGATGCAGGCGCAACAATTAAGATATAATGTTTACCCCCATTAATAAGCATATTTTTGTTAACGGATTTAGCATTATTATTTATTGAAGTATTCGGTAATAAGAAGGTTGCTTATTGCAGTATATAACGACATCCTGCAATAGTTCTATTGGTTATTGCAGGATGAGAAGAAGGAGGCTATAAAAATTGGATCCTAGCGACTTTAAGAGTTCATCAGCTGGAAAATGTATAAAAACTTTGAAAGACTATTGGGCATTTGTTCCGAATCCACTTCCACCCCAGATTGATTATGACAGAAAAATCATCCAATTACTGTCAGAGGCCGATAGACTGTTGGGTGAGCTGTCAGGAACAGGAAGATTACTACCAAATCCATATCTTTTAATTGCTCCATACATCCGCCGTGAAGCAGTATCCAGCTCACGAATCGAAGGAACTCAAGCTTCCCTTAATGATTTATTCTTTTTTGAGGCTGCGAAATTTGAGAAACCTAAAGTGCCAGATGTTCAAGAAGTTAGAAATTATGTTCGGGCTATGGAATATGGGTTTGAACGTTTGAAAAAGTTGCCTGTATCCATCAGATTAATTTGTGAGATTCATAAAATTTTGATGGAGGGAGTGAGGGGGAAACGTGCTGCTCCTGGAGAAATCCGTCGCAGTCAAAACTGGATAGGTCCACCGGTATGTTCACTAAATGAGTCCACTTATGTACCGCCACCAGTGGATGAAATGAAACAAGCATTGAGTGACTGGGAGAAATATCTCCACTCTAATTCCGATGAGCCCCCATTAGTCCAATGCGCCTTGATGCATTATCAATTTGAAGCAATCCATCCTTTCCTTGACGGTAATGGTCGAATTGGAAGGCTTTTAATTACTTTTTTCCTTTGTGAAAGAGGATGTTTAAATCAACCTCTTCTGTATCTTTCGGCATTTTTCGACAAGTTTAGAGATGAATATTATTCTAGACTTCTTGCTATTAGTCAGAGAGGTGATTGGCATGGCTGGATTGAATTTTTTCTCCGTGGAGTAGCAAGCCAATCCCGGGAGGCTGTATCTGACGCAAAAAAGATACTCGAACTACATTCTGAATATCAAAAAAGGCTTGAGGGAACAAAGAAAATTCCAGAATCTGCTCGAAGATTAATTGATGAAATTTTTCTAAATCCCGTGGTTTCAATTTCTTCCTTAAGCAACAAATGGAATATACCATTTAATTCTGTAAAAACCGGTGTCTTGAGACTTACTGGGCTAGATGTTCTTCGTGAAGTATCAGGCAGAAAAAGAAATAAACTCTTTTTCGCTCCAAGATTGATTGATTTGTTGACATCTACAGATAAAAGTAAAGGGAGGTATTAAGATTATGCCAAAGAAAAAAGCCCAAGAAGCTTTTTCACAGATGTATTTGGCAAAAGCACTTGAGGGAGAAGTCAAAGCGTGGGGAAATCAAGGCTGGCCAGGGATTTCAAAAACTACGCATGAGCTCTTTAATTTTTGGTTCCATCGGGATGAAGCCACAGAGGAAAGATTTTATGATTGCCAGAGGCGAGCAATAGAGACCATCATTTATTGCCATGAGATTCTCCAACCTAACAATCTTCAAGAATTATTTGAACGAGTTTCTCCAGAGATTCTATTTCAACATCTCCCTCTTAAGCTAGAAGTTGAAGGCGTATCATTCTCTAAATATGCCTTAAAAATGGCTACTGGCTCAGGAAAGACATGGGTATTAGCTGCCCTCATCGTTTGGCAATATTTCAACAAGATTAACAATGAAAGTCCTGATAATTTTTCCTGTCGATTCCTCGTCGTAACGCCCGGACATGAAGTCCTTAATCGTCTTCTGGATTCATTTAAAGGAAAAAGACACCCTAAGACAGGAAATAGGATGCCGGAGACCTCAGACTATGATAGAGGATTATTCATTCCTGAGGGCTCAAATTGGAAGGATAGATTTCATATAGAAATCCTAGACCCCAAGGATGTAAAACCCAACACATCGCCTCCTGATGGACCCTTCGTTTTCATCACGAATTGGCAACAATTTCGTTTGAAATCAACCGGCAAAAATCTTTGGGCTCAATATACGGGAGAAGACGTTGAGGAAATGCCCCGTGGAGAGATAATTCTCGATTTTCTATCCGAATATCCAGACTTAATTATAATGAACGATGAAGCTCACCATGTTCATGGGAAAAAAAGTGGCAAGGGAGAAGAATTAGTCTGGCGGCAATTCATGAATCTTCTTTTTGAGAGATTGAAGAAGAAGCATGAGGATGAATTTGGACCATTTTTGCAAATAGATTATTCAGCGACTCCTTTCTATGGAAGCGGAGAGAAGAAAGAATATTTCCCCCATATCGTCTACGACTATGATTTGGTTACCGCAATGCAGGATATGCTCGTGAAGCAATTGTTTCTTGAAGAACGCCAATCGATGGGGGGAGAAGTCTTAGAGGACCTCGATTTTAGAGCAGAGAGATATGAGCCTGATGCTGGAAATCGAAGAGGAGAGATAAGAGGATTATCGGCAGGCCAAAAACTTCTCTTGGATATTGGCCGATTTAAACTTGAGCAATTATCCAAGGAATTCAGAGAGATTGGTCTTGAAAAGAAACTAGTGATGATGGTTCTCTGCGAGGATACCAAAGTCGCAGATTTCACGATGGATCATTTCGCTTCGTTATGCGATGAGAATGGAAATTATTATGATGAAAATCATGTTATGGTGATTCATTCCGATTTGAAGGATAAGGAATTAGAGGAGGCCAGAAAGAGGCTGGATAAAATCGATATTGATGATGATCCTCTCAGGGTGGTTATCTCTGTTCTCATGCTTCGAGAGGGATTCGATAAAAATAATATCTGTGTTGTAGTCGTTTTGAGAGCGACGGAAGCAGATCTTCTTTTGGAACAGATTGTGGGACGTGGCCTTAGGCTCATGTTCCCCGGCTATCAATATCCGCAATTACAAGATTCAAAGAGAGAAGCATATAATGATATAAGAAGGAATAAGATTCCCTCAAGCTCCCTTGATTTTCTTTTTATCGTTGAGCATCCAAGATTCCGTGCTTTTTATGATGCCCTTAAGACAAAAGGATATTTTATTGGAGAAGGAGATACAAGCGGAACTTCTTCAACAGGAGATATTATTCCCATTGATGCGATTCCGGAAAGAATTGATAAGTATGATATTGCATGGCCAATTCAAATTTTCGATGAAGGAAGGATGCCAGAGCTTGAACAAATTGATATCTCTGCTCTCCCGAAATATGGCGGAGATTTCCATCAATTAAGAAAATGGCTATCAAAATTGATAATCCAAGAAACTCATGTTGAGACGGGAAAGAAAACGAAGACATGGAAATTGGATAATGAATATTTTGATTATGCTCATTTTTTGAGACAGGCCTCGAGGGCAGTGGCATTTCGAGGAAAGACCTCGATTCTTTCAGCGAAACAAGCTGAAATTGCAGAGATAATTGATGATTATGTCTCAGAATATTGTTTTGGTGAATCCATAGATTTTTCGAAAAAAGAGAATTATTCTGTCTTGAATTATACGCTTGTATTTGACCATATCGTGCAGGCAATCCATCAGGCGATTGTGAAATTGATCGAAGGCTATAAATATGTGGTGAAAGGAATATGGGGGAAATTATCGGATGTGCCTAGGATCATGGTGAGAGAATCGAAATCCGTAGAATCTGAGAAGAGTATCTATCCAAGACAAGGATATCAGGCAAAAGGCGGTGGATTTGAGCGAGATTTCATGATTAAGGTTCTGAATCCCTCGTCAGGTGTTCTCTCATATTCCAAGCTGGATAGAAGTCATAACCTGAAAATTACCTACCGAGATGAAACAGGGATTCTTAGAAATTATGAGGTGGATTTTATCTTAAGGACTTCTGATAGAAATTATCTTGTTGAGACAAAGGCCGACAGAGATATGAATAGCCCCAATGTTGCCGTGAAAGCAAGAGCGACTGTGGCATGGTGCGAACAGGCATCAACGGTTTCCCCTCCATTTCTTAAAAGAGAAGAAAGCGCGGAGGTGTTTGAAAAAAAATATGAATATATGGTTGCTGAACATGGAACCAAATATGGACAATCTAAGGAGTGGGAATATTTGATAATATCCGAAACTCTATTCAGAAATAATATTAGATTGGGATTTGAAGCCTTCGTGCCTCTGTGTCAATCGCTACGAGACCATATAATAGCTCAGGCAGAAAGCAAATTATTTCTCATTTGAAAAGGGGGATTTCATGAAAGCCGATAGAAATGTCATCAATCAAATTGAGAGATTATTAGAGAAATATGAAATTGAAGTTGAGGAAAAGAGACGAAATGGAATCTTAAAGGACAAGACCGCGAATACTTATCTCCGACATGCCAATACCTTCGTCAGATGATGCAAAGATGATTTCGTGCCAGGCGAAAGAAATGTGAATAAATCAGGAGATAAGGAAGCCGAGCCGGAATAACGCCTCATTGAGATAGAAAGATGAGGAGTAAAGGAATTCTCACTAAGGGGGATAAAATGGGCGATAAAAATGATAAAAGGCAAATCGAACTCAAGGAGTTTATACACCAGGCATTAGTTCAAATTATCACGGGAGTAAAAGATGCACAAGATGATATCAAGGGGACTAATGCTAAGATATCTCCTACTGGCCTTTTGTTTACAAGAGAAGGGGATTCAAGGGTAATATATAAACCGGGGAGGGGTATAGTTCAGATTGCAGAGTTTGATGTGGTATTGACTACCTCGAAAGATGCAGAAGGAAAAGCAAAAATAGGAGTAATTTTAGGTGATTTAGGCTTGGGTATTAGAGGTCTGATTAAAAGAAAAAAGGAATCTGTGAATCGAGTCAAATTCACTGTTCCTATCTTATTACCTTCTGAGTTTTTTGATTGGGATGAAGAGAAGAAAAAAAAAGAGGGATTAATTTGATAGTTTTATACATTATTCTTAGTGGTGTTTCAGTATTTATTGGAGCTGTAATTGCATCTGTAGTTGCAAAACATTATTATGAGTTTGTGGCTCAAGACTTAGAAAAAGAAGCTAAGGAACTGAGAAGAATCAACGTCCTTATGCTGATGGAAATGGAGTAAGCAGCATGGGTCAAGCTGAATCGATATAGCGAAGGGGATATTAAGGGTATCTTCGTGGAGATGTTTGGAACAGTTTGAGCAGTATCTGATGTGCAAGGCAAACTGACAGTAGAAAATAAAAAACAGGAATTAGAAAAGTGAGGATGACAATGAATGAAACTATTTCCTCAATTACTTTTGTTTTATCATGGTTTATTATTATTGGAATAATCTCCGTTATAATTTTTCTTTTTATGGTAAAAATAAAAGGGGAAAAGGTTGGCGTAGGGTTAGAGAAATTTTATCCTTTACTTCTGTTGTTATTCCTGTTACTTCTGATTCCGTTAGCCATTACTGAGACAATCTCTGAAGCCACGTTTTCTACCTTTTTCGGCATAATTATTGGAGTTTTTGTCACGGCATTCAAAGATATTGTTAAAGCAATAATCAAAAGTGAGAATTGAGGCAATTAGAAGCCTTGATATCAGAAATCAAAAAGGACAGCTTGAGTTGGAAAGCCACTATCAAAAAAGGTGAATAAAAAGCCAAGAATTTCTTCATGGCAAGAATAAAATACAAAGAAGTTGCTGGTTTGGAAGTTAAAAAGGGAAAACCATCTATAGGAATGAAGCCAATTAAGGCAGATCTAAAAAAACTTTATGTCAGAGAATCCAAGTCTATAAGAGAAGTTGCCGATGTCCTGGGATATTCAAAGGATATGGTTTACAGGACTCTTAAGGAATGCGGAATTGAGCGAAGGTCAGGAATTAAAAGGACTAAGCTTAGAGATTATAAGCCATCTTATTTAAGGAAAGAGCTCAAAGAGAAAGGCCCTGAAAAGGTTGCTAGAGAATTATGTGTGACTACGCGGACTTTAAGAAAGCATACAAAAAATAGAAATATTGTTCAGAGGTAAAAGGAAGTTTGCGTTGCATAATAAACATTATGTAAGCTTTTTTCATGGAAAGTGAAAGTATGAAAAAGCTAAGGAATAGGCACATTATGGAATTTCAGAGAAAATTCTAGGTTTTAAGTTTTTGCGAAATAATATTTCGTAAACAAATCAATTTATACGAAATAATATTTCGTAATATGTGCTTGAAATACGAAATTATATTTCGTATAATCAAAGCATGAAAAAATATTTTTTTACAGAACAAATTAGTAAAAAATTTAAGTCAATTGACGATTTACCAGCGTGGTTGTCTAGTTATCCCGATTTAAAGGACCAAATCAAACTCCTCCGAGAAACAGTAGGAATGACTCAAGAACAACTTGGGAAGATGGTCAACAGATCTCTAAGGTCTATTCAGCAAATTGAAAGCGGCAAAGCAAGGCCAAAGATTTCCACTCTATACAAAATAGCTAAAGCATTAAATACAGAATTGAAAATAACACTAATTCCACGTCAAAATATCATTGAATTTCTTGATGAAAAAGCAAGCAAAAAAGCTGAACAACTAGTAAAGCTTACCGAGAAAAGCTCTACGCTCGAAATTCAATCCCCCTCAAAAGAAGAAAGCAAGGTACAAGTTGAAAGGCTGAAAAATGAGATTTTAGAAAAAAGAAGAGACAGCTTATGGAATCAAAATCGGACAAAAAAATAAATCAGGAACTTCCTTCTGGTGCAACACCTTTGACTTGTGAAGATTTGGAGGGATTACTTCCGAAATATATTACTACCAGAGAAGAACTAAACGATGCAGAGTTTAAAAATATTTCTGAAGCCTCAAAAAAATATTTTTTATCAAGAAAAAAAAATAAATTTACCATTGGCAATCTTTATAAGATACATAAAGAGATGTTTAGCAATGTTTGGAAGTGGGCCGGGGAAAAAAGGAAAACAGAAAAAAATATTGGAGTTAACAAAACTCAGATCGATATAGAGCTGAAAAAATTATTAGACGATTTAGAATATTGGCTGGGACAAAGCATGAATTCTTTGGAAATTTCTGCACGACTTCATCACAGGCTTGTGTATATCCATCCTTTTAATAACGGTAATGGCAGATGGGCAAGATTTATTGTGAATCTCTTTCTTAAAGATTATTTGAATTCTTATCTTGAATTTCCAGAGGATGATCTCCTTTTAACTACTGAAATTAGAGAAACTTATATCAAAGTTCTTCAAAAAGCCGATAATTTGGATTATCAGCCTCTGATTGACTTTCAAAAGAAATATATTTCAAATTTTTCCATTTGAATCTTCATCAGGAAGTAAGAATCGAATTTTCCTTTATATAAAAAAATATATAAGAGTGTAGAAAAGAAACAAAAAAAATGGTAAATTTTTAGGGTAATTTTAGACTGTGTTTTTCTGTGTGGACGGTTAGCTCAGCTGGGAGAGCGCAGCGTTCGCAAGGAGACGACATTCCTGATGCCTAAGCTCTTGATTTTACGGGAAATGCCAATTATATCAATGACTTACGTTTGACCATTCTTTCAACCCTGATACCTTAATTTCAACAATTTTCAGCATTTTTTGTCACGTATGTGGCACACGGGGAGAAGTTTGCTTTGATGTTGAGGGTACTGTATTTATAAGCATGCGGTCACTGGTTGCAATCAGATTAATTTAAAGTTAGCTTGAGGAAGCGGATTTTAGTCTGATTTTACTGACCGAAAACTCAAGGATTTGGTGTGGCGAACACCGAAATGAAAATTACTACAATTGCTATTGACAATAGTTAAAAATGTGGTATAAAATTACCACAAAGGAGGTTCCAATGATCACTTTTGGTGAATTCATTAGAAAATTAAGAATAGAAAAAGATCTTACATTAAGGGACTTTTGTCGTGCTGTCCATCTTGATCCAAGTAATTGGAGTAAAACCGAAAGAGGACTTTCAGTGCCACCGAAGAGTAGATATATTCTTCAAGGAATTGCGAAAGTCCTTGATTTGAAGGAAGAATCCGAAGAGTATAATACATTGTTTGATTTAGCGGCTATCGGCTATATCCCTTCCGAGCTTTTAGGCGAACAGAAAGTGATGGAAAAATTGCCGGTATTTTTCCGCACAATCCGCGGAGAAAAACCAAGCCGGGAAGAGCTTGAAGATCTTTTGAATATTATTAAAGAAGATTAAATGCCAAAGCAAAGAAGGTCAAGAATTTTTATTGAACCCCCAAGATTAACAAGGAATTTTATTCAACAAAAAGCTGAAGAATTCAGAAAAAATTATGTTAGTCCTACTGATTTAGTTCCTGTGCCAATTATAGAAATTGTAGAATTGAAGCTCGGTATTCAGCCAATTCCCAAAGCCGGCCTTAAAAATAGGATCGATATCGATGGATTTTTAACGAATGATTTGAAGAATATTTGTGTAGATCTAGATGTTTATATGGACGAAAGACAAATTAATCGAATACGTTTTACCTTTGCCCATGAAGTTGGCCATCTGATACTTCATGAAAATGAAATTAGACAATGTGATTTTCGCACAGAAGAAGATTGGATTCATTTTCATGAAGACTTTTTAAAAGATGATTTAAATTGGTTTGAGCAACATGCTTATGAATTTGCAGGTCGTTTACTAGTCCCTAAGGAAGAGCTTATTAGAGAAATAAAAAGTCGCAAAAATAAAATAGATGAATATAGATCCATAATTGGCGATGGGGAAGAAATGCTTATAGAAGCAATATCAAGATTAATATGCGATAAATTCAAGGTATCTTGGATGGTCATTCAAAAAAGAATTCGAATAGAAAATGTTAAATTATGATGGATATTTTTACATTAAAACCATAGTTTCAACGCAAATCAATAATTTTTGCTGCATATTTGCAACATTTAGGAATAGCAGAATGGATTAAAGAAGGGAAAGTGTAACTAAAATCCATATACATTGAGAACAAAACAACTTTTTTATTGCTCTTTCTCTTTCCTCCGGACTTCTCATTGACAGTATATGTTTGTTCTGTGTATTATTGTTGATGCAGCAGACCAGAGGGTGGAAATTGAACGAAAATGAATAATAAAACGTCAGTCGTAAAAATAGCCATCCATGCTACTTCATTTAAAAAACAAGGAAGATAAGTGAATACTGATCTGTCGTTTATTACCAACGAAGAAAACCAGAATCTTAAAGAAAGATTTGAAGTCCTTATTAAAGATACGTCATTTTTTGACTGCCTTGTAGGGTACTTCTACTCAAGTGGGTTTCATGCCATCTATCCATCTCTGCAAAACACAGAAAAAATAAGAATCCTGATTGGCATCAGCACAAGCAGGCAAACTTTCAAAATGCTAGAAAATGCCAATAAACCAACTCAGCATAAGATTGATTTTTCTCACGCCGAAGCCAAGCTGGAAGTCGAAAATCTTGTTGAGAAAGAGATGGTGGATTCTGAAGACAACAGAAATGTTGAAAAAGGGGTTCATAAATTTATAGAGTGGATCAGAACTGGCAAACTGGAGATCCGGGCTTATCCTTCACAGAATATCCACGCCAAAGTCTATATTATGACATTTAAGGAAGGCGATAGAGATATTGGCCGCGTTATTACAGGTTCAAGTAATTTTACACATGCCGGACTGATTGACAACCTTGAATTTAACGTGGAACTGAAAAACAGAAGTGACTATGATTTTGCGAAAAATAAATTTGAGAAATTGTGGCGTAATGCTGTAGATGTCAGTGAAAAATATGTTCAGACCATTCAGACTAAGACCTGGTTGACACAAAATATCACACCTTATCAGCTATACCTGAAGTTTCTCTATGAATATTTCAAAGATGAGCTTAGCCAGACAGATGAGGTATTCATTAAATATCTGCCGCAGGAGTTTAAAAAACTTGAATATCAGAAGCAGGCAGTCTTAAACGCAAAAAAGATACTTCTAGAATATGGTGGCGTTTTCGTCTCTGACGTTGTAGGGCTGGGGAAAACCTACGTCTCAGCTATGCTTGCTGGTCAACTGGATGGCAGAACGCTTATTATTGCTCCACCGGTGCTTTTGAAAAAATCAAATCCCGGTTCCTGGCCTAATGTTTTTTCAGACTTCAGAGTACCGGCAGATTATGAATCACTCGGTAAATTAGACCATCTGCTGGATAGGGGAACTGATAAATATTTAAATATTATCATCGATGAGGCACACAGATTTCGAACCGAAACAACCATAACCTATGAGAAACTGGCGGAAATATGCCGCGGTAAAAGAGTTATTCTTGTAACGGCAACGCCCTACAATAATACCTCGAAAGACATTCTGAGTCTTCTGAAACTGTTTCAGAAAGCCAAAAAAAGCACTATCCCTGGTCTGCCTGATCTGGAATCTTTTTTTAATGGTCTGGACAAAAAACTTAAAAATCTTGATCGGAAAAAAGATTATACGGAATACATAAATAGAGTAAAAGCAAACGCACGGGAAATTCGCGATAAGGTGCTTAGACATTTGATGGTGCGCCGTACCCGAACAGAAATTGAAAAATATTTCAGCAAAGACATAAAAGAACAGGGACTCAAATTCCCGGAGGTTAAAAAACCGGTGCCGCTATTCTACGAACTCAATGATGAAGAAGACGATATTTTTAATAAAACCATTGACCTTATTGCCAATCAATTCAGATACGCACGCTACATGCCCATGCTTTATTATGAAGTCAAGATTGATCAGCTTGAAGAGCAATCCCAGCGGAATATGGGCCGATTTATGAAAATACTGCTCGTCAAAAGGTTGGAAAGCAGTTTCTTTGCATTTAGAAATTCAGTGGACAGATTCTTGCATTCTTATGAGATGTTCATAAAAGAATTGAACAACGGTCATGTGTATGTCAGTAAGAAGCACATCAACAAGATATTTGAACTCCTGGAAAACGACGATGATGAGGCCGTCCAGCGATTAATAGATGAAGGCAAGGCGGCAGAATATGACAGCAAAGATTTCAGAGAAGAACTAAAAAAAGATCTGCAGCATGACTACGCCATCCTGACGGAAGTCAAAAAACTTTGGCAGAACATTAACCGGGACCCGAAGCTTCTGAAATTTGTAAACGAACTGTCAAAAAAGGCTGTCTTACAAAAAAACCATCTCATCATCTTTACCGAATCGAAAGAGACCGCCAATTATCTGTTTAAAAATATTAATGGAAAATATCCTAGCAAGGTTCTCTTGTTTACTGGCGATTCAGGCGAATCTATCCGTGATAAAGTGCTTGAAAACTTTGACGCCCGGGCCCGCCATCCTAAAGAAGATTATCGCATACTAGTATCTACCGAAGTCTTATCGGAAGGTGTGAACCTGCACCGCGCCAATGTGGTGATTAATTACGACATCCCCTGGAACCCGACACGAATGATGCAGAGAGTGGGGCGTATTAACCGGGTTGACACACCCTTTGATGTCATCCATACCTTCAATTTCTTCCCTACGACGCAATCCAATGACCAGATAAAGCTGAAAGAAGCGGCGGAAAGTAAAATCAATGCCTTTCTAACCCTTCTTGGAGGTGATGCAGAACTTTTAACCGAAGGCGAACCAATCGGTTCCCACGAGCTCTTTAACCGGTTGATTTCAAAGAAAACGCTAGAAGGCGATGATGAAGCGGAGGAAAGCGAACTGAAATATCTGCAGGTTATCCGGGATATCCGCGAAAAGGATGCCCACCTTTTTGAAGCAATAAAACACCTTCCTAAGAAAGCCCGCACAGCAAAACAAAACAATGCTATTGCCGGTGCTCTTATCACCTACTTTCGCCGTGGGAAACTGCAAAAGTTTTTCAGGGCGCATTATAAGAAAACAGCGAAAGAACTTGATTTTATATCAGCAGCAAAGCTTCTTGAAAGTAAGCCTGATGAAAAAAAGAAGAAGCTCCCCGGAGAGATTTATGACCTCTTGGACAGAAACAAGGAAGCCTTTATTATTGCTACAACCGAAGAAATGGCTGAACCTCAAAAAAGAAGTGGACGCGACAGCGCCGCCAATATCCTGCGTATTCTAAAGGCAACTATTAAAAACACACAAAAGTTCACAGAAGACCAGGAGCTTTATCTCAAAAAAGTATTCATACAGCTTGAGGAAGGCGGCCTGCCGAAACAGACGGCAAAAAGTACATTGAAAGCTCTGTATGAGCTTAAAAGTGAACTGGCAAATCCTTTCAATGTGCTGGCAGTCCTACAGAGCAATATCCCCGTGCGGCTTTTGCAAAGTCACTATGCAGAGCAGAATCCATCAGTATTCGGTAAACGTGAAGTTATCCTGTCGTTATATCTGACAGGTGAATAAATATGAATAATAAAGAATCTCAAACAGTTGAATACAAACACGACTGGCATAATGAATATTTAAAGGTTGTTTCCGCGTTTGCAAATAGCAGTGGCGGCGTTTTATATATCGGATTGGATGACCAGGGAAAAGCCTGCGGTTTAAAAAATGCCAAAAAATTGCTTGAGGATATTCCAAATACAATCAGAAACAAACTTGCAATTCTTCCTTCGTTTGAACTAGAAAGGAAAAGCAGTAAAGATATCATTAAGATAACGATTTTACCAAGTTCTGTCCCTGTTTCCTGTAATGGCAAATACTATATGAGAAGCGGAAGCACTGTGCAGGAATTACAGGGAAAAGAGCTGGCTGATTTCCTTTTGAAGAAAACAGGCAGAACATGGGATATGATTGTTGAAACAAAAGCTGATCTTAAAGAGATTGATTATAATTATATAGAAAAATTTAAAAAGTATGCCGCTGGCAGAATCCCCTCTATTGTTAAAGAAACAAATAATACTGTACTCCTGCATAAACTAAAGCTGATTGATGATGGGGATTTAGAAAGAGCAGCGGTTCTTCTTTTCGGGATTGATCCGCAAAAATTTTACGGGCAGTCTATTGTCAGGATTGGAAAATTCCTGTCAGATACAGAAATTCAAACAACAGATCTGGTAAAAGGTAATCTTTTTGCTCAACTGGAAAACAGCCTGGAAATACTCCGGACAAAATATCTGGTCAGCAATATAAAATATGAAGGTATTCGCCGTCGTGATATTCTTGAATATCCTTATGAAGCATTAAGAGAAGCTATTATTAATGCACTGATTCATCGGAATTATTCAGGCACATCACAAATTCAGATACGGGTTTATTCTGATAAGTTAATAATAATGAATGAGGGGAAACTCCCGCCGGAAGTTCCTGTCGAAAAATTAAAAACCGATCATCTATCCAGACCTAGAAATAAGCGGTTAGCAGAAACTTTTTATTCTGCTGGATTTATTGAAGCTTGGGGACGTGGAACATTAAAAATTGTGGAAAAGTGTGTCGAACAGGGATTACCGGAACCGGATTTCAAAGCAGAAAACGATGTGATGACCGTTATCTTTTATAAAGATAAATGGAATGAGGAAAATTTAAGAAAACTCTGGTTGAATGAAAGGCAGATTAAAGCAGTGATGTATGTGAAGGACTATGGAAAAATTACTAATAAAGAGTATCAAGAGCTAAATAATGTTTCAAAAAGAACTGCAACAAGGGACTTTGAGAATCTAATAAAAAAGGATATTATTATTCAAATTGGGGTTACAGGAAGAGGGACAGAATATACTTTGAAATGGGGCCATAAAGGGGTCATAAAGGGGTCGAGCTATATAATATATAAGCAGGGAATAGTATATGAATAAGCAGCAGGCACAACAAATTATCATGGATACATTTGAAAACTCTTTTGATAAAAACGCTTTTACCGGATTTATTAAAAACCTTTTGAACAGGATTGAGGACGCGCCCTTTACCTATAAGGGGAATTATATCCCCGACGCGTATAAGCAATACATAAAAATACTGGAACGTATCGGCAAATTCAGCGACGTGGAAAACAGCATTGATATCCTTGTCATAACCTTACAGAAAGAGACCTCTCTTGAACGTGCCCGCACCATGCAGCGCAATTTTATTGCCTGGTACTTAAACGGTGTAAATGGCAAGGACTTTTCCTATAGTTGTGGACAGGACATTTCCCATAGTGAGGGAAGGTACTTTTGAACTAAACCGCTTCGCGGTATAAAGAATAGGCATTTTGCATAAAATATTCTTATCATTCGTAAATCTTCTATAAAGAGTTTAGGATTATCACCACAAAATCCAAAGCTTAACATAGGAGGTT
>Ga0307438_1000528_pt1 | contig 28778 bp, 29 predicted proteins | sample SalMarWE160110MG_FD_202144 | JGI IMG/M metagenome (GOLD analysis project Ga0307438, IMG submission 202144) | Salt marsh sediment microbial communities from the Plum Island Ecosystem LTER, Massachusetts, United States - WE1603-110 | ecosystem: Environmental > Aquatic > Marine > Intertidal zone >... | reverse complement strand
CCTCGGAAATCACCAGTGACCCGATGAAGATGCTGCATAAAATGGTAAAAGCAAATTCTTTTCCCTGGAAAATCACTGAGTTTTTCTCCTGAAACATGGTGATCCTTTAGTTATCCTTATCTTTCGAAGTCAAGAAATATCTCGGGACTCTTCTCCTCCCCAGGAAGAAGCTTCATTATTTCCGAAACAACAGTAAGTCCTCCTACACCTGAGTCAAAGACAGCTGTTCTTGCACTTTCTGATTCTGAACGGGAGTTCATCTTCTCAGGGTTCCTTTACAATATCGAGTCTCTTGCCCAAAGGGTTTCTAATATCAATGTGTCCGGCGAGAGTTTCCACAGGTTTATCCTGGATTAAGATTTGTACCCGCGATTGGGAGGGAAAGTTAATAAGGAGGGTATTAACTATGGAGTATATAGTAAGTAGTTCCCCGCTAGATCCTCCAGGATGCTTCTCTTTTAAAGCCAAAGAAAAATTTACATAAAAACAGTCATCCTTCAAATAAACATCTTCCACCTCTGTTTGAAGAGGAATGGTTGGCTTAAGGGAGCTATCAAGAGGGCCTTTAATTAATTCTTTCAATATTTCTTTAGCCTCCTCACTCATATAAGGTAAGGCTACTACTTTTCTTTCCTCAAGGATGAGATGTTCTGCTTGGGGATCAGAAAAGTACAGTTTCACCACCTTCATCTCTCGAGGAGGACGGGGCTGAATAACCCAATCTTTAATCTGATATCCCTTTTCTCTGAGCAATGGACCTACCAATACTCCCACCACAAAGACCCCTACTACAACGAGGATATAAACTAACAGATATTTTCGCCTCTTTTTGCGTAAAGCCAACTTAGCCTCTCATTTATCTACTTGATCTCTCATTATAACTTTCAAGATAATCTTTTATTCCTCTAAAGATGCCCCGAGCAATTTTTTTTCTAAATTCACCTTTTCTTAGTTTTTGCTCCTCCCAGGGATTGGAGATAAATCCTATCTCTACTAAAATAGCGGGCATGGCTGCTCCCCTTAGGACATAAAATCCGGCTGATTTTACCCCTCTATCCTCGACGTCTATAGCCTGGCATAATTGCCTCTGCACAAAATGGGATAATTCGTTGCTTTCGTCTCGATATCGATTCTGCACTAAATCCCAGAGAATGGCCTTAACTTCCCCTGAAACGTCGTCAGCTCCCAGAGAAGTATTTTCTCTGGCCGCCACTGCTGCTGCCCCTTCTCCATATGAGTACCGGGAATTAAAAAAAGTCTCTATACCGCTTGCCTTTTGGTTAAAAGCTGCATTGGCATGTATGGATACAAAAAGATCCCCTCCCCATTGGTTAGCCAACTCTGTCCTCAGATCCAGAGAAATAAAATCATCATCCCTCCTGGTTAGATAAATGTCAATCCCTGCTTCCTCTTTTAAGAGACTAGCTACCTCCAAGGTCACGGCAAGGGCAACATCTTTCTCTTTTAAACCAGTGGGGCCAATTGCTCCCGGATCTTCCCCCCCGTGTCCAGGATCTAATATCACTTTATAAACTCTCCTCTCTTCCTCCGAAACCGATTCACGCGAATAGTAAGGAAATCCTTGTGGTTTTAATAGATCCGCTATTGGGTCTTTCTTCGGACTTTTTACCTCGATAACTACACGATGAGGCCCCTTCAACGAAAAGATATTATAGGTAGACTCAAAATTCGTTAAATCCAGGACGACCCTGGTCACATGTTTGCTATCCTGCGAGAGACGAAGCCGCCTAATAAATCTATCTTTTATATCAATTTTTCGCTCAAAAGAAGTAAGTTTAGCCGGATAAAGGTTAATCAGCAATCGAGGTGGACTGGTTAGATCCCTGACAATGTAACCAACTTCGCCAGATATCTCCAGAACTATCCGGGTATAGGTGAGATAGGAGTGAAAACCTACTTTCTCAACTCCATAATCTTGATAGGCCTTTGCGGAAGAAGCGAACAAGAGTAAAGAAGCAAGGAGGATTAATATTTTGCTGATCTTATTCATTCTGCTTCAACTTCTATGTGTCTTACTTCAATCTAGTGCTGTTTTAGCCAACCTTAGCCTTAACCATCTCCTTCTTTTTTTTGATGAAACCCAATTTTTCCCTAATTTTTTGCTCAATTTCGTTCCTAAGAGTAACATTTTTTACATCCTTAAGAAACTCTCGGGCACTTTCCTTTCCCTGCCCCAATTGGGTATCTCCGTAAGAATACCAGCTTCCCGATTTTTTAAGAATGCCAAGATCTTCTCCAAGATCCAAAATGCTTCCCTCCTGAGAGACCCCCTCTCCAAAAAGTAGGTCAAACTCAGCCTTCCTGAAAGGTGGAGCGAGCTTGTTCTTAACCACAGTGACTTTGGTTCTGTTGCCTATCTGCACATCCCCCTTGGTCAAAGATGCTTTCCTTCGAATATCTATTCTTATGCTTGCATAAAACTTGAGAGCCCGACCTCCCGGAGTTACCTCTGGATTGCCAAACATTACTCCAATCTTCATCCTCAATTGATTGACAAAGATGGTACAGGTCTTAGAATTGCTTATCGCTCCGGTTAACTTACGAAGTGCTTGAGACATAAGCCTTGCCTGAAGGCCAACATGGGAATCACCCATATCCCCTTCCAGCTCGGCCCGGGGAACCAGAGCAGCCACTGAGTCTATGATAATCAAATCTATGGCATTACTGCGTACTAAAAGTTCAGCTATCTCCAGAGCCTCCTCTCCAGAGTCAGGCTGGGAGATGAGAAGGTTTTCCATATCCACCCCCAAATTTTTTACATAGGTAGGATCTAAGGCGTGCTCCGCATCAATAAAAGCAACTACTCCATCCATTTTTTGAGCTTCAGCAGCAGCATGCAAAGCCAGAGTAGTTTTACCACCCCCTTCAGGACCGAATATCTCCACTACTCTTCCCCGGGGAAGCCCTCCTATACCCAGAGCCGCGTCCAGGGCAATATTCCCTGTGGGAATTACATCCACATCCATCCTGGCCGCTCTTTCCCCCAGGCGCATAAGTGATCCTTTGCCAAATTGGCGCTCTATCTGCTGCCTGGCTATATCCAGAGCTTTCATCTTCTCTTCTCTCATATCTATCCTCCTTAATTTCCCTCTAGCCTGATTCGCTCTAAAACAGTATAAATTGGTCCACTGGGAGTGAGGCGACTCTCAATTACGCTGATCTCCTTTACCTCCATCTCTCCTGCCACAACCTCTTTTTCTCCTAAGATAAGGCCACTTAATTTCTGTGGTTCTACTAACGATTTCACCCTGCCGAGAGTTAGGTGGGGAGTCCACTTCTTCTTTTCTTTAGAAAACCCATCCTTTGCTAGATGGTTTTCCAGCTCGCTAGCTAGTCTTTGCAGATTAGTGCTCCCCCTGTCCACTCCCAGCCATATAACTCTGGGAGAAGAAGGAGTAGGAAAAGCACCCACTCCTTTGACTTCCATAAGGAAAGGAGAGAACTTTTGAGCTATTTTTTGTGCCACCTCAATTACCGCTCCCAGTCTCTCTTTTCTTACCTCCCCTAAAAACTTTAGGGTAAGGTGAATTAAAGATGGATCCACCCATTTGATTTTATCTCCTGTTCCTCTAAGCTTACCTTGAATCTGGACTAGGGTGGTCCTGATGGATTCAGAAAGCTCTACCGCTATGAATACCCTCATCTTTTTCTTTGTCGTTACTACCCTACCTTATCCTCATAACATGTCAAGTGGATAAAGGAGGTTTTCCTTCAATGACTAAGGTGAATTCCCCCCTGGGTTTTTTCTCCTTAAAGACAGCCTCTACATCGCTTACCTTCCCTCTTATTATCTCCTCAAATTTTTTAGTGAGTTCCCTGGCTACCGCTATCTGACGATCTCCCAGAATCTTTCGAATCTCCGGCAAAATCTTTCTTATCCTGTGAGGTGCTTCATAGATGACAATGGTTCTTTCCTCCTCTTTCAATCGGTTTAGCTTCTTTAACCATTCAACCTTCTTTCTTCCCAGAAATCCCTCGAAGATAAAGCTCTGAGTGGGAAGACCTGAGGCAACCAGGCCAAGAGCCAAGGCAGTGGGACCAGGGATAGGGATAATCTCAATTCCCTCCTTTACCGCTTCTTTTATCAGATGATAACCAGGATCTGAGATTCCTGGCATTCCTGCCTTACTCACTAATGCAATGTCTTCTCCTGTGGCTAACTTTTTGATTAAATAGGGAATTTTTCGCAGCTGGTTATACTCATAGAAGCTAGTTAAAGAAGTGTGAATATCGTAATGAGACAAAAGCTTGCGGGTATGCCTGGTGTCTTCAGCGGCAATGAGGCTCACCTTCTTTAAGAGCTCCAAGGCCCTTAAACTAATATCCTTCAAATTTCCGATAGGAGTTCCTACCGGATAAAGGATGCCTTTTTTCATCTTCTATCTCCATGAAAAAATAATCCCGTCCCCATTTTTATTACTAGTGAGATCAAAGCGGAATGGTAATCGAAATTAACCTTTTTTTCAAGGAGCTTTCTCACGTATGTTTTTTCTCGAAAAAACTTGAAAATCCTGTCTATCTGTTGGTTGCTGAGTTTACCCATAATTTTTCTGGCCCAGAGTCCGGCTCTGAATTCTCCTCCCAGTTTCGACTTCCATAGATTTTCATATTTAACCAACTGCTTGAGGCTCAAATCTCCCTTATGAAAAGCTTGTTTAAGAACCTCGACAGCTATTTCAGAGCATAAAAGGCCATAGTAGATACCACCCCCGGTAGTGGTCTTTACCTGCCCCGCCGCTTCACCCACCGCTAAGACACGATCCCTGACACTTCCCTGGACCGGACCATGGGCTATGCTTTTCTGTAAAATTTTCGGATTCGGGTCATTAATCCTGTCTTTAAACCTATGGTTAAGGAAATTATTAAGATAAAAAGCTCCTCTTTTTCTTGTCAAAAGGCCTATGCGTGCCCTTTGATGATTAAGAGGCACGGCCCAGGCAAAAGATCCTGGGGAAACTTCACTACCCACATAGATCTCGGTACAGGAAAGATCTTTTACCTCTGTCTCCACCTGAACTCCCTGAAGAAAAGCCGGAGGTGACCTTAGTCCCAGGGTTTTATGAAGCTGGTACTTGATCCCTGTGGCCAGCACGAGGACCCTCGTCTGGACAGTTTGAGAAGAATCCTCATTCCCAATCTCTACCTCAGCCAAATTCTCATTTATTTTGATCCGGCGAACTTGCCTACCCAAATGAACCTCCACTCCCTTTTCCCTGGCCCATTCTAAGATTTTGCTGTCGAATATGTGTCTATCCACCACATAGGCAAAAGTATCAGAACGGGTGTAATCAAAGGTAAGAAAAGAGGGTGAGAAAAAAATAATAGACTTTATCCCGCGGAGTATAGAGGTTCGCGGAAGGTTAAACTGCTTGAAGGCTTCGGTACCTATCACTCCAGTACAGATGACATCCTTACCAGTTTCATCATCTTCCTCAAAGAGACATACCTCAAACCCTTGGTCGGCAAGTTGGCACGCCGTATAGCCACCAATGGGTCCACCTCCCACGACTACAACATCGTACATTCTTGTCTATCCCGTAAAACCAATCTTATGCTCGATAACTCTATCTATCGTTTTTAAAAGCTACGGAGAGCAGATTCAGTCTCCAGGCGGCCACCACCAGCAGACCCACAATTAAGACAACACCGGCCACGGAAGTAAGGGTAGGACTTCGATGCAGAAAGATAGCACATAGACTTAAAACACCACATATGGCATAAATTACCAAAACGGCCTGTCGATGAGTGAGTCCTAACTTAAGCAAGCGATAATGAAAATGATCTCTATCTGGCTCGATAGGACTTCTTTTCAAACGCAATCTTCGCCACACCGAAAATAGGCTATCAAAAATGGGAACACCCAGAATTAGGATTGGAATCATTAAAGAAAGAACGGCTGCCGACTTAAGGCTTCCCATGATAGCCACATTGGCCAGAACAAAGCCTAAAAAATTACTTCCCGTGTCTCCCATAAACACCTTAGCTGGGTAAAAGTTATACTTTAAAAAACCTAAGGTGGACCCCAAAAGAGCAATTATTATTACGGCACTTACTAATTCTCCTCCACGCCAGCCAATTATGAGTAGAGAAACGCAGGCAATGGAGGTAATCCCAGCTGCCAAACCGTCTAAACCATCTGCCCAATTGAGAGCATTGGTTAGACCTACCACCCAGATAAGAGTGATAGGTACGCTTAATATTCCAAAATCGATCTTTCCTAAAGTAGGAAGAATCAAGTAGGTTATCTTAATACCAAAGATAGCGGATGTCACCAGAGCCGCCACTACCTGTAATCCAACTTTCACCGGAGCAGTTGTACCGTACGTATCATCAATTAATCCTAAGATTAAAATAACGGTGGCTCCGCTAAGTAGACCAACCAGATTGCGAAGAAAAGAGGAGTTAAGATTTCCAAGGAAGAGAAAGGAGGCACAGACCAAACTTATGATAAAACCAACATATATAGCCACTCCCCCCAGACAGGTGATAACCCTCTTGTGTGATTTGCGCGGGTTAGATTTATCTACAATACCAAATTTTAAGGCAAGCTTTCTCACTGGAGGAGTTAAGGACATAGAAGAAATAAGGGCAATAGCAAACACTATCAGGAATTTGGGCCACATTTACAATCTCGCTTGAAGCAGGATAATCGATGTTACAATATAGCACCCTTTGCCCAAAAAGTCAAAATGCAATTCATTCTCTTCCCAATTCGCTTACTAAATTGGCACTTACTCACAAATCAACAACGACTTTCAAATAATCTGTCCAATTTCCGTTAAAAATTTTTCTCCAATGGTGTCCCAGGTATACTCTTTTTCTATCAAAGCCCTGGCTTTCTTTCCCATAGATTTTCTCTTCTCCCTATCTTCTAATAGACTTAATATCTTCTTCGTCATATCCTCTGCCTCGTCGGCAACTAAGAAATGTTCGCCATCTTTTCCCTTAATTCCTTGTGCTCCCAGGGAGGTGGTCACTACCGGTTTTCTTAATGCCATAGCCTCCAGGATCTTGTTTTGTATCCCGGCACCAAATCGTATGGGTGCTACAACTACCTTCGATGCTTCAAGATATTCATAAGGATCCTTTACAAACCCGGTCACTTTAATCCCTTCTATTTTCCCCAATTTACGAACCTCCTCAGGAGGTCTAGCTCCTACGATGATAAACCTTATCTTTTTGTTTTCCTTCTTTAACAAGGGTAATACCTTTTTTGCAAAATAAATAGCAGCATCCCTATTAGGGAGAGTATCCAATTTTGCCAAAAAGACAATCTGGTTTTTTTCTTTTACCTGGGAGGATCTATTAATCACTTCATCCTTCACCGCTACCGGTATAGTGATAATCTTTTCTTGATCGGCTCCGTGCTCAATGAAGTAATTTCTGTCCACATCTGATACAATGAACGATCTATTAAAGCAGTTAATGGTCTTTATTTCATAGGGCAAAACTCTCCTATTTTCAATCCCATAAATAAGCCTCCACAAACCATTCACCTTCCTTACCGCTTTGAGATAATTCATTGATATGGCATCATGTAAATCGACTACTTTGGGACGATCGATATGCTCTATGTATTTTGCTGTGCGAATGTGATGCGCAAATATCAAGTCATAACTTCTAAATTTTTTATCTATCCAGTTTTGAACTTCAGGAAAGTAATAATAATGAGCTTGTAGAGGCTCGCGTGAAAAAATCCCTTTAAAAGCATTCCATCTGAATTTTGAGCGAGGATATGAAAAGAAATCAATCCTATGAAATGCCTTCTTTAGTTCTTTTATATATCCATTCGGGACTCCTCCCTCGCTTATACAGGTCAAATCAACCTTATATCTTCTGGAAAGGACTTTGCCAGTGTTGTAAATTCTTATTCTATCTCCCCCAATCAAGGGATAGGGAATCCGGGAGGATAATATTAAAATTTTCTTCATATTAAGCCCTAGGCTGAGAACCAAATAGTTCTCTTTCTACCAGATAACAGATAATATGGAAAATGGTAATATGGCTCTCCTGAATTCTCGGAGCCTCATCAGAAGGCACACTTACCACAAGATCCACTAGCTTAGCCAGTTTCCCTCCACCACTTCCCGTAAAACCCACTGTTTTTGCCCCTTTTTCTTTGGCTATCTTTACTGCCTCTACTACATTGGCCGAATTTCCACTGGTGCTTATACCGATCACTACGTCACCTTCTTTAGCCCAAGCCTCTACCTGACGGGCGAAAATTCTAGAGTAATCATAGTCATTGGCGATGGAAGTTAATACCGAGCTATCTGTAGTAAGGGCAATTGCCGGTAGAGCCTCTCGTTCCAATTGGAACTTATTCACCAGTTCTCCTGCTACATGCTGAGCATCGGCAGCACTACCCCCGTTCCCAAACAAAATCACTTTATTCTTCCTTTTGTAAGCCTCTATAATTATTGAGGATATCTTCCCGATTTGATCCAGCAAAGATGGATCATCAAGTATTTTGTTTTTGACTTTGATACTCTCGCTTAAGATTTGTTTAATGATTTTATCCACTTCTCGCTCTCCTTCCGAGCTTATTTAACCTCCCAGGTTCGAAGCCCCTCAAACTCAAAATTAAAGTCAACCATTCGGCCTCCCAGTCGTTCCAGACCCTTAGCAACTGCCTGTTTTTTGTCAAAAGGGGCATAGAGTAAAAGGTAACCTCCCCCACCCGCTCCTAAGATCTTACCACCCAGGGCTCCTCTCTTGAGGGCAGTCTCATACATCTCATCTATAAAAGGTGCCGTGATCTTGCTGGCCATCTTCTTCTTATTTTCCCAGGCGCAGTGCAGAAGCTTCCCAAAGTCATCCAGTCTTACCTGAAGAAGAGCATTTTTCATTTCAATAGTAACTTTCTTTAGCTCATCCATGGCTTTGACTACCCCTTTTTTCTTTTTTACAAATCTTTCGACCTGCTCTTCAATAATGTGGGCGGATAGCCTTCTTCTGCCGGTGTAACAAAGGAGCAAATTATAATTGAGTTCATTAACGGTATCGGGAGGAATTTTTAAAGGATTGACAATAATGGCATTCTTGAGGAACTCGATGAAATTAAATCCCCCAAATGTTGCTGCATATTGGTCCTGCAGGCCCCCTTTTATTCCTAAATCGACTCTTTCAATCTTGTAAGCTAAGTCAGCAATATCATAGTTGGTTAAGGGTTTATTCAGCCAGTGCTTGAAAAGGCCAATTAAACAGACGACCATGGTAGATGAAGCACCCAATCCTGACCCAGGCGGAGCATCGCTGTGAAGATAAATCCTAATTCCTTTCCCCATAACTTTCATCTTCTTGAGTACCGATTTTACCAGATCTAACTGTCCGTTGTATTTTAAATCCTCTTCATTTTCATACTTCACTGTCATATTGTAATCCAGGGAGTTGACCTCTATCTCATTTTTATCTTTAAGAGGAATCAGGGAAGAATAAACATATTTGTTTATGGTAGCGCTAAGTACTACCCCCCCTCGTTCCTGAGGATATGGTGGAACGTCGGTTCCTCCCCCAGCAAAACTAATCCTTAAGGGTGCTTTACTTCTCACCATCATCTTATCATTTCCTTTACGCCCTCTTGAATTTGAGCATATTTTTGGGGTGTTCCAATATCAATAAAGTAATCAGAAGTTAGATAGCCAAATAAAGGTATCTTCTTTTCCAAAAGATAGGGAAAGATTTCTCTTTCTAAAGAGATTTGCCTTCCCTCAGGGATATAGTTCAAAACTCGGAATTCCAAAAGATAAACTCCAGCATTAATTATGCCGCTGGAGGGGGTCTTTCCAGGTTTTTCAAAGAATCTAGTGATCCGGTTATTCTCATCCATCTTCACCAATCCATAATCCTTCGGGTGAGGAACTCTGGTTAAAAGAATCGTTCCCTTCCCCTCTTTTTTTCTATGAAACTGAATGAATTTAAAAAAGTCAACCTCTGAATAAGAGTCACCATTCAAAGCCAGAAATGCCTCATCCCCCAGATAATCTCGAGAGTTTTTGAGAGCCCCGGCCGTTCCCAGAGGTTTTTCTTCCTCTGCATATCTAATATTCACACCAAATTTTGCTCCATCCTTGAAATAACTCTTAATCTGATTTGCCAAATAGCCAACGCAGAGCACTATCTCCATTATATTATATTTTTTTAACTGTTCAATCTGATACTGCAGGAAAGGTTTTCCCAGCACAGGAGCCATCGATTTAGGTTTATCCCTTACCACTTTTCTTAACCTCTTACCTAAACCTCCGGCCAGTATCACAGCCTTCATATTTTTTTTCAAAACTTTAGAAGCCTCTTATCTCAATGACCTTTAAATAAGCGTAAAGCTCCTTTCTTAATTCCGCTTGTTTTTTCTTAGTAAATGGATAAATCACCAATAACCCTACCCACCTCAGAGCTAAACCACCAAAGATAAAGAGTCTCAGCAAAAAGACGGCTTTCTTACCCTTATGTTTCCTGAAATAATAATACATACTTTTGTGTCGTTCAATAAAAGTCCTGGGGCTAAATCTACTATCACTTTTGCCAACATAATGAACCACCTCAAAGAAAGGAAAATAATAGGTCTTCCAATCTTTCTTTCGCATTCGATAGCACCAATCAGCATCTTCATAGTACATAAAGAAATTCTCATCCAGTAGTCCCACCTCCTTTATAGCCTTTCTTCTGGCCAGCATGCAGGCACCGGTTACCCAATCAACTTCTCTGATTGTTTCAGAATCCCAGTAAACTCGAAGGTACTCTTTCAGTGTCGAGCCCAATATCCCGCTCCATTTTTCTCCGATCTCTTCCCTTGCTCTTACCCCGGGAATTAACTTCTTTAATTGGAAAACTCGCAAAAATTCAGTGAACAGATTGGGAAAACTAGCATTGGATGGTTGGATCGTTCCATCAGTGTTCAAGATTTTACATCCCAGGATGCCTACTTGAGGATGATTATCCATAAATTTAATCATTTCATGGGGTGAATTATCCTTGAAGCTAGTGTCAGGATTAAATAAAAGAAAATACCTGGCTCTACTTTGTTTAATTGCCTGGTTATTAGCCCTGGCAAATCCGAGATTTTCTTGGTTTTCAATTAACTTGATTTGAGGAAACTCTTTTCTAATCATCTTCACACTATTATCGCTGGAGTCATTATCCACCACTATAATCTCAAAACTAATTCCTTTAACATTCTGATAAATTGATTTCAGACTCCTCTTGAGCAACTCCTTCGTATTGTAACTTACCATAACTACCGCAAGATCTATCTCATTCAACCTTCGACTCTCCTAGAGTCCTTTTCTCTTCTAAGTATGTTACACAGTAAGTTAAGGCCACCATCATAAACAGGAAGGGAGAATAAATGGGACTGGTAGACAAAGCGATCAGACAAGAAGAAACAAAAATTCCTATAGTACCTAATAACACTCCCTGGTGAAAACCACTACTTGATCTCAGGTAGAATTTTATGGAATTTCTTAAATGGATAAAGACAAAAACTAAAAATACAATCAATCCAAGCATCCCTGTTCTTATGAGGAAGTCAAAATAATTGTTGTGGACAAAATGTTTCATACCCCATTGTAGCTCTCCATCGACCAAAGTGGCACTATAATATTCTCCCCCCAATCCATTTCCGAGGAAAGGACTGAGAGCTATCACTCCAGAGATTATAGAATTAATTTCCAGCATTCTAACCCCCATGGGATCAGCTCCTACAGGATCAACAAGGGAACTAAAACGAGCTGAGGTACTTTTGATTATGTCCATGCCGGGATAAATACTGGCGACAATCAGATTAAACAAACCCACGAATATCAATAAAAATACTCCAAAAATGATGAACTTCATAATGCCTGCCCAAGGATATCTCCTGTTTTTATATAGATACAAAAAGATAACAAAGGCAAGAGTAGCAGGAAGAACGATATAGCCTGTTCTAAGGAAAGTCAAAAGAAAGCTAACTAGAAGACCAAAGCTCAAAAACATTAAAACAGCTCTAACTATTATTCTTCTTTCATGCAAAATTAAACAGATCCCTAATATCAAGGCGAAAATTGAAGAAAATTGAGCTGCCGCCCTCACTCTTGCCAGGAGAGCGCTACCCACTAGATACCATCTCTTTAAAAAAATTATCGAATCAACAGCTCCGAACATAAGGGCAAGCATCAAAAACCCCCAGATGAGGAACCTGGTCTGTCTATCATTTTTAACGATTAAAGTAGTCAGCCAGAATACCAAGAATATTTCCACAAATTTATATAGATCCCCCATGAGATACCTGCCATTATTATGTTTGAAAAAGAAACCATAGATGAAGGAAAACAAAATAATAATGAACCAGATAACAATTATCTTATCCAGAGGGGTTGAAATTCGGGTGATAACTTTTTTTGCTCCTAACTTTAGTAATAATACCAGAGCGATGATGAATAAAAATAGCCCTCTTATCAAACCTTCTATTACTAGACTGCTAGAAAAATATGTGGCACCAAAATAAGTAGCCACTAATGCAAGGAGTAGCGCCTCTTGACGAAGGAGAAACAAGCACGGAAGAAAAGGTAGAATTGACATGGCAAACACCAATTCTAGTGATAAAATTTCCAGGGAGTAAAGAATGCTAAGAGTAAGGCAGAAAACTATTACCGCCAGTATCAGCAATCGCTTATCCTTATATAAAGACCAACCAGACTTTTTGATTATGGCCTCATTCATGAGAGTCTTTCTTAATTCTTCTTATATTTCTTCAAGATATTCAGGGAGAGAATTTCCTACGGTAATGGGAATTTGGGAAAATGTATCTAACAATTGCTTTGATTCATCTCACAGACTTCGGATATTAGTTCCCCTTATAAATTCAATTGATGTCTTGAGAATCTGTGATGCTTCCTGGACCTTTAAGAAAAAGCAGACGGTAAAATAGGTCAGCCCACCTGCCCCTAGAATCAGCACAAATCTCAGGATGGGAGAATAAATGGGCACTCTACTCATAAAAATAAATACCCCACCCATAAGAGCTGAACTAACTACTATTTTAGCCAGCGGTTTTAAAAAAATAATGGCTTGTAAATCCTTCATCTTTATCTTGATATTCTTCAGTAGCATCACCGTGTAAGACATAGCAGCCAGAGAACAACCGAGTGCGAGTCCCCCATGAGCCAGACGGCGAACCAGAACTAAATTAAAAAGAATATACAACCCTATGGCTATTAAACCCATCTTGAGAGGTGTCTTGTAATCTTTGAAAGCATAGTAGGTTCGAATAATGACATAATTCAGTCCGTGGAAGAGCAAACCAAAAGAATAATAGAACAATGCGGTGGCTGTCATCCGGGTGGAACCAGCGCTAAATTCTCCTCGTTCAAACAATATTCGAATGAGCGGGGTCCTGAGTGCTATCAGAATAACCGTCGCCGGTATAGTAATAAAAGCGGTCATTCTTAACGCTGAAGCAAAAAGTTCTCTTAGTTTAGAAGCATCCTCAGTAATGACCAAGCCGGTAATATTGGGGAAAACTACCGTAGCTATGGCTACGGCAAAAATCTCAAACGGCATCCTCATTAGCTTATAGGCAAAATCAAGAGAGGAAATGCTCCCTTCTGCCAATCCCGAGGCCATGGCCCGCTCGATGAGGAAATTCAACTGGGTTAGAGTAACTCCTAATATGACGAGAGTCATTGCCATTGCCATTCCCTTAAGGGGAGGATGACTAATATCTATACTCAGTCTATAGTTCCTCCTTTTCTCCCACAGACCTAATAAAAGTACCACTACCTGAAAGAATGAGGCTCCAGTAACTGCCAGGGCCAATGAAATTATACCCCATCGAGAATGAAAAAGGTAAACAAAACCAATGACTATTAGATTGTAGAAAGTTAGTCTAAAGGCAGCGAGTGTAAATCGCTTAAAGGAGTTTAGTATGCCAACCAAAAGTCCTATGAGTCCTCCCCAGATTATGATAGGAGAGATGATACGGGTCAATTTAGTGGCCAAGACCAGATTTTGCTGGCTAAACCCGGGGGCGATCAGAGAAATTATCCGGGGAGCTAAAAGAACGTAGACTACACAGATTCCGCCCAAAGAAAGTAAGGTAACATTGACTATTGAGCTGACAATGGACCAGGTCTCCTCGGAGTTTTCTCTGGACAACAACCTCATAAACAGGGGAACAAAAGTGACAGTGATTGCCTCAACTCCTACTATAAAAATAAGATTTGGTATTACTAAAGCTACCAGATAAGCATCTTTGATGAAGGTAGTGCCAAACCAGGCCGCCAGTAGAATTTCTAGCATAAAAACTAATAATTTATTGGTAACCACCGCTAATGCTACCACCATTGTAGCTCTGGCTATCTGTTTTCGATACACTCCCCTAGTTTCTTCTGTAATTGGATACTCCCTTGTTTTTATGAGAAAATTCAGCCTTCTGTATCCGGGCCTCTATTAAAACCACCGACTAGCTTTTTCTAATTCTCAACCACCTTTCTTCAGAACCAGCCTCAGGAGAGATATTCCCAGGATCAGATATAGAGAAATGTAGAAGATAAAGAATCCTTTATCCTTAAAAATATTCGCCATAATTCGTTGTTTTACCAGCTCAACATCATCAAACCAGACAGATCCATCTCCCTGCCTTTTGGCTAGCTTTATCCTGATCTTATCGGTGCCCTCTGCAGTCCAGATAGCCCCTTCCTTTTGCTCCCAGGAAGAATTAGCATTAAAAGTCTGGTATGTCTGTGTAATGACCTTACCGTCTTTGTCTAAGCACTCAAGAGAGAAAAAAGCATTTTCACGGTCTTCTTTCCCAACAACAATAATATTTGATCTCACATAGGCTCTCAAAATATAGTATTTTCTAGATCCGATCGAAATATCCTGCCATAACCAACTCCAGGCTGTGGTAGCTTGCATGCACTTTTTCCCTGCGTGAGGCTCCTTGGTGGTAACCTTCCATCCTCCCTTAGGATCTTCCCTCCAGGAATCCGGTTTATCCCCACTTAGAATTTCAAATCCGGGGTTAAAGACTACACAGAAAGGAATCTCAAACAATTTGACATTATCAAACCAAACACTTCCCTCTCCCTGCCTTTTGGCTAGCTTTATTCTGATCTTCTTTGTCTTAAGAGAAGTATAGATTTGCTGCATCTTTGGCTGCCAGGAAGAAGTAGCATTAGTAATACCGTAGTTTTCTTTGATAAGCTGGCCCTTCTCATCCAGGCACTGCAGGCCAAGGAAAGTGTTGTCATAATCTTTTTTTTCAGGTATAGCTATATTCGATCTTACATAAGCTTGCAGGAGATAGTACTTGTCTGGTTTAACCTGAACTTCTTGCTGGAGCCAACTCCAGGCTATGGTGGCCTGCATGGCCCTATCTCCTTGATAAGGCTGCTCTGTGTCAATCTTCCAGCCACCCAGAGGATCTTCTTTCCAGGAAACAGGCCTGTCCTTCTTTAGAACTTCAAAACTGGGATTAAGTACCAACCCTGGTGGTACTTCAAATAACTTAACCTCATCAAACCAAACACTTCCCTCTCCCTGCCTTTTGGCTAGCTTTATTCTGATTTTCCTGGTCCCCGAAGGAGCATGAATCTCTTTTATTTTTAATTGCCAGGAAGAGGCAGCATTAACGATGCCATAATCCCTTTTGATAATCTTTTTTCTCCAATTCAGACACTCCAGAGTTAGAAAAGCATTGGCATAATCTTCCTTCTCAGGTATAGCGATATCCGATCTTATATAAGCTTTCAGGATGTAATTTCTGTTAGCTTTGGCCTTAATTTCTTGCTGGAGCCAACTCCAGGCTATGGTGGCCTGCATGGTCCTATCTCCCTCATAAGGCTGCTCTGTCTCAATCTTCCAGCCCCTCTTCCTACTCTCTTTCCAGGAAACAGGTCGGCCCCTGCTTAGAGTCTCAAAACCGCCGTTGAGAACGAGATTATCTGAACCAATCTGAGAACCTCTTGATCCTGTGCCCCAAAAATAGCCAAAAGCCACTGGCAGTAGTAATGTTACAGCCACTAAAATAATTTTCTTATTCTTCATTTTTGCTCCTCTCCTGGAGAAAACTCCTGAAAGCTTGATATATTAGCCAAAACGATATTCCGATGAAAATACTATGAAAAATATAGAGAAACTTACGAGAGGGATAAAAATAAGAAACAATTTCACCCGGACCTATGAGGGAATGAAAAAAGACTCGGTCGATGGGACTAAAGAGCCAGGTTGTTAACAACCCACCCCACTCCAGGGTAAAATAAACGAAAACGCAAATAATTAGCATCCAGTAAAGAGTAGTTAGCTTCCTGTGTCCTACCACAAAAAGAGTTAGCATAGGCATTATCCAGACAACCCACTGGGGATGAAAAAAAACTGTAGCGTAGAACCACAAACAAATTACTAGTTCAGCTAGTAATAATTTTTGAAATGCTTGTTTAGAACTTCTAGTCAGGCTGTGAAAATAGAGAAAGGCTAAAATTATTGCATATCCTATTACAAAAATATATACCCTATGAGAACCTATACCTACATACAATTCTAAAACTCTCTCATCATATCCACCCCCAGTGGTAAGAACATGCCTAAAGCCGCTAGCTCCCCAATAGGGAAAGGTCAGAAGCAGGTAAGGAACTACCGCCCAAAGCAAGAGCCTGAATTTCTGCAGCTTAGTCCTTCCGAGAAGGATAAGAGCTGGAATCAAAAACAAGAGGGGAAACTGCTTCAAGGAGGCCCCCAGTCCCAATAAAATAAGGGAGACAGTTAACTTTCCCTTCCAAACATAATAAAGGCTCAATGCTACCAGGAAAGTGGGCATAATGTCAAACTGTCCATGAAGGTAACAGGCAAAAATTATGAGGGGATTTAGCATCCACAATTTGAAAGCCATCAGTCTTTTTTCTCTATTGTCTACCAACCGAAGCAGTAAAAATGCGATTCCGAAATCAAAAATGAGATAAGGGAACTTTAAAAGGAAAAGATACCTGAAAAGATGGGAACTCTCACCCCAAAGAGGATTTCCCGAATCTAGAGCATATCCGAAGTCCGGCATGAGTGGTTTAAACAAAAACTGGAAAAAAGCTATACTAAAATAAGCTAGAGGGGGATAGTCCATTCGAGCAGAAGGAATATAGCCTCGATGAGTCAAAAGGAAGGCGAACTTATTTATACCCACCAGGTCTCCATGCAGGGCAAAAGGCATGAATGCCAGGCGGATAAGAAGACCGATGAGAGTCCATTTTAGAAAAATGAGTCGATCTTCCTCGGGAAATACTCTCATTATGGAGATTCGATAGATCCACGTTACAAAGACCACCAGCTTTCTGAAAGAAATTCTCTTTGTGCTAACCATAACCTTAGATCACTGATATTATCGATTTCACAACGTAATTAATCTCTTTCTCTGTCAGACTGGAAGCGGAGGGAAGATACATTCCCTTTCGGCACAGTTCCTCAGCTATGGGAAACCTTTGAGGGTATCTGCGGAAATAAATCGGCTGCAGGTGTACGGGGATGAAAAATGTCCGGGTCTCTACCCCTCTTTCTGCTAGTCCCCCTCTGAGTTCATCTCTAGTAATGCCAAGTTCATCTTCTATCAGGATTGAATACATCCAATAAACGTTCTTTATGTTCTTGGTTTCAGGAGGAAGGGTTATTCCTTTTATCCCTTTCAACATAGAATTATATAATTTGGCGTGTTCTATTCTCAACTGGACAAATTCATCAAATCTTTCCACCTGCGCCAGACCGATAGCTGCCTGGAGATTGGTCATACGGTAGTTGTAACCAACATACTGGTGCCAGAAATGCCTCTCTTTTGAAAATGCATGACTTCTGAGTTCTTTTGCCACTTCAGCTATGTTCCTATCGTTGGTGGTAAGCATACCACCTTCCCCGGTGGTGATAATTTTGTTAGCGTAGAAACTGAAGCAGGCAATATCTCCAATGCTTCCTATTTTTTTTCCCTTGTACTCAGCTCCGTGGGCTTCAGCCGCATCTTCCACCACATATAAATGATATTTATTTGCTATACTCAGGATCTTATCCATATCTGCCGGATGACCATAGGTATGAACTACTATTACGGCCCTGGTTCTTTCGGTTATCTTCTCTTCAATTTTCTCTGGGTCTATATTCCAGGTATCAGGCTCTGCGTCAACCAGAACAGGTGTTGCGCCTGTATAGGTAACCGCGTTAGCCGTGGCGATCATAGTAAATGTAGGTATAATGACCTCATCTCCTTTTCCAATTCCCAGGATGGCTAAAGCTAGATGTAAAGCGGTAGTTCCGTTGGTACAGGAGATTCCATATCTAGCTCCACAGCATCTGGCGAATTTTTTTTCAAATTGCTCAATATTATTTCCGGTAGAGGAAATCCAGTTTGTCTCCAGACATCTGGCCACGTATCTAGATTCGTTGCCATTCAATTTTGGCTCGCAAACGGGGATGATCCTGCCCAGAGTTGGTGAGACTCTTAATCTTGGCTCTGGACCGGGAATTATCTTCGCCAAATCTCCTAACTCTTTCAAATTTAGCTCGATCTTTTTGATCATTCGACTAACCTCTCCTTTTAGTAGATAAACTATGTCCAGAGAGCTTTAATTTCAGGACTGTCCATAGATATATGCATCCGTGTCTGATGAGTTTAAAAATATTGGGGTTGGTCTTGGTTTGCCCTGTCAATCTGGGTAGACATACGTATGGGATCTCCTTTACTTTGAATCCTTGTTTTACAGCCCGGTACAGGAAATCTATGCAATAGTCCCCATAGTCTCCTGATAGACTGAGTGTATTAAAAACTTCTTTTTTGGCCGCGACAAAGCCGGTAGTAAGATCCCTGACCGGCATCTGGAGAAATACCTGAGCGAGTGTGTCAAATGCCTTACTGATCAGGACTCTAAAACGCGAAGATCTCATATCCTTTCCACCCTTAACATAACGTGAGCCAACTACAATATCAAAGGGACCTATTTCTCCTACCAATTGGGGGAGAACATCTGGAGGCATAGAGAAATCACCATCCATCCAAACAACTATTTGTCCTTTGGATAAGGAAATTCCCTGGGCAATAGCACTCGTTAAACCCCGTTGGTTAATTCTTCTGACCAATTTTACTCTGCCATCTCTTTTGCTGACATTCTCTACCACTTTCCAGGTTCCATCCGGAGAATCGTCATCAACCACAATTATCTCGATATCTTCAGGTAAGTTGCAGAAGATCTTCTCTATGAGCTTCACTATGTTTCCTTTTTCGTTGTAAGTTGGTAAAATCACTGAAATTTTGGCCATGAGAATACGTAGCCTCCGATTTTTGTAGCACTGGCACTGAATACCCCTACTTTACCAGATTCCCACAATCCTGCAACACACCATCTGTTGAAGGAGACCTACCACCATACAATCCGGGACTTTCTATAACTCACCGAGCTTCGCCTTTTTTTGTGAAAGCCTCTCTCACCACCAAATATATCATCCAGATGCAAACTGCCGAAAATATACTGCGAGCAATACCCAGAGTTCTGGTGTATGAATAAAATCGAGCTACAATATCCAGTGGGTTTGGTACCCCCCAGGCAAAATAAGGGAAGTTAAGCGGGGTAAAGAGGTAACCAAAAAAATGTCTGTTCCACTGCCAGCTATAAACCACAAAACATAGAACTTGAACAATGAAGAGCCTGGTGAATCTTTTATCTTCTACAACTTGAAGCGTTAACAATGGAATGAGCCACATAAAATAATGAACGTGGAAATGGCAAGTGGCAAAAAAGAGCAACATTACTACAAACATAGATTTCCATAGTTTCTCGTATGAGTACTCTGAATAAGTGGCAAGGGACAACAGTATGACCATGTATACTGCCACAAAGATAAATATGACATCCAATCCTACAAGAGAAAAATTCATTCTTAAGAGATAATCCACATTATAAAGCTTCACCTCTCCTAGTACTTCTCCGGCCCGCTGAAATGAGTGAGCTAAAAAAAGTAGGAATACGTAAGGGACGAGAGCCAGAAAAGCGAACTCCAGAGCTTTTAGCCACTTCTTTCCGCGAAGAATTATGAACAAAGGCAGGAAAAAAAAGGGATAGAATCTGATAATGATACTTCCGCCCAGGCAGAGGGCAGATTTGCGCCATTGGTTATTTTTAGCAAAATATAAACTTAATAGAACAAAGAATATAACCACTGATTCATATCTTGCCGCAATATAGGTGGCAAATATAACAATGGGATTGACCATCCAAAACTTAAAGGCTGCTGATCCCCTTTTACGGTCCTTAAAAAGGCGTAAAAACAAAAATGCGCATCCTAAGTCAAAAATCAAATAGGGTACCTTGAAAAGAAAGAGTGTTCGGAACACATATGGATGCATACCAAAAGTCTGGAACATTCGCCAGGTGGTGGCAGAACCCATTTTGGGGTCATTAAGGATAGTATTGAAATAGGGCATTAGCGGCTTGAAGATCCATAAAAAAAAGGCATGGAAATAATGAATAATTAGATCAGCCCCACTTATGTTGTAAACTCCTCTTCCGTAAGCTATCCAGGAAGAACGCCAGTAAACCGCCAAAAGATCAGGATAATAAACGGTGAAAGGCATAAAGGCAAGTCTAATTAAAAGCCCGATCAAGAGCCACTTATATAGGGTAGTTAGCTCTGATGCATCCTGGCGATACGTAGAGGGAATCAAATTCAAATAGGAGCCTTTAACAAATCCGGCGATTCTCTTTATCTTACTCATATCTTTCTTTCCTTAAATGATTACAGGTTGCTTTCATTGTACACATAATCACTTAGTAGATTACTTTGAGGACTCGAAAGGGGTATCGATGGTAAAGAATCTGGAGGTGCTCTTTTCTAAGCTCTTCCATAAGCTTAGGCCACCTATCTTTACCAAAACGAACATCCCAGCGATATTGATTAATTACCACGTGAGTAATTTGGGCCTGCTTGAATTTTGCCAGAAGTTCCAGGCCATTTTGGAGCGAGGAGTAATTGAGGGGCTTCTTTCCCTCAATGATAGTAGTCACATAAGAGCGATCACAGTAAAAAGCACGAAGGTCATTTACCACAAAGATTTTGGCCTGAGAGGGCAGGTTCTCATTGATCCAATTATAGACAGGGTAAGTCTCCTCATTCTCCAAAATGTAATTTTCCTGGGATTTCAAACCAGCAAAAACCAAGAATCGCTGATGCACTTTATCCAGGCCCTCAGGGGCCTGATAAACCATCTGAAAGACAAAGGTGAGGATAAGAAAAGTAAAAAGACCGCCTTTAAGCGCCCTACCGGAACGCGAGAACTCCCCTACTACATAGGCTGCCAGAATGCTAAAAAGAGGCAGGAGTGGTACCAGGTAGTGCTTGTCAGATGTACAAACGGCCCAGAAGACAAAATACACCGCGGAATAGTATAGGATGAACCTTAGCGGCCTATCTTCCCAGATTCGGGTGAAAACGAGAAATGGCAAAAAAATGAGGAAGGAGAATCCAATGGCACCAAGACCATGGAATTTACCGGGATACACGGTAATCTTCCAGGGGAGAAGAAGATATGGTGCCAGAGGACGAAAACGAAAACCACTGGCCAAAGCCGGCGTTCCGGTAGCCAACGAAAATAGCTGCCTAAATAAATGCTTAAAACTCCAGGAAAAAGTGTACAAAAAATCAAAAATCGACTCTCCGCTAAAGATGAAGTGCCTCAGATACCAGAAACAACCAATTAATCCAGCTACAGCAACATACAAAATAAGACCTTTGAATGCCATTACTAATTTTCCTCGGTTAAAGGGCCAGCCGCTTAGCAGAATCCCCAGAGAGAGAATCGCCATGGGCAAAAACCCTGCATTATGAGAACCAAGAGACAGACCGCTCATCACCGCTGAGATCACCAACCAACCCCTCCTACGGGAAACAACCCAGTTAATGAGAGCGTAGACTGATAGGATAGCATAGAAAGTAAATCCTAAGTCAACCAGGGCTGTGGTGGACTCCCAGCCAACAATCGGCACGGTATAAAAGATTGTGCCAGCCAACAATCCCATTTGATGGGAGAGATATCTTCTGCCTAAAGTATACACTGCCACTGCGGTTAAGACACCAAAAGTAAAGTGAACGAGCTTCGCCAGGATAGCGCCTTTAACCAGCAGGGCCATCCCATATAGAACAGGAATGTTAAATGGCTCCAGGTTACGACCGATATCAATATAGGGAACCCAGGCCAGACGCTGATGCCGCACCCATTCTTTAGCAATGGCAAGGTGCTGACCCAGGCCATCCCAACTGGAAGGCAGAACCAAAGCTCCCACTAAATTAAAAACTAACTGGACAAAAAAAACCAGGATTAATGCTATCTCTATGAGGGGTATTTTTGAGGTAATTAAGCTTTGGAATTTAGCCTTCGTCTCCTGAATAACCTCTCTTATCTCCCTATAAGTAAAAAAGAATAACCCTCCTATGATGAGGTTTACAGCCCAGGGGCTAAAAATCCCCACGAGGCCAAAACCGATGAGTAGATAAGTAAATACTCCTAAGCCTATAGCCAAAGCAAATAACGAAAATTCTAAGGGAAAACTAGCCTCAAACCGTAACCTTTTTAAAATCTTTCTTCCCAGGCCGGCCGCTACCAGAATAAAAAGCAAAAGAAGAAAGATTCTGAAAAAGACCTCCCCTACTCTCACCCAGACATCTATTCCCCGCCGAAGATAACTACCGTAAATAAAGACCACCCAACCAGCCAATAAGATCCAGCCAATCTTCCTTACCAGACTTCTCATCATCGGAAGAAGCTCACCTAGTAAGAGACCTTTGAAATGACTATGAATTTGATTTACTCTTACGCTTCCTTCTTGGTTTTGTACCTTTTTCTAACTCCTCCACCCTCCAGCTGAGGATACTCAATTTCTCTATCAGCTTTTTATTTTCAGCTGATAATGTGGAGATGATGACTGAAAAATGAAGGAGAATAACCACTGTCCCGACGAATCCGATAAAGAACAGAGCATTGGGAAGACTATAAATACCTATAATTCTGGCCACCAGGTTCAACAAATTCGTCCAGAGAGAAAAGATTAAAAAAATAAATCCCACCAGAAGCCAGAACAGTGAATATCGGGCTCTCAGTTTTTCTCTTCGAATAAGATCCACCACAATTATCAGCATCACGCAAGACGCCAATATGGCCATTAATCTAATTTGCAAAGACATCTTTTTAATCCCTCCTCAGGGGTTTCCCCTTTAATAAACTGATTAAAAGCGAAAGTACTCCCGTAAAGATATAGTAAAAGGCTCTAACAAATGTAAAAGATGACTGTCCCTCCGCTCTTTTTTCCATACTCACGGGAATTTCCAGAATTTTAAAGCCCGCATTCCTAAAAAGAACGATGGCCTCCACCTCCGAATAGTCAAAAAAATAGCTCCGGGATAGAAATTCTATCACTCTGCCATTGACCACCTGAAATCCGGAAGTGGCATCGGCAATATTTTGTCTGATGATAGCCGAGATTATTAAAGAAAATAACTTTATACTCAAGGCTCGGGGTAGGGAAGCTTTATAGTCCCCTTCCCCAATATACCTTGAACCTATAGCCACATCTGCTTCACCATTCAGTATTGGCTGCATTAATCTGGGAATCTGGTCGGGACTGTGCTGCCCATCACCATCTACTCTAACTACTATACCATATCCCCTTAGATCGGCAAAACTGAATCCAGTTTCTACCCCTCCTGCGATTCCCAAGCTGTGAGGAACTTTCAGTATAATTACCTCCAACTTTCTGGCTATCTCCTCGGTGGAATCACTTGATTCTCCATCAACCACGACTATGTCTGCCTGGGGTAAAATTTTCCTCACCCCTCTGATAACCCTCCCAATACTTTTTTCCTCGTTGTAGGCAGGAATCAAAACCATAATTTTATTTTCATTGAGCATGAAATCTTCCTCTTTGACCGATATCTATTTTATTCAGCTCTTTTAGAACCTCGTCAAACTGATCAATATGCTCAATCCCTACCCAGAATTCCTCAATCTTATAAGCCCCTACTTTTTTACCAAATCTCAATAACTCTTTCGCCAGATTTGGAACAGTAAAAAAAGTATTATGAGGAATAAAGTCAAGCACTGATGAGTTCACCACATAAATTCCAGCACTTATATCATAAACTTTGCTTGGCTTTTCGAGAATCTCCTTGAGCCTGCCGACCTCGATCTTTAAGACCCCAAAGGGTGACTTATACTCAAACTTAGCAAATCCAATGGTTAATTGACATTTGTGCTCAGAATGGTATCGGATCATTTTGGAAAAATCCAGTTTGGTAACCACATCACCATTCATCAGGACAAAAGTCTCATCCCTTGAGAATCTATCCCGCATCAATGAAAGGGGACCTGCTGTACCCAGGGCTTTCGTTTCCTTCACATAATCAATTTTTACTCCAAATTTAGAACCATCACCACAAAATGCTCTTATAAGTTCGGATTGATAGCCAGTGGAAAGGATAATCTCTTTGATGCTAAATTTTCTTAATTGCTCAAAGATAAACTCCAGGATCGGCTTCTCCCCAATAGGAAGGAGCGGCTTGGGTATGGAAAATGTTAGGGGCCTTAGTCTCGTTCCTAACCCTCCGGCCAGAATAACAGCTTTCATAATCTCACCCTTCAGCTCTCTCTACACCTTATAAGTATCTGGCCTGTAGAAATCACGATAATCCTTTACCCATTCAATGGTCATCTTTAGTCCCGCATCGAGACTTACCCGGGGACTCCAGCCTAAAAGCTTTCTTGCTTTGGAATTATCTGCCAGGAGTCTTTCCACCTCACTTTTTTCTGGTCTTACCCTCTTTTCATCTTTTATCAGTTTCACTTCCTTCCCTACAAAAGAGGCAATCTTTCCAGCCAGATCACCAATAGAGATCTCGAATCCGGAACCAACATTTATCTCCTCGCCTATAGAATTTTCTGATTCAGCAATTTTAATGAATCCCTCTACCGTATCACTCACAAAGTTAAAATCTCTGGTAGGTGTTGTACTTCCGAGTAAGACCTTTTTTTTCACCAGAGCCTGGCTGATGATAGCTGGAATTACCGCTCTGTCAGACTGTCGAGGACCATAGGTGTTAAAAGGCCTGATAATAGCCACCGGCAGGTTGAAGGAATAATAAAAGCTTAAGGCTATAGCGTCAGCGGCTATTTTACTGGCAGAATACGGAGATTGAGGCTGTTTAGGATGCTTCTCATCAATGGGAACATACTGAGCAGTGCCATACACCTCACTGGTGGAAGTCTGGACCACCTTTTCCGCTTCTTCCTCTCTTGCTGCCGTCAGTACATTTAAGGTCCCCAGAGTATTGGTCTCTATCACCTCCTGAGGATGAAGATAGGAATAGGGAATGCTTATCAGTGCCGCCAGGTTAAAGACTATGTCAATATTCTTCATAGCCCTTTTTACCGTCTCGGACTGCCTGAGCTCGCCGTAGATAATTCTGATCTTTTTCTTCTTTTCAGGTGGTAGTAGTCCAATCATTGCTTCGTCAGCTCTGGAGTTATAACGCAGGAATGCTGTTACCTGTGCTCCTAAATCTACCAGTCTTTCAGTAAGGTGACTGCCGATGAAACCACCTGCTCCAGTAACGAGGACTCTTTTGGACTCTAGCATTTTTACAACACCTTTTTGGAATTTCGGTATTTAATCCCTCTAATTTTGCTTAAAATACCATCAGCGGCTGATGTGTCAAGAGAATCTCGATACCCGTAGGCCCTAACCCGACCAATTCCAGAGGGATTTTTAGGACAATGTCTCCGTCCCTATCTGTGCGATACACCTTCACCCCTGCTTTTTCCAGTCTTTCAAGAACTTCTCCAGAGGGGTAACCCCATACATTAGCTTCATCTACACTAATTACCGCCATCCTGGGAGATACAGCTTCTAAGAATTCCTCGGTGGTAGCATCTTTTGCTCCGTGATGTCCTACTTTTAAAACATCGGCCTTTAGACTCACCCCTCTTTTTAAAAGTTCTCTTTCTCCCGGGGCAGTTAAATCACCGGTAAGTAGGCAGGAAAAACTACCGTGACTCACTACGATAACCAGGGAAAAGGCATTAAAATCGGAAGAGGTAGGCGGCTCCAGTGGCCAGAGCACCTCCAAAGCAAGGTTCCCTAAAGTCAAAGTATCGCCAGAGATTAAAACGGCATAATTTTTCCTTTGTCGCACCAAATCTTCATACCAGCGGTAAATCGCACAGGCCTTTCTCACCCCACCCAGATCCTGGCCATTGTCATAAATCTTTTCCACCTTCAACATGGGCAAGATAAAAAATACCCCTCCTATGTGATCAGGGTGAGGATGGGTTATAATAAGATAGTCCAGTTTCTCTACGCCCTTTTCTTTTAAATACTTGACTAACCGCGGTCCACTGATCAAATTTCCCGTATCGATAAGAGCACTTTTCCCCTGGCTCTTAAGGAGAATAGAATCACCCTCTCCCACATTAATAAAATGAATCCTGCCCGTCTCATCTGAGCTGGCTAAGGTGGAAAGAAAGGAAAAAATAAAAAGAGCCAAAAATAACGCTGCAATTTTCTTCATCCTGGCTCCCCCAAAATTAATTAACTAACTCCTGACTCGAGTTCTCCAGTTAGCTACACTAATTAAAAAAAGACTTATCCCCCAAAGGCCTCCTACCTCATTAAAGACCACATCCCTCACATCGCCCACTCGGTAAGGAAGCCACCATTGAAAAGTCTCATCCACTATACTTATCCCCAGAATGAAAAGAGCCGAAAAGATAGATGCCTTGATTATTTTTTTTCCTTCTCCCAGGCTATCTCTAATAGCCAACCACCCCAAGAGACCATATTCTAAAAGATGAATCCTCTCCACCAGAATGTCTAGATGCCAGGCAAAAAGAAACCCCGCCATAAAAACTGCAAGGAAAATGGATAATTTTATTTTCCCCAGGCCAGCTCTTTTCAGATAGAGAATCAATCCTGCCGCGCTCAGAAGGAAAAGGATACCGATTAAAAGCTCAAAATATGGCTTACCCAACTTTCCAGAAATAAAGCTCCCCACCTGCCCCATAAAGGCCGCAGATACAATAATAAATAAACCAAAAATAAAAGTGACCTTTGATATCCTCATCTTAATCTAAGTCCAAAGTTCTCTATAGCTCATGGCTCATAGGACAAAAAAGCGAGTCAAACCCCAAAAAACCAAATCCAAAGTCGAAAGAAAGTCTTAGGTGATACCAAGATGAATTAGAAGCGCCTGCTCTATATCTTTTAGTCTTTCAGAAGATAAAGTTCCCACGAAATTAACTAACCTTTTCTTGTCTACAGTCCGAACTTGGTTGCACTTCACTTTCGAATCTTTAGGCAGATGTGTTTCTTCTTTTGAAAGAAAAACCTCGAAAGGATAGATTTTTTCTGTTTTTGAAGTAATAGGAAGAACAGTGACAGTCTCAGCAAATTGATTGTTTCGATCATTAGAAAATACCAATGCTGGCCTTTTCTTTCCTATTTCATGACCCACTACCGGATCTAATGAGACAAACCAAATCTGGCCTCTTTTAGGAAAATTCATCCTATTTCCAACCCTCTAAAGTGATCTTTTCCCACTCTCTATCAATCCTTTTATCTTCCTCTTTTGTAGTTTTATAGCCTTCTACCAAAAGTCTATCCAGCTTTTCCCTTTCTATTCTTTCCAGCTTTTCCTTTAAGGCTTCAGCGATAAAACGGCTCTTATTAGGAAGACTTTTTATTTGTTCATTTATCTCTTCAGGCAACGTAATATTCAACCTTCTCATGTCCATCACCTCCTGTATTAAGTATACACAAATAATGTTGATTGTCAATGTTCTATTTTAAAATTCTTCTAGTCGATGAACTATGAACTATCTCGAATTTTGTTTAGGTTTCCCTATGAGCTATGAGCTATGAGCTATGAGCTATGAGCTATGAGCTATGAGCCATATCAGGTAAGCTAAGAAGAGGGCTGAAAATAGGGCAGCAACATCAAAAGCAATCAAAGAAAATAAGACATAGGACTTTTTTAAACATTGTCACGATGCCTCGTCTTCACTGCATTCTGGTTCCAATCATCTAATCCTTATTTTCTCAGGATCAACTATTATGAGTTTTCCTTTTATTGTTTCAAAATCAACTTGGTTTAGAAGCAACTTAAAGATTTTACAGATCGCAATGGACTATCATTTCGTTTCTGTTCATTTTGCTAACTATATTAGCTCCCATTCACTGTCGAATGGGAGCTTGACTATGCCTTATCTTATTTTATAATTAAAATGTCAGTACTGAGTCTTTGACAAATAACCAGGATGTCATACTTATAGGTTTTCTTGATAACTTAACGCGGGGAATTGTCAAAGCTAAGAGAAATGATATAATTTAACTATGAAAGCAAAAACTAAAAGTCTAAATAATCTTTCTTCATTTTTCAAAACAGTGCTCTGTTGACATCTTTCCAAGCAATTTTATAATAGAAGATGAAATTTAGTGAATTAGTAAGGCTTTTAGAACGAAATGGTTTCAGGCTAATAAAAGAGAAAAGTTCTATACGATATTATAGTAAACCTGGCTGTAAAAACTTGATTCGGGTAGATTATCATGAAAGCAAAGAAGTACCGACGGGCACCTGTTATGCAATGTTAAAAGCGGCTGGTTTGAAGGGAGGAAAAAAATAGAATGATTGAGTTAAAATATTCCTTGGTCATTGAAGCAACGGCTGATCCTGGATTTTTCAGTTTTTATTCACCTGATTTAGAAGGCTTTACC
>Ga0307438_1000525_pt1 | contig 28882 bp, 25 predicted proteins | sample SalMarWE160110MG_FD_202144 | JGI IMG/M metagenome (GOLD analysis project Ga0307438, IMG submission 202144) | Salt marsh sediment microbial communities from the Plum Island Ecosystem LTER, Massachusetts, United States - WE1603-110 | ecosystem: Environmental > Aquatic > Marine > Intertidal zone >... | reverse complement strand
AGGTCGCGCAGCGTTATTACGTTTCTTAAATGTTCAGGCAATTGTGCTATATATCGTCTTAAATTTTCCTGCAGGTATTTGGAGTCAAGCTCATTTGCAGGAGAGCTTGTGTTTTTTGTGCTAATGACTGCTGCTGACAACCTGTTTCTTTCGGCAACGCTGCGTCTTAACATCGATATTGCCACGTTGTTTGCCGTGCGGAAGATATACGCTTTTATATGTTCGGGTTTTTCCCCTCCTTCGTAGTGGGCCAGCTGAAGAAACGTATTCTGATAAGCGTCGCAAACATCCTGTTCATTGCCCAGAATTCGCCAGAGCATAGTAACTAACTCTTGGCCGTGCCTTTGCATTGTGGACAATACCCAACGCTGACTTTCGTCTATGGCTTCGGAGACGGTCAAATCCCAAACAAGTCCATAGCTGGCTGTCTTATCGAACATAAAAACCCAGTTTTTCCTATTTATACTTCTCTACATTTTAAGACGCAGCCCATAACAATATGTTAACAAAAAACATAGCAATTGTGGTAAAAAAAACTTTGTTTTTTAGGTAACGCTTGGATGGGCATTTGCGTCTTATTGTGCGGATAGAGATAGCTAAAAATTAATGATTTTTGTGGGATAAAATCATTTTATGAGCGTAAGTGATTATAATAACAGAGCTTACGAGCACAAGAAAGATGCGCAGGATGTGGTATCTTTGGTGGATGATTTGCTCGAAAAAGCAGTGGAATTTGGTGCCAGTGATGTCCATTTTGAGCCAACGGGGGCTGAATTAGTGGTAAAATTTCGTCTCGATGGCGTCTTAAACATAGTAGAAAAACTGCCTAAATCCATATCCGACAATATTATTGCACGGCTGAAAGTATTGGGAGGGCTTCTGACGTATCGTAACGATATTCCGCAGGAAGGCCGGATTGAGATTACCAAAGATCAGACCGGTGCGATTATTGACCAGCGTCTGGCGATTTTTCCAACAATCTACGGCCAGCGAGCAGTTGTGCGATTGTTTTACAGCAATATTGAGCTTATTGAATTGGGGCAGCTGGGTTTTTCAGAGCGAATCTATGCAGTTTTGAGGACAATTGCTGCCCAAAACCAGGGAGTCCTGCTCCTGACCGGCCCGGCAGGCAGCGGCAAGAGCACAACGCTCGCTGCTGTTTTGAGGCACATTCTAAAGAATTTTTCAGGTAAGAGTATTGTAACCCTTGAAGACCCTGTGGAAATCAGGATTGAAGGAGCTACACAGGTTCAGATTACACCTCGAGGCGAGATGACATTTCCGATGGCACTACGGTCGCTGTTACGGCAGGACCCGCAGGTCTTGATGCTCGGAGAGATTAGGGACGCTGAGACTGCGAGGATAGCTATCGAAGCAGGACTAACAGGACATCTGCTAATGAGCACGATGCACAGCGGCGCACCTGCAGGGGCGCTTTTACGATTGCTGGAGATGGGAATTGAGCCGTATCAGGTAACATCAAGTATTTCAGCAGTTTTGAACCAGCGGCTTATCAGAAAACTTTGCACAAAATGTAAGAGGCAGGTTGAAGCAGGTGTGTTTGAAGCAGCAGGATGTGACGACTGTTTTAATACCGGCTATAAAGGCCGGGTGTTAATAGCGGAAATGGTTCAACTGGACGGCCATTTGCGAAAAGCCATTTTGGCCAAGGCCGACCTCGAAGAGCTTGAAGCGCTGTTAATGAGCAGGGGCCATACGAATATACTGGCCGACGGCCAGCGCCTGGTTGATGATGGCGTTACGACACAGGAAGAACTGAATAAGGTATGTGGCATCGTTTAATCGTATTTATGAGAAAGGTACTTTTGTTATGAGAAGCAAACTGAGGTGCTTTATTGTTTTGTGTCTCGCTGCTGTTTCTGTGCACGCTCGCACGATAGAATTAACACTGCACCCGGCAAAAGCACCGGAGCCGAAAGACAAGTATCAGTTTCTTCCGAGGGATAGTGAATGCAGTGATTCGGATGCAGTGCCATTTTATAATAAAGCGGTTCAATCAATGCCCAAAGATTTACAGGAAGACCAGATTAACCAGTGGATTCATGAACCATTGAATAAATTGCCCCAGGAACAGGCACAAGCGATGCTGCAGCAGCTCAAACCCACGCTGCAATTAATCCAACAGGCTTCCAAATGCAAGCAGTGCAACTGGCCGGCTGTGGAAGTCGGCACGACTACTGAGGAGCTTCGTGGATATAGAAAGCTGGCTTTCCTCCTTGCTTTGCAGAGCCGGGTTCAAATCGTTAGGGGTAAATACAACGAGGCGATTTGTACTATTAAGACCGGCTTTGCTATGGCAAAGCACTTAGACAAAGCTCCCACTCTCGTCCAGGGCTTGATAGGTGTAGCAACGGCTGCAATCACATTGAAACAGATGGAGGAGTTAATTCAAGGGCAAGATGCACCTAATCTTTATTGGGCCTTGCAGGATTTGCCGAAGCCGTTTATCGACCTGACCCAACAGACAGAACTGGAAATGCCGGAAGTGAGAAACAAGATACGCTTGTTAATGAACAGATTAGACCGTCACGTTGCTGTCCTCCAATGCATCGAGGCATTGCGTCTCTACGCAGCTATTCATGATGGCAAATTTCCCGACAATCTCGGAGAAATCAATGAAGTAACCATTCCGGATGACCCTGTAAAAAATAAGCTGTTTATTTATCGCAGCACTGCCGGCACTCAGGCAGTATTGGAAGGGCCCATTCCGGAAGGAGGAACTGATGAGGATTCGGTACAATACGAATTAAAATTGGAATAATAAAACTTAAAAGTTTAGCTCGAGGAAATTTAAAATGGCGACGTTTGAATATAATGCACTGACATCGGCTGGCCGGCTGATGAGAGGCACTATTGAAGCCGCTTCGCGGGACGAGGTGGGCGAACAGCTAAAACAGATGCAGCTTACCGTAAATTCTATTGAAGAGGCCAAAGCTCCAAGACCCAAGACATCCATCGGCAGGAACGAATTTATGCTTTTTAATCAGCAGTTGGCTTCAATAACAAAAGCTGGTATTCCTCTGGAGAAAGGCCTGCGAGAGCTTGCAGACGATGTCACTTCAAAGTCTATGCGTAAACTTGTCAACGCTATCGCTGAAGAGCTTGAGGCCGGTGTTAGTATTGAGGATGCGTTTGAAAAGAGACAAAAGCATTTTCCGCCTTTATATGGTCGGATATTAAAGGCGGGGGTGGAAACAGGGAGATTGAGCGAGATGCTTACCAGTCTGAACAGGCATCTGGAGCTGTCCAATCAAACCAGGAGGATAATTTTTGAAGCATTGTGTTATCCTGCGGTTATTCTGGCTCTGGCTGCTGTGGTAATAACAGCGGTATTTCTGATTATAATCCCGCAGTTTGTCCCGATACTTACAGAGATGGTAGAGGGTGCACGTATGCCCGCTCTTACTTTGTTCTTCTTCGGTATCGCGAGAAACGTAGTTCCTTTCTGGATAGTAGTAGTAATTATCGTTATATTGTTGATTATTATCTTATCGATGCTCTCAGGATATCCGGCGGGACGCAGGTTCAAAGAGTCATTGTTGTTGAAAATACCGATTATAGGGAGGGTATATCATAGCAGCGTGCTGGGCAGGATGGCTGAGGCAATGGCGATGATGGTCGCGGCTGGTTGTGATATGCCGGCTTGTCTGAGATTAGCTTCAGATGCATCAGGAAGTGCCAAAATAATCCTGGAAAGTGAAGCTCTTGCGGGCCAAATTGAGCAGGGGGCAAATATCTTGGAGGCGGGGCAGTTTTGCAGAATGATACCACGGTTGTTTTTGTATTCCATCCAGTTGGGAACGCAGCGCAACGAATTACAGGACAATCTCTATAGTCTCGGACAGATGTATGCTGAGCAGGCAAAATGCGGCCAGGCGAGATTACAGGCGGTTTTGCTGCCCGTTATGATAATCGCGGTAGGGGGATTTGTAGCCCTGGCGGTTCTTTCGATTTTTTTGCCGATGATACAGGTAGTTACGGCTTTAGGCGGAGTCTGATGATTGGTGTAAGTATGTTTACAATTATAGCGATTTTAATTTTAATTTTTTATGCGGTTTTAGGTTATAAGAAGCCGGGTATTGCTTTGGTTACGTCACCAATCGTTTGTTTGTTATTGGGTTTTGCTGCGGCTTTGGACGAGACATTCTGGGGGGGAATATTTGCTCCTGTTATCTTCATTACGACTCTGTTAATGATTTTAGTGCAAAAGCGTGAGCCGGATGTTGAAGAATGGCCGCGGCTCTGGGCAAAATGGATACTTAGAGGTATCGCTATTCTGCTTCTAATTGTATGCGCGGGTATTGTGTTTGGTCCGTTAGGTGCTATCGGCCTTGGATTTTTTATTTTGTTTATAGGTGCAATTATAATCTATGGTCTGACATCGCGCCATGCAGTTGCCGCATACGTTATTTCGACAATAGGTTCGAGTATGCGGCAGAATCTGCCTTTGCCGATGGCTCTCGAAACAGCAGCAGGGGGACGAAAGGACAAGCGCTCGAAAATATTGCAGAGAATAAAAAAATGGCTCATTCAGGGATATTCATTAAGTGAATCTATCAAGCGGGGCTATCCAAAATGCCCGGGTTATGCAATGGCAATGATAGCTGCCGCTGAGCGGATTGACCAGCTTCCGCAGGCAATCGGTGCGATTGAAGCAGATATGACAGTTCGTGCTGATGAGAGAATGAAAATCAGGCCGGTTCATCCGTTTTATCCGGTGTTATTAATAACTTTTATGTTCTTTATAGTATTCGTATTGGTTTGGAAGGTTGTTCCTGTTTTCAGCGATGTTATGGTAGAAATGACTGAAGGTGCAAGACTTCCTGCTGCTACTCAATTTTTATGTGAAATTTCGAATTTTATTGCATTTAGATATGGCTGGCTGTTCGGATTGGTAGCCGCAGCTATAGTTACTATAGTTATCCCTGTTTCGATTTATGTCAGGTTTAGGCCTCGTCGGCCGGATAAGCCATATTTACTTTCGCGATTTGGCGATTTTGTTAAATGGCACTTGCCGATTCTGCACTGGTTTGAGAGAAATTACTCTATGGTACAGGTGATTGAGCTTTTGCGGCTGTCGCTTAACGCCGGCTGCACAGTAAACGATGCCATCGCTAATACACTTGGTCTGGATGTGAATAATCGTTTTAGAAAAAGACTGAAAAATTGGCTGGATAAGGTCCAAAGCGGTGAAAATATTTCGGTTTCAGCTAAAGGAGAAGGAATAGGCACTACTTTGGCGTGGGCGTTTGATGAGCAGGTAAACCAGGGCAATACTTTAACGATATTAGAGATGCTCGAATCATTTTATCGCTCGAACTACAGTTACCGTATCAATCTTGCCAGATATATAATGTGGCCTTGTGTAACGCTTATTATGGGGACAATGGTGGGATTTGTAATTTTCGCAATATTTTCCCCGAGTATTAAAGTTATTTATATTCTGACAGGGCTTGTAACACCGTAATAAATGGAGCAAAATTGTGTTTGATAAGAACAATAGATATCGTGGCTACTTATTTGCCGAGATGATGGCGGCATTGGCTGTTATGGGGGTTCTTTTGGTCGGCTTTGCAGTATCACTGGATGGTTTCAGGAGGTTTAACGACTACCAGCTCGTAAGGCAGCGTTGTATAGCAGCAGCCCAGGCGCAGCTTGAGAGCATAACTGAGAGAGGAAAGCCACTTAATGACGAAGACTTTGAACAGCTTTGGCCTAAACTGACTGTTTCAATTCAGGAATCACCCGGAACCGGTCAATGGCAGGGGCTCAAATTAGTGGAAGTCGCAGTTCGCGACAGGAGCTTTAATAGACAGGTGCAGGTAAAGTTAAGCAGATATATTTTAGAAGATAAATCCTTATCTGGTGAGGAGCAATGAATATGCGCAGGGGTTTTTCGCTGGCAGAGTTATTGGCTGTGATGGTTGTTCTTACGGCTGCTTCGTTTGCTTTGGCCGGTCTATTTAGCACAGTTATAACCGATGTTCCACGGTCATATCGTGTTATGCAGACAAATACGACCCTGCTTAATATGTTGGAGCGGATGCGTGAGGATGTTGACGCTGCCAAAGGGCTGCCGGCGTCATTTGGTGAGAGTACTGCAAATGAAGAGCTTCTTTTAATTGAGATGAAAGATGGCGTGATTAGTTATCAGATAAGGGATGACAAAGTGCTTAGGCGCAACATAATATCTACGGATGATAGCGAAGGCGAAGATACCAGAGTCTGGTCGGTGCCGCACGCTAAGGTGCAATGGCAGGTCTGGAGAGAAAACGGCAAAGGTTATGCTGTGCAGGTTAGGACCCATATAGAGCATGAGGTTTGGGGTCATTGGGAGAAGAAAATGGCAAATTCTCATTTGTATTTTGTGGGTGCTTTGGGAGAAGCTTTTAAGTAAAGATGAAAAAAATAAAACAAAATGGTTTTGTTCTGGTAATTGTAATACTGGCGATTGCTATAGTCGGACTCGAGATGTTCGTTTTGGCCGGCGGCTCGAATACTATGCTCTTCCAGGCGGATACCGCCTATCTCCAGGCCGTTGAGCGCAACTTGGTCGTGAGCGGCTTGGCCTGGACAAAAAGAAATATCAGGGACGAAGGCGGTAAAATCCTTGACAAGGCCGTAGAATTGGATATTACTGATATGGACGTCCGGTCGGCAGCTTTGAGTGTGATTGTAAGTGCGCCTTTAAATGAAGAGAAAGAGGTTCGGATAAATACGTTGTGCAGCAGGGCGAGGCAAACCAAAAGCTCGAAAAATAAATTAAGAATCGGGTTGTGATAAGCAGAAAACAATTATTAGAACACGCCAAAACGCAACAAGCCACTGATATACATATTTGCGCGGGTGCTCCAATTTTGTTCAGGGTGGGGGGTAAATTAGTTCCAATTACAAAAGAAAATTTGACTGCTGAGCAAAGCAGGGAAATATCGCTGGAGCTGCTGACGGAGGACCAGAAAAGTCGGTTTGAGCAAAACCTTGATTATGATTTGATGCTGGCGGATGAAAGCGGCAGGTATCGAATAAACGTCGGTTACTTTAACGGTAGTGTAGGCGCTACTCTCAGAATCCTTCCGACAAAACCCAAAACAATCCAGGAGCTGTTTCTTCCTGATATTGTCAGGGATTTAGCCCACAGGACAAAAGGATTGGTATTGATTACAGGAAGCACCAGTCAGGGCAAAACTACCACGATGACGGCAATGGTGGATGAGGTAAATACAACCTGTGAAAAACATATTATTACGATTGAAGACCCAATCGAATATGTGCATACCAACAAAACCGGAATGGTGAGGCAAAGGGAGGTTGGAAGGGATACTCAATCGTTTTATAGCGGATTAAGGGCGGCTTTAAGACAAGACCCTGATATAATTGCTATAGGCGAGATGAGAGATTATGAAACAATTAAGATTGCCTTAACCGCCGCAGAAACAGGCGTCCTGGTTCTTTCCACCCTGCATGTTATATCAATCGACAAGATTATCGAAAGACTTATAAGCTACGCTCCTGCTACCGATGAAAACCAGTTAAGGTTTCTCCTAGCCGAATCTCTGCAGGGCGTAATTCATCAGGAATTGCTTCCCACCATTGATGGAAGGCAGAGAGTGGCGTGCGAAGTGCTGGTTACGACCGCTGCTGCAAGAAATGTTATAAGGAGAAAGGGCGGATTTTTCCTGCGAAGCATAATCGAAACGGGTAAAAAACACGGAATGGTAACTATGGTTGAGTCTGTGAATGCTCTTGTTGGGGATAAGGTTATAAGCGAGGGTGTCGCAAAAAGTGTGTTGGTGAACTACGAATAGCAATTGTAAACTCTTGTTATTTTTTGCAACCAGCAGAACCACCACGGCAAAAACGAAAGATTCATTGCATATCAAAACGCTGTTCAGTATTATACTTCAGGCAATTTAATATTCGATTTTGTGCCGGTTAATATGGAGCAGCAAAAAAAGGCCTATATTTACGCTTTGATCGCGGTTTTATTCTGGTCAACTATAGCTTCGGCCTTCAAAATATCCCTGGGTTATTTGGACGTCTGGTCACTTCTGTTTTATGCCTCAGTTGTATCCACTATAGCTCTTTTGGGTTATTTATTTATTGCGAAGAAACTAATTTTGCTCAAGGCATTATCAAGAGAGGATTATCTGCGTTCCGCTCTATTAGGGCTTCTTAATCCCTTCCTCTATTACGTTGTCTTATTGAATTCATACTTCATACTCCGTGACTATGTCCAGCAGGCAATGACTATAAACTGGGTTTGGCCAATGACACTTGTCTTGTTATCAATACCTATACTCGGCCAAAAAATCAGGTTAAGGAGCATCCTTGCGATAGCTATTAGTTTTTGCGGTGCTTTCGTCATAGCAGCCCGTGGTGACATTTTAGGATTTAACTTTAGCAGGCCGGTCGGAGTATTATTGGCGTTGGGCAGCACTGTAATCTGGGCATTATTCTGGATTTATAATGTCAGGGATAAACGTGATGAGGCAGTCAGATTATTTCTTAATTTTGCATTCGGCTCTGTTTACGTTTTCTTTGTGTTTCTGGTGATGATGCTTTTTGCGAAAGTGAGAGTCCCTGACTTTAATGGCATTATGGGAGCAGTTTACGTTGGATTCTTTGAAATGGGGATTACTTTTTTGGTTTGGCTGAAAGCATTGAAACTTGCGAAAACAACTGCAAATGTCGCGAATCTTATCTATCTGGTTCCTTTTCTCTCCCTTGTGTTACTTTATTTAGCAGGCATTGAAGAAATATTCCCCTCGACATTAATAGGCCTGGTTCTCATTGTAGGCGGAATAATATTACAGAAGTTTTGGGAATAACCCTGTTCAACTCCTATGTTAGTGTTCCTGCTCAAACATTCTTAAGGTGGTTAAGGCTTCTTGACAAGATAACAGGATTGGCCCCGCCCTTCAGAAGGGCTGGGTTGACAAGATTTATATATCTTTTTTTTATCCTGTAAATCCTGTCTTAAATAATTCTCGGAAATGAAAGCTTCTGTTGCCTGTATCGAGTTAATAAGTTATCATTAGTAGAGCAATAGAAAGATTTGTTGCATAATATCATTCTGCCTGATACCATTAGTTTTTCGGTAATATTGCGGTTCTTTAAGCGGCAAGCTGCGAGGTGAAAATATGGCTCGGATAAATTTACCAAAACAGGTTAGAAAACGCGATGCTTCCCTCGTAAAGTTTGACAAGTCAAAGATTCGGTATGCAATTGAAAGGGCAACCTTTGAGGTTTTACAGGATAGAGACGAGGCTGTGAACATCTCTAATAGGGTGACCGAAGCGGTGATAAAAAAATTGCAGGTCCGGCATAAAAAAACCATTCTCTGTGTTGAGGAAATTCAGGATACAATTGAAACTGTTTTGATGAGTGAGGGCTACAGTCACATAGCCAAGAGTTACATTCTTCATAGAGAAAAGCGAAGTCAGATTCGATTTGCCAAGTCTGCTATGGGTTTGACCGATGATTTGAAGCTGCCGGTCAATACGATGGAGGTCTTAAAACGAAGGTATCTTCTCAAGGATGATAATCAGAATATCATTGAAACGCCAAGCGAGCTTTTCAGAAGGATTGCACGCAATATCGCCAGGGCTGAGGATAATTTCAAGTCGCGTTATAACACCGACAATGTTGAAGAGAAGTTCTATCAGATGATGCGAAATCTGGAGTTTATGCCGAACTCGCCGACTTTGATGAATGCGGGGACCTTACTTGGTCAGCTTTCGGCGTGCTTCTGTTTACCAGTGGAGGATTCTATGGAGGGGATATTTGGCGCCCTTGGCGATATGGCCAAAATTCATCAGACCGGCGGGGGAACGGGGTTTAGCTTTTCCAGTCTCAGGCCGAAGTCGGATATTGTGGGAACGACTAAAGGTCAGGCGTCCGGCCCTGTATCGTTTATGAGTATATTCGACCAGGCAACAGGGGTAATCGTCCAGGGTGGCAGAAGACGGGGGGCGAATATGGGTATCTTGCGATGCGACCACCCCGATATAATCGATTTTATCGAGGCGAAGACGCAAGCTGGTAAATTCAGCAATTTTAACCTGTCAGTAGGTGTCACGGATAGATTTATGCGGGCAGTTAAAGAAAACAAAGACTTTGCCTTGATAAATCCAAGGACTAATAGAGTGGTCAGAAAGGTCAAGGCAAGGGCTTTATTTGACCTGATAGTAAATGCTGCCTGGCGGACCGGAGACCCGGGCCTGGTATTTCTCGATGAGATAAACAGGCGAAATCCTACGCCAAAAACAGGAAAGATTGAAGCGACAAATCCCTGCGGAGAGCTGCCGTTGTTACCATACGAGAGCTGTAATTTGGCTTCGATAAATCTTTCTAAAATGGTAAAGAATCATTCAGTAAACTGGCTAAAACTCAGAGATACAGTTCGGCTGGGAATCAGGTTCCTTGATGATGTGATTGAGGTTAATAAATTTCCTTTAGAGCAGATAAAGAGGATTACGCTGGCCAATAGAAAAATAGGGCTTGGCGTGATGGGCTTTGCAGATATGCTCATAAAGCTTGGGATTGCTTATAATTCTCCGCAGGCGGTTAATTTTGCTAAGAAACTTATGCGTTTTATTCACAAAGAATCTCTCGATGCGTCGGTTGCACTTGCCGAAGAAAGAGGAGTTTTTCCTAATTTTGCCAGGTCGATTTATGCCAGAAACAGATTACGGCTGCGTAATGCTACGGTAAATACCATAGCGCCGACAGGCACTATTAGCATAATAGCCGGTTGTTCCAGCGGCATTGAGCCTTTATTTGCCATAAGCTTTGTGCGGAATGTCTTATCTGGTACAAAGCTTTTTGAAGTCAATTCATTATTTGAGGAAGTCGCCGATGAAAGGAAAATTTACAAAAGGGAGATTCTTTCGGAGATTGCTAAAAATGGGTCTTTGCAAAAAATAAGAGAGATTCCGAGAGATGTGAAAGAGGTGTTTGTTACGGTGTTTGATATAAGACCGTCTGAGCATCTTCAAATTCAGGCGGCGTTTCAAAAGTACACGGACAATGCTGTTTCGAAGACCATAAATCTGCCTTGTGATGCAACTGTTGAGGATGTCAGGAATATATATTTAGAAGCTTTCAAGTTGAAATGTAAAGGGATTACTGTTTACAGGTATGGTTCTAAACCTGAGCAGGTGCTGTCTTTTGGTTATAGCGGCGAGGCCGAACCCAGGATTGCAGGTGAGCTTGTTATGGCTGGGCCCGAGTTTTCAGGCGGATGTGCAGCGGGTACGTGTGTATTCTAAACAGTATGATTTTTTAGGGGGTAATCATATTATGCACATTGATTCATATAGTTTTGGGATTATGAAAGTTGACGGCAACGAGTACAGGTCGGATTTGATTGTCTTTCCGGACAAAATCAAACAAAACTGGTGGCGTATGCAAGGTCACAATTTGGCTGTAGAAGACCTTGATGGTATTCTTGATTTTGAGCCGGAGGTGCTGGTTGTGGGCAAAGGTATTTCCGGGCTAATGCAGATACCTGCCTCAACTATAGAAGCTCTCCGAGAGCAGGGCATTGAGCTGATTGCGGAAAATACTGACCGGGCGTGGCAGCTCTTTAACGAACAGATTCAGAAGGGCAAAAAAGCAGTGGGTGCTTTTCATCTTACTTGCTGAATTTTGGGGATACTTGTACCACGGCCATCCTGGCCGTGGTATCACGGGCTTCCAGCCCGTGATACGCTTATCCTTTGATACAAACCAGCGGCATCAATTTGGCAACTTTGCGGGATAGATTTGCATTGTGTGCCGCTTCTACAACTGCGCTTACATCTTTGTATGCACCTGGCGCCTCTTCTGCTATTCCGCGGAAAGATGGACTGCGTATTAATATGCCTTTCTGTGCCAGATTCATGACTACGTCTTTTCCGTGCCACCTTTTTGTTGCCTGGCTGCGGCTCATACTTCTGCCTGCGCCATGGCAGGATGAGCCGAACGATAATGACATACTTTCAGCGGTGCCGGCCAATATATATGAAGCGGTCCCCATTGTGCCTCCAATCAGAACTGGCTGACCTATATCTCGAAATTCATCAGCCAGTGTCGGCTCACCCGGCCCGAATGCACGCGTGGCACCTTTGCGATGAACAAATAATCGTTTTTGCTTACCGTTAACGGTGTGTATTTCTTCCTTGCAGGTGTTATGAGAGACGTCGTAAAGCAGTTTAAGTTCAGCTTTAGGTAATAAACCGGCCAGGGCCTTTCTAACCAGGTCGGTAAGGACCTGCCTGTTTGCAAGAGCGCAATTAATCGCTGCCCTCATTGCGCCGAGATATTGCTCGCCAACTGGTGATTTTATTGGTGCAAAAGCCAGTTCACGGTCGGCTAGTTCTATGCCCTTTTCTTTTGCAGTAGTTACCATTGTTTTCATGAATTCGGTTGCAATTTGGTGACCCAGTCCACGGGAACCACAGTGTATGCTGATTGTAATTTGACCTTTTTGTAACCCATAGGTCTGTGCGATTTTGCCATCGAAGATTTCAGTTATGTGCTGAACCTCAAGATAATGGTTGCCTGAACCGAGGGTGCCGACTTCATCCCGCTGGCGTTTTTTTGCCTCATTTGATACATATTGTGGATTGGCGCCGACAGCACAGCCTTGCTCTTCGATATGTGTGAGGTCTTCAGAGGTTCCGTATCCACGCTCGACAGCCCAGCGTGCACCACCAACCAGCATTTCGTCCATTTCGCTTTGATTAAGCAGCAGTTTGCCTCTACTGCCAACGCCTGCAGGTATCTTGTGAGCAAGCAGGTCGGCAAGTTTGTTTTTTACAGGTTCTATATTTTCTATAGTCAATCCGGTCAATAGTGTCCGCACGCCGCAGGATATATCAAAGCCGACACCGCCTGCCGAGACCACACCGCCTTCATTTGGGTCGAAGGCCGCCACTCCTCCTATCGGAAAACCGTAGCCCCAATGGGCATCAGGCATCACACAGCAGGCCTTTATGATACCGGGCAAAGCTGCCACATTAACGGCCTGCTCACGTACTTTTTCATCCATTTCTTTAATAAGTGTCTCATCAGAGTAAATTATTATAGGTACGCGCATTTTGCCGGTGGGCTCGATGAGCCATTGATAATCTGATTGTTTTTTGAGATTTTTGAGCTCCATCTTGTGCTCCCGTAAAATGGTAACTGGTAGGCGGTAATTAGTAACTATTTAACCAATAACCATTTAACAATTCAATCCGTATTTACACGTCCACAACGCATTGAGCTATCCAGGTTCCGCTTTCATCTTGCCGGACGCTCAGTTCTGTGTATGTGGCGCCCTTGACCTCAACCGTGGGCTGATGTTTTTGGATATCTATTTTTTGTCCCCAGGCTACGGCATTTAGTGTATTTTTATCGAGTTGGACCTCAAAGCTGCTGAACAACATTTTACGTGTGTCCATTTCATAAAGCAAGCCATTAAGCCAGTCGAGCAGTAAAAGTTCATCGTCAGGGGCCTGGCAGGTTATTTCCACTTTTTTTTCGGGTTCAACTTTATTGATATTTGTAATGACAGCAGTTAATGCCAGAGCTGCCTGTTCAAAGGCCTGTTCCTTTGTTGGGCCCAGGCCGCGTATGCCTATATCGGCCTGATGTGGAAAATGCTCCCATTTTGTTTTTTTCATTTTGTCCGGCCTGTTAAAATGCCGCCTTGTGGAACTGGGCCCGCAAGGATTTGAACCTTGGACCAATGGATTATGAGTCCACTGCTCTACCGCTGAGCTACGGGCCCGTGAAATTCTTTAAATCCTTTTTAAGATAACAGTTTCCCCCTTTGTTTGTCAAAAGTTTTCTTGTATGAATCTAACAGCGTTGTTGAAGATTGTCATTCCGTCGGCATCTTCTTTTGTTTTTAAGCGTGTCCAGTGCGGGTGCTGAGTTAACCGGATATGCCTTTCCGGGTGCGGCATAAGTCCTAATACCCGGCCGGTAGAATCCGTCAGGCCGGCTATAGAATCAATCGAGCCGTTTGGGTTAATCGGATAATCACCTTCGTTTCCATTTGCATCGACGTACTTAAAGGCAATATGACCTTCGGACTTCAGCTTTTCCGGGGTGTTTTTGTCTTTGGTAACTACTTTGCCCTCACCGTGTGCTATGGGCAGATAAATTTGTCTGCCCGGCATGATGAAAACGCACTTGTCGGTTTGTGGAGCCAGATACACCCATCTATCCTCGAATTTACCACTGTCATTGTAAGTTATCGTAACTGATTGATTTATCTCTGTGTCCTCTGTGGCTGGTTTTTTATTACTGCCCGGAAGAATTCCTGCCTTGACCAGCACCTGAAAACCGTTGCAGATTCCAAGAACCAGTTTGCCTTCGTCGATAAATTTTTGTATCGGCTCATATAAATGATGAATGATTTGATTGGCCAGAATTTTGCCGGCAGCCACATCGTCACCATAGCTGAAGCCGCCGGGGACAACAAGGATATAGTATTTGTCGAGAAGTTTTGTGTCCTCGATGAGCTTATTTATATGCACACGCTCGGCTTTTGCCCCCGCCAGCTCGAGTGCATACTCGGTTTCCATATCGCAATTTATCCCCGCTGCTCGCAGCACTGTAGCATTTACTTTTACCATATTTATCTCTTTACCAATCGAGCGTTTTTTGCCAGGCCTGTTTTAACGAATCAATATCGGCTTCGATAACTTTCCTGCCGTCCTCTGCTTTTATAACAAATATTTTTTCTTTTATTACCTTTCCGATTTGCCCAAACGGTGAGTTTAGCATCAGCTTTGCAAAGGCATTGTAATTATCCGGTTCGACTTCCACGATATAACGTGAGTTTGATTCGCTGAATAGTTGTGTATCTATCCGCCGGCAGTCTTCGCTTTTCGCAAGACCCTGCAAGTCCGCTTCTATGCCGTGTCCGCCTGCAAAGGCCATCTCCGCAAGCGCAACGGCTAATCCGCCTTCGGAGCAATCGTGGCAGCTGACTATGAGGCCTTTATCTATTGCGGTTGAGACTTTTTCAGCAATTTTGGGAGCTGTTTCAAGGTCAACTTTCGGCACATTAGCCCCCAGGTAGCCGTTGATTTTGTAATAGTGTGAGCCGCCCAGTTCATTTTTGGTTTCACCCACTACAAAGAGGAAGTTGCCCGCTTTCTTAGCGTCCATTGTTACGCATTTATTGATGTCATCAACTACGGATATTGCACTTATCAAAAGGGTCGATGGTATGGAGATTTTTCTGCCGTCTTCGCAGGAGAATTCGTTGTTTAGCGAATCTTTGCCTGATATAAACGGTGCTTCAAAGCCAATTGCGCCATCATAGCAGGCCTGAGCCGCTCGCACTAACGTTCCGAATGTCTCGGGCTTCGTGCAATTGCCCCAGCAGAAGTTATCCAGAAGGGCAATTCTGTCAGGGCGTCCGCCCACGCAAATCAGGTTCCTTATTGCCTCATCTATGCCGGCCAGGGCCATCCAGTATGGGTCTATGTCACCATAAAGCGGATTCATCCCACAGCTTATAGTGAGTCCTTTGTCAGAATCATATTTGGGCTTTATCACCGCTGCATCGCTTGGACCGTCATTTTCTATTCCCGTCAATGGCTTCACGACAGAAGACCCCTGGACTTCGTGGTCGTATTGGCGGATTACCCACTCTTTGCTGGCAATGTTATAAGACGACAAAATTTGTAACAGGTCTTCGTTGAAATTGTCTTTTTCAGCTATGTTCGGCTCGGCAAGTTCCGGCTTTTTCCAGACCGCATTGCGGGAATATTTGGGAACACCGTCGTGCAGAAAGTCCATATCGAGTTCACCCACTTGCTGGCCGTTATATCGCAGCCGCAGCTTTTTATCGTCGGTGAATTTACCTATTACTGTTGACTCAACATTTTCGTCATCAAATATTTTCTTTATTGCATTTAAGTTTTCCGGCTTGACGGCTATGACCATTCTTTCCTGCGCTTCGCTAATCCAGATTTCGGAGTAGTTAAGGCCGGCATATTTTAAGGGTGCTTTTTCCAGGTCGACCTCTGCTCCGAGTTCTTTGCCCATCTCACCCACCGCGCTGCTTAACCCGCCGGCCCCGCAGTCGGTAATCGCCTCATACAGACCGGCTTCGTTTGCCTGAATCAAAACATCGAGCATTTTCTTTTCCACTATTGGATTGCCGATTTGCACAGCGTGGGAAAAGATAGTTTCATACTCGTGGGTTATTTCACCGCTTGAAAAGGTTGCCCCGTGGATTCCATCTCTGCCTGTTCGTCCACCGACCACAATAATCAGATTGCCGCTTTGTGGATTTTTGAAGCACTTATTTTTATCAATCAAGCCGATATTACCACAATACACAAGGGGATTACCCAGGTATCTTTCGTCGAAATATATTGCGCCGTTGACAGTTGGTATTCCCATTCTGTTTCCGTAATCGCGGACGCCGGCCACGACGCCTTTCATAATTCTTCTCGGATGCAACACTCCTTTGGGAATATCCTCTAATTTTTTATCCGGCGGTCCGAAACAAAATATGTCTGTATTGGCGATGGGTCGTGAACCAAGGCCGGTGCCCATCGGGTCGCGTATTACGCCGCCAATACCTGTAGCTGAGCCGCCATAAGGGTCGAGGGCAGATGGGCGGTTGTGGGTCTCGACCTTGAAGCATATCGCCGAATCCTCATCGAATTCCACCACGCCGGCATTGTCGGCGAAGACGGATATACACCATTCTTTATTAAGCTCTTTAGTGGCCTTGAAGATGGTATCTTTTAGCAGATTGTCAAAGTGTATGTGTTGTAGCACGGCCATCTTGGCCGTGTCTTCACGGGCCGGATGCCCGTGCCACAGTTCCATATCCACAGAGCTTTTGAGCGTTTTATGAACGCAGTGCTCACTCCAGGTCTGGGCAAGCGTTTCCAGTTCTACATCTGTTGGTTCTTTAGCCAGCTGTTTGAAGTATTTTTGAATCGTTTGCATTTCAGTCAGATTCAGAAACAAATCTTTTTCTTTGCTTAAAGCTGCTAAACCCTCGTCATCAAGCTCGCATATCGGCCAGTGCGTTATCTTCAGTTCGTATGGTTTAAGGTGTGGGCTTGGTGGCTCGGCTTCGCTGCCGATTATCACGTCTTCGATGCAGTCATTCGCCAGGATTTTTTTCGCAATTGCTTCGGTCTGGCTTGTTGTAATATCACCTAATAAGACATACTTTCGCGCGGTCCGAACATTGTTGGCTTTAACGCCCATATCAGCGAGTGCTGCCATAACTGATTCTGCAACAGGGTCGGTAACTCCGCTTTTCAGGTGTATCTCAATTAATGTTGCTTTGGCCAATCCAGCCGGAGCGCTGCTTCTGCCGATATAATATTCTTCGCAAACCAGGTCGGTCAGTAGCTCTTGAGCCACACGCCTGGCCAAGGTCTTGTCAAAATCTGCCTCAATCAGAAAGACTGTTGCTGATTGAACTGCTTCGACAGAACTAATGCCTAACTCATTGATGTCTTCCAAAACGCTTTTGCCGCGCACATCTGTAAAGCCCGATTTATTAAAGACCTCGAAACGCCATTGCTTCACGTTAATATTTCCTTCCTTCCGTCATTGCCAGCGGCTTCGCCGCGAGGCGAGCGAGCGCATCAAAAATCTATTTTAAAACGTCATTGCGAGGCCGTAGGCCGCGGCAATCTCAAATCGACAATTGCAAATCGCAAATCGGAAATTGTTTTGTCCGCATTATAGATATTGCCTCCGCACCCGTCAAGGAATAACCCACGTTTTCATTAGACATGGACTTGTCCGCCGAAGCTTGCTTGTCCTCCGTAGCCCTTCGTAGCTTTATGCGAAGAAGGGGCGAAGGAGGAAGCGAAGGCGGATTAACGCGGACCTGTCTTGAGCGAGGTAAAACCGAGGCGAGGGTGTCTTTATTATATCATTCTCTCTTCCGGTCTTCTCGGGCGTCATGCTTGGCGCGACGCAGGAAGGATTGGACCGCGTCCGACTTCGCCAATTCGCGCTGCATGCTCTCGTACTTGTTGCGCTCCGATGGGGAGAGGGCATTAGGGGGGGCATTGAGTAAGCGGTTAAGTTGCTGCCATCTGGCCACCTTCTCCTCCATTGCTGATACCCTGTCCGCACGTGCAGTGCTTTGTTGGTACTGCGCCTCCCGAACCCTGCGCTCAACCATGTTGAGTTCGGACTGTCCTTCCACAGACGGAGCAGTCGATAGAAGTTGTTTTTGAATAAGTGCACGTTCGCAATCTGGACAGATATCGCTTCGTCTTCCCCTCTTTGGTCGGAATTGCCTTCCACAAGCGCCACATTTGACCCATCCCAGCATTGTCTTTACCTCCAAACTTACTTCTTGTCTTTCTTCTTCGATCCCATGAAGATCAGAGCACCAATAAGCAGAATCCCAAACGCGATCGCGGCTGGACTGCCCAAGAAATCATTTAGTGCGTCCATACCACCAATTCCTATAATAGCAACAAGAATTATTATGAGCACAATTACCGTTCCCACTTCGTGCATCTCCTAATGCGAAGCTGAGCGCGCTGGCATCAGACTGGCCCCAGCGGTTTATTAAAGAACAAATTCGCTAACTCATTTGGTATTACTATTATTTAACCACCGAATGCCTCCTCGAAATCGGTCAGTAGCTGGCGAATCTTCTCCTTTTTCGTTCCGACAAAGCTGAAGAAGGTTATATATACTTCGGGTGGTGTGGTCTTGGTCCTAACGCGTACACATGTGCGTGGGGGTACTGTTGCATATCGGTATTCGTCAACGGCTTCGATGTCTACAGCGTCAACGACATACTTTTTTCTTCCACATTGGAAAAACACTTCCTCCGAGCCGAATACGACAATACCATTCTCGAATCCATCTAGGCTTCTCGCGCAGCTGAGAGCGGTCGGCTTGGAGAGTCTTATATAAGCGTCGTCAAAATAGTCGTAACAAACTCCTTCGCTTGGCATTTTCTTCATCTCTGAATCATCCTAAAGAACTTAACTGGATCCTGTAGCCGGCATGAGACCAGTTACAGCACAACCATAGCTGTATTACTGTGTTCACCATCGCCGGCCTTGTTTACCGCGATGATGTGATATTCAAGCTCTATTTTTTCCGGCTGGCAATAAATTACGCTTTCAGTAATAATTTTATAATAAAAAGCAGGTAATTTGCAAGTTAATTTTTGTCTTAAGGGAAGAAAAAACCTGCGAATTTTGTCGCTAAATCACTTGACTTTACGGCTAAGCCAGTTTAATTCGTGGCTATATTTCTCTGTGTAAATCCGTGTTAACCTGTGTCTTACAATTAAAATATCATCGCGTAGCGATACCACAACTTTACACTTTAGCTCACTTTAGGCACTTTAGTTCACTTTTAACTCCTTCCCCCTCTGTGTCTAATTTTCTTTTTGTGTCTTTTGGTGCATGAAATCAAGCCAGCCGCATAGAATTATGAGGCCATCAATTGATGGCCAGTTGTCTGAGTACGAAGTTTTAGCAGAAGCTTGTTTCGATACAAGATTCGGATGAAGACACTCGGCTGGTGTCTCTATGTTCTCGGTGATCTCTGTGGCGAAAAACAAATTAGTGTAAATTCGTGTTAATTCGTGGTTAGTTTTCGTTCCTTTTCTTGGCTATATATCTCTGTGTAAATCCGTGTAAATCTGTGTCTAAAACCTCTGTGTCCTCGGTGTACTCTGTGGCTCAAAGTAACAAAATTACTTTACGATATTAGTTCTTTTTTCTTTATCTTGTATTTGATTAATGCACTGCGTTTAAATCTTGCTTTCTCGAGCAGATTCTCAATTTGTTTTTTATTTTTTTCCTTAATTGCCTTTTTCATCTTTTCTAATTCAGCGATAATTTTATCAATTCCTATGGTGGTATTACCGGCATTTGTCAGCAATACGTCAGCCCAGATATTAGCAGGTCCTGATGCTATCCTTGATGTATCCATAAACCCTTTGCCGGCAAATTTCAGGTCTTCGTTGTTATTGGCATTAATCAATGCCATTGCTACCATATGTGGCAGGTGGCTTATATTTGCAAAGATTCTGTCATGTTCTGCCGGTTTCATTAGTTTCACAGAGCAACCAAGCCCCGACCAGAATCTCTTAAGAGTTTGAACGGCTTTGTGATTGGTATTTTTTGTCGTTGTCAAAATGCAGGTGGTTTGCTCAAACAAATCGTCCCTGGCGAATTCGATGCCTCTTTGCTCTGAGCCAGCGATTGGGTGTGAGCCAACATAGTGAACGTGTTTTGGCAGTTTCTTGGCTGCCCAGCGGTGGGGCAGAACTTTTGTTGAACCGACATCAGTGATAACGCAGCCGGTTGGTAATGAATGGGCAATTTCGCAGAAGATTTGCTCAAAAGTGCATATAGGGGTTGCAAGGATGACAAGGTCTGCATCTGATACGCTTTTTTCTATGTTATCGACTATTTCGGTTGCTACTGCCAGTTGCCTCGCTTTTTTGCGGGTTGAAGGGCGATGTGTGTAACCAACTACTTTTACTCCTGAAAAAGTCCGTAAAATGGCTAATGTAATTGAACCGCCTAAAAGACCGAGTCCTATCACAGTTATTTGCTTTAAGTCTCTCAATGTCAAGACCTTATAAAATTATGGCTCGAAAAGAATTATGCTAAAAACTACAGGACTGGGATACGGATGTCAATTTTTTTCTTTTATTTATATGATGAAAATGTTAATATCCTTGTTTTAATAGAGTAAAGTTAGGTGTTGATATTTGGCCCCTCGTTTTACGCGGGGTTGTTCTACAAATGGGAACAACAGACATTAACAATACAATCGGTAATGGTGGTTATCTCGCATTTGAGGAAAAAGTCGCAGAACTTGATCGCCAGATGGATGAGTTGCGCCGACTCAGCTCGGTTAAGGGCATTGACTACTCCGCTGAGGTTCGTCAGCTCCAGCAAGAGCAGGTTGCTGAGCTGAAGAGAATCTATTCGAATCTGACTGCTTGGCAAACTGTTCAGGTGGCACGGCATCCGAAAAGGCCTTTGCTTGAAGATTATCTCAGTCTGATGGTAAAAGATTTTCGTGAATTACATGGCGATAGATGCTTCGGTGATGACAATGCGGTCATGACAGGTTTTGGACAAATCGGCAGGGAGAAAGTATTGATTGTCGGTCAAAACAAGGGCAGAACCACAAAGCAAAAGGTTGCCTGTAATTTTGGATGCGCGAATCCTGAGGGCTATCGCAAGGCGTTATGCAAGATGAAGTTTGCCGAGAAGTTTGGCATTCCTGTTATTACGCTTATTGATACACCGGGTGCTTATCCCGGCGTTGGAGCTGAAGAACGAGGTCAGGCCCAGGCAATTGCCGTAAATCTTGCAGGAATGTCACGTTTAAGAGTGCCCATAATCTGCATTTGTATTGGCGAGGGGGGCTCTGGCGGTGCTTTGGGGATAGGTGTCGGCGACCGGCTGTCGATGCTCGAGTTCGCATATTATTCTGTGATATCTCCTGAGGGCTGTGCTGCGATCTTGTGGCGTGATGGCTCACAAGCTCCTGATGCTGCTGAGGCGCTTAAGCTGACGAGCAGTGATTTGCTTAAACTCGGCTTGATTGATGCAGTTATTCCCGAACCTCTTGGTGGAGCACATCGCAATATACACGATACTGTTTATAATGTCGAGCAGTATATTACGAAAACGCTTAGAGACCTCAAACGGACAAAGATTGATAATCTGCTTGAGAGTAGATATAGGAAGCTTCGCTCAATAGGTAATGATTTTGCCAATCGGTACCGGGGTAAAGCTCAAATTGGCAAGGCCAGGATAAAAACGGCCGCAAAAGCTACTTCTGTTAAATCAAGGCCTGTTCCCGTAAAGGTTTGACTTACTTTTCGTTTGCCCCCCACCATAGTCAGCCGGTAACGAATTTCACCCGTTATTTAATTCCCTTGGGTCTTTGCCTTCTTCAATAGCCGCTATTTTCCTGACCCTTCTTTCGTGCCTTCCTCCGGAAAATTCTGTATTGAGCCAGACTTCGACTATTTTACGAAGTAATACCTCGTTGATTTGGTCGCCGGATAAGCAAAGCACATTTGCATCGTTATGGTCGCGTGAAATCTGTGCGCTCAAATCGTCATGGCACAATGCGGCTCTAACTCTTTTTATTTTATTTGCAGCCATGCTCATTCCCAAGCCGGTTGCACAGATTAATATTCCTCTGTCGGCTTGTTTTTTCGATACCGCCATCGCTGCTGCGTATGCTTTGTCGGGGTAATCAACCGGATTGCTGTCATTAGTACCAAAGTCTATGAACTCATGGTTTAACTGAGTTAATATGGCTTTAATTTGTTCTTTTGCCTCAAAACCACGATGGTCACTCCCGATCGCTATTTTCATAACTCAAGCTCGCTAACTCTCTTTTTCACTGCCTGTTCTATTAACTCAGCACAATTATTGTAAAACTCTTCCGACCGGCCTATCGGGTCAGGAATTTCTTTGTTTTCTGCCAAAAGCATACATTTTTTCGCTGACGCAGGATTAAGATTAATAATTCGCTCTAAATGAGCTTTGCCCATCACATAGATTAAATCACTCTCTTCGATAAGCTGTTGTGACAAATCCTGACTTTTATGGGCTTTTATATTAACTCCCCTTGCTGAGCAGCTTTTTATTGCTTCTACACTTGCCGGTGAGTCTTTTATGCCCATAGTGCCAGCAGATTCCGTTTTATATCCCATTTTTTTGAGTTCGTCAACCTTGCATTTTAGTTTTTTCGCCAGATATTTACGAAATATTCCCAAAGCCATTGGGCTTCGGCAGGTATTGCCTGTGCAGACGAACAGAAAGTTGACCATCGATAATTCTTCTAATTTAGACTGGAGATATGCGCCGGGCCTTAATATTTTTAGTCTATTTTTGCTTATTTTCACAATAGTGCTGCTTTTTTTGTATTTACAGGGGCCGCCATCCAGCAGTAAATTTATTTTACCTGAAAACCGGGCAATTACTTGTTCTGCATTAATAGAAGGTGTTTTGCCTGTTATATTTGCGCTTGGAGCAACTACAGGACTTTTTGCCTTTTGCAGCAGCATTGAGGCGATTGGATTGTCCGGGCAGCGGATACCTATTGCATTATCTTTATACAAGATTTCGAAGGCTTCTCTTTTCAGTTGCGTTAGCTGTTGTTTTAAGTCCTGTTCATTTAACTCAAAAATTATAGTTAAGGGTCCTGGCCAGGCCTTTGATATTAATTTTTGGGCCTTTAGTCCTATTGTTGGCAGATATTTTTTTGCAAATTTTTTATGGCCGATATGTAATGTATAGTGTTTGTCGGCGCCACGGCTTTTAAGATAGTCGAGCTTGGCCAACGAGGCAGTTTCAGCTCTGCAGGCAATTCCATAGACTGTTTCGGTGGGAAATGCCACCAATCCACCGCTATCGATGATTTCTGCCGCTTCCCTGATTTTGACCGAATCAATTTTCGTGGGGTCGAGTTTTACAACTTTTGTTTCCATTGAACCTGATAAAAGGACATCGTACATCAAATAGTCTAAAATCGCAAGATAACTCAGAGGATATTTTGATTTATTTGTAGATAAAGTGTTAATCAATTTGTCGTGTAGTGTTAGGTCAGGTAAATGAAAAATATGGCGTCGCACGGATGAGGATGATTGTTTGAGTGCATTTCTTGATTTTGACGGCTGATAATGAGGGTCGTTCTGTATATCAAATCAATTTGGTTTCACCGCCCGGAATTTAAGGCACTGTTCATAATTTTATGTGTTTTTGTTTTAGGGATTTTTTTTGCTAACTTGTCAAAATTGTGAGCCCGATAAGAAAGTCGAAAATGAAGCGGTTTGAGAAAAAATGAAAGAATTTTTTGAAATCCTATAATATTGCCCATATACGCTAAACTATCCAACTTAACATTGACGATAACACAGTTATTTGATGGAATGGTAACTTTATGGAGAAATGAATTATGGAGACTTTAATAGAGCAACGTAAGGAGGCAAGAAGCAACCTTTCATGGCCTGTTAGTGTTTGGATTCCGGAGGCCAATAGATTTTTTAACGGTCGCAGCGCGAATATCAGCAAAAAAGGAGTTTTTATAACAGTTCCTATGACGATACCAGTTAGGTTGGGACACGTTGTGGAAATCAATTTTCCTCGCACAGTTACTTTGGCGAAAGAAAAAGGGCAATTTGCTCGTATCAAAACCGGTAAAGTTGTTAGGGTTGACCGCAAAAATATGCTAAAAAGTGCTGAAATTGGTGTGGCTGTTTCTTTTAATTAAATTAAAAAATCGCCCTTTTACTTTTTAATAGGGATAAATGTGGATGGGATGCTGCCGTTAGATACGCGGGGCAATGAAAAAGCAGAAACTGATGGCTGATTATGGTCATCAGTTTTTTCTTTTCCACCTTAATTCACCTCAATTTTGCGCCCAGTTTTTGGGGAGTATTATAGCAGGCAAATCTTACCTATATTCAAAAAACGTGTTTTTTCCTAAAAATAATCTTATAAGACTTGTTTATTCAAAGGATATGGAATTATTCTATAGGTTGATATTGTGAGCTATATTTTAGGGGTATTTGTTATGATTATGTTTACGGGATGCAGGATTCCATTTTGGCCGATGGTACCAATACTCGGAGCTGGAATATTTGTGGTACTGTTGGCAATCGCAGGTATAGTTTTTTCTATTTTTATGCTTATAGATTGCCTTAAACGACCGGCATCAAAGTTTTATTACCCGCTTACGAAGGAAGGCCAATATGACAAGTTGATATGGGCTGCTGCGATTGTATTTTCTCTTTGGTTTTATTTTTTGGGGGCGATAGTTTATTTGTTTGTTGTAAAGACGGCAAAGCCCGAAAGTAACAGTTAGGTTCAGGCAGAAAAAGCAAATTATCAAAGTCAAAGTTAAGATGAAAATCTGTAATTTTATTCATATAAATACAGATTTTTTAAGTTATGTGAAAAAAAATTAAAAATATCTTTTATCTATGATGAATCTTGGCAAATGTGCAAAACTTATGATTATCGGGGTTAAGTGGGATAAGATGTTGATTGTGGGCGAAACAAATAAAGGCAAAAAATTATAGTCTGGGTGAAGTAATGGTTTAGTGGAATAAATTCTGTTTTTTGGTCATTTTGCCTACCTTTAACAGCATTATTTTGTTCTTGATAAGACCAGAGAAAAATGCTGGAGATTAGGGAAAGCTTTTGCCGATTGTTTATATGACAATTAAATATCGGTGGCTCTGAAAAATGACCAAACGGGCCATATTAGCTTTAACCTTGTATTGCCGGTTAGCTAACGCATAGCATACAAGTCCGAGCGTAATCGAGGCATAACAAGCAAAGGGCTAAGGTATAAAGGAAAGGGCCACATAAACGACGGGAGAGCTTACCTTAGCTCTCCCATTTTTATAAGGTCATTTTTGGAATACTATATTTCCTGCCACGATGGTTGTATGGACTGAGCGGTCAGAATTTAGCAGCACCAGGTCGGCGTCTTTACCGACTTCAATTTTCCCTTTTTTGTCTTCGAGCCCTAATAGTTTGGCTGGATTTTCGGTGACAGTTTTTATTGCCGCATCGACGGGACAATTGGTATAGGTTATAAAGTTGTTTAGCATTTGACTTAGGCCGAGAGCAGTACCGATTAAAGTGCCGTTTTTGTCTTTTGCGATTCCTTTTTGGGATTCATATTCTACGCCGTCGTATGTGTATTTGCCATCGGGTAGCCCAAGAGCTCTCATACCATCTGTAATTGGTATAATTCGATTAGGGCCGAGCGTTTCAAAAACGAATTTAAGAACGCAGGGATGTATATGAACACCGTCGGTAATTAGCTGGGTGGTTATTCTATTTGTTTCAAAGATGGCGATAAGCGGACCGGGTGAGCGATGGTGCAGCGACGGCATTGCATTGAATAGATGTGTTACGTGTGAGATGCCGGCATCGAAGCCGGCAACGGTCTGCTCGTAAGTAGCGTTGGAGTGGCCGAAGGAAGCGATGATGTTGGATTTTACGAGATACTGAATTATTTGCCTGCTGTCAGAAAGTTCCGGGGCGATTGTCATTATTTTAAGCCGGCCACCCGTCATATCCAGAATATTGTCGAGGACTTGTAAGGACGGAGGACATATACCATCGGACGGGACCATTGCTTTTTTTTCGGTAGATATGAACGGCCCTTCGAGGTGAATGCCAAGTAAATTTGCACCGCCGAGGTTGCTGTCTGTATATTCTGATGCAATTATGAGATGTTTGTTTTCCTGATTTGGTTTAAATACCGTTGTAGCAAGAAAGCCGGTGGTTCCGAAACGTGCACAAGTTTGTGATATCGTTTTTAGGGATTCCACTGTTGCGTCGAGTATATCGGCGCCGCCGGCGCCTTGAATATGAATATCGATGAAACCGGGTGCAATTATCCGCCCTTGGGCATCCAGGGTGCTGTCGCAGGCGGTAACATCGCTGTTACCGATTTGTGCAATAATGCCGTTTTCGATAACAATAGAAAGGGTTTGTTTAACATCTGTGTATAGCCTGCAATTTGTTATAAGAAGTCTTCCTGGCATATCGATTGGAACAGGATAGCAGTTTCGGAATCTGATTGCAAGTCAGAGTAAAATGGTGGATTATCTTTTCAGCCAATTATTGTTAATTGGGATTCTTACGCACTTGACATAGGATGGGGCGGGACGTATTATTTCAGGCAAAGGAATTTATTTTGGAGAAAAGAAATGATCAAGCCGGAAAAGAGTTGGGAAAAGCGGTTGGCTTCTGAGCCGGATGAGCTTTTGGTGGATTTTATGGAGTCGCTGTCTGTGGATAAGCGTCTTTATAAATACGATGTCGTCGGTTCGATTGCTCATGCCCAGATGTTGGCTGAACAAAAGGTAATTACAAGAGACGAATTGAGGCAGATTAAAGACGGCCTTATTGAGATATCACAGGAAATTGCAGAAGGGCGATTCAAATTCGATAAAACATACGAAGATATTCATATGGTAATCGAGACGGCTCTGATTGCAAAGATTGGCGAAGCGGGCAAAAAACTGCACACCGGCAGAAGTCGCAATGACCAGGTGGCTACGGATATTCGGCTTTGGATGCGAGACCAGATTGAAATTCTGCAGGCCAAGATAACGCTCCTTCAAAAAGCGTTTGTGAAACTTTCAGAGAAACATTCGGAAGATGTAATGCCGGGTTATACGCATTTGCAGCGAGCTCAGCCGGTAACTATTGCGTCTTATTTATTGAGTTTTGTAGAGCAGTTGGAGCGTGATTATGTTCGTCTGAAAAATTGTAGAGTGCTGCTTAATGTCTGTCCATTAGGCAGCGGGGCAATAGCCGGCTCGACCCTGCCGCTGGATAGAAAGGGCACTGCAGAGCAATTGGGTTTTTCCGATATCAGCTATAACAGTATTGATGCGGTTGGCGACAGGGACTTTTGCGCAGAGTTTATTTTTGATTGTGCACTTGTTGCGACGCATATGAGCCGAATGGCTGAAGACTTGATAATTTATTGTTCAGAGGAATTCGGATTCGTGCGGATTGATGATAGTTTCTGCACATCTTCGAGTATGATGCCTCAGAAGCGAAATCCCGATGTGCTCGAGCTGATTCGGGGCAAAACCGGTTCGGTATATGGTTGCCTGATGGCTATGCTTACGATTTTGAAAGCTCAGCCATCGGGCTACAATCGCGATCTACAGCAGGACAAGGTTCAGATTTTTACAGCCAGCGATACGGTAGAGGCCTGTTTGGATATGGCGAGAGCCGTTGTTTCAAATATAAAGTTTGATACGAAAAAGATTTCGGCTGGACTGGAGCAGGGATTTCTTGATGCTACAATCCTGGCTGAGTATTTGGTTGGTAAGGGTATTGCCTTTCGTGAGGCGCATAGTATTGTTGGCTCGTTGGTTGCATACTGTGAGCAACAGAATAAGAAGTTAGCTGAGCTTGATTTGGGCCTGTTTCAGCAGTATTGTGCTTCAATTGAGTCGGGTGTATATGAAAACCTTGGTGTTGAAAAAGTGGTAAGTAAATATGTTACTGAGGGAGCAGCCGGGTCCGCGCAGGCAAAAAGACAAATTGCATATTGGAATAAACAGTTGGCACAGCGATGAGTAACGGTGAAGATGAGATTACCGCCTGGTTTGCACGCCAAAGCAGATTGTCGAAAGCAGATTTCCCCATAGGTATCGGTGACGATATGGCCGAGATTCGGCTCACCTGTGATGTGTCGGTCCTTATTACCACGGATATGCTGCTGGATAGCGTTCACTTTGACCTTGAAAAAGCAACCTTAAGGCAGGTCGGATATAAAGCTATGGCGGTTAGTCTTAGCGATTGTGCTGCAATGGCAACTGTGCCTGTAGCTGCGGTTGTGTCCGTCGCGTTACCTGTAGGATTTGGCGAGAAAGAATTAAAGGAGCTTCATTCCGGCATTGTTTCCGCAGGCGATAAATTTAACTGCGAGCTTATTGGCGGTGATATTACAAGGTGGAATAACGACAATCCCTTTGCAATATGTGTATCAATGCTCAGCAGGTCTTCTGGCGATAAACCTTTAAGACGCTCCGGTGCCAAAGTCGGGGACAGTATCTGTATAACCGGCTCATTGGGTGGCTCAATCCAAAAAAAGCATCTGGAATTTGAGCCCAGAGTCAAAGAAGCCGTGAAAATAGCTCAAATGGTGACTATAAATTCAATGATTGATATAAGCGATGGCCTAAGCAGTGACCTGAATCGAATCTGCCAGGCCAGCCAGGTGGGGGCTGTTATAGATGCTGTAAAGATACCGATATCGGATGAGGCGAGCAAGGAGGCCGACCCACTAAGCTCAGCGTTAAACGACGGCGAGGATTTTGAATTGCTTTTTACTCTTTCAC